>Ga0207684_10001948_pt1 | contig 21367 bp, 16 predicted proteins | sample KBSK5501metaG_FD_184342 | JGI IMG/M metagenome (GOLD analysis project Ga0207684, IMG submission 184342) | Corn, switchgrass and miscanthus rhizosphere microbial communities from Kellogg Biological Station, Michigan, USA - KBS K5-50-1 metaG... | ecosystem: Host-associated > Plants > Roots >...
GCGGATGAGGCGGCCGTGGCGCGCATGCGCCGCAATGCGCTTGCCGCCTGCGCGCATGAACTGCGCTGGGAGGTGGAGCAAGAGCGCCTCATCGCTCTCTATGAGGATGTCGCGAGGAGGCGTGTAGGTGATCGGAGCCCCGCAACGTGGGTTCCTAGGCGTTGAGCGCGCTCGCCTGGATGGAGCACAGTACGAGATTCTCGGGCAAGCGCTCCGAATCAGAGGGAGGATCGAGCATGCGGCAAGCAATGCGTGACGCCGATCGGGCGGAGCTAACACTGGGTCGCGCGCCGCACGCAGGAGTGAGGGTTTGCGTCCATGCCTTGAGACCTGCGCGCACAGACGTCCGTGCGATGCGTACTGCGACGGCGCTCGCGCAGGCTGGATTCACGGTCGTGGTCGTTGATATCGAGCACTCAGGTGTGCGACCGGCCGACGAGAGTCTCACGAGTGGTCACCCGGAACATGTCGCGGTCTCACGCGATGAGGATCTCGGCGGGGTGCGCTTCAGGCACATCGTAATAGCGCGCCGGTTGGCGCGCTATTACGATCCGGGGCGCCTTGTTCCCTGGTTGCTGTTCAAGGGTCTGAGAATGCTCCTAGGACTGTTCGAGGTGCTACGCACCGCGGCTGAGGTGTATCATGCGAGCGACATGACGGCGCTTCCAGCATGCTACATCGCGGCGCGGCTGCGCCATAAGCAAGTCATCTTCGAACCCTACGAGCTGCCGCTGGCGCAGCCCTGGATCACTCGCTGGCGTCTCCTCCATGCGGTCTCAGTCCGCATCATGCGCAACATCGTGCCTCACTGCGCAGGCGTTATTGTCACGTCGCCCTCGTATGCGGGCGAACTGCGACGACGCTACGGGGGTCGGACGCCGGTCGTGATCCGCAACATCCCAGAGTATCAAGCGCCTGTCACGAGCGATCGGTTGCGGCGGCGCCTTGGTCTCGACTCCGCGATGCGTATCGCGCTGTATCAAGGCGACCTCCAAGCCGACCGAGGGCTTGATGTGCTCGTATATGCAGCCAGGTTCCTGACCCCCGGCGTTGTGGTCGTGATGATGGGTGGCGGAGAAGACCGAGCAGTGTTTGAGCGCCTGATCGTACAAGAGCGAGTAAGTGATCGCGTCAAGATCATCCCTCCCGTTCCCTACGATGAGCTCCTGCTGTGGACCGCCTCAGCGGATATCGGCCTCATCATCTTCCGTACCGAGGCGGTCAGTTACCAGTTAGCCTTGCCCAACAAGCTGTTTGAGTACGTGATGGCCGGACTGCCGGTGCTCGCCTCACCACTTGAAGCGGTCGTAGATCTCGTCGAGGGATATCAAGTGGGGCGCGCCGTCACCTCTACCAGCCCACAAGCGGTCGGGCTGGCGATCAACACCATGCTGTCAGATCACGATGCGCGCGCGGACATGCGGCGGAACGCGCTCGCAGCGGCAAAACGCGACCTGCGCTGGGAGGTTGAGAGCAATCGGCTGCTTCAACTCTATTTTGATGTGCTCGGCAGGCGCGGCGCCAGCAGTGATGATGCGCGACTAAGCGCCGCATCAAGGCGCCAGTAGTGGAAACTCATATGGCTGGCCAGGCGCGTGTCTCGCACGCCGAAGAAAAGGAACGGTGCGCCATGGAGCAATCTGAAACTGAGCTTGCGCGGGAGTTGGCGCGAGTGAGGGCTGTCTACAGTCGCCGCGACGACATCCCCGCGTACTCCACGCTCTACAGCTTGTTCAATGAGGCGACCCTGCTGCACGTCCAGAGTCTCGAGAGGCGTCTGCTGGCGCTGCTCAAACGGCACAGCCTAACTGATCTGGCGGCCGCCAAAGTACTCGATGTAGGCTGTGGCGATGGCGGTAACCTGCGACGTTTTGTCGAGTACGGAGCCCGACCGGAGAACCTCTCGGGTATCGACCTGATGGCGCATCGGATTCAGCGCGCCCGCGCCTTGCACCCCACCATTGACTGGCGGACAGGCAGCGCCCATGAGTTACCCTACCCCAACAATACCTTCGATCTCGTACTCATCTTTACAGTCCTGAGCTCGATCCTAGACGGTGAGGTTCGGCGGAAGATTGCGGACGAGATCATGCGCGTGTGTAAGCCGGGCGGCTTCGCGCTCTGTCACGATTTGGCGTACTCGAACCCTCGTAACCCGTCTGTGCAGGGGATCACGCGGCGGGAGGTTCAGCGGCTCTTCGCCCATCTGGGGACCAGGTTTGACTACAGACGAGTGGCGCTTGCTCCGCCCGTTTCGCGCCTGCTAGCGCCGCACGCGCGCTGGCTTGCCGACACGCTAGAGCAACTTCGCGTGCTCAACACACACTTCCTATGTCTCATCACTCTAGGCGAGACTGAGGCCCGCGTAGCACAAGGAGTTCGCGGCGCAGGAGGAACATGACGCGCGGGCGGCAGGCTCACAAATCGAGCGGTGCCCGCTGCGTGGAGAAGAACACAGCGTGATTCTCTGCGCCGCCTTGATTTCTGCATGGTCTGTGGATGCGCCCGCAGCGGTGGCGCGCCAAGTCGGGAGCGTATCCGCGGCTACGTCCCCTCCTGTAAGCCGACCTTTAAGCCAACCTTTAAGCCAACCTTGTCACTCCTCGCGCCGTGCGCGTGCGCACAGTGACAGACGTGCAGGTGGGTGTTCCGGCTCCTGTGGTTACAGCGCTTGCCACTACTTTTGGCGGAGTCGCCAGGCAACTGCAGAAGCGTCGCACGAGGTGGTCCTTGAGCGTGCTGCGATGGGCCAGGTTGACTTGGCGCAGTCTGCGGAACTGCACACCCGTCATGTGCGGTTTGCGCATGGCGGTCAAGTGAAATTCCGTGCACGTGGTAGGTCATACCTGCGCCATAATGACAGCAGGTGGTACTTTGATGTAGGCGTCTCCGCCGGGCGGCACCTTCCTCTCCGCCCTGAAGAGACGAGGCGAGACGAGGCGAGACGAGGCGCCCTCTGCGGGTCGCTGTGTATTCGGGACGCCTCACGCGGCCAGTGGTGTCACCGGCGCGCTACCTCGCATCGGTATCGCTTCGGTGCAGCACCGATGGGGAGTGACGTGTACGCGCGTTGCAGAGTGTCAGTCCCCCACCGAACGCGACGATCACTCGAGTAGGTCTCGAGCAGGTTTAGCATGGCGTCATTCTCTCTGCGCCATCATCTGTACGAGCCCCTGTTGTTGCGCGCTCGATCAGCTTGGAGGACCATCGTGTGAGGAGCGCAAAGCTGAGGAAGCTAATTGCCGCACGACACACGCTTCGCGCCCTGAGTAGCGTAGCTCTTCTGCTTGGCCCGTGCGCTATACTCGTTGTCGGACTCCCCGTAGGGCTCAAAGTCTCGGCGCTACGTGGTTCAGTGGTTTCGCTCCTTACCATCGCCACTGCGCTGGCGCCTGTGACGCGCCTGGGAGCGATCGGGGTTGGTGTGGCTGAGTGTCTTCTCGGCGCCGCGGCAAGAGAGCGGCAATGGCAGCGGCGCGCCGGCGCTGATTCTTGGTCTGCGCCGCTCGCATTCCTCGGGCCAGCCGTTGGCCGAACGCAGCGTGTGACCGAGCTACCCTGACATCGGGGCGAGGGACGGTTTCTTGGGTTGATGGCGGCAGGCGATGAGACCGGCGAGCGAGCGAACTAGGAAGTTCAGTGGGCCGCGATGACGGGTACACTCGATTTGCAGGACGTGTGTGAACCGACCGTTGATCACCTCGATGAGCGCATGTTAGCGCAGGAGCGGCATGTCCACGGGTTCCATGAGCGCTTTGCGCAGGCTCGCGCTGAGCTGGAGACCGTGATTGTGCACGAGCAGCCGTGCGCGCGACAGCAAGGGATAGCGATGATCAGGACTGCAGTCGGCGCGGGCCCAAGAAGACACGCAAACGGCGAGCAGGTCGCCGCGGCGGACTTCTCCACGAAAGACTCGGCGCTGGGTGATGCGGGCATTGTGAGACAGCGCGAACGCGGCCGAGACGAGGGGGCTGTCGCTGGCGCACTGGCCAAGCTGGGTCTGCGGGTAGACTCCGAGCGGGACCAGCGCGCGAAGGATGAGCTCAACAACGCGGGATTAACTGATCAGTTCTCGACACGCGACCCGCAGATAGGCCTGGACCTGCGCGGTGGTAGCCGTTGGGGGTACGCGACGCCGCGCGCAGACAGACGCGCACACAGACGCGCACACAGACGCTCAGACAAAAAGGAAGGATCGTTCTGGTCGCGCTCCTGCGGTAGCCGAGACGCTCGTCGGCCGCGCCGTTGGCCTGATGGCAGCGACACGCGGTCCTACAACGGCTCACAGCGCTGCCAAAAAGATGTCTCCAAAAAGATGTCTAATGAGCGGACGTGGTCGAGTATGCTCGCGCCATGCCTTCAGTGCGGGGGCATGAGTCGTTGGAAGGCGCATCATAACCCGTCTGGAGGCATCTTGGTCATCCCGAAATTGCGTTACCCGCTCCCACAACTCATCAGCGACCGATCAGGCAACGCGGCGAAGCGTGCCCCAGCGGCGCTCGCGCCTACGGTACCGGGGAAGACGAAGGGAAGGGTTGGGGCATGATGCGGAAGGATATGACTCCAAGGACAGGGAGAGGGCGGGCGCTAAGCTGCCTGACGCTGCTAGGGCTAGCGTGCGCGGCGCTGAGTGGCCTGCTTTTCTCCGACGTTGGGCGTGCCTCGGCCGCGTCAGTGGTGTTCTATGTCGCGCCTACCGGCAGCGACACCAACCCGGGCACTAGCCAGGCGCCCTTCCAGACAATCCGGCGCGCTGCGGCCATGGCGAGCGCCCCCGGGACGATAGTGCGCGTCGCCCCAGGCGTCTACGCCAGCGGCAGCGCCATCTACTCCCAATACGCTGGCACAGCCACGTCGCGCATCGTGTTTGTTTCCGATGTGCCCTGGGCCGCCAAGATTGTCGTCAGTGGAACGCAGCAGGCATGGTACAACAGCGGCGACTACGTCGATATTGTTGGGTTTGACGTCACCAACACAAGCAGCAGCGGCAGTCTGGGCATCGACAACTTTGGTTCGTATACCCGCATCATAGGAAATCACGTACACAACATCGCCGAGTGGGGCTGTCCATCCAATGGCGGGGCGGGGATTGATGACCACAACTACACAGCGTCTGGCGACGACGTGATCGGCAACGTCGTTGACCACATCGGCCCGCCCACCGACTGCAGATGGGTCCAGGGGATATACCACTCCAACCGCGGAGGGCATATCTGGAATAACATCACCTACGCCAGTTCCGGCTATGGGATCCACTGCTGGCATGCCGACACCGACGTCGTCATCGCCAATAACCTGGTCTTTAGCAACCGCACCGGAGGGGTGGTGTTTGGGGCCGGTGATGCGCCGGGTGGAGTGACCACCGACAACATGGTCGTGACGAATAACATCGCCTTAGCGAACGCGGGCTTTGGCATCCGCGAACTTGGCTTGCTAGGCGCTCACAACCAGGTAGACCACAATGACGCATACAACAACGCATCCGGCGCCTATGGGATGATCAACGGCAACGTGGCCACCAATGCGCTGAGCGTGGACGCCCAGTTCGTCAACTGGCAGGCGGCTGGCGGCGGGGACTACCACCTGCGCGCGAGCAGCCCCCTCACTAACGTCGGCACGAGCCTGGGCGCGCCCTCCACGGACTATGACGGTAACGCCCGGCCGCAAGGACAAGGCTTCGACATTGGGCCGTATGAGTTCGCCAGTCCAGGTTCTGGCGCTTCCCCCGTCCCCACGCGGCCGACAGCGTCGGCTCCGACCGCTGTAGCGCCGACGGCAACCGCGCGGGCCGCGACGGCAACCGCGCAGGCTGCGACGACTGCCTCGGCAGGCGCAGAAGCTACAGCGGCAGCGGCGGCTACGACGGGCACAGTGACGCAGTCTGGTCGAGGGTCTGACGGTCCCGACAATGGTTTCGCAGCGCTGCTCTTCAAGGCGGGTGTTCCGGTTACCGTGGTCACACTGCTGGCTATTATCGTAGGCGTCGCTGTCAGGTTCCTACAGAGGCGCCGCAAGCGGTGGTAGCTGTCCTCCTGGATCGCCCTTGATCGCTCTTGATCGCTAGCGCAACGTCAGACCGGCGCAGGCGTCCGCATGAGGTCAAACAGGCGCGCTCTCACCAGCGGGCTATCGCGCGACGCCAGCGCGTCCTGCAAGGTCTGCAGCCATCGGTCGATGTCCGCGAGTGTCGGTGTTTCCGTCTGATTCATGACGCGGTGGATCTTGCTATGTGTGGTCGCTAACAGCTGCTCGCCGGGGCCAGCCAGCAGTTCGTGGAGGCGTTCTCCCGGGCGCAGGCCGGTGTATACGATGGGTATGTCCCGCTCGACGCGTAGGCCACGCAGTCGGATCATGGTGGCGGCGAGATCCACGATGCGAATTGGTTCTCCCATGTCAAGCTGGAACAGGCCACCGCCATCGGTGCCGGTGGCGGTGAGGATCACCAGACCACTCGCTTCTGGGATCGTCATGAAGTACCGTGTCGCCTCTGGGTCCGTCACGGTGACGGGTCCACCATGCTCGATTTGCTGTGCGAAGGTGGGGACAACGCTGCCGCGGCTGCCGATCACATTGCCGAAGCGCACGGCGCAGAAGCGCGTCGTCATGCGTCCTGATTGCGCCATGGCCTGCACGACGAGCTCACCAATGCGCTTCGACGCTCCCAGCACACTCACCGGGTCAGCGGCTTTGTCACTGGAAATGAAGACGAACGCTTCCGCGTTGCAGAGGGAGGCCACGCGACAGAGGCGGTAGGAGGCCAGCACATTGACTCGCGCGGCCTGCTCTGGATGCTCCTCCAGCAGCGGGACATGCTTGTAGGCCGCCGCGTGAAAGATAACCTGAGGCCGAAGCTGCGCGAACAGGCGCAACATGCGCGCTGTGTCCGCGATGTCGCCAATGCGCAGCTGCAAACGGCGGCCATTCTCCGGCGACTGGAGGCTGGCCGCCAGGTCGAACAGTCCCGTCTCATTGTTATCCAGCGCGATGACGCGCGCCAACCGATAGGTCAGCAACTGGCGGCAGAGCTCCGAGCCGATCGATCCCGCCGCGCCGGTCACCAGAACGGTCTTGCCCGCGAGGAACGCCTCGCTCACTGCGGCTCGCAGTGGCACTATTTCACGGCCCAGCAGATCTGCCACATTCACCTCGCGCAGGTGAAGCCCATGTGGCTGTCGCCCCACTATTTCATCGAATCCAGGCAGGATCTTGATCCTCGCCGCGGTTTGCTGGCAGACCGCCAGGATCTCCCCGATGCGCGCGGAAGGCGCTGAAGGCACTGCAACGGCAATCAGGTCTATGGCCAGACGCTCCGCCAGACGAGGAACTTCCTCCACCGCGCCCAGGATAGAGATGCCGCGGATTCGTCCATGCCACTTCGCTGGATCATCATCAACAAACCCCGCGACGTGGTATCCCTGTCCACTGTTGAGCAGAAAGCGGGCGGCGAGAGACGCGCCCGCCTGGCCAGCGCCAATGATGAGAACACGCGTTGTCACACGCGGAATCCCCGCTGGCGCGACTGGCTGGCGATCAAACGCGACCCTGGGCAGCACTTTCGCGGCCCCGAGAAACAGAAACGACAGACAGGCGCCGCCGATGACGACGCTCAGCGGCAGCGCGCGCCCGTGCAGCGCACCCGGCCCGACGCGGAGAGGAGGGAGTCCGGCAAGATCGAGCGCGCCAATGAGTAGAGTCGAGATCCCTACCGCTCGGATAAGCGCGTAGCCGTCTCTGAGGCTGGCGAAATGCCACAGTCGCCGGTGCAGTCCAAGCAGATACGCGACGATGGCATAGAGCGCCCCAGCCAGCAGGCAGGGGAGGAAGAGGTTTGCCACCTGCGCAATGGCTGCGGACGTGTCGTCGGCGAAGCGCACGATGGTTGCGCTCTCATACGCCGCCGTGACAACGACCACATCCAGCGCAACCACCAACCCATAGCTGCGCATCCGACGCACGACATGCAACTGGATCAGCAGCCAGAAAGGAGCCCAGTATGGTCGCAGTGGCCCAACCAGCCATCTGGGCGGTGTTACTGTCGTGTTTGCCATCATCACGCCCCCTGCTGGCTGGCATGCTCACCCAGACCGCGTGTCGCAGCCTGAGGGTCGGGCGGCGCTGGCAGCGCGGCGGGCCGCCGCCCAGGGAGCGCGCACGCCACCAGCGTGCGCGCAAGGATGCGCATGTCGCCCAGCAGCGTGTGGGTACGCGCGTAGTCCAGGTCTATCGCCAGCTTCGCGGGCATGACCCGTGAGAGGTACAACTGCTCGGGGTCAGGGCCACGCAGCAGCCGCTCTTCATGGCGAAAGAGCACCTGCGATGGACCGGTGATGCCTGGGCGGACCGCCAGGACTTCGCGCTGCGCAGGGGTGTAGCGCGCAACATAGTGAGGCGCTTCGGGCCGAGGACCGACCAGGCTCATCTCGCCCGTGAGCACGTTCAGCAGCTGCGGCAGCTCGTCCAGCTTTGCGGCGCGCAGGAGGCGACCCAGCTTGGTGACCCGCGGATCGTCGCTGATGGTGATCTCGCGTCCCGACGCCGCCTGAGTCATGGTGCGGAATTTGATGATGCGGAATGGGTATCCATTGCGCCCGATACGCCATCCACGGTAGATGATCGGCCCGGGACTGGACAATCGCATCACGCACGCGATCAGGACCATGAGTGGTGAGAGCGCGACAAGCAGCGCCGCCGCAGCGACAATATCAAAGGCGCGCTTCATCACATCTCCGGCGCGGATACCCCTGCCTTCAGGTAAGGGGAGGAAGCGCCGTCTCCTTTCGTGTGGTACACTTGTTCTACCGCGCACGACGCGGGCAAACTCTCAGGGCGGTGACGCCGAACGCAGTGGCCGAAAGGCCGGGGAGATGGTGGATGCGTCTGCGAGAGCGACGGGCTGCCTGCTCCACTCAGTTGGTCAACCAGCCCCCAGTTGGAAAGCTGGTAGGGATGCGCGGCAAGTAGCGCTCCTGATGGCGTCAAGGTGATGCTCCTTAGATGCAAGCCCCTCGCTTTAGCTCTGGGGTAGTTGACGGCTCGCTCCTTCAGGTGATGCCCTGCTGGACAGGCGCCGCTGGCGTCAGGCGCTTACAACGCTGATCGCAGCACGGCGCGCCTGGCGCTTGATCTCAGCTTTCTTTTCGCTCGCCGGCGATCACGCACGACTACCCCCACCACGGCTGAGATGACATCGGCGACATCGTCGTCGCTCATCGTGGGGTAGATTGGCAGTGAGATCTCCCTGAGATAGGCGTCAAGCGCGTTCGGGAAGTCTTGCGGCGCCAGCTGGTAGCGCATGCGATAGTAGGGATGAAGGTGCAGTGGGATGAAATGCACGCTCGTCCCGATATTCGCCTCTGCGAGCGTGTGAATGAAATTGTCGCGACTTGTAGTGAGCCGTTCCGGCCGCAGGCGCAGCATATAGAGATGCCAGGCGTGCACCACGTGGCCGGGGTCTGGGGGCGTCTCGAGCTCTTCATAGCGGCTGAATGCGCATGAGTACTGCGCCGCGATGGCCTGACGACGCTCGTGCAGCCACTGTCGGCGCGCCAATTGATGCAGGCCCAAGGAAGCGGCGAGATCAGGCATGTTGTACTTGAATCCTGGCTCAAGCACCTCGTAAAACCATGCGCCCTCGGCGCTGTAGCGCTTCCACGCGTCACGACTAATGCCGTGCAGCGCCATGATTGCGGCGCGCTGCGCATAGTCCGCATTGTCGGTGGTAAGCATGCCACCTTCACCTGTTGTCAGCGTCTTGGTCGCATAGAAGCTGAACGCCGTCATGTCGCCGATGGCGCCAACCATGCGGCCACGATACATGGCTGGGAACGCGTGAGCGGCGTCCTCAATCACCGCGAGGCCATGCGCTCGAGCGATAGCGAGTATGGCGTCCATCTCAGCGGGCAATCCGGCGATGTGAACCACGATAATCGCTCGGGTGCGTGGCGTGATGGCCGCGTTCAGTCGGGCGGGGTCAAGGTTGCACGTGGCTGGATCCACATCGACAAACACCGGGCGCGCGCCGCAATGCACGATGACTGCGGCGGTCGAAGCAAACGTGTAGACAGGCGCGATCACTTCGTCATCCGCGCCGATATCGAGCGCAGTCAGCGCCAGGTGCAGCGCCGCGGTGGCCGAGTTGACAGCCACCGCGTGCGGCGCGCCGACCGCTTGCGCAAACTCGCGCTCAAGGCGCTTCGTCTTCGGGCCAGTTGATAGCCAGCCGGAGCGCAGTGTGTCGACGACCTCGTCAATCTCGGCCTGCGTGATGTGGGGTAGAGCAAACGGGAGAAACGTCGCGCGACCACCGCGCGCCACCGCACGGCGCGGGGGTAGAGTAGCGCCGCTCTCGGCTTCTCGCATTACCATCTCAAACTCCTTGCCTTAGCGCAGAGTACGACTGCTCACGGGACACGCTGCGTTTCGGGCGCGCCATGGGCGGCCTGCTCCACCACTGTGAGTGGATGTCGGCGCCTGGACCTACTCAGGACAGCTGCTAGCTGCTCCTCCAGCTGTGCAGTCAGCTTGTCGCGGTCGAAATGCGCCTCGACGAACGTACGCCCATGCTGGCCCAACGCCTCAGCTAGCTCGGGACGATCACGCAGCGACAGTATCGCGTCGGCGAGCGCTTTGTAATTCTCCGGCTCCACATACACCGCCGCCTGAGCCTGCTCGGCGATCAGACGGCGAGCCTCACCATCTACTGCGAGCAAAATCGGGCGGGCGCTCGCCATCGCTTCGTATATTTTGGAGGGTAGCGCGCCGTCGAAGAGGGGCACCCTGCGCAGCGACACCAGGCAAGCATCGGCCGCCGAGATGACCAAAGGCATGCGATTGTGTGGCTGAGGATCAAGGAAGGTGACATTGGCAACGCCGCGCCGCCTTGCCCCCGCGACGAGCTCGGCCCTTGCCGCACCTTCTCCCATTAAGATGATGTGGATATCGGGATGTACTCGCAGCAACTCGGCCGCATCGAGCACGGTCGCCAACCCGTGCGCCAGTCCGATGGTGCCCGCGTAGAGCACAGTAAATCGGTCATCCCACCCCAACTGGGCTCGCGCCTGCATCTTCGCCTGGGGGCGGAACTTCGCGGTATCCACCCCGTTCGGCAAGAGAAACACATGATCGGCAGGAAGACCGCGCTCAACAAGTGTCTGGCGAATGCCACGTGTCACAGCCCAGATGGCTCCGGATCGCTGATAGCTGGACCACTCGAGCCGCTCGGCCAACCAGATCGCCAGGTGATTCTGCAAGGCGCCCAACTGCACAGCGGACTCTGGCCAGATATCCGCTACGGTAAAGACATATGGACGCCGCTTCCACCAAGCCAACAGACGTCCCGCAATGGCGTCAAATAGCGGCGGCGATTCAACGATGATGATGTCGGGATGCCCAACCATCCAGATTCCAATGAAGGGGGCTAGGCACCCGAAGGAGAGTTGCGCAAGAATACGATTGAGAAAGCCCGTGTTGGGCCGAACAAAGCTCCATACACGCACTACCTCCACCCCGTCCAGCGCCTCGCGTCGCCGCTTGCCGCCCCGATACTCCGGCGGGACGATACCCGAGGGATAGTTCGGGAACGTGGTTAGCACTGTGACGCGATGGCCGCGTTTCACCAGCCGTACAGCGGTTTCGCTGATACGGGTTTGTGGGGCGCCAACCTCCGGCGGAAAGTAGAGCGTCACGAACAGGATGTGGGACATAGCGGGACCTCCTCAGTCTCGGCCAGACACCAAGGGTGGCGCCTGGCCTTCCACCGCTGAGGACCACACGGCGCGATACTCCATATTCACCGTATCCGCCGTATTCACCGTATCCGCCGTATCCGCCGTGTCCCTAGCGCCACTGATCGTAGGCTGGGGCAGTTCCGCGTCTGAGGGTGCAAAGATCGCGCGCAGCAGGCGCTCCGCATCATGGCGCACGAGGTGGCCGGCATGGACCGCCAGAAGGCGATCCACCACGACGTCCGAGGCCAGACGCCGCACCTCCTCCACGTCGGCTTCCACTGGACACTGCTGCTGCTCGGTGTAGCGTCCCAGCAGGTGGCCCGGGAAGGAGCCATCGTGTAGGACCACACGGTCGACGCGACCGCCCAGGTAGCGCTGGACCTCGCGCACGAAGGTGGATGCGCGGAACCCGTCGGTTTCACCGTGCTTGGTCATGAGGTTGCAGACATAGATGGTGCGAGCCTCCGAGCTGCGGATCGCCTCGGCGACGCCGTCGACAAGCAGGTTGGGAAGGATGCTGGTGTAGAGATCGCCGGGCCCGAGGATGATCACGTCGGCGCGCCGGATCGCCCGGAGAGTTTCCTTGCACGGTGGCGCCTCCTCGCGCAGAAACACGCGCCGCACCGCCGGCAGCGCCTCGCGCTGGTCAAGGCCTCGCGTGTCGATCTCTGTCTCGCCGCAGATGATCGTCCCATCCATCAACTCCGCGCACAACGTCGAATGTGCGAGCGTCACGGGGAACACGTTCCCTGCGGTATCCAACAACTCCTGCGCATCAGTGATGGCATGCAGCAGGCTGCCTTCGTTGATCCGCTCCAACGCGGAGATGATCAGGTTCCCGAGGCTGTGTCCGCTCACGCACGCGTGCTCAGCCAGCTCCATACCCGCACGCGCCTGCTCCGTTGGCCGCTGCTCCTTGTGAAAGCGATGGGTGAAGACGTCACGCCAGAGCACGCCCTTACGGGAGAGCGCGACGAGCGCCTGGCGCAGGTCGCCGAATGGGAGTTGGCCAAACTCATCCATCAGCCGGCGCGAGCTACCGCCGCTATCCGACATCGTCACGATGGCCGTGATCAAGCAGGGATGGCGTTTCAAGGCAGAGAGCAGCGCAAATGGACCGGTGCCGCCACCGATGGTCACCATGCGCTTGTCGCGTAGCCCAAGATGCTGGTCGTTTGTCTCAGTGCGCCTTGCGCGATCCATAGCTGTCGCCACCTTCCATGCGAGCGGCAAAGCGCTCAGGCCTGCGGCCACCTATCAAGAGATCGGGCGATGCGGATCGCCGCGTCGCCCACTCCAAATGGATGCCCAGGTGGCGCCACGGGAGCGGGACGGCGCGCAGCGTCGGCCATCGCGGTCGGCGAGTCGCCCACCAGGACGTTCCAGCCGGCGTCGACCGTCTCCGGCCACTCGGTATCTTCACGTAGGGTCACACACGGCACCCCAAGCATGAACGCCTCCTTCTGGACGCCGCCAGAATCAGTGATCACGCGGAACGCATGCCGCTCGAGCGTGAGCATGTCGAGATATCCGACCGGATCGATCAGGTGGATGGCGCCAGCGGGCGCAATGGCATGGCGCCTCACGGCATGGCGGGTACGTGGGTGCAGCGGGAAGACGACGGGCAGAGCAAGGTCGCCGAGGGCGCGCACGATCCGGCGCAACCGCTCTGGGTCGTCCGTATTCGCGCTGCGATGGATGGTCGCCAGTACATATGCTCCAGGCGCCACATCGAGGGCGGGAAGGAGCTTGCTGGCGCGCTCGGCAAGCAGTGGTCGGACCTGGAGGAGCAGGTCGCACATCACGTCGCCAACCACCTCTACCCCGTCCACGACGCCTTCGGCGGCCAGGTGTCGCCGCGCCATCTCGGTCGGGCAGAAGAGCCGTGTCGCGACATGGTCTGCGACGATCCGGTTGATCTCCTCAGGCATCGCGCGGTTGAAACTGCGCAACCCGGCCTCGACGTGGGCGACCGGGATGTGGAGCTTGACCGCCGCCAGCGCGCCCGCGAGCGTAGAGTTCGTGTCGCCGTACACGATGGCGCCGTCCGGCCGCTCCCGCATGAGCACTTCCTCGATCGCCTCTAGCATGCGTCCGGTCTGCGCGCCGTGTAAGTCCGATCCGATCCCTAAGGCATAGTCCGGCGCGGGGATGCTGAGCTCGCGGAAGAAGGTCCCGGAGAGTCCGTCGTCGTAGTGCTGCCCGGTATGAACGATCACTTCCTCGTGCGTCCGTCGCAACGCCCGACTTAAGGGCGCGAGCTTGATGAACTGGGGGCGCGCGCCGACGATGGAAGCAAACCTCATCGTGCGCCTCGTTCCCTCGCGCGCACTGCGACGCGTTGGCCATCGCCGATGCCGAGATACCCCATGCCCAACGCCTCGATGCGCCTGATCACCTCAGGGCTCATGGCCCAGCGCCCATCCAATACCACACGACAGTTTGGGTAGCGACTGAAGTCGAAGCTGCTGAACCCCTGGTGATCCGCCTGGAGGATGATCGCCTGTACCTCGCCTGCCCGCTCAGGAGGGAACGGCGTGTACCCCATCGTCGAGAGCTCGCTATCCTCGAAGAGCGGATCGATGGCCCACGCGCGCGCGCCTCGCGCCTGCAGCGCCGCCTGCAGGAGACGCGCGCTGGAGAACGCGTGCTCGCGCACATCTCCGCGATACGCCACGCCGAGGATCAGCACGGCGCAGCCTTCGAGTGAACCGATCGCGCCTTCGATGCGTTGGACCGCGTAGGCAGCCATACCGTCGTTGATGACGCGCGCCTGCTGTGGGAGGCTCAGTTCGCCATCTGTGTCGTGCATCAGAAAGTACGGGTAGACAGGGATGCAATGGCCCCCGACCCCCACGCCGGAGGTGTGGATGTGCGAGTACGGCTGGGTATTGGCGGCGGCGACCGCCGCCGCCACATCGAGGCCGCGCCGATCCGCGTAGCGGGCGAACTCGTTGGCGAGCGCGATGTTCACGTCCCGATAGGTGGTCTCGATGAGCTTCACGAACTCGGCGTCGCTCGCGCTCGCCATCCGCGTGACCTCGGCGTCCAGCACCGAACTATAGAACATGGCGGCTGCCTCGGCGCTGTCTGTGTCGATACCACCAACCACCTTCGGATAGGTCGCCAGGTCGCGAAAGATGGCGCCTGACGAGACGCGCTCAGGACTGTACGCGAGGTAGAAATCGCGCCCCGCCTGGAGCCGAGACGTGCGTTCGAGGAGAGCGCAGAGCCGGCCCACAGTCGTTCCGACGGGCAGGGTGGTCTCATAGATTACGAGCTTTCCGGACGTCAGCCCAGATCCAATCGCGACCGAGGCGCGGTCGACGGCGGCAAAGTCGATCTCGTGCTTGTCACTGACCATGACCGGCACGATGACTACCACTACATCGGCCTCGCGCACCGCCGCAGTGGTATCACACGTCGCCGACAGCGTTCCTTGCGCCATCGCCTCGGCGACCGCGGCGCCCAGCCCGGGCTCCTCGCGCACATGGGCGCGCCCGGCGTTGATCGCCTCGACGACGTGCGGATTCACGTCACAGCCGATCACTCGACGCCCGCGTTGCGCGTATTGAATAGCAAGTGGGAGGCCGATTTTTCCAAGCCCCACGACCGCGACAACGGCGGTCCGCTCGGCGAATCTGGCCGGAGACGACGTCAGGCGTTGCATAGCACCGCCTCCCCGACGCGCGTCGATCCGATGAGGCGGTGGGCCAGTCGCAGGATCGCCAGGCCGTCCTCTGCTGTCACCGTAGGCGACCGTCCGGCTCTCAGCGCAGTGATGATGTCCTCGTACTCGGCGCGCAGTGGCTCAACCTTCTGCACCTTGAGGCGTGTCATGGTCCCCTCACTGACCCCCAACTGGGTGCGCAGGGCGTCCCACGATGTCGGCGTGTAGTCGTTCTCGTAGAAGTACAACTCCTGGGTTAGATAGTTGGCCAGATACATCCCGCGCTCGCCTGTCACGCTCAGCTCGCGCACCTTGGTTGGCGTGATCCAGTTGACGTCGAGCATGCCGACTGCGCCGTTCACGAAGCGCACGATCCCGAACAAGAGATCCTCGTGCTGCCGTTCGATCCGCCGTTGTGTCTCGGCGTATACCCGCTCGACCTCTACGCCGAGGAGGGAGCGCATCGCGTCGAGATCGTGGGTGGCCAGATCGAGCGTGACACCAACATCGCGGATGCGCGGTGGATAGGGGCCGATACGCCGAGCGTGCAGCGAGAAGATCTGCCCCAGGTTACCACTGGCGATGAGCTGTTTCAGCGCGATGACCGCCGGATTGAAGCGCTCGACATGCCCTACGGCGATAGTCGCTCCCTTAGTACGCCCGAGCTCGATCAGCGACAGCGCCTCCTGCTCGGTCGTCGCGATAGGCTTCTCGATGAGGACGTGAATGCCTCGCTCCAGCGCGTAGGACGCGATCACGCAGTGCAGATGGGTCGGCGCGACCACCACGACGAGGTCGGGACACGCTTCGAAGATCATGCGGCGATAGTCGGCGAATCCGGCGACACGGAAACGCTGCACCGCGCGCGCCAGTGTTGACTCCTCACTCTCGGCCACGCCAACGAGTTTGACAGAGTCGTCGTCAAAGTCCCGCAGGACGCGCAGGTGATTCGAACCCATCGAGCCAGCGCCGACGACAGCGACCTTCAGCGGCATAGGGCAAGCACCTCCTCGGCCACGGTGGCGCGATCGGCCGCGCTGAGCGCTGGATGCACCGGCAGTGAGAGCACTTCCCGCGCCGCTTCCTCAGTCACAGGCAGGGAGAGGTCGGCGTAGTCGTCACGATACGCGGGCTGCCGATGGATGGGGCAGGGGTAGTGGACCGCCGTGTCGACGCCTCGCTCGCGCAGTGCGCGCATCCAGCGCGCGCGCTGGTCGGCCGGCGTGCGAATGGTGTATTGGTGGTAAACGTGTCGATGCCCTGGACGCGCCGCGGGGGTTCGCACCCAGTCGCTGAGCCGGTCACTCAGGTAGAGCGCGTTGGCGATGCGCTGCTCGGTGAAACGTTCCAGTTTGTCGAGCTGGACGAGGCCTAGCGCCGCCTGGAGCTCGGTCAGGCGCAGATTATAGCCCAGCGTCACGTGATGATAGCGCTCGCTTTGCCCATGGCTGCGCAAGAGCCGGACGCGCTCGGCGATGGCTGGGTCATTGGTGGTGACGATGCCACCCTCACCCATGGTCATGTTTTTCGTCGCGTAAAATGAGAAGCAACCTGCGCCAAAACCGCCAACTGGCTTGCCGGTGACCGTCGCCGCGTGTGCCTGGCAAGCGTCTTCAATGAGCGCAAGGTGATAGTTGGCCGCCAGAGTGGCCAGGCGCGGCAGGTCACAGGGATTGCCATAAAGATGCACTGGAAGGATGGCCCGGGTGCGCGGGGAGAGAGCGGCCTCCACCAGGCGCGCGTCCATGTTGTAGGTATCGGGCTCAATATCGATGAAGACCGGCGTGGCCCCGACAAGGCGGATCACGTTTGCTGTGGCGGCAAAGCTAAACGGTGTCGTGATGACTTCGTCGCCTGGGCCGATCTCGTGGGCGAGCAAGGCGAGATGGAGCGCGGCGGTGCCCGAGGATACAGCGACGGCATCTTGCGTCTGGCACAGGTCTGCAAAGCGCCTCTCAAAGGCAGCGACACACTCGCCCTGAGCGAGTTGTCCCGAGGCCAGGACCCGCGAAATCGCGGCCAGCTCCTCAGCGCCAACCAGTGGGTGCGCCACAGGTATCATGTAACTAGTCCCTTGTTCTCCTGGGTCAAGCTGTGCGCCGGCTGTACAGTTGAAATGGAAAGAGCCCTTCTGTTGGCGGGTGGATCTGACGCCCAACAGGGAGGCGCAGTGATGCGCTGCCGCAGCCAGTGGTTGCCCACAACGAGACACGTATCCATAGTGCGGCGCAGAGTTGCCACACACGAGTGCATGCGCGTCGAGATCTTGCGTGACAGTTACGGATCCACGGCGGACCAACAGACCGCTCGCTTCGCGCAACCGTACATGAGGCTGGTCTGCCCCGAGCGGGCGCCTGTACGTGATCAGTGTTCTGGGCGCCTAGATAATTGAAGAGCTCCGCAGGCTCAATGCCATGCGTCTGTCAGCGGACCCTTCTCGGCGCGAGCGGCCCGAGTAGGTAGGCATGTGCGCTGTACCCGCTCTTGAAGTGCTCCGGCGCATGTAGCATAAGGTCACAAGGTCACTGCATCATAACAGTGGCAAGACGCCAACATCACAAACAGGTCACACTGATCTCGAGGCCGCGACGATCAGTGGCGCTGACGCCACTTCCATAGCGAGGGCAAAGTCGCTGCTCGCGCCGAGCAGATCCCCTGGCACGGACAGCGCGGTCGAAGCGCCGTGGCTGCTGGCGCCGAGGCTTTGGACACACACCGTCGAGGCTCCTCTCCCTCTGTGGCGCCCTGCTAACCCGCCCGGAGACCAGCAGCGGACCCCGCTGATGACCGGCGGACCACCAGAGGCATACTAGATGCGCGCATCACGGGTGCGGTCGGCGGGATCAGCCGTGTGAGCATGAAGCGCCGTTTGCTTGAACGCCCGCGCTCCGACCAACATCGCCTGAGATTGCGCGAGGCTACAAACGAGCGAGACCATGCTCGGCCAGGTGGATAACCATCAGGACAGCACGCGGCGTTTTGCGCGCCGCAACGTCGTCACCGTGCTGGGCGCCCTGACTCGGGAACTGCCCGTTCTGCTGATGCTGTAGGATGCATATACAGGCGCGCTTCGCGCTGTTGTGCGCACTGCTGTTCGCGCTGGTTGGATAGGTTGCATCGGTTGTCTAGGTCGCATACGCCCGAGCGCCGCACCGGCGTGCGATTGCTGTGCGCCTGTCGTAAGCTAACTTAACGCGTGCCGGCAAGGCATTGGGCTGGAGGCCAAGCGCATCACTCAAAGGTCGCCTCCCAGCTACAGCAGCGTTTCTCCGCCACCAGATGAGTCCCTGCTCCAAACGCCTCGACAAGCAAGCAGTATTATACGGTGGGTGAGAGATGCTACCATTTGTGTAGGAGGGTGTTATGGACCGCCGAGCAAGCTGAGCAGCTTGGGTAGCAAGAGACAGACGAAGGTGGCGAAACGCAGACCGACCAGGGTGGTAGGGAGGCGTTCATAGTCACGAGCAAGTCGTCGAAAGCGGCTCACCCAGGCGAAACTGCGCTCGAGGACCCAGCCATAACACCTTTTGGACGATTTGGCTGTGTCATGGTGTCGCTCCTTTCGGGCGATCGTTCTCATTGCAGGCAGCTGTCCAGCGACGGCGCTGTTCGGCGGTGATGTCGCAGTCTCGATACGCCTGCAAACGCTCCAGGTCTGCCACTACGAGTTCACACGATCCACCGGTGCGATCCACCGCGCTCCTGGCGGGCCCGCACCAGACCATGTTCAATCCAATAGCACAGACTGTTGCGAGACACTCCTAACCGCGCAGCCAGCTTGCGTCTCCACCACTCATCTGGCAAGAGCGCCTCTCTGGAGGAGCCACGCCGGTGGGTGAAGTTGTCCCGGTCACTCCCGTGCGCTACCTTGCACTTGGTGACAGCGACCCTAACACTGGGCCGAGTGGCCGCATGAGCGTTCCACTCAAGCCTGAGGGTGCCATACAGAAGGCCTCTTCATAGTGTTTTGGGTGGTTTTGTGGCCTTCTTTCAGCAGGAAGGTGAGCGACTGCCCCAGACACATCGACAGCGCCGACACAACTGCCTAGTCGATGGTTGGTCAAGTAGGGGAGAAGGCCCCAAGATTTCGGCACTGGACACACTCGGTTGCTAACGCGTCGCTGCCCTTGTTTCCCGGACCGACGTCCTGACTTGACCAACCATCGACTAGCAGTGGTTGGGGGCTGGGCAGGAGATGCCTACCAGTGGATTTCGGCTCATATCCGGGCGTACATCAAGCGGTGTGTGGAGCAGGGGGAAGAAGCATGGGTATCATCCAGCGCGCCTACAAAACTGAGCTGGATCTGAATGACCGGCAGATCACTGCCTGCAAAAAGCATGCAGGAGCGGCGCGCTGGGCGTACAACTGGGGTCTGGCGCGCAAGGAGGAGGCGTATCGCAGACCAAGTACAAGTCCTTCGGCGATTGATCTGCATCGGGAACTCAACGCGCTCAAGCAGAGCGACGTGCCCTGGATGTACGAGGTCTCCAAATGCGCGCCGCAAGAAGCCCTACGTAACCTGGACAGCGCCTTCGCCCAGTTCTTCCGCCGCGCAGAGCTGAAGCAGCAAGGCAAGCTGCGTGGAAAGGTCGGCTATCCCCAGCCCAAGACGAGAAAGCATGGATTAGGCAGTTTCCGCCTCACCGGCACGATCGTGGTGTTCCCTGAGGCGATTCAACTGCCCCGCTTGGGACGGCTCCGCCTCAAAGAGCGCGGTTATCTCCCGACGAGCGCCCGCATCCTTTCGGCCACCGTCAGCGAGCAGGCGGGACACTGGTACGTCTCGGTGTTAGTGGAGCAGGAACACCTTATATCGCCGAATAGTGGGCCAACCGTGGGAGTGGACTTGGGCGTCAAGACGCTGGCTACCCTCTCGGATGGCACAACGGAACCCAACCCACGCCACTTGAAGTCGTGCCTGCGAAAGATCAAGCGATTCCAGCAGGCCGTCTCGCGCAAGCAGAAAGGCAGTGGCAATCGTCGCAAGGCGGTTCGGCGACTGGCAAACCTGCATCGTAAAGTGGCGAATCAGCGCGCCAACACGTTACATCAGCTCACCAGTCGACTGGCGAAAACCAAGTCCGTCGTGGTGATTGAAGACCTCCACGTGGCGGGTATGCTGAAAAACCACCATCTGGCGCAAGCGATCGGCGATGTGGGGTTCGGCGCGTTCCGCCGCCAACTGACCTACAAAGCCGCTTGGTACGGTTGCCAGGTGATCGTCGCCAGCCGCTGGGAGCCATCCTCGAAAACCTGCTCAGGTTGCCGCTGGGTGGACGAGGACCTGAGCCTGGCCGACCGCGTGTTCCGCTGTGAGCAGTGTGGCCAAGTACTCGACCGCGATCTGAACGCGGCGCTCAATCTAGAAAAGCTGGCCGGGAGTTCCTCGGACAGTCACAACGCCTGTGGAGAGGGGAGCGCTGGCCAGCGCTCTCACGAGCGTTGGTGAAACGGCCCTCGCTGAAGCAGGAACCAGATGCGTTCGCTGCTGCGGGAGCGAACGGTACATTCTGGAGAACGGTGACTCAACAGGTCGATCAGGAAGAAGCCGATCGCCAGGCCAAAAACGAGCCACTTACGATGGCCCACCTCGGGTAGTTGTCTGCGCGCAGCCTGCGGCGCTGAGCAGCATGATGACGATCACCTCTGAACCCAGCGCCATGGTTCGCTTGCGCCGCCACAGTGTCAATGTCTCTGTCCTCCTCGATGCCGCAGCACGCGCGGGTCGGTTCGTGTCGACTCTGCGCTGTCGGAATGGCCGTCTTGATCACCTGGCGCATGAGCCTGGGAGGGCGCCACGCTCCAGCCGGCCAGAGCGCGCCTGAGTCTCGTATTGGACAGCATGTACTACTAACCTTCGTGGCGAACAGGTTGGGTGAACAATAAGACGGTGTCGATGGGGCGGCGCCCTTGGTTGCGGTAGCCGAGGTGGGGCCGCTCGGTGTTGTAGTACGCGAGCCAGGTGTCGAG
>Ga0207684_10001949_pt1 | contig 21365 bp, 18 predicted proteins | sample KBSK5501metaG_FD_184342 | JGI IMG/M metagenome (GOLD analysis project Ga0207684, IMG submission 184342) | Corn, switchgrass and miscanthus rhizosphere microbial communities from Kellogg Biological Station, Michigan, USA - KBS K5-50-1 metaG... | ecosystem: Host-associated > Plants > Roots >...
TCGTCGCGGGGTCGAGGCTCGCGACGGGTTCGTCGGCAAGCATCAGATCTGGATGTTGCATGAGCGCCCGTGCGATCCCGACGCGCTGCTGCTGCCCACCGGAAAGCGCATCCGCCCGCGCGTACGCCTTGTCGGCGATGCCCACGCGGCCGAGGTTCTCGAATGCCGCGATCACGTCCTCAGGCGACGGGCGGCCAACGATCGTGCGCCAGGTCGTCCGATACCCGAGCCGTCCCGCCAACGTGTTGCTGAGGACCGAGGTGCGGCGCACGAGATTGAATTGCTGGAAGATCATCCCGATCTTGCGCCGGATCCGTCGCAGCTCGGGGCCGCTGGCGCGCGTAACGTCGGCGCCGTCGAAGACGATGCGGCCGCTCGTCGGCTCGACAAGGCGGTTGATGCATCGAAGAAGCGACGACTTACCCGAGCCAGAGAGCCCGATGAGCACAACGAACTCGCCGCGCTGGATGTCGATGGAGATTCCGTTCACCGCGCGCGTGCCGCTCGGATAGACCTTCACGAGGTCCCGGATCTCCAACACCGCTTCCACGGCGCGGAGTCTAAGAAAGAAAAGGCCGCCGGAGCGTCCGGCGGCCTTCGCGTCTATGCGTCCGAAACGACTACGGAGACTTCGACGGCGCTGCTGTCGTGGGCGCCGGCCTGGGTGTCGCGTTCGCGAGTCCCTGCACGTCGACGCCCGCGAGGGCCGCGGCCGTCTTCATGTCGTCGTAGAAGGTCGCGCTGATCTCCTGCATGCCGTCCCACGAGAACAGCGTACTGAACACTTTCTTCCCGTCGTCGGTCTTGCTGTAGTCGATGAGCGCCGTCTTGACCTGCTTCGCAGTGTCGTCCGGGAAATTCTTCGCCAGGGCCACGCCGTCGTTCGGGATCGGCCCGGCCGTGTCGATCACTTTCGTCTTCGTCTTGATGTCCGGCGTGGTCGCGACGAGGCTGTCGCGCGCGTCGATGAAGGTCGCCGCGCCGTCGACGGTGCCCTGGTACACGGCGAGCGCCGCCTGTGGGTGACCGCCGGCGAAGATCGTGCTCGAGAAGAACGTCTTCGGCTCCTGGCCGGTCTTGTTCTTGACCACGAGCGTCGGGTACACGTAGCCGGAGGCCGAGAGCGGGTCAACGAAGGCGAATTTCTTGCCCTTGAGGCCGTTGATGTCGGTGATGCCGCTCGCGACGCTCACAAGGATCTGCGACTTGTACGTCGTAGAGAGCTGTCCGGTGTCGTCCTTGCGGAGCGCCCCGAGCACCGGAGTGCCACAGCCCTTGCTGAGCAGCAACGTCATTTGGAGCGGTGCGAAGAAGCCCATGTCCACGCTCCCGGAGCACATGGCCTCGACCTGGGCCGCATAGCTCGTCATCACGGTTACGTTGAATCGGAGCCCGGTGGATCGTTCCAGCGCGCTCTTGATCGCCGCGCCATTCGTGGAAATCGTGGCCGCCTGCGTCGACGGCGTGAATGCCAGTTGGATCGGTCGATCGAGTCCGCCGATCCGTGCGGTCTTGGCTGGACTACTCGTTGCGCCGGGGCTGCTGACACTGTTGCATGCAGTCGCGAGCACGAGACCGGCGGCCAGCGCCCACCCCAACGGGCCGCGCAAGGTCAAACGCATTGGTCCCTCCTCATTTGCGGAAGCGTCCCTATCATATTCGGCTGAGTTGTCCTTCCTCGCAAAGCTCAGCGCGGCGCAGCGCACGCATGAAAGCATCCTCTGTGTTGGCCTCGATCCCGAAGCCGCGTCAATCCCCGAGTCGCTCGGCCGCGGACCGCAAGCGGCCGTCCGGTTTCTTCGCCGGATCATCCGTGCGACCTCGCCGCACGTGTGTGCGTACAAGCCCAATCTCGCCTTCTTCGAGCGCTATGGGAGCGCCGCGATGGATGTCCTCGCGCTCACGTTGCAGGCGATCCCAACCGACATTCCCGTGATCCTCGACGCGAAGCGCGGCGATGTGCCGAACACCTCTGCGGCCTACGCCGACGCGCTGTTCGATTCGTTTCACGCGGACGCGGCGACCGTCGCCCCGTACGTCGGGCTCGATTCGATCGAGCCGTTCACGACCGGTGACCGTTACGCGCTCGTGCTGGCGCGGACGAGCAACCCCGGCGCCGGGGACTTCCAGGACCTCGAGGTTGCGGGCCGTCCGTTGTATGAGCGCGTCGTCGAGCGGTGCGTCGAGCGCTTCTCGGCCGATCGGTGCGGGTTCGTCGTTGGCGCCACCTACCCTGACGAGGCACGACGCCTCCGAGCCCTCGCTCCCGACCGCTTGTTCCTCATGCCGGGGATCGGCTCGCAAGGCGGCGACATCGGCGTCGCGCTCCGCGCGGGTATGGATGCGAAGGGCGGGGGCGTCCTGGGGTCCGCGTCGCGCTCGGTCCTGTACGCGAGCCGCGGCGACGACTTCGAGAAGGCCGCAGGGGAAGCGGCGCGAACCCTCCGTGACGCCGCGAATGCCGCAGGTCGTGCGGCAGTGACGGCCCCGGTCCGCTGATGTTCGGCGTCGGACCGGAAGAGCTCGTCCTCATCCTGATCATCGCGCTCATCGTCCTCGGGCCTGAGCGCATGCCGAAAGTCGCGCGCGATCTCGGCCGCGTCGTCGGCGACCTGCGGCGGACATCGGATCAGCTGCGCGAAGAGTTCCTCAACGCTGACAAGCTCTTAGACAAGGCCGCGGACGCCGCCGGCCCGCAAACGCCCGTACCGTCGATCCCTGCCACGGTGCAAACGAACGAGACGCCGCCGATCCCCGGTGAGACCGCGTTCGATCGCGAGATGCGTGAGGCACGGGAGCGCCTAAAGGCCCAGCGCGACGCGTGATGACCCAGTACTCGCTTCGCTCGTACCGACGTCGCTCGTCCTCACGCACGAATTCGTTCGCGCTCTCGTCCTCGCTAGCCGGTAGAATTCTCTTGTGAACCGCGCGTTCCCCTGGCTCGTCTTCCTTGTCTTCGTGCTGTCGGTCTTCGTCGACATCCCGAAGCATCAGTTCTCGTTCCCGTTCCCGGCGAGCTGCCCTGGCGTGTGCCTGAACCTCGGCCCGATCCAGGTCAACCAGGAGATCAAGACCCACCTCGGCCTCGATCTTCAGGGCGGCACTCAGCTCCTACTGCAGATGAACGTCGCCGATATCCCCGCCGGCCAGAGCATCTCCGACTACAACGACCGAGCGCGACGGGTCATCGACCGGCGAATCAACGGTCTGGGGGTCTCAGAGCCCGTCATTCAAGCGGTCGGTGACGACAAGATCCTTCTCCAGCTGCCGGGCATCGACGACATCCAGCAAGCCAACGACATCGCCACGAGGCAGGCGAAGCTCGAGATCAAGATCCCCGACAAGGAAAACGCCGGGCAGTTCAAGTCGCTGACCCCGCCGCTGACCGGCGAGCACCTGAACGCGACCTATGTCGCCTTCGACCAGGCCAACCAGCCGGTCGTGCACTTCGAGTTCACGGGCGCCGACGCCGACCGCTGGGTGCAGCTATCGAAGGACTGGCTGAATCAAGCGGTGCAGATCACGCTCGACGGCCAGCAGATCTCCGCGCCGGTCATCCAGAACGTGTTCACCTCGGGCGCGGGGCAGATCTCGGGCAACTTCACCATCGCGTCGGCCAAGCAGCTCTCGAACCTCATCAACTCCGGTGCGCTGCCCGTTTCGCTTCAGGTGATCCAGTCGCAGCGCGTCGAGCCGACCCTCGGCCGGCAATCCGTGGACCGGAGCCTCATCGCCGGCGCGATGGGTCTCCTGCTCGTCGCCTTTTTCATGATCGCCTACTACCGCGTGCCGGGAGTCCTCGCGGTCATGGCGCTCCTTTATTACACCGCGCTGACCTACGCTGTTTTCCGGCTCATCCCGGTCACCCTGACGCTCGCTGGCATCGCGGGATTCATTCTCTCGATCGGTATGGCCGTCGACGCGAACGTCTTGACGTTTGAGCGCCTCAAGGAAGAGCTGCGCTCGGGCAAGTCACTCCGGGTCGCCGTCGAGGAAGGCCGCAAGCGCGCGTTCCCGTCGATCTTCTACTCGAACCTGGCGACGGTGCTGACCGCCGGGATCCTCTACCTGTTCGGCACCGGCACGGTACGGGGCTTCGCATTCACGCTCGGGATCGGTGTCGCGGTGAGCTTCTTCACCGCGGTCGTCGTGACGCAGATGCTGCTGCACGGCGCCATCGAGTTCTCATCGCTGCGCCGCCGCTGGCTGTACGGCGTCGAGGAACGAACCGCGGAACCGCCACCTGACCGTCACGCTCCGCGCCCGGCGCCGGCGCTCTAGCCGTGCTCTTTCACATCGTCGAGCGCAAGTGGTGGTACTTCCTGTTCTCCGCCTTGCTCATCGTGCCGGGCGTGTTCTTCCTCGCGATCGGCGGACTGCGCCCGGGCATCGAGTTCAAGGGCGGCACGCTCCTCGAGGTCACCTTCGCGACGCGACCCGACGACTCACTCGTCAAGAACTACTTCGCTTCGCATGGCCATGACGAGGCGACGATCCAGGGTGTGGCCGGAGGCGGGGTTGAGGTCCGCACGACGGAGATGCTCCCCCAGGAGCTCGCGAGCACCGACGCGGGATTGAAGGAGACGTTCGGTCCCCAGACGAGGATCACGAATTCGTCGGTCGTGAGTCCGTCATTCTCGGCGGAGCTGATCCAGAACGCCGCGAAGTCGATCGCCCTCGCGAGCGTCTTGATCGTGCTGCTCATCGCGTGGGCGTTCCGAAACTTCGGTTGGGCGGCCTTCCGCTACGGGATCGCGGCGATCATCGCCCTGCTGCACGACGCTCTGATCGTGCTCGGTCTCTTCGCCATTCTCGGGTACTTCCTCAAGGTCGAGGTCGATAGTCTCTTCGTGACGGCGGTCCTGACGATCATCGGGTTCTCGGTGCACGACACGATCGTGGTCTTCGACCGGATCCGCGAGAACCTCCGCCTCAACCCGGGCGAGGCGCTCAACCCCGTGATCAACTACTCGATCATGCAGACGCTGGCGCGGTCAGTGATCACCTCGTTGACCGTTGTCTTCACGCTCCTCGCGCTGTTCCTCTTTGGCGGGTTCTCCGTCCGCAACTTCGCCCTCGCGCTGCTCATTGGGATCATCTCCGGGACGTATTCGTCGATCTTCAACGCGAGCCAGATCGTTTCCCTCTGGCAAGAGGTCGAAGACCGCGTCCGGCATCGTCGCCTGGCAGCCGCGACCTAGGTAGAGTCGCCGCGATGCGGCGACGCCTCGCGTTCGTCTTTCTCGTCGTCGGGGTCGCGATTCTCTGGCGTCCGTTCCTTCGACCGATCGGCGCAGGGGCCATCCTCGTCACGGACATCTACTCGAGCGCCCTCTGGGATCGGAACGTCGCCGCCTACGTGACGCCACTGCCAGTGGTGACTGGAACGCGGGAATCGTTCGGCGGTATCGAGATGCGTGTGACGTGGTGGCGTCCAGGTTGGGGCGAGCGTCATCCCGCCCTGATGGTGGTGAACGGGGCCACTGCGCTCGGGAACGACGATCCCGAGACGACGCGACTCGCCGAGGCGCTCGCGCGAGCCGGATATCTCGTGATGCTGCCGGAGTTCCCGTTCATCCGCGAAGGCACCCTCGAACCGCGGGCAGCGGCGATCATCGACGCGGCCTTCGCGAGATTGCTGTTGCTGCCGGACTCGAGTGGGATGGCGGTCGGGGCCTTCGGATTCTCAGTTGGCGGTGGAATGCTGCTTGCTGCCGCCGGCCGGGACGAGGCACTCGCGCGCGCTTCCTATGTCGGAGCGCTCGGGGCGTACTACGACCTCGACACCTATCTCGCGAGCGTGGTGACGCGGACGCAGAAGCTTGGGGGCGACCAGTCACTGTGGGATCCGGACCCGACCGTGCGCCTGCGGCTGCCGCTGGCTGCCGCAGCTGCGGTCAGCGATCCGCACGACCGCGCGCTGCTGGAGGACGAGCTCCGAGCCAACGACGGCCGAACCGCAACCGATCCACCACCCGGTGTTGGTACCGAAGCTGGGTCGCTGTGGCGCTCGTTGGGAGCGACCGATTACGACCTGGCGCTGGCTGGTCTCCGCGAGCTGCCTCCTGCGCTGCGCAAGGTCTTCGATGACCTCTCGCCGCGCGCGAACTGGTCCAACATCCGCGCACCGGTGTTCTGGCTACACGACGAAGGAGACCGTTTTGAACCGGTGAGCGAGGCGGAACGAGCCGCCGCGACCGCGCACGCGGGGCCGACACGCTTCCAAAGGACGGCGCTGCTTTCGCACGCAGCGGCTCTGGGTGCCGGTGCGAAGGAAAAGGGTGTCGACTTCTGGGCCTCCGAACTTAGCGGGCTCTTATTTTTCGCGGCCAGTGCCCTCGGAGCAGGCCAATAGGGCAATTACCGCGCGTAGACTGCCAATGGTGGGGCTCAGACGGCTCATCGCCGGTTCGGCGGGGACGTTGCTGGTCGGCATGTTCGCCGGCTTCGTCATCGCGTCGGCAGTCGGCGTCTTCGTACAGGACAGCGGACTTTTCGGCGCGAGCGGCGAATCGCCCGTCGCGCGGGCGTACATGCTCGGTCTTCTCCAGCGTGACCCGAACTCGATCGTCGGTATCCGTCCGAATCAGAGCATCGCCCAGCGCGCGGCGGAGCTGCAAGGCGCTGACACCAGCCGCACGACTAGCACGATCCAGCCTCTCTCCCTCACCTACATCGGCGGCGCGACCGTCGGCGGCTACTCGGTGCACATCTACGCCGTCGATCTCCGTAACTCGCAGGGCGTCGATCAGTTCTTCCCGCTGGCACTGACGGTGTCCGGCGGCAAGGTGGTTCGCAGTGAATGAGGCGCGGGCGGCGGTGACGCTCTCGCTCTTCGCGATCGGAATCCTCGCCGGCGTCGTCGTGCATTCGGTCGTCGATAGAGGCCCGGCCGAGAACCCCTATCCGACCCTTCCCAAGGTCGAAGAGCCGCGCGCAGCGCACGACGTCGTCGCCGCGATCGGAACGGACGATGCCCAGTCCCTCTCGAGGCTGGTCGACTCCAAGATGCTGAGCGATCTGGACGCGGCCCTTCAGCCCATCACCGACGTCCGCACCACCAAGTTCGTGGGCGCGGTCGAAAGCGAAGGACGTCTGCTCTCCGCCTACGTGGTCACCGGAAAGACCACGGAGGGGATCGATTTTGTCGTGGGGTTCGTACTCCGGGTGGCGAATGATCAGGTGGTAGGTGTGAATTGACCGCTCGGGGATTCGTGACGACGAGCGCATATGTGCTCGAGCACAACAAACGGCGTCTGTTGATCCTTTTGGGGATCCTCGCGCTGATCCTCTTCTTCTACGGCATCCGGAGTGTCTTCGAAGGCCTCGCGGCACTCATCGGCCAGATGCCGGGCCTTCTCGTCACTCTGATCTTCTACGCCTTCGCGTTCATCGCGCAGTTCGGTCTGCTGATGTGGTTCCTGTCGCGTCCGCGCACATACACGGTGACCCCCGACGACCCCCAGCTCGGCCTCAGCTTCAACGACTACCGCGGCCAGCCGGACCTCGTGGATCACGCGAAGACGCTCGTGCGGATCCTCGGCGGGGTCGAGCGCTTCAAGCTCGCGGGTGGAGAGATGCCGAAGGGCATGCTCCTCTCCGGGCAACCCGGAACGGGCAAGACGTTCCTTGCGGGCGTCATCGCCGCGGAGGCGAAGCTGCCGTTCATCTACATCGACGCGTCGAGCCTGCGAAGCATGTGGATGGGCGTCGACGCCCTCATCATCATTTCGCTCTTCCGGAAGGGTCGCGGGCTCGCGCGCAAATACGCGAAGCCGGGCACGCCGGGCGCGTGCATCTTGTTCATGGACGAGCTCGACTCCATCGGCCTCTCCCGTGGCGGCGTACAGGGCGGCCAGATGCAAGGCGGGATGGGCGGCATGGGCATGTTCGGGGGCACGGGCATGGGCTTGAACACCCTGCTCAACCAAATGGACTCCCTCGGTCAGCACGTGGAAGATCGCTTGAAGGTCAAGATCGCGCGGTGGCTCGGTCTGGTGCGCGGGCCGGTACCGCCGAAGCCGCTCGTCTTTGTCATGGGCGCGACGAACCGCCCCGACGTGCTCGACTCGGCGCTCACCCGGCCAGGCCGGCTCGACCGTTCGCTGATCGTCTATCCGCCGGACGGCGAGGGGCGCAAGGACATCATCGAGCACTACCTGAGCAAGAAGGCGCACGACGAGACGTGCAGCGTCGACATGATGGCGCAGGACTCGATCGGGTGGACCCCGATCCACATCAAGACGATCATCAACGAGGCGCTCATCATCGCCAACGAACAGGGGCGCGACAAGTTGAGCTACAAAGACTGGCTGGCGGCCGCGGACATGCGCTTCCTCGGCCTGAAGCAGCCGATCTCGAAGATGAGCGAGGACGACAAGCGCGCGGTCGCGTATCACGAGGCGGGCCACGCTGTGGTCACCCGTTACCTCAAGCCCGAAGACCGCATGCAGAAGGCCTCGATCGTGCGACGCGGTGAGACGCTCGGCGTGGTGTCACGGTCAGAGCGTGAGGAACGTCACCAGCTGCACGCACGACAGATCGAAGTGGACATCATGATCTCGCTCGGTTCCCGTGCCGTGGAAGAGCTCATGCTCGGCACCAAGCTCGCCGGTGCGAGCTCGGACCTGCAAAACGCGACGAACCGGGCCTTCACCTACGTCGCCATGTTGGGTATGGGCTCAACTCTGCTCGTCGCGCCCACGAGCATGGCGGGATTCCCCCCGCACGTGCTGATGCTCGCCGACAAGATGCTTCAGGAGCTCTATGAGGAGACCAAGCGGCTGATCCGCGAGAAGGAATACGCGGTGCACGCCGTGGCGGGAGCGCTCATTGAGAGGCAAGAGCTCATCGGATCGGAGCTCGACGAGATCTTCGCATACGCCGATGAGGCCCATCCCGACAAAGCCACGCCCTTCGTTCGCAGGCCGCTCATCCTGCCGACCATGGATGAGCTCATGAAGCAAAACGGCGCCAACGGCCACTTACCCGCGCTCGTCATCCCGGCGATCCCGGAGCCGGTTCCGGGTCAGCCCGTCCCAGGGCCGGTGCCGCCGATACCCGTGCCGCCGCATCCGGAGAGATCCATCTAACGCCAGGCCTGCGCGAGCTGCGCGAGCGTAATGAAGCGGACGGGCCCGTTGTCGGTGTCGTAGCGAAGGGGGGCGAAGGCGTCGAAGAGCGCGGTGATCGCCGCGCGCTCCGTCGTGTCGATGGTGCCCGGGTGGCTCACGATCGTGATCGCACGACGCGTCGTCGCGATCTCTCCCGCCGGCGCGAGGTATGAGAGATCCGCTTTGATGATCGGCGCGATCGTTCGCACGTCGTAGCCGTAGGTGTTGCCGCCGATAGTCGGCGCTTCAAGAAGCTGAAGATCACCGCGCTTGTTCGCGTCGGTCGGTGACGGTCGATACGGCTGCGCGTCCGCGGCGAGCGACCAGGGGTAGGGAAGCCGACCGAAGGCGCCTGCAGGCACGGCGCTGGCGTCCGCGACAAACCCGAGCGCGGCGAGGGTCCGCAGCGTCGCATCGTTCGCGAACTGTCCGCCCGCGCGGAACGTCGTCGGCGGCACGAGCCTGTGCTCGGACATGAGGCGTAGCGAGTACTCGAGCAGAGTGCGTTGGTCGTTCTCGGGATACGCGGTCATCGGAACGTCGTAGCCGTCGCCGCGACCTGCCCAGCTTGGCGCTGTTCGGGGCACGAGCCCGGCGGCGCGGACGAAGTCAGTCCACATGTGGAGATGGAGCGACAGCTCGTCTCCTTTCGCGACCCGCGCCGTCGTCCAGGCGAGCATTGCGTCGGCACGCGCCGGCGGGACCTGCGTCGTCGTCCACACACGTGGGTTCCACATGATCGTCATCGGGACCCTCTGCTCGTCCGCGATGGCCGCCGTGTTCGTCAACGCCTGATCGCTTGATGCATCTCCTTCGAAGTCGAGGGTCCACACGACGTACTCGGGCTCCGAGATCACGATCTCCTTGCTGAAGACGACCATCTCACCATCGGCGAGATGCTCGACCACGTCGAGCGAATAGCCGCCGGGCGACGCGCCATGTAAGTCGAGGGTCGCACCGTAGACGTTGGCGACGCCGGTGGGCGTCAGGGCGAAATTGGTGCCGGTCGGACGAAGCCGCAGAGTCGGACCCAAAGCCCCTGCCTCTCCGTAGAACCTCACGAGCACGGTCTCTCCGGAGGGAGCGCGCGGGTCGGGCACCAGATACCAGCGCCGCGACTCCGGGTCGATCCGCGCGGACACCGGGGTCGACGGTCGCGCCGTCGACGAAGGCGTCGCCACGGTCGGAACCGGGGTGGGAACCGTCGTGGCGGGCGCGCAGGAGCCTACGACGAGCGCAAGAGTGAACACCCGTGCGAGATACTTGAAGGGCAGATGGCCCTCGCGGCGCAGCGGCGTTGGATCATGCCCAAAAAGGCCCGGGATGTCCCGGATGGTATCCCCGCGCTCGTCGCTCAGGTGCTCGCTTGCCGCGGCATCGCGGCGGGCGACATGGCCGCCTTCCTCGCTGCGCGGCCGACCGAAGAGGGCCCGCCGATGCTCGATCTGGATCGGGCGGTCGAGCGGATTCGTCATGCGCTCGCGGCTCGCGAGCGCATCGTCGTCTACGGGGACTACGACGTCGACGGGATCGCCGGCTCGGCCATCCTGGTGCGCGCATTCCGGCAGCTCGGCGTCGCCGTCGGCGCGTACATCCCGAATCGCTACGAGGAGGGCTATGGCCTGAACTCGACTGCGCTCCGGCAGCTGGCGCTGGACGGTGCGAAGGTCATCGTGAGCGTCGACTGCGGCGTCACGGCGGTGAAGGAAGCGGCCCTGGCACGCGAGCTCGGCGTCGATCTGATCGTGACCGACCACCACCACCCGCCTGCCGAGCTCCCGGAGGCGTACGCGCTCGTCAACCCGCGGCGCCCGGGCGATCCATCGATCGACAAGGAGCTCGCAGGGGCCGGTGTGGCGCTCGCGCTCGCCAAGCGTCTCCTCGGCGATCTTTCGTACAGCCTGCGGCAGGACGAGCTCCTGCAGCTCTGCGCGCTCGCGACGGTCGCCGACGTCGTGCCCCTTCGCGGTGTCAACCGCATCCTCACAAGACGCGGACTCGAGGCACTGAACCGCGCGCCGATTCTCGGCGTGCGCGCCCTTGTCGAGCGCGCGGGTTTGAAGCTTGGGCGCGTCGGCGCGGGCGACATCGGCTACGTGCTCGGTCCCCGCCTGAACGCGGCCGGGCGGATCAACGACGCCGAGGACGCGCTGCGGCTGCTGCTGACCGAGGACGCCGATGAGTCAAGCTCGCTCGCGGAGCGACTCGAGCTGCGCAACACCGAGAGGCAGGAGCTCACGCGACAAGTGGTCGCAGGCGCGCGCGAGCGTGCCGAGGATCGGCCCGACGCGTGGGTCACGGTCGTGGCGGATGCGGAGTGGCCCGCCGGGATCGTGGGGCTCGGCGCGTCTCGGCTCGTGGAGGACTACGGCCGCCCCGCCGTCGTGATCGCCATCGACGGGAACGAGGGCAAGGGCTCGTGCCGTTCGATCGCAGGCGTTCACATCGCGGAGGCGCTCGACGACTGTGATGACATCCTGATCAAGCACGGCGGTCATGCGATGGCGGCGGGTTTCTCCGTCGCGGTCGATCGGATTCCCGAGCTCACCCTGCGGCTGGACGGGATCGTGCGCGAGAGGCTCCGCGGGAACCGACCCGTCCCCACGATCCGGGTCGACGCGGAGATAGCCCCGGACATCCTCTCGAGCAAGCTCGCGCTCGAGCTGGCAATGCTCGAGCCCTGTGGCGCCGAGAATCCGAGACCGTACCTTCTCATCCGCGACGTGCGGGTGTACGACATCCGGCAGGTCGGTGCGGACGCCGATCATCTTCGCTGCAAAGTGACGGTCGGCCGGTTCACATTCGACGCCATGGCATTTCGACGCGGCGACCACGCCGAAGGGATGACCGAAGCCGGCCGCGTGGATGCGGTCGTCAGCATCGGCACAGGTCTGCGCGGATTCGTCGAGCTCGAGCTCCGCGACTTCGGCCCGGTCGGCACGGCTGCGGAAATGGAACGTGCCGCGAGCGGCGCCGCGCCTGTGTTGGTGAGCTAGATGGCGGAGCGGGCGCCCACGTTCACGTCGCGTATCGTCGGCATCACCGATCGTCTGCGGCCGCAGCGCTCGGGCCACGTCGACGAGAACACCCTCGCCAAGGAGATCCTTCGCCACTATCCCGAGGGCGACGCCGAGCTCGTGCGACGCGCGTACGCCTACGCTGCTGAGGCGCACGAAGGGCAGAAGCGCGTTTCCGGCGAGCCGTACATCACGCACCCGGCCGCGGTGGCGATGCTCGTCGCCGAGCTCGGCATGGATCCGGCGACTGTCGCCGGGGCGCTGCTCCACGACGTGCCCGAGGACACGAAGAAGACGGTCGAGGACGTACGACGCGAGTTCGGCGAGGAGATCGGCCGTCTCGTCGACGGCGTGACGAAGCTGTCGCGCCTCTCTGGGCAATCACGCGACGAGCATCAGGCGGAGAACATCCGAAAGATGCTCCTCGCGATGGCCGACGACCTGCGGGTCGTGATCATCAAGCTCTGCGACCGGCTGCACAACATGCGGACGCTCGCGCCGCTCCCTCCCGAGAAGCGGTTGCGTATCGCGCGACAGACGATGGACATCTACGCGCCGCTCGCGCACCGCCTCGGCATCTGGCAAATCAAATGGGAGCTCGAAGACCTCGCGTTCAAATACCTCGAGCCCGAGCATTACCGCGAGGTCGCCGAGCAGCTCGCCGCGCGCCGCCAGGTCCGCGAGCGCTACATCAACGAGACGATGAAGACGCTGGGGCAGGAGCTCGAAAAGGCCGGGATCCGCGCGGAGCTCTCGGGCCGCGCGAAGCACCTCTGGTCCATCGCGCAGAAGATGCGCCGCAAGGGCGTCGGGTTCGAGGAGGTTTACGACGTCCTCGCGATCCGGACCATCGTTGACGACGTGCCGTCGTGCTACGCGGCCCTCGGCGTCGTGCACACGCTCTGGCCGCCGATCCCCGGGCAGTTCGACGACTACATCGCGGTGCCCAAGGCGAACATGTACCAGTCGCTCCATACCGCGGTGATCGGGACCGGCGGCCAGCCGGTCGAGATCCAGGTGCGGACGAAGGACATGCACGATCTCGCCGAGTACGGCATCGCGGCGCACTGGCGATACAAAGAGGGCGGGAAGGGCGACCGCGACTACGAATCCAAGCTCGCGTGGGTGCGCCAGCTCCTCGAGTGGCAGCACGACGTCGCCGACGCGCAGGAGTTCGTAGAGTCGCTCAAGGTCGACGTTTTCCAGGATCAGGTCTTCGTGTTCACGCCGAAGGGCGAGGTCAAGGGGCTGCCCGCAGGTGCAACGCCGATCGACTTCGCGTACCGCATCCACACCGACGTCGGGCATCGCACCATCGGCGCAAAGGTCAACGGCCGCATCGTCCCGCTCGACCACCGGCTCGCGTCGGGCGACATCGTCGAGATCGTCACGAGCAAGGCCGCGCGCGGGCCATCGCGCGACTGGCTCACGATGGTCCGCACGCCCGGCGCGCGCGAAAAGATCCGCGCATGGTTCAAGCGCGCACAGCGCGACGAGAACATCACGCACGGCAAAGACCTGCTGGACAAGGAGCTCAAGCGCATCTCGCAACGCGAGCTCGGCGACATCTCCGACGAAGATCTGCGCCGCGTGACCGAGGTGCTGAACCTCCACGACGTGGACACGCTCTTCGCGTCGCTCGGCTACGGCGCGCTCACCGCCGCCCAGGTCGTCACGCGCCTCGGAATCACCGACGACACACAGTTCGCGATCCCGGAGGTTGCGCCGCCGCTCCCGCCGGATACATCGCGCGGCGGCGTGAACGTGAAGGGAGTCACGGACCTCCTCATCCGTTTCGGCGTGTGCTGCAACCCGGTGCCCGGGGACAAGATCGTCGGGTACATCACGCGCGGCCGAGGCGTCACGGTCCATCGCGCGGACTGCTCCAATGTGAAGGGCAGCGCGGACAAGGAGCGCTTCGTGGACGTCGAGTGGGAGCGGTCGACGACCCGGACGTACCCCGTCGCGATCCGGATCGAGGGATGGGACCGGGACGGGTTCCTGCGTGACGTTGCCGCGGTGATCAGCGAGAACCAGGTGCAGCTCCTCGCGCTGTCGGCGCAGGCAAATCCCGACAAGACCGCGACGGTGAACGCGACCTTGCAGGTCACGAGCGTCGAGCAACTGTCACGTGTTCTCGCGAAGCTCGAGGGCGTGCGCGACGTTTTCAGCGTCCATCGCGATGGCCGCTAGTCGCCAGTAGCGAGAGCTCGCTGGATCGATTCCGCCGTGGCGTTCGCGCCGCTGATCCAAAGTGCCACCGTTCTTCCGCGCAACTGATCCCGTAGCTTCCAGGCCGCGGCCGTCGCTGCTGCGCCCGCGCCCTCGGCGAGCTGGTGACCGGCCACCAGTAGGAGTCGCATCGCACGGTAGAGGTCCTCGTCGGTCACGAGTACGAAGTCATCGAGGAGATCGGTGAGGATGCGCTGGGGGAGATCGAACGAGCTCCGCGTTGCGAGACCTTCGGCGAAGGTCCGGATGGGGCCGCCCTCTCGCGGCTGACGATCACGCCAACTGAGATACGCCGCGGGCGCGCCTTCCGATTGCACGCCAATGACGCGCACGTCTGGTCGGAGTCGCTTCGCGACGATGCACGCGCCGGCGGCACCGCTGCCGCCCCCGACGGGCACGATGAGGACCTCGACGTCGGGCCGCTCCTCGAGGACCTCGAGGGCCGCGGTTGCCACACCCGCGATCAGGTATGGCTCATTGCCTGAGTGGACATAGCGAGTCCGCTCTGCGGCGGCCCGCCTCTCGCATTCCTCGCGAGCGTCGTCGTAGTCGCCGCCATACTCGATGACCGTCGCGCCGTGCTCGCGCATGGCGGTGAGCTTCAGGGGATTGGCCCCGATCGGTGCCACGATCGTGACCGGAATCCCGAATCTCTTCCCGGCATACGCGAGTGACTGACCGTGATTCCCGGTCGAAGCCGCGATCACACCGCTTTTCGCTGTCGTATCCCGGCCCAATAGGTTGAGCCCACCACGAACCTTGAAAGCCGCGGTTGGAAGAGCGCTCTCGCACTTGAGGAGCGCTTCGACCCCAAGCTGCGCGGAGACCGCCTCGCGCCGGATTAGGGGTGTAGGCCGCAGGTGCGACGCCAGAAAATCACGCGCAGCGAGGACATCCTCAAAGGTGACCGGATAGGTGGTCGAAGGATGCGGCCCGCCCCCGTCGACCGTGCTCATCTAGCGCTTCGCGCCATTCCGATCATCCTTCTCGATCGTCCTGATGATCTCGAAGCGTATGTCGAGAATTCTCTCGAGGTTCTTCTGGTACTTGCCCATTCGCCTCCCCGGGGCGATTCCCGCGCGTAAGGCTACGTGTGCCCCGAGCACGCACAGCCATTATTCCCGCCCGTACACTCGATTTTCTTGACCGCTCCCACGATCACAGCAACCGAGACCGCCTGGAAGCGTCGCTATCGAGCGGCGCGTCTTTCGCTTCCGACGTGGGCGCGCGACAACCCTGACCGGCTCGTGTACACGTCGAACGCGAGTGGCAAGTACGAGGTCTACGCGTGGGACCGCACGACGAACGAGCACCGGCAGGTCACCGACCGGCCCGCCGGCACCGGGTACATGGTCCCGCCGCGCCTCGATCCAGCGGGAAAGCGCATCTACTGGTTCGACGACGCGAAGGGCAACGAGCTCGGCCACTTCCGCGTCGAGCTGTTCGGTCGTGGCGGATCCGAGCCGATCCTGGAAGACCTTCCGCCCGCGTACAGCGCCCGGATCGCCATCGCGTCATCGTTCGAGATCGTCGGCCGATCGCGGAGCGACGAGGGCACGACGATCTATCTCGTTCGTGAGGACGCCGAGCCGACGCTCGTCTACTCGCACCCGCAGAGCGCGGCCGTGGTCGGCATCTCGCGCGACGAGCGGCTCTTCGCGATCGCGCACAGCGAACACGGCGACAGCCGCAATCGCGCCCTGCGCGTCCTCGATCTCGATGGTCGCAAGGTCGCGGACCTCTGGGACGGCCCAGGCAAGGGTCTTGAGCCCTCGCGTTGGTCGCCGATCTCCGGCGACGAGCGCCTCATCGTCCTCCACGAGCGGCAGGGTCTGAAGCGCCCGCTCATCTTCGACGTGGCGACCGGCCGGGAGGAGGAGCTCGCGATCGATCTTCCCGGTGAGGTCTCCGCCGACTGGTATCCGGACGCGCGGGCGCTTCTCATCACGCACGACCACCGCGGGCGAGGGGAGCTCTACCGGCTGGACCTGGCCACGAAGCAGCTCGAGCGCCTGAAGACGGAGCCCGGCACCGTGAGCGAAGCGCGCGTGCGGCCGGACGGTGACGTCTGGTATATGTGGCAGAGCGCGGCCGAGCCGCCGGTGATCCGCGGGCGCGGCGGCATCGTCATGCGCGCGCCCGGAGAGCCGGCACCCGCCGGGACGCCTTACGCCGATATCGACGTCGACGGGATCCACGTGTTCGTCGCGGAGCCGAAGGGACTCCGCCCGCATCCCACGATCTTCATCATCCACGGTGGTCCCGAGTCGCACGATCGGGACGAGTTCTCCGCGCGGAACCAGGCGTGGGTCGACCACGGGTTCGCCGTCGTCCTCGTGAACTACCGCGGCTCGAGCGGTTACGGAAAGCTCTGGTGCGACGCGATCGTCGGCAAGCCCGGTCTCACCGAGCTCGAGGACATCGCGAAGGCGCATGACTGGGTCGTGCAGCTCGGCATCGCCGATCCGAAGCGGACCGTCCTCTCCGGTGGATCCTGGGGCGGCTACCTCACGCTCCTCGGCCTGGGCGTGCAGCCCGAGCGGTGGGCGCTCGGCATCGGGATCGTGCCGATCGGCGATTACGTGGCCGCCTTTGAGGATGAGATGGAGCCGCTCAAGAAGTACGACGCCGATCTCTTCGGTGGCACGCCGACCGACGTGCCCGAGATCTACCGGCGCAGCAATCCCATCACGTACGTCGACGGCGTCACGGTGCCGATGCTGCTCCTCGTCGGGCAGAACGATCCGCGATGTCCGTCGCGGAGCGTCGATATCTACCGCGACCGCCTCCTCGAGCTCGGCAAGAAGTTCGAGGAGTATCGCTTCGACGCCGGCCACGGCTCGCTGGTCGTGGACGAGCAGATCCGCCAGGTCGAGCTCCAGATCGCCTTCGCTGCGCGAAATCTGGGAACGCAGGACCCGATTCGGTAGCCCTTCCTGGGCGAATTGGTGCTCTTTTCGTGACGAATGACACAGTGCATCCGAGGTAACGAATCTTTCGCCCTCCGAGCCTGTTCAATCAGCAGACCCCATTGACAGGAGAACGACTCGAATGACGCAGGCCGTTGCCGCACCTATTCCCGCCGGCGTGGACCCCCGCACCCGGACCCAGATCGTCGCCGCGGTGCTCCTCGGCTTATTCCTCGCGGCCCTCGATCAGACCGTCGTTGGTACTGCGCTCCCGCGGATCGTCACCGACCTTCACGGCAACGACATCTATACCTGGGCTTTCACCGCGTACATCCTCACGGCCACCATCAGCGGGCCGATCTACGGAAAGCTTTCGGATCTATTCGGTCGCCGGCCGGTTCTCCTGTTCGCGGTCTCGGTGTTCCTCCTCGGATCGCTGCTCTCCGGCCTCTCTCAGGCGATGTGGCAGTTCGTCGGGTTCCGTGCGCTTCAGGGCCTTGGCGCCGGAGCGCTCTTCCCGGTCGCACTCGCGGTCATCGGTGACATGTTCGATGCGAGCGAGCGCGGCAAGTACCAGGGCCTGGTCGGCGCGGTCTTTGGGCTGAGCTCCGTGATCGGGCCCGCGATCGGTGGCGTCATCACCGACACCGTGGGCTGGCACTGGGTGTTCTTCGTGAACCTTCCGCTCGGCGCGATCGTCTTCGCGGTCATCTGGCGAGCACTGCCGACGATCCGGCCCGCTGGCGCGCGGCCGAAGATCGACTACGTGGGCGCTTCGGTCCTCGCGGGCGCACTCGTGCCTTTCCTTGTCGGACTCACGAACAAGCAAACCGGCAACTGGACGGATCCCGCGGTGGGCGGTCTCATCCTCCTGGGTCTCGCGATCGCAGCGGTCTTCGTGTTCGTCGAATCGCGGGCGTCCGAGCCGATCGTTCCGCTCCACCTGTTCCGCAACCGCTCGTTCACGATCTCGGTGATCGCGATGTTCGCCGCCTCGATGGCCTTCTTCGCACCCGTGGCGTTCCTGCCACGCTGGTTCCAGGTCGTCGAGGGCTCGAGCGCGACACAGTCCGGCTATCAGATCCTCGCCCTGCTCGGTGGGTTGATCATCAGCGCGATGGCCTCGGGCCAGATCGTCGCCCGCACTGGCCGCTACAAGATCCTCGCGCTCGGCGCCGGCATCCTGCTCGGCTCCGGGTTGTTCCTGCTCACGAACCTCCGCGCGGACACACCGCTGCCCGTCCTCTGGGTATGGATGTTCGTCACCGGCCTCGGGGTCGGTCCGATGTTCTCGATCTTCACGCTGGTCGTGCAAGGCGCGGTCAAGCCGCAGCAGATCGGCACGGCGACGAGCAGCCTGACGTTGTTCCAGCAGCTCGGCGGCAGCGTCGGCCTCGCGATCGCGGGCACGGTGTTCGGAACGCGTCTGGTCGAGGAACTCCCGAAGGAGCTGTCCACGTCGGTGCCGCCGCAGGTCGCGGCAGGCTTCGCCGGGTCCGGTAACGCCGCGATCAGCCAACTCACTGGCGTCGGCGATCTCGGTCAGGCGATCCTGGCCGCCGCGCCCCTTGCCGCGCGAGCGCAGCTCGAGCCGTTCATCCCGGCGATTGTCGGGGCGATCCACCGCGCCTTCTCGATCGCGACCGCGAGCACCTTCACGTTCGGGATCGCTGCCGCGCTGGTGGTGATCCTGGTCGTGTCGTTCCTGCGCGAAGCTCCGGCACGAACCGCGGCGACTGAGGACGAGACGCTAGCGGCCTAGCGCCATCCCTTCACCGGGCGCGAGGATGCGCACCTCCGTCCCCGGTGCGAGCTGGGCCGCCTGCCGGGCGAAGTCCCGTGGTGGATCCCCGAGCGGGTGCGGCCAGATCCGCGCGAACGCAAAGGGATAGAACGTCCCCCAGTGGATGGGGATCGCGAGTCGCGGCCGGATGCGAACGAGTGCCTCGGCGGCGCGCCTCGGATCGAGGTGACCGGAGCCGAGACGCGGCCCCCAGCCCCAAACCGGCAGGAGCGTGACATCAACGGTCCCGGCCAGGTCGGACATCTCCGCGAAAAGGTCCGTGTCGCCCGCGAAGTACACCCGCGTGGAGCCGCTGATCCGGTAGCCGAGCGCGTTGGCGGCCGGGCCGAACGGCCCTCGACGTCCGTCGTGATCGGCGCGGATGGCGTCGACGACGACACCGCCGAGGTCGAATCGCTCGCCGGCCGCGACCTCCATGACGTCGTGACCGGCGCGGCTCGCGAGCCGCCCGAGACCCCGCGGTACCACGATCCTCGGCCGTCCAGGGCAACGGCGCAATGACGGCAGGTGCAGGTGGTCGTGATGCGCATGGGAGATAAGGACGACGTCGACGTTCGCGTCGTCGATAAGGTGCGCAACGGCGTCGGTGTGCCGGTGGAGCAGACCGAGACGATCCACGAGGAGCGGGTCGGTGAGAATGCAGACGCCGTCCATTTCGAGGAGGACCGTCGAGTGTCCGAGGTAGCAAAGACGCGCACTCACGGACCGAGCGTAATGCGCGGGTGATCGACTTCTACGCGACCCAACTCCATCTCCTATCGCGATGGGCGGGCGGCACCAGCGGCGTCGTCCGTCGCGGTGTCGCGACCCTTGTCATCGCCATGCTCGGACTCGTCGTTACGGCGTGGCTCATCCCCGGCCTCACCGTGCGGGATATCCCGTCGGCCATGACTGCCACGCTCGCTCTCGTCGCGATGAGAACGCTCCTCCGGCCGGTGCTCGTCGCGTACGTCTCGCAACTCTCGATCGCCGTCGCAACGATCCTCACAGTTGGGGTCCAGGCGCTCGCGTTCTGGCTCATGGCCATCCTTGGGTGGATAGGCCTTGAGAGGCCCGCGGACGCGCTCATCGGTTCGGTGCTCTTCTCGATCGTGAACGCGCTCGTGACCGCGGTGCTGTCGACCGGCGACGACAATTCGTTTTTCGGCACGCTCGTGCGCCAGCTCGCGGCCCGGCAGCCCAAGCGTGACGTCAGTGATGAGCCTGGGGTCGTCTTTATCCAGATCGATGGACTGGCGCGTCCGCTCCTAGAAGACCACCTTCGCGCGGGTCGCACGCCGAACCTCGCGCGATGGCTCGGCTCGGGTGGCATGGCCCTCGATCGCTGGGAGCCGCTGCTGCCGACACAGACATCGGCGAGCCAGGCGGGCGTCCTCCATGGGAACAACGACGGCATCCCCGGCTTCCGCTGGTGGGACAAGAAAACGCAGCGCCTCATGGTGTCGAACCACCCGAAAGACGCTCGGGAGATCATGCGCCGTGTCTCGAACGGCGACGGCCTGCTCGCGAAGGGCGGCGCCTCCATCGGCAATCTGCTCTCGGGCGACGCGACGCGGAGCTTTCTCACGGCGGCGACGCTCGACGATCCGGCAAGGGAGATCCGCCGCAGTCACGTCCTCGACTGGTTCTTCCTCAGCCCGTACAGCTACATCCGGTGGACGCTGCTGTCGATCGGCGAGGTCATCAAAGAGCTCGTCCAGGCGCGCGCCGTGTCGCGGAGCGAACCGCGCGGACTGCGTGCCTTTCCATATCCGCTGGCACGCGCCGCGACGAACGTGCTCCTACGACATCTCAGCACCGCGCTCGTCATCGAAGAGATGTGGCGCGGCACCTCTCCGATCTACGTGGACTTCGTCGACTACGACGAGATCGCCCATCACTCCGGACCGGACCGCGTGGAGGCGCGCGATTCGGTCGCCGGCCTCGACAAGATTATCGGGATCATCGAAACGGCCGCCGAGGACGCGCCGCGGCCGTATCGCTTCGTCGTGCTTTCAGATCACGGCCAGAGCCCGGGCGCGATGTTCGCGCAGCGCTACCGCAAGCCGCTCGAAGCGCTCGTCCAGGAGCTGGCCGGCGAACGCGTGAAGGTGCAGGGTGCGACCGCGCACGTGGAGCACTGGGGCAGGATCAGCCCCCTCCTCTCGGAGGTATCGGGCATCAACGGAATGACCCGAAGAGTCACGAGTGCAGCCTTCCGGCGCCACGCGGGCGCCACGGACGATGCTGAGAAGCCATCGGACATCGTCGTCGCCGCTTCGGGGAACCTCGCCCTTGTCTTTTTCCCCGG
>Ga0207684_10001952_pt1 | contig 21351 bp, 21 predicted proteins | sample KBSK5501metaG_FD_184342 | JGI IMG/M metagenome (GOLD analysis project Ga0207684, IMG submission 184342) | Corn, switchgrass and miscanthus rhizosphere microbial communities from Kellogg Biological Station, Michigan, USA - KBS K5-50-1 metaG... | ecosystem: Host-associated > Plants > Roots >...
CGACCTGCCGGCCGCCCTGGCCTGGCTCGCCTACCAGCACCAGCGCCAGGTGGCTGCCTACCGCTCCCACCGCACACGCCTCCTCGCGCAGCTCGCTCACCCTGGCTAACTGTCCCGCTCAAAGTCTCGTTGTCGTGCTAGTAACAGGATGGATAGGCACAGGAAAGATGAATTGCTTGCACAGGGTGCGCCCAGTTGAGCGGCTGTGCAGTTGGCAGGTCATACATCCCCTTACCCCTCTCTCATCAGATTTGACCGCTTTGTGCCTTGTGGCCGTCTCAGCGTGATCGGTCCGTGATGCCACCCGCATATAGCGATGTAGGGAGCGGGTCTACGCTCCAGATCCAGCAGCAGTGCAGCACGGCGTGGCGATCTCGTCTGCACAGGACAAGAGACGCCGTAGTCAAACTCGTCGGCGCTTGGTCGTGCTTCTTCACGGCGCAAACTCGTGCGACTGGAGTACCCGATTCGAAGGAGGATCTGTCATGCAGCCACAGACAATATCCGCGATGAAGCGCAGGATCGGCCATCAGCTGCTCGACTTGCTGGGAGGTCTCCCTCTCTTCGCCACGGCGCCACTCTATCGACACTGGCACCTTCGCTGGGGCGCAACCGATGATGAGGTGGTGGCCCCTTTGCCCGGCGACGCCATCGTGTCTCAAGCGAGCCTGAACGCCACCCGGGCTATCACCATTGACGCGCCACCCGAGCGGGTCTGGCCATGGATCGTCCAGATGGGATATCGGCGCGCTGGCTTTTACACGTATGACCTCGTTGACAACGGCGGCTACCCGAGCGCCGAGTGCGTGCTTCCAGAGTATCAGCATCCTGCGATCGGCGATTGGGCGTTTCCCATGAACGGCTTCTTTGGCGTTCGCTTGCCAGTGAGCGAGACCACGGCGTTCAAGGTGGCGGCGTTCGAGACCAACCGGTGGTTGCTCTGGGAGAAGCCTGGCAGCACGTGGGTCTGGGCGCTCAAGCCCCTGCCCGGCGGCCGCACGCGATTGCTGTCTCGGCAGAAGGCGCACTATCCCGAGGTCTTCACGCTGCTGCTCATGGAGTTCGGCGATCCTCCGATGGTGCGCCGGGTGCTGAAGGGCATCAAGGCCCGCGCTGAGCGGATAGATACGGCATCAGTGGTTGTCGCGGCGAACGGCGCAAATAAGGAGGTGAATAGCTGATTCGGCTGTCGGTGGTCAGATCGAGACAGAAACGAGAAGTATTGTCATGTTTACCTTCCGGAACATTCTCGCGGTCGCAGTCTTCCTGTTCGCCACCACGTTTCTCTGGATGATGCCGCTCTTCATCGGCCCAAAGGCCACGGGCGCCGTCTGGAACATCGCCCAAGTGCTCGGGTTCCTTGCGATCATCGGCTTCACGGTGACCGCGTGGGGGATCTTTACGGCGGCGAGTTGGTGGGAGCCGGTCGCGATTGTCACGGGCGTGCTCGGGATCGCCGCGACCATCCCCTATGCGCTCGCTGCACCATCGCTGGCCGTGGGTGGTGACCCGCTCTCCTTGGTCATCAATATTGGGATGCACGGCCTGGGGTCCGCCGCAGTTATCGCGGCACTGCTGGCGCATCCAATCGAACACTGGATCGCGGGACGGCTATGACGGAAGGCGCCGGCGTCGCGGTCGAGCGCCCAAGACGACTCATGGGGCAGCATTGGTTCCGGCCGCCCAGACCTGGAGAGTGCCTCCAGCGTCGGGACATGACGACGAACCCGAGGCCCACCAGCACTTGCAGGGTGTGCGGTGGTGGAACCCCGATCGTGACAGCAGTCTGCTACCCTTACGACACGTTCACGAGAGCACCTTGTCGAATACACAGAGCAGGAGGTCACCAATGGCTACGTCGACCGCTCCACCACCCGTTTCATCCGTCACCATTAATCGCCGAACGCCAACTAGGCGTCGTGTCTTCGCCCGCGCAACACGGCCGGTCCGCGCCATAGCCAGGGCTGCGATCTTCTTCCTCAAAGTCTTCCCGATGCTGCCCTCCCGCCCGGTGGATTGGGTGACGAAGCCACCGGTGGTCGAGAAGGTGCGCTATCCGACGCGTCTTGGCCAGGCTGAAGGTGATCTCTATCGGCCAGCGACGAGCGGCCCACACCCCGGCGTTGTGGTGTGTCTTGGCGTCGTTCCGTTCGGCGTCGATCACCCCCAGGTCCCACGCCTCGGGAACGCGCTGGCGCGCGCGGGTTTCGTGACGCTGCTCTATTGGTCGCCGGCGATGCGGGACTTCCGGCTCGACCCCGACGACATCGAGAATGTCGCGCTGGCGTATAGTTGGTTCATCGACCAGCCCTGCGTCGACCCCAGCAGGAGTGGCTTGCTCGGTACCTGCGTCGGTGGCTCCTTCGCCTTCATGGCGGCCGCCAGCCCCGTCGTTCGTGATCGTGTCAGCTTTCTGAGCGCCTACGCGCCGTACACCTCGATGTGGTCGCTCGCGCGCGACATCGCCAGCGCCACCCGCTCCCGTGCGGACGGAGCGGGGCGTGAGGCATGGCAGGTCGATCCGCTGACCCGCACGGTCTTCGTCCATTCGGTGACCGCTTGGCTAGAACCGGGCGAAGCGGCACAAATTCGCGACGCGTGCGCCGATGGCGCCAATGCTGGTGGATCGCTCGATGTAGGCAGGCTGTCAGTGGCGGGTCGATCCGTCTACGCGCTCCTCACAGCGCGGGACGAAGACGCTGCGGAGACGGCGCTGCAGCGCTTGCCGCCTGCCATGCAGGAGCGTCTCATCGCCCTGTCCCCGCTGACCTACCTGCACGACTTGCTTGCCCCACTCATCGTGCTGTTACACGATCGCGGCGATCCAGTGATCCCCGTGGGCGAGTCGCGCCGTCTGCTGGCCGCGCTCTCCGGACGCGCCGGGGTGCATTACACTGAAATGCTGTTCCAGCATCTGGATCCGGTGAAAGGAAGGCTGCCGCTCTTCCGCCTGGCGCGGGAGCTTGGCAAGTTCTTTCGCGCCGTGTACCCGCTCTTCCAGCACGCTGTGGCGGCGTGAGAGATCTTCTGACCAGCGCACAAAAATAAGGCAGGCCGCTCTGGATTACCAGGGTAGCCTGCCTTTGTGTTCTGAGTCAGTTCTTTGACGGCGTTTCACCGTTCACGCTTGCCTTCGCCGTCACCTTGTCCTGCTGACGCACCATGTCGCCAGTCACGCTGCGGATTTTCTCAACTGTCACCAGCGGCTGAGTCCACTTGACCACCGCCGCCGCCCAGGTGAGGCCCGCGCCGAACGCAACCATCCCCAGGTGCGCGCCCTTGAAGATGCGTCCCTGTTCGACGGCCTCGCACAGCGCGATCGGCACCGCCGCCGCCGAAGTGTTGCCGTAGCGCTCGATGTTGACGAAGACCTTGTCCGGCGGCAAGTTGAGCCGCTTGGAGGCGGCCTCGATGATGCGCAGGTTCGCCTGGTGCGGGATGAAGAGATCCATCTCGTCGGTGGTCATGCTGGCGTTGGCCAGCGCCTCTACCATCGCCGTGCCCATGATGCGCGTGGCGAACTTGAAGACCTCGGCGCCCTTCATCTGCACGAACTGCCGCCGGTTGCGCAGATCATCTTCGTCGATGCGCTTGGCCGAGCCGCCGACGGGGATCCAGAGCAGATCGGGCTTTTCGCCATCGCTGCCCAGTGTGAAGCCCAGCAGCCCGCCCGGCTCGTCGCTTGCGCTCAGGATGATCGCGCCCGCGCCATCGCCGAAGAGGACGCACGTCGTGCGATCGGTGTAGTCCATCACACGCGAGAGCACCTCGACACCGACGACGAGCACGTGCTTCGCGGCGCCGCTGGCGATAAACTGGTGCGCGACGGAGAGGCCGTAGATGAAGCCGGTACAGGCGGCCTGCATGTCAAAGGCGCCGCACTGAGCGCCGAGCGCGTGCTGCACGAGGTTGGCAGTGGAGGGGAAGGGATAGTCGTATGAGACCGTCGCGATGATGATGAGGTCGAGGTCCTTACCTTCGATGCCGGCGCGCGCAAGCGCCTGGCGGCTGGCGTTGATCGAGAGCGTCGAGGCGGTCTCGTGAGGCGCCGCTATCCGGCGCTCCTTGATACCCGACCGTGAGACGATCCACTCGTCGGAGGTGTCCACCATGCGCTCCAGATCGGCGTTAGTGAGGACTTTCTCCGGCACATACATCCCCCAGCCAGTGATCGCGCTGTATCGCCCCATGCTCTCTTCTCCTGATCGCTCGCCGCGCGTGCTCAGTAGGCGCGCCGCGCTGCGTCGCGTGGAGAGCAGCCACAGCGCCGCCTCCAACGCCTGATGGCCGCAATTGTAGCATACCGAGGCGGCGCGTACCATCCTGTCGCGCAGCGGAGCGGAGCGCGCAGGACATCACTGCGCAGGTTGTCAAGTTGTCCCACGCTAAACTTGACTATGAGCGCTTGCTCCCACTGCGCGACCGCTGTCTCACAGCGCTTTAGTCTCGATGTGTTCGAGCGCTGGTCGCGGACCGCGCTCAAGGTACGTCTTGAGCGCGACGGTTGTCTCGGTGGACTCGACGCCCGGAATGCGCTTGAGTCGCTCAATGAGGTGGAGCAAATGCTCTGTGCTGGTTGCTCTCAACTTTACGATGAGGCTGAGTGGTCCGTCTACAGAATGCGCTTCCTCGACCTCGTGGATCTGCGCCAGCGCCTCGACAAGTTCGGAACAGGGCCGCGAGGCGCGGACACCGACGAACGCCATGATGGTGAGGTTCAGGGCCTGTGGACTCACGATTATGGTCCATTTGCGGATCACGCCATCGCGCTGCAAGCGTCGCAAGCGGTCGTGCACCGTCGAGGGTGACAACTTGACTCGACGGGCCAGATCCTCCAGGCGCAGACGTCCCTCCTCCTGGAGGGCGGCCAGCAACATCGTATCAATGTGATCCAGCGTGCGATGTCCGCCGCGTGTCGCCGAAAATTCTTCGGTCATCTTGCCTCAGCCCCCGAATAGAACTATACTCTCTTCGTCCATCGTCGGTCAAGAATTGGAGGAGTTCACGTGCAGACCCTGATAGTCATCGATGCCCAGAACGAATTTTCGTCGCAGGGTCAACGACCAGTTCCCAACCACCCCCAGGCGCTCGCAGCAATCCGCAGACGGGTGGAGGAGGCGCGCCGCGAGGGGCGGTCGATCGCCTGGGTGCGCCATCACAACCGACCAGATGAGCCACCTGCCTTCCTGCCGGGTTCCTGGGGCGCGGAGTTCTCGCCCGGACTCGGGCCGCTCCCTGGGAGTGAGGAGGAGGCGGAGTTCGTGAAGGATGTCTTCGGAGCTTTCACTGGTACGAGCATCGGCTCCTGGCTCGACGCGCAGGGGTCTGAGGACGTATTGCTCGTGGGATTCTTCGCGCATATGTGCGTGTCGACAACGGCGCGTGAAGCGCTAATGCGCGGTTTGCGTGTCGCGGTAGATCCGAATGGCACTGGCGGATACCCGATCCAGCAGGGGGCGCTTGGCGACCAACCAGCCATAGAGGTTCACCGCACTGCGTTGCTCCATCTGAGTCATTTGGGAGTCAGGATCGCCGGCGAGTTCCAACACAGGGACCGTGCAGAGTAAACGTTGCATAGTGTCAAGCGTTTCCTTGCTTCCGCGCACATGGCTCCTATGCGTCACATCGCACAGCGCCAGCCAAGTTCGCCCAACCATTGCGCTGTCTGAGGGGTCTCCACAGGTGCGGCGGCAGGCTGTGACCGTAGCCCGCCCAGCGCCCTCAGGCGCTCACTCCGCCTCCCGTGGATGACGCCGCCTCCACGGATATGAGCCACGCTGGCGCATCAGTCGAGAGGCCTTCAAGTTCGTCGGACGGTGTGACGAACACCACGAACAAGAAGTTTTGCATGACGTGTTCGTCATACCTTACGAGATGGCCGAAATAGCGCGACTTCATTGACCAGCCAGTCACGAAGACTTCCCACGATTTATCAGGCGGCGTTGCGTCGGCGCGTATACTACAAAGGATACACGTTGACACCGCGCTGGATGCGGTGTAACTGCACAGCGCGCAGGCGCGTCATATAACACATCGCCTGCGACCTCTCACAGAAGGATACCTCCCCCATGTATTACTGCGGACGCAGCGCGCTCGCGCAGGAACTCCTGCTTGGCGTCGTGGGCGCTGAGGCGCTGGGACGCGTGCCATCCTTTGCGCTGCCAGGGGACAAACCCGTCTACGGGCCAGATCGCCCTGCGGATGTACGCCATGTCGAGATCGACGTGACGCTCGATTTCGCATCGGATAGTGTGTTTGGCGCCGTCACCACGCACTACACGGCGCTCTTCGACCGCGTGCGTGAGGTCTCGCTGGACGCAGCGGAGCTTGCCATCGAGCAGGTGACGATGGCGGGCAAGAAGTCGCCGCTGACGTACTGGAGCGAGGGCGAGAAGTTGCATATCCGGCTTGACCGCGACTACGCCTTTGGCGATCGGTTCGCCGTCAGCGTGCGCTACTCCGCCCACCCGCGCAACGGCCTGGTCTTCGTGCACCCGATGGAAGGGAATCCGGATCTGCCGACGCAGGCGTGGACACAGGGGCAGACCGAGTACCACCACTACTGGTTCCCCTGCCACGACTTCCCCAACGACCGCGCCACGACGGCGCTCAAAGCCACCGTGCCTGGCGCATACTTCGCGCTCTCGAACGGCGCGCTCGAAGGCGTGGGCGAGAATCCTGATGGCACGAAGACCTACGCCTGGCGGCAGGATTTCCCGCATCCGATGTACCTGATCACGCTGGTGGCAGGTGAGTTCACGGAACTGCCTGACCAGTGGCGTGACATTCCGGTCAACTACTACGTGCGTCCGGGACGCGAGGCCGACGGCCACCGCATGTTGGACAATACGCCGCGCATGATCGAGCTGTTCTCGACGAAAACGGGCGTGGAGTACCCCTACGTCAAGTACGCGCAGATCGTGCCGGAGATGTTCCTCGGCGCGATGGAGAACACCAGCGCGACTACACATAGCTATCGCCTGATGCCTGACGAGCGCGCCAGCCTCGACTGGTCACCCGACGATGTGGTCGCGCACGAGTTGGCGCACCAGTGGTTCGGCGACCTGCTGACCTGCCGCGACTGGGGACACATCTGGCTCAACGAGAGCTTCGCCACCTTCATGGAGGAAGTGTGGATGGAGCACGACAAGGGCGAGGACGAGGCGCGCACGCACTTCCGCACGAACCTCCAGCTGTACCTCGACGCGGACAAGCGCGGACGGCGCCCCATCGTCTACAACGTCTATCGCAAGAACGGCGGCGAACTGTTCGACCGGCACGTCTACGAAAAAGGCTCACTCGTCCTCAACCTCTTGCGCTTCACGCTCGGCGAGGACGCCTTCTGGCGCGCGATCAATCTGTACCTGGAGCGTAACCGTGGGCGCGAGGTCATTACCGCCGATCTTGAGCGCGCCATCGAGGAGGCCACCGGTCGCAGCATGGGGCGCTACTTCGAGCAGTGGGTCTACAAAGCTGGCCACCCAGAGTTCAGCGTCAGTTACTCCTGGGATGACCAGCAGCGCCTGGCAAAGGTAAGTGTCCAGCAGACGCAGGAAGTCACTGCCCTTACACCGCTCTTTGTCACGCCTGTCGAGATCGCGTTCATGGTCCCGGACGCCGAGGGGCCGCGCAAAAAGGGGCAGACGGCTACCCTACGCTCATTCCGCGTGATGATCGAGGAGGCGCAGCAAACCTTCTACTTCCCGCTGGAGCGCCGGCCGCTCTCGGTGCGCTTCGACCAAGGCGGCTGGCTCATCAAGACGCTTGATTTCAAGCGTCCAAGCGAGTTGCTGCGCTACCAGTTGGCCCATGACCCCGACGTTCTGGGGCGGATCGAGGCGGCGGAGGCGCTCGGCGGGCTAGCCGACGAGGCGAGCCTCAACGCCCTCGAAGAGGCGCTCGTCAGCGAACGCTTCTGGTCGGTGACCCAGGCCATCGCCACCGCGCTGGGCGCCCAGCGCACACAGCGCGCGCTTGATGCGCTGATCGGCGCGCTGGATACCGTCACCGAGCCACGCGCGCGGCGCGGGATCGTCGCGGCGCTCGGCAATTTCCGCGCGCCAGAGCAGCAGGAGCTGGCGACACGGGCGGCGCAGGCGCTCACAGATCTGCTGCGACATGGCGAGCCGAGCTACTTCGTCGAGGCGGCGGCGATTGTGTCGCTCGGCGCGACACGCACCGCCAACGCGTTCGAGACGCTGACTCCACTGCTCAACCGCGCCTCCTGGAATGAGGTCATTCGTGGCGCGGTCTTCGCCGGCCTTGGTGACCTGGGTGATCCGCGCGGCGCCGAAGTCATGTCGAGTTGGCTGCTCGACCGCTCGAAGCCGATGGACGCGCGCGCCGTCGCGGCGAGCGGGTTGGGCGCGCTGGCGCGCGCAAAGCTGATTGATCCCGGCGAGACGCAAACCGTGGCGGTGAACGCGCTGATCGCCGCGCTCGACGATCCGTGGGAACTGACGCAGATGACGGCCATCAACGCCCTGGGCGAGTGGAGCGACATGCGCGCCATCCCTGCGCTCGAGCGTGTGATCGCGACCACGACGGAGGATCGGATGGTGCGTAACAGCCGTCAGGTGATCCTGCGGCTCCAGCGCGGGCGGTCCGCGGAGCAAGAGACACGCACGCTGCGCAGTGACCTGGAACAGGTGCGCGAGGCCAACCGTACGCTGCGCGAGCGCGTAGAGACGCTCGAGGCGCGACTGAACGGCGCGAACGGGAGCGATGGCGGTCAGTCCAAGAACGGAGTCGTCAAAGCTGCGAAAGGCGCCGCTGAGAGCAAGCGCGGGCACAAGAAGCGATAGGTTCGTCTACCGCTTCCCACGCGCCCTACACGCTTGGCGTCGGCGTGGGCTGCTCGACGGCGAAGTAGATCGTCTGCGCCAGGCTCGGATCGGTCGCGCTATCGCTGGTGTCGTTCGCGGGGCGGTCCCAGTAGACCTTGGCCATGCCCACGCCCGCCACTGGGTAGACCAATCCAAACTGGACGTTCGAATTGTCCTTGATGAGCTTGCTCGTGCGGCCCTCTCCGCCCGTGACCTGTGTATCAATGCCGTTGAGGAACCAGCGGACCGAGACGGTGTGTTGCTCGCCCGCGGTGACGTTGCGCACCTGGACGACCAGATTGACCTGGGACTTGACCGGGAAGTGTGACGTGATGTCAATCGGAGTGCGATTGCTATCAACCGAGCGCGCGGTCTTGGCGCTGACGATATATTTCGCCGCAGGACCCGCCGTGCTGGCGGGCCAGGTAGGCGTTTGCGTGTTATCGTAGATCGCTGATGTGAGACCAACCTCGCCCCTGCCGCGGGCGAACGTGGCGAAGAGCGCCGCCAGCAGCCCCACCACCACGATGATTGCGGCGCTGGCGACCAGGGGCCGCGCCCAACTCACGTCGCGACGAGGCATAGCGGGCGGCTGCGCCAGCACAGTCGCACGCTCGCGCCGTTCAACCGTCCCGCGCTCCGTCACCATTCCTGTCTCAGGCATCACCTGTGTCGAACGTGTCGCCGCGAGTGGTAGGTCATTCCGCCACTGGGCGCCATCGTCGAGTAATCGCTGATGGACAGTGCGCAGTTCCGCAGGCATGGCCTCGGTTTGCGCCGCCAAAGGTTGCGCGTCGTTCATATCGCTATACACTGGTACCGCTCCTCTGTATGCGTATGGCCTTGAGATGTGGATCCGTGGCGAGAGCATCCTGTAAGAGCGCCAGCGCGCGGCGGAGGCGTGTTCGCACCGTCGCCGGTGGGACGCCGAGCGCGGAACCGATCTCGGAGGAGTCGAGATTGGCGTAGTAGCGCAGCACAACCGTCAGCCGCAGCGGCTCCTCCAGGCGATTGATCGCGCTACGCAGGTCGAGGGTGGCGGCGTGATGTATCCTGCCGGGATCCATGTCGAGCAGGGCGACATCGCCGCCCGCTTCAAGCGACTCCGTTCGCCGAACGCGCGTGCCGAAGCGCCCGCGCAGCCAGTCGTGGCAGACGTTCACGGTGATGCGTAGCAACCACGAACGGATCGCCGCAGCGTCGCGCAGCGCATCCCACGAGCGCCAGGCCCGCAACGACGCCTCCTGTGCGGCGTCCTCGGCGTCCGCCGCGCCGACCAGCGCCGCGGCGACACAGATCATCACATCTTTGTGCGCCGTAAGCTGCGCGTCAAGACCGTCATGGCCGGCGTCTTGCCGAGCGCCTAGCGGAGCCGCGCCGCCAAGTGGAGTGTCATGCGGCTTGAGCAGCCAACCCATTCCCTCTCCCGTTCTCAGCGCGCGACTTCCGCGCCTGGTTCTAGGACGGAATGAGCGTGGTCAAGTGTTTGCGATTGTATACTCGCGTCCAGATCCTGTCTCCGCAGACAGAAAAATGGACGAGCCGTGACGGCTCGTCCTTCTCTCGTACGGGTCTACGCTGTGATTGTCTCGTTATGCCTCGACGGTAGCGCCCCAGGTCGCCGCGCCATAGGGCAGCGTTTCCTGCTCCTGATGCGTCGCCTCCAGCCAGCGCTCAGCGTCGATCGCGGCGCGGCAGCCGTCGCCTGCGGCGGTGACCGCCTGGCGGTAGCGGTGGTCGGCGACGTCACCGGCGATGAAGACGCCCTCGACGCTCGACATCGTGTGCTCCTTCATCCGCAGGTAGCCACGCTCGTCCATCTCCAGGATGCCCTTGAAGACGCCGGTGTTCGGCTGATGGCCAATGGCGACGAACAGCCCCTGGACCGGCAACGCATTGATCGCGCCGGTCTCGGTGTCGCGCAGTTGCACGCCCTCGACCACGTTCTCGCCGAGGACGTCACTTACCTCATTATTGAAGTGAACGGTGATCTTCGGATGCTCCAGCACGCGCCGCTGCATGATCTTACTGGCGCGGAAGGCATTGCGGCGGTGGATCAAGTCTACGCGGGTGGCGTAGCGTGTCAGGAAAAGGGCTTCCTCCATCGCCGTATCGCCGCCGCCGACGACCGCGACCGCCTTGTTCCTGAAGAAAAAGCCGTCGCAGGTGGCGCAGCCGCTGACGCCGCGCGCCTGAAGGCGCTGCTCGTTGGGCAATCCAAGCCACATTGCGCTCGCGCCCGTCGCCACGATCACGGCGCGCGCCGTGAAGGCTTCCTCGGCGGTCCGCAGATGAAATGGCCGACTGGAAAAGTCTACGCGCACGATATCGCGCATGACCATATCGGCGCCGAATCGCTTGGCCTGCGCCTCGAACTTGTCCATCATCTCCGGCCCCAGGACGCCTTCCTCGAAGCCCGGATAGTTCTCCACGTCGCTCGTGATCATCAACTGGCCACCGGGTTGCTCACCCTGGAAGACCACAGTGCGCAAGTTGGCGCGCGCCGCGTAGATCGCCGCGGTGTAGCCCGCTGGTCCCGAGCCAATGATCGCCACATCGTATGGCTCGCGTGTTTCATTCTCATTCGCCATCAGGCGCCTCTCCCCGTTGACTCAGTCCGGCCCGTCATCTCAGCATGTGTTCGTGTGTCTGAGATGACAAGGCGCGTGAACAGCACCACGGTAAGTATACCATACCCCGGAGGGGTATACCAGACTGGCGCCGTCTTGACGCGCCCCGGGTCTTGCCGCTAGACTCACTGTAACACTATACCCTTCCATCTACAGAGGCTGCACGCGAGCCAGTGGTCAACCATGTGGCGCTGGTGCGATACTATAGCTGAAGCCGTGTGGTCCTGCGTTGGGCAGGCGATCAGACCGAGCATACGACGATGTATGGCGCCACACCGAGTTTCTTCTGAATTCACGCGAAACAAGGGGGCGACAGTGGGCATCCAGATCAACGTACTCTACCTCGTCTCCGTCATCGTGATCTGGCTGCTTGTCTATCACATCACCTACTGGCTCACCGAGACACTCAACGATCCCACGCTGGTGTGCTGGAGCGTCGGACCACTGGGCCTCTCGGCTGTCTCCTTGCGTGAGCCGCGACTCGGCCGGCTCATCACACGGCTCGCCATCACCGGCCTCGTCGTAGGCGCCTTGGTATACGCCTGCCTGTTCGCGCTCCATCCCGCGCCGATCATGGGACTCGACCAGGATCCCGCGAGCCGCGCCGTCGCGGCGTTTGTTCCTGTGGTCGTCCTCACCCTGATACAGCTGGTGGGTGTGATCCGCGCCAGGCGCTTCCCGCTCTGGGGTGAAGCGCGCGTCATGGCGCAAGTGCAGCGTAGCCAGGCGACAGGCGCGATCATCGTCTTCACCGCGCTGGGCCGCGCTTTCCTGCGCGACCGCTTCGGCGCGACGCCAGGTGAGTTCACGCGTATGGTGCGCTACTAGCGCATTGCAGGACGGGGGCGCATGAGCAAACAGGAAGACTGCCTGTTTTGCCGCATCGTCGCCGGGGACATTCCAAGCCGGCAGGCGTACGCTGACGACGACGTCATCGCTTTTCATGATGTCAATCCTGGCGCGCCGACGCATGTGCTTGTCATTCCCCGACGCCATATCAGCGGGATCGCCGCGCCGGAGGCGGAGGATGGCCAGTTGCTTCAGGTGATGATACGTGCCGCGAAGCGGGTCGCTCACGAGGCTGGCATTGACACGACCGGCTACCGCCTCGTCTGGAACGTCGGGCCAGACGCTGGTCAGAGCGTCTTTCATCTGCATCTGCACGTGCTCGGCGGCCGCCAGATGGCGTGGCCTCCAGGGTAGACGGTGGAGCGCGCTGTTTCTCCATAGCGCCAGGAGCGTGCAACGTGCCACATCTCTACGGCCGGCGCTGGACGCGGGCCGAGACGCTCGCGGCGGTCGGCGACATGGCGCAGGTCGCGGGAATCCGTGAGAGCCGCCTTGTTGGTGGTCGCGCCGATGGTGTGCGCGCGCTCGACTTCACTTGTGGTGACGGCTTCCGCTTCACCGCGCTTCCCGACCGCTGCCTGGATATTCCCTTCGCCGAGTACGCGGGCGCGCCACTCGCCTGGGTGAGCCGCACCGGTATCGCCGCGCCACAGTATTACGATTCTGTGGGCGAGGGCTGGCTGCGGACCTTCTTCGGGGGACTTCTCACCACCTGCGGCTTGCGGCAGGTAGGTGTACCGTGTGTGGACGAGGGTGAGACACTTGGTTTGCATGGGCGCATCTCGACGACGCCAGCCGAGGATCTCTCCATCGAGACACGCTGGGAGGGCGACGAGTATCTCCTGCAGGCGCGCGGGACGATGCGCGAGGCGACGGTCTACGGGGAGGACCTGCGCCTAAGCCGCGAGATCAGCGCCTGGGCAGGCGCACGCTCACTGGTCGTTCGTGATCGCGTCGAAAATCGCGGCGCGAGCGCCTCGCCACTGATGATTCTCTATCACGTGAACGCCGGCTTCCCGTTGCTGGGGCCGGACGCGCAGCTGTTGGTGGCGAGCCGCGATGTGCAGCCGAAAGACGAGCGCTCCGCCAGGAGCATCAAGACACATAGACGGTTCGGCGCGCCACTGCCAGGCTGGCAGGAAGTCAACTGGTGGCATGACGCGCAGCCCGACCCCGATGGCTACTGTGTCGCGGCGATCGTCAATGAAGGCCTGTCGTTTCCATTCGGAAAAGGCCTTGGGCTTGCGCTACGCTGGCGAGGTGACCAACTGAACACGCTGGTGCAGTGGAAGCAGCTTGGCCATGGCGACTATGCTGTGGCCATCGAGCCTGCGAACTGCCACACCCTGGGCCGCGCCTGGGAGCGAGCGAATGGCAGCCTCCAGTATCTCGAGCCAGGCGAGACGCGTGAGTTCGAGGTTGAGATCAGCGCGCTCGCAGGCGTGGATGAGATTCGCGCGTTCGAGGCGCGCCTGCCACTTGCGGGAACCTAGCTCGCCTGGCTCTGCTTCACCGGGTGCTTCGTTGCATGGGCACGTGGGCGCAATCGAGAAAGTTGAGCGCCCAGGATTCGCGCGTCTGCTGGTCGAGCTGTCTCAACAGTAGCCTCCAGATCTGGGGCCACATGTTCTGCTGCACCCAGAAGGTATAGCGACGCCAGATGGTCGCGGCGCTTACGCCAGGAGGCGCCTGCCGCCAGAACGACCCTGCATGGATCACCGTCAGCACGGACTCTAACGCGAGGCGGTTGTTGACGCGTGGACGCCCACGTTGGACCGGAAGGGAAACCTCCGGATTGAGGATCGGCGCAATTCGATCCCACTGCTCGTCGGTCAACCGCAGCATGATGTCACTGCGTGCGCGCCGCCGCACATAGGGCGAGACCGCTTGCCACATGGCGAGCAGGTTCGCGTAGTCATCATCGAAATAAGAGACGGACGCATTCGCGATGGACTCCGCCTCCCACGGGAGCGTCGTCACGCTATGCCACTCGGCGCCGGCGCTGTGCCGCTTGAGAAATGTCTGGACATCGCGTTCCTCCTGCCAGAGGGTCGCAACCACCACATGGTCAGGCCGTCTCTCGTTCGACTCGCAGATTCTACTGGTCAAGTATCCAGACTGCTCACGCATACGGGGGATGGTCAATTCTTCACAGAGCCGTACATAGGATAGACGCATACCTTTCTTGGCACGAGCGTGGACGACACGAATGACCATTCTAAACTCCTGGCTGAATTCAAGCAAACGATTCTAATCGCCACACTGAGATTGCAGTGAGGCAAGCTACCTGACGGAAGTATATCTTATCTCTACAGATAGTGTAACCTGAATCTCCAGCAACCTCGTTGATAGCAAATAGTGAAACGCTCAATTGCGCGTGTGCCAGCGCGCTGACGCTATTTCAGGCGCGGGAAAGGCGCTGGTTTACATCTCTTTTTGACGCGAGTAAGATACGGGACACGATCGCTACGCATGGCGTGAGTGGTAGATCTCTGCAGGCGAATCGAGGAGTTGATGAGTCAGACGTTCGAGCCGGTTCCCGTGGTCATCGTTGGCGCGGGAGCGGCTGGCCTGGCGACCGCGGCGTGCCTGAAACAGGTGGGCGCGCCCTCTGTTGTCCTTGAAGCGGGAGATGATCTCGCGACGACCTGGCGCTCGCTCTATGATCGCCTGCGCCTGCACACTATCAGGCGGCTTTCCGGACTGCCAGGCTACCCCATACCCAGCTCGGCGCCGCAATACCTCTCACGCGACCAGATGGTGACGTATCTGCGTGACTACGCCAACCACTTCGACCTGCGCATCGAGACCAACTGTCGCGTTACGCGCGCGTCGCGGCGCGATGAGCGCTGGGTAGTGGAGACCCCACAAGGCGAGCGCATGACGCATACACTGGTCTCAGCGACGGGCGTCTTCGCGCATCCCGACGAAGTGCGCTATCCCGGTCAAGATGTATTTGCCGGACGCATCGAGCATGGCTCGACCTACCACAATCCATCCGCCTATGCAGGGCTCCGTGTCCTGATCATCGGCTCTGGCAACACCGGCGCGGAGATCGCCATCGATCTGGCCGAACACGGCGTCCAGAGCAGTGTCTCGATCCGCGCGGGCGCGAATGTCGTGCCGCGCGAGTTACTGGGTGTGCCTATCCAGCGCTGGGCGCATGTGATCGCCGCGCTGCCAGCGCCGGTTACCCGGCCAATCGCCGCTGTGATGCTACGCAACTCGGCGCGACGGCAACAGAAAGCCGGTGTGCCACGTCCAACTGAATCCATCATCGGGCGGCCGGGTGTTCCCGTCATTGGGCTGGACTTCCTGCGCCTTGCGAAGTCAGGCGCGATCGCGATCCGCCCCGGCGTCCAGTCGTTCACGCCAGAGGCGGTGATCTTCGCGGATGGGCGCGCAGAACACTACGACACGGTCATGTTCGCCACCGGCTACCGCCCCGCGCTGGAGTATCTCGACGGCTTGTTGAGGCTGGACGAGGGTGGAAAGCCCGCGCGCGATGGCGTCCGCTCGACGGATCAGCCGGATCTCTACTTCGTCGGCATGCAGTACGATATCCGTGGCACGCTGTTCAACATCGCCAACGAGGCGCCGCTCGCCGCCAGGCAGATCGCCGCGGGTCTCAAGCGGCGGGAAGCGTCGTCCCTGACCCGCTAGCCGCCATGGCCTGCAGGCGCTGGCTCAGGCGCGCGCGCCGCCCAACCGCGATGGCGCCACGCCCACCACAGCGCGATGGCGCTGAGCGAGAAGGTGAGCGCATTGATCGCGATCTCGATCCCGACCGCGACTGGATCGCCGCCTTTGGGCACGAGGTAGATTCCGTTCTCCGGATCGAAGAGCACATCCATCAGGCCAAGGTAAAATCCGCAGCCCGCCGTGAGAAAGAGCCAGTAGATCGCGCTCGGTCGGCGACGCAGGAGCTGAACTCCGGCGACGAACGCGCAGAACGCGAGCCAACCGTCGGCGGCGGGGAAGGCGTTCTCGAAGGTGAAATACTCTGGCGTGTGCGCGGAGGCGAGCAAATCGCGCCAGCCGGCGTACCAGGTCACCCAGTACGAGACGGTGAGCAGCGCCGCACCGAGCGCAGCCACGCCAAGCGCGCGCACGCCACGTGGCGCGGTTAACTGGCTTACAGCGGGAGCCTGAGGCACGGCTTGCATCGAGTAACCTCCAGGAGTATGCGAGGGGCTCGCTGGTGGCAAGACGCAACCAATCACACCAACGTCGCGACAAGTCTAGCATACTGCGCTTCAGCCTCGGTTGGAACCCGCCGGAGCGACACGAGCGCAGCGCAGCAAGGGCTGCCCACGCCGATGCCGTTGCTGCTGTTCGCTAACTCTGCGGCGGTATTTCTTGTAGACTCATCGGCCCTCCCACGAGGTTTTGCACGATTCGCTGGAGCACAGAGATGGCAGCGGCGTACTCTTCACCGCCAATGCCCTGCATCGTCCGCTGCCGAACCTCGCGCTGCCTGGCGAACACTTTCTCATGTGTTCGCTTGCCCGCTTCAGTCAGTTCGAGCATGCGATTCTCGCCAGCATTTCTCTCCCTCAGCCAGCCGCATTGAGCGAATACGCCAAGGATCTCATCTAGCTCGCTGGCGCTGATAAATGTCCGCATCGTCGCAAAGATGTCCTGGCGCGAGACAGCGCCAGCTTCAAAGATCAAATGCAGGGTCTGCCACTTGGTTCTGTTGACACTCCTCGGCTCAAGCCGGGAGATGCTCGGGTCTCCGCCGCAGCCTCCGCCACGGCTCCCCGAAGAGCCTGCCCGGCCGTTTCTATGTTCCTGGCCGCGTTCTCGTCGCGGTCGAGCACCAGCCCACACTTGGGGTTCGGGCAGAGGCGCGTACGGATAAGCTCTTCTGCACGCGCCACCCGCCACCACTACCGTCCTGGCTGCTGTAAGCAGGTGGCACGGCGACGACTCGACGCCCAGCGTATGCTGCTTTGGCCTCGAGGATGGCGCGGAACTGCGCCCAGCTGGCATCCGAAATGCTCTTGGCCAGGCGGTGATTGCGTCCCATGTTGGCGACCGGCACGTCTTCGCGATAGATCGTGTCGTGCTGGTGCGCCAGCTTGAGCGCCTCTTTATGGTGGAAGTCCGCCCGCTGTCGCTGCGCCTTGAGATGCGCTTTCGCTAGCAGCGTGACCGCTTTGCGCCGGCGGTGGCTGCCCTTCTTGCGCCGCGAGACGCGCCGTTGCGCCGTCTTGAGTCGCCGCTCGGCTTGGCGATAGTGGCGCGGATTGCAGATGTGCTCGCCACTAGCGAGCGTGGCGAAGGACGCCAAGCCCACGTCGATGCCTGTTTCCTGGTCCGTTGGCGGGAGTGGCTGCACCGGTCCCTCGGCACAGGAGAAGCAGACGTACCATCCGTCGGCTTCCCGCGAGACCGTGACGGTCTTGGGAGCGCCCTCCAGCGGAGGGGACCAGCGTACGGCAATGCGGCCGATCTTGGAGAGGACCAGGAAGCCATTGTCGAGCGTGGCTCCGTTGCCGAAGCGCTTGTAGGTGAAGCTGGTGTAGCGGGTGGCGCCCTGGAAGGGCGGATAGCCGGGCGTCTGCCCCTCACGGATGCGGCGGAAGAAGGCTTGGAACGGAAGAAGGCTTGGAAGGCGCGGTCCAGCCGCGTCAGCGCGTCCTGCAACACCTGGGAGTGGATGCCCTGGTAGTCGCGCCGCACCGCTTTGACGGCCGGCAGTTGGGCGCTCTGATCGGCAAGGGTGACGCTTACCCCGCACTTGTGCCACGCCTCGCGGCGTTCTTGGAGGGCGGCGTTGTAGAGTTCGCAGCAGCGACGCAAGACAAACGCCAGCGCCCGCTCCTGTTGCGGAGTCGGGCGCGCCTTGTACTTGAACGTCTTGCGGACCGTCCGTGTGTACTGCTCGTCCATACGGCACGTTTCTGTCTGACACGTTTCTGTCTGATAGGCGTGACACCGGCAAGGTGGAATGGCCATTCATCCCCCGGCTAAAGCCGAGGGGCTTTCTGGCCCTCTTCTGTAAGCGGGATAGGCCTCGCAAACGTCTATCAGCAGCTTGGGGCCGCCGCCTGCGTCGGACGGTCGAACCTCCCGAGTTGCGAAGCAATTTATCGAGCGCTGGATGCGCCATACGCGCTCATTTCAAATGCGCTCCCCTGGCCGGTGAACCTCTTTCCTGCCCTGCTGGCAATGTTCGTGTGAGCGCCGCTCGTCGCTCGTGAGTTGGAACAAGGGACGTTTCGCGCTGTTTGGACGCAGAGCGTGACACGCCTGCGTTGGCTAGCAGCCAAACTTGGCTACGTGCTCGGGGGCTGCATCCTCGCCTCTGTCGTCCTGACGATCCTCCTTACCTGGTGGTATACGCCGTACGCGCAGTTGCTCGGCGCGTTCAACACGGCGTTCTTCAACATCGAGGGACTGACCCCCATTGCACGAATGATATTCGCCTTTGCCTTAGCGGTCTGCGCAGGGGCGGCGCTGCGCAGGACGATCCCGGCCATGTTCGTGACGCTGATCAGCTACACAGCTCTGGGGCTGACGATTCAGCTCGTTCTGCGACCCAATTACTTGCCCCCCATTACGGTGACAGGGACCGACGCCCTGTTGCCACGCGATCAAAATGACTGGGTGCTTGACTCTGGAGTGCGGAACGCCAGCCATCACATCGTCGCTCCCAGTCAGGTCGTACAGGCGTGCGGGAGCGCAGGACCTGAAGCGACAACGTGCATACATGCTCATGGCTGGACCGAGTTCCTCACGTACCAGCCGGCCGACCGCTATTGGCTGTTCCAGGGTATCGAGACCAGCATCTTGCTCCTTCTCGCGGCGGCGCTTGTAGCGCTCACCATCTGGATCGTGAGGAGGCGGTTGGTATAACATGGCTGGTCTGGCGACAACATCGTGGCGAGGCCCTGATTGCGTCTATTGGACTGGGTGTCCTAGCGGTGGTCCTGATCATTACGGGGCTTCGGATCGCCGCGGACTTCCAGAGACTCGGTGTCGGGCATGTGTCGCGCAGCCGGAGCATTCCAACTGCAATGAGATCGAGCGGGCGTTCGCGCAGCCCTACGGGTTTCTGACAAGCGCGTTCCCCTGGCTCAACTTGCTCCCCACGCTCGTGGCGATGCTCGTCGGCGCGCCGCTCGTCGCGCGCGAGTTCGAGCATGGCACGCATCGTCTCGCCTGGACGCAGAGCGTGACACGCTGGCGCTGGCTTGCCGTGAAGCTTGGCCTCGTGTTGCTGGGTTGCCTTGTCCTGTCAGCCATCCTCACGGCGTTGCTGACCTGGTGGCGTGGTCCATTCGATCAAATTTGGGGCCGATTCGATCCGCAGGGCTTCGACTTCGAAGGCGTCGCGCCACTTGGCTACATGCTCTTCGCGGTCGCGCTGGCCATGCTGGCGGGTACGCTTCTACAGCGCTCAGTTCCGGCGATGGTCGCAACACTCGTCGGCTTCCCAATCGTTCGTCTGGGGATTCTGTTGTTCGCACGCCCCAATTATCAAACGCCGGTCACACAAACGTGGGACGCCCTGGCGCAACCGCCACAGATCGATCCGCAAGCGTGGCAAACCGATAGCGGCTGGATCGATATGCTGGGGCGCAAGGTAGCGGACGACCACGTCCTTGCTGTCTGTAATCCCGGTGGGGGATCACTCAACACTATGGAGCCGAATGCCAACGACAATCCTTTTCTTCAGTGCGTCCACGCCCATGGCTGGATCGACTTCGTCACCTACCAGCCCGCCGACCGTTACTGGCTTTTCCAGGGCATTGAGGCGGCGGTCTTCCTCGCGCTGGCCGGCGCCTCCATCGCCCTCACTTTCTGGTGGGTGCGAAAGAGCGTCGCTTAGTCGCTACTGTGTCGCCGCGCCGCCACCCAGGAGTTGTGGCAGCGTCACCGGTTTCAACTTCCGATCTTTTAACCCCTGGATGATGAGTGGCAACGCCTCGGAGGTTTGCTGACGGTGGAAATAGCCGTCGTGCAGCAGGATGATGCTTCCCGGCTTGGCCGCGCTCAGCACACGGTCGACGATGGTCTGTACGCCTGGACCGGACCAGTCCTGCGGGTCGACGCTCCAGGTGACGGTCGTCAGGCCCATCGCGGTCGTCTGCGCTACCACAGCGCTGTTATAGTCGCCAAACGGTGGGCGCCAGTAGGGCAGGCAGTACGTCGGCCCCAGCGCATTGTGTATCGCCTGTGCCGTCGAGGCCAGTTCCCATGCGCGCGCTGCGGGTGAGAGCTTCGTCATGTACGGATGGTCCCATGTGTGCATGGCGATCACATCGCCGTCGCCGACCTCACGGCGCACCAGGTCTGGATAGGAACGCACACTTGCCCCCACGACGAAGAAGGTCGCGGGCGTGTGCGTCTGCTCCAGCGTGGTCAGGATGCTCGCGGTCCAGTCGGGGCTGGGGCCGTCGTCGAAGGTCAGGGCGACGGCGTTCGCAGTGGTTGCGCCTGAGCGAATGACGACCGATGGCGGATGCAGCGGGCCGCTACAGCCGAGATTAACCTTCTGCGGGGCAGGCTCGGTGGCTGCAACTGTGGGGGCGATGGTTGGCTCAAGAGTCGCGGTGGGTAAGGCAGTGGCCGTCGCGGGAGCGAGTCTCGCGCCCTTCGACGGATACGCGTTTAATCCATTCACTGCGGCAAGCGCGCTCCCACCGCCCGCCAGGACCAGGATCAGGGAGAGTGTGAGCATCAGGACGGGATGTGCGCGCAGCCGGAAGCGCTGTACAGGCGCAGGGAGCGGCGGCGGGGCCTGGTAGGGCCCCTGCGCGGATGAGGCTGCGCCGAGCGTGGGGAGCGTCTCGGCTTCTGATCCATCCTGCGCCTGACCCCAGCTTTGCTCGTTCCACCAATCGCCGTTCATGAAACCCACATCCTCTAGCCCGTTGGGGACACGCAACCGCGCCGACTTGATCTCACAGGACCCCGCTAGTTTGACACTCTCCCGGTTCAAACCGGGAGATTCTTGGATCCGCCAGCCGGGGCAACGGAGGAGCTCTCACCCCGCCGCAGGAGCCCATCTGTCCCCAAGCGTTCGGTTCCGTGTG
>Ga0207684_10001953_pt1 | contig 21347 bp, 21 predicted proteins | sample KBSK5501metaG_FD_184342 | JGI IMG/M metagenome (GOLD analysis project Ga0207684, IMG submission 184342) | Corn, switchgrass and miscanthus rhizosphere microbial communities from Kellogg Biological Station, Michigan, USA - KBS K5-50-1 metaG... | ecosystem: Host-associated > Plants > Roots >...
CGCGCCGCTTCAGCAGGTCCAGCGCGTCCTGACCACGGCTGCACACCGTGACGTCGTACCCTTCGTGCCGCAGCACGCCGGCACAGCTCTCGCGCAGCGTATGCTCGTCATCCACGACGAGTATCCGCACGCGAGCCTTGGCGTCCGGCCCGATTGCCAGCAGGGCGGCCAGTTCGCGCCCGTCACCAGGCTGGGCGCCGTTCTGGGTCATCGGCATGGACATCGAAGTCGTCCTGGGAAGCGGTTGCCCCCCTCCTACGCACGCTTCGGGCCATACTGTCGCGACCCCGCGGCGCCTGCGTTTTCCGCACGAAATGGGCACGAGCGCCCTGTCCGGGCCACCGGGCCAGGGCCCGGCTCGCACCAAGGTGCATCCCACGACCGCACCGCCTGCACCGATTTGCGGCATGGCGCGGTCGGCCTGCGGCAGCCGCGCTCGACGCCATGGTGCAAGCGAGCGGACCTGCTACCACGATTGCTGATTATCTGGATTGCTAATTATCTGCCGGGAGCTGGCGGGTTCCTGTCTAAGCGGGGGAGCCGGGGGGAGTGGCCGCCTCGACGAAGCGCCGCAGCCAGGTAGCGGAATCCACTTTGCCGGTCCGGACGGCCGCGGCCGCGCGCACCAACAGATCCACCGGCTCGATCGGCGCGTAGCCGACGTTCGCCACGGCCTCGTAGCCGCAGCGCACGCGGACGGCCGGCGGGAAACCGGCGGGGGCGATTGTCGCTGCGGACACCGAGCTGGCGAGCCGTTCCGCGAGCCGGCGGGCCCCTTCCGCGTCCGTACCGGGGGCGAGCACTGCGAACTCGGTCGCGCCGAGGCGGCCGATCACATCCGACAGCCGCGCAGCCGCTTTGATCGCCTGCACGGAGCGGCCTACGTTCACCCCACCCGGTGGTTCGACGTCGAGCGCGAGCACGATGCAGGCGAGTGGACCGTGCTCCCGGAACGCCTGCGATCCGAGCTCCCGCGCGCGGCGGGCGAGCCCCTGCCGGTTGTAGAGCCCGGTCACGGGATCGAGCAAGCCCCCGGCGCGGGCTCGGTCTGCGTCGAGCTTGGCTTGCACGTACGCGCCGATCTTGAGGAGGATCTCGTCGGCGTCGTGGGGCGGCGCGATGCATTCCCAGGCGCCGGCGCGCAACGCGGCCAGTCGCTGCTCTCGGGTAGCCGCATCGCGGATCGTCAGCAAGATGGGCGTGCTGCTCGAGACCCGCGGATCGGCACGCAGCATCCGGCACAACTCGACCCCTGCCATGTCGGGCAACTCGGCGTCCACCAGGATCACGTCCGGTTCGGTGGTGCCTGCGCGTTCGAGCCCGTGTTGACCCGTCCGCTCTTGAAGCACGGCGTACCCGCCGCCCTCCAGCAGCACTCTGAGCCAGCGCGTCGCCTCTTTGCCGTCCCCGGCGAGAAGCACGAGCGGCAATCCGCTTTGTGGCATTCGCTCCGTCATGCTCCACTCCGGCCAACCGCATGCCGATGATGGCATCGCATTGGCGAGCGAGCATCTGCAAACCCGGGGCCGTCGATTGGCTGGTGCGCGGCGACGCGACTCTGCTTGCAACGGCTAGTGCTGCGCCGCCCGCGCGCGGCGGTCTGCCGCGCGCGCGCAACGGCGCAGACCGGGCGACCGGCGGTTAGCGCGCGCCCGGTACAGGGGCTAACCCCTTATCGTGCTACTCCATACCGCGGACTCCCCAAGGTCGGCACTGCCCGGCCTCAAACTTGAAGTGCAGCGCTCCTGACTTGAGGCGGTCGAGGATGCGCTGCGAGAACTGCAAGACACGAAGCGATGTGCGCCTGAGACGCCGGCCGCGCGCCCGACGGAGTCTGGTCTGGACGTGCGAGCGGTGCGGCGCGCCTATCGGGGCGCTGCCGGGCACGGCGACTAGCGCGGGAGACGGCACGCGGGCCCAGCTCACTCGGTTCGGTCTCGCGATCACGGGAGACCCGTTGCTCGAACTCAAGCGTGGGGGCACCTGAGCGGTGTGCGGAATCGTAGGGTACGTCGGCCCGAGGGACGCGGTCTCGGTCCTGGTGGAGGGCTTGAGCCGCCTGGAATACCGGGGATACGACTCCGCTGGGGTGGCGGTGCTCAACGGCGGCGGGGTGGAAACCCGCAAGCTCGCGGGACGCATCGGCGGCCTGCACGAGCTGCTCGCACGCGCGCCGCTGCACGGGAGCTGCGGCATCGGCCATACACGCTGGGCGACCCACGGCGCCCCCACCGAGCGCAACGCGCACCCCCACGCCGACTGCACGGGCACGGTCGCGCTGGTTCACAACGGCATCATCGAGAACGCCGATGTGCTGCGCAAACGGCTCGAGGTGGGCGGCCACCGCTTCGCGACCGAGACCGACACCGAGACGCTGGTCCACCTGATCGAGGAGTCGCCCGGCGCGACCCTCGAGGACCGGGTCATTGCGGCGTTGCAACACATCGAGGGGACCTATGGTATCGCCGTCGTGGCCGAGACCGATCCCGGGAAGATCGTGGTGGCCCGGCGCGGCTCCCCGGTGCTGCTCGGCGTCGGGGACGGAGAGTTTCTCGTCGCCTCGGATGTGAGCGCCGTGTTGGAGCATACGCGGTCCGTGGTCTACCTCAACGACGGCGATGTCGCCGTCCTGACCTCGGGAGGGTATCGCGTGCTCGACCCGGAGGCTCGCGAGCAAGAGCGGGCCGTCGACGACATCGAGTGGGATCTCGACGCCATCGCCCTCGGTGGCTATCCGCACTTCATGCTCAAGGAGATCTGCGAACAGTCCGAGACGGTGCGGAGCACGCTGCGCGGCCGCCTGCTTGTGGCCGAAGGAACGGCGCGCCTCAACGGGCTGAACTTGACCGCGGAGGATTGCCGCGAGATTCAGCGCGTCGCGATCGTCGCGTGCGGCACCTCGTGGCACGCCGGGCTGGTGGGCCGGCACATCCTCGAGGACCTGGTGGGGATTCCCGTATCGGTCGAGTACGCGTCGGAGTATCGCTATCGCCGCCAGCTGCGGCTCCCCGGAACGGTCACAATCGCGATCTCGCAGTCCGGCGAGACGGCGGATACGCTCGAGGCGCTGCGGGCCGCGAAGGCGGCGGGCTCCACAGTGCTCGGTCTCGTGAACGTCGTCGGATCCACGATCGCCCGCATGGCTGATGGTGGCATCTATTTGCATGCGGGCCCGGAGATCGGCGTGGCGTCCACCAAGGCGTTCACGGCGCAGGTCGTTGCCTTGTTACTGCTGGGCCTGTACCTCGGGCGCCAGCGCGGGTTGCCGGCGGAGCAGGGGCGTGCGCTGGTCGCCCAGCTCGTACGACTCCCGGAGCTGGTGGAGCGGGCGCTCGGGGTCGAGCCGCAGGTGAAGGCGCTCGCCGAACGGTACGCGGACGCGCCCAACGCGCTGTACCTCGGTCGTGGCGTGAACTTCCCCGTGGCGCTCGAAGGCGCACTGAAGCTCAAGGAGATCTCCTACATCCATGCGGAAGGCTACCCGGCGGCCGAGATGAAGCACGGACCGATCGCGCTGATCGACGAGAACATGCCCGTGGTGTGCGTGGCGCCCCAGGATCGGGTCTACACCAAGGTCGTGTCCAACATGCAGGAAGTGAGAGCGCGGGGCGGCCGCCTCATCGCGATCACGAGCGAGGGCAACGGCGATCTGAGCCACCTCGTGGATCACCAGATTGTAGTGCCAGCGAGCCCACCCCTGATCACGCCGGTGTTGACGGTCATCCCGCTCCAACTGCTGGCGTATCACATCGCCGTCTTACGCGGGTGCGACGTGGATAGGCCGCGCAATCTCGCGAAGAGCGTCACAGTGGAGTAAAGCCATGCGCGTTCTCTCCGTGGTCGGCGCCCGCCCAAACTTCATGAAGCTCGCGCCCGTGGACCGGGCGCTCGTGCACCGCGACGTCGAGCACCTGATCATCCATACCGGCCAACATTACGATGCGGGGATGTCGGACGCCTTTTTCGAGGAGCTGTGGATCCCGGCGCCCGATCGCGATTTGGGAGTGGGGTCGGGGTCGCACGCCCAGCAGACGGCGGCCGTGATGCAGCGCCTCGAGCCGGTGGTGGTTGAGCTGCGGCCCGACCTCGTCCTGGTGTACGGGGACGTGAATTCCACTGTCGCCGCCGCGCTGGTGGCTGCGAAACTGCAGGTGCGCGTTGGTCACGTGGAAGCCGGTCTGCGCAGTCGCGACTGGACCATGCCCGAAGAGATCAACCGGGTGGTCACGGACCGGGTATCGAACCTGCTGTTCTTGCCGTCGCGGGATGCCGCGGAGAATCTCGAGGCCGAGGGCGTTCCCGCCGATCGCATGCACTTCGTTGGCAACGTGATGATCGACACGCTGTGCTGGGCGCTGCCACAGGCGGTGGCACTGGACGCGCCGACGCGCCTGGGTGTCGGGGGTCGTCCCTACGCGGTCGTGACGCTGCATCGGCCGGCCAATGTCGACGATCCCGCAGTGCTCGGAGAACTGCTCGACGCGCTGACGCGGCTGGCGGACCACATCCCCGTGCTGTTCCCGGTGCACCCGCGCACGCGCAAGCACATTCAGGAGCTCCTGCGGCGGCCGCCGCCCGAGGGGCGACTGCGGCTGCTCGAGCCGCTCGGTTACCTGGACATGCTCGGCGTCGTCGCGGGCGCCGGGGTCGTGGTCACCGACTCGGGCGGGCTTCAGGAGGAGACGTCGTTTCTCGGCGTGCCGTGCCTCACGGTGCGACCGAATACGGAGCGGCCGATCACCTGCACCCACGGCACGAACCGCCTTGTCTTGCCGCAGCGCGGCGCGATCCTCGCGGCGGCTGAGCGCGCCCTCGCCCGGCGGTCACCCGCCCGCCCGCTGATCGAGCGCTGGGATGGGCACGCCGCCGAGCGAATTGCGCGAGTGGTGTGCGACGACGAGTGCTTCGATCCGAACGAGGGGGCGGCGTTGCCCCAGGCGCCGCGCCGCGCGGTCGCCATGCCCCAGCCGCTCGCCGCGGGCTGAAGCCGGAGCCGGAACCGACAAGCCGACGACGACCGTACGGCGCCGTCGCTAGTGTGTGCGTAAGTGAGGAGGTGTCTGCATGGAAGATGTAGCGCCGGCGGGGGGCGGACCGCACGCCGCCCCCCGCGACGCCCAGCTCATCCAAAGTTGTTCTGTTCGCAGAGCTCCTCGTCACCCCCTGTGGTACCGATGCAATCTCGTGCGCACGCCACAACTGCGCACGCGAAATCGCTGCGCGCGCATCGCCGCGAGGCTGCAACATCTTCTGTAAGTCGCGACACTTCACCGGGTTCTCCTTCCCAACCGGATGGCATCGGCTTTGCGTTCGGCGCGCTGTGGTCAGCACCGGCGGGAATCGTCAACAGCGAGGAGGGCAGAACGCACATGATGCGAGAACACAGAAGCCTGATCGTCTGGCCGAGCCTCATTGCGGCCGGACTGCTGGCCGCGGCGTGTACCGACCAGCCGAAAGTCAACATGGCGCCGAACAATCCGAGCTACTGGCTCGTGCCACCCCCGGCCCAGTGCCCCACCGGGAAGTGGACGGGCGGTGGGCGCATCGACCCCCCCAGCAACCCCGATACGCCGGATGAGGCGGTCCACCCGGAGTACTTCGCGGTCGTGCTCCCCTCGATGACGGGGAAGTTCACGTTCGGGTTCAATGTCTTTCTCGGGCAGGATGCCGACGGGAATTGCATCGTGAACAAGGGTGAGATCGAGGTCAACGGGCACGCTCAGAAGATTGCCTGGCACGTGTCTATCCACAACGGCGTGGATGCGTATGACGGGCGGCCTGTGCATGCTACGGTATTCTCCGATGCCCACCCAGGTGGCTTCTGTCTCGTGGTGGGTATTCCCGATGACTACATGACGGCACGCGAGAACGGGAAAGGCAGCACGGAGCCGTTTGAACTGGCGCAATTCGAGGTGTGCGACAACGATCGCGGCCAGCCGCAGAAGGGCAAACCCGGTCCCGATGCGATGCGCTGGCGGAGCGAGCATCACGGAGACACGCACCTCGTTTACTTGACGGGCGGCAACGTCGTGGAGCACGGGTCGTGAACGGACGGCAACATCCAAGCGCATTAAGGACCAGTGAAAGGAAGGAGTGACTGATGAACGGCAACAGCATGCATTGGGTGAACCGCCTCGCGGCCTTCGGGCTCGTCGTCGGGCTCGTGGCTGGGCTCGCGGCGGCGGGCAGCGCCCAGTCGGTGGGCGGCCAGGCGTACGCCACGTACGTCAACACGCCGCTCGGTTACAGTGGCCAGTCGCCAGTGGCGGTGCTGCCGGCTGTTTCGGGCACCGACGGCGCCATGGCCGACGCCGAAGGAAGTGCGCTGAACGTGGCGGGCGCCCTATCGTCCGATTTCCTCAACAGCATTACGTCGGGTGAAATCGGAACGGCGGAGACGGGCGCGCAGAGCACCGCGAGCGCCGCGAGTGTGAACATCCTGAACGGGCTGATCACGGCGGATGAAGTGGTCGCCAACGTCGTGAGTAGCGCGAGCCAGGGTGGTGCGTTCAGCAACGCCGACGGCTCGACGTTCACGAACCTGGCGATAGCAGGCGTGGGGTCGCTCGCCGGCGATCAGCCGGTGGCTCCCAACACCAACATCAGCCTACCCGGCGTGGGGTATGTGGTGCTGAACGAGCAGATCCCCTCGGGTGACGGCGTGTCGAGCAGCGGCCTGACGGTGAACATGATCCACGTGTACTTGCAGAGCGTGATCGGCGGCGTCTGTACGCCGCTGGGCTGCCTGCCGGGGACGGTCACGAAAACCGGAGAGATCATCGTCGGCTCCGCGAGCAGCACCGTCGCGATGTGATCGGTTCTCGCACGGACTTGGGCCCGGTCCAGCGTCTGGATCGGGCCCTCTTTGTGCACTCTTTTTGTGCTGGCTGTCACAGGCTGGCGCATCAACTTGTTGCACGCACGCCATACCATGCGATCGGCGCCGATATGAACGTGCTGTGACATAATGAGTTAGCATGCGCCAGCTGGCGCGACACCCTGGCACTAGCCTTGCTGTTGCGCGCCAGCAACATTATTCCACCCCACCAGGCGAGGACCGCCATCCATGGCCACCAAGGGCAAAGACGCGCAGGCTGTGCCGCCTGACCCCCAGGCGCAATCCGAGTCTACCGCGGCGCTGTTGCGCGAGCTGGTGGCCCACCTGCGACAAAACCGCACGCAGCTGCGCGAGGAGTGGGCGCGGCGCATCACGCGGGCCCAGCTGCTCACGGCGATGACGGAGGAGGAGATCTTCGCCGAAGCGACATCGGTGTACGACAACTACGTCGAAGCGCTGGAGACGGGAACGTTCGAGGCCCTGCAGGCGTACGCGCGCAACCTCTCCGAGCGCATCATCCCGCGAGGCGTCGAGACGCACGAAGTGGTCGGGATCGTGCTGTTGCTGCGTGACGTGCTCGCCCGCTCGCTGTTCGCCAAGTACCACGGAGACTTCGACAAGCTCAACCGCATCCTCGACGCCTACGAGCCGGCGGCGAACCGCATCGCGAATACGGTGGCCGTCGGCTTCGTGCAGGAGCGCGAGCGGATCATCCGGCAGCAACAGGAGGCGATCCGGGAGCTCTCCACCCCGGTGCTACAGGTGCGTGAGCGCTTGCTGATTCTGCCGATCATCGGCGTCATCGACCCGCAGCGCGCGCGCCAGCTCACCGAGCAGCTGCTGCGCGCGATCCGCACCAACCGCGCGAAGGTCGTCGTGATCGACATCACCGGTGTGGCCGCCATGGACTCGAACGTCGCGAACCACCTCGTGCAGACGGTCGAGGCCTCGCGCCTGCTGGGCGCGACGGTCATTGTCACGGGCCTCTCGCCCGAGATCGCGCAGACGCTCGTGACGATCGGTGTGGACCTGAGCGAGATGGCCACGGTGGGCGATCTCCAGGGCGGTATCGAAGAGGCGGAACGGCTGCTCGGCTACAAGGTCGTCCCGCAGGAAGAACTGACTCCGAAGGCGTGAGTCGACCTCCCACTCCGTCGCCGGAGGGCGTGTGGAAGTCCCGATCCTGAAGCAGGGCCACTACCTGATCGCGTCCATTCAGTCGGCGCTCACGGACGCCGACCTCTCGCAGCTGCGGGAGGCGCTGATCGAGCGCGTGGGGCGCTTCCGGGCCCGGGGAGTGATCGTCGACGTCACGGCGCTGGACGTGATGGATTCGTTCGCCGTGCGGACCTTGCGCGACATCGCCCACATGGCACGGCTGCGCGGCGCGGAAACCGTGATCGTCGGGATCCAGCCCGAGGTGGCATTCGCGATGGTGCAACTCGGCCTGACGCTGAAGGGTGTCTCCACCGCGCTGGATCTCGAGGAAGGCCTGCTGTTCCTCGACCACCAGGCGCAGCTCCGCATCGAGCGCGGGTCGGGACGCATCGACCGTGGCTGACGACCTCCTGATTCCGATCACCGCCGACACGGACGTCGTCACGGCCCGGCAACGCGGGCGCGACCTGGCAGCGGAGGCGGGCTTCTCGAGCGGAGACCAGACGGTGATCGCCGCCGCGATTTCCGAGATCGCGCGCAACATCCTCATGTACGCCAAACGGGGCGAAGTCACGCTCAGCGTGGTCACCAACGGTGACCGCCAGGGCGTGGTGATCGTCGCCCGCGATCAGGGCCCGGGGATCCGGGACGTCGAGCGCGCCCTCGAGGACGGCTACTCGACGTCCGGAGGCCTGGGCCTGGGGCTCCCGGGGGCGCGACGCTTGATGGACGATTTCGACGTGAGCTCGACCGTCGGGAAGGGAACCACGGTGACGATGAAAAAATGGCGCCGCATGAATGCTTGAGGCCTCCGTGGGCGCGCCGGCGTTGATCGAGTGGGGCGTCGCCTCCCTTGCCCTGCCGGGGGAAGCCGAGTCGGGCGACCGGCACCTGGTCAAGCCGGTCGGGACCGGCGTGCTGGTGGCCGTCGTGGACGGACTCGGCCACGGTGCCGAGGCGGCGAGCGCGGCGAAGGCCGCTGTCGCCGCGCTCGAGCGGCACGCGTCCGAATCGCCGGTGCGGCTCATCGAGCACTGCCACCGGGCCCTGCAGGGGACGCGCGGCGCGGTGATGAGCGTGGCGGCGCTCAACCGACACGACCGGTCCATGACGTGGGTTGGCGTCGGCAACGTCGAGGGCCTGCTCGTCTACGGCGACGGCGCCGCGCGGTCCGGCGCCAGCCGGGCGACGCTCGTGATGCGCGGCGGCATCGTCGGATCCGAGCTGCCGCGTCTCTACCCGGTCGTACTCCCCATCGCTCCCGGCGATACCCTCTTCTTCGCCACCGACGGCATCCGGGAAGGTTTCGCCGAAGGGCTGTCTCCCGAGGCGGCGCCGCAACAGCTCGCCGATCAGATCCTCGCCCGGCACGGCAAGGGCACGGATGATGCGCTCGTGGTCGTCGCCCGGTATCTGGGCGGCGCTGGAACGAGGGGATGAATTCACCGGTTCGCATGGAGCCGTCGGCCCCGTCCGCCGCACCGGGTAGGGGGGAGGTGGCGCTCTTGCGGATTCTCGTGGTCGCCGGGGAGGGCGGGAGCGCCGGCGGTCTGCTGCAAAATCTCCGACAATGGGCCGACGACGGTCGGCTCGAAGTCGATACCGCGCCGGATCTGCCGCGCGCGGTGCGGCAGCTCGCCGGCCAGCGGTGGGACGTGGTGCTGGCCGTCCTGAGCAACCACGCGGACGACGACCTGGCCTGGTGGGTCGACACGCTGCGCGGGGCGACGGGGAGCCCGCGACTCATCGCGGTCGCGCAGGCGCCGTCCATGGGTCTCGTGCTGCGGGCCGAGAAATCGGGCGTGCTCGACGTCCTCTCCCTGCCGCTGCGACGCGAGGAGCTGGTGCGCGCGCTCGAGCGGGTCCGCTCCGTGGTCAGCGAAACTGCGGTCCCGCTCCCGCTGGTCGAGCCGCACGCGGTCGGCCCGTACGCGTTGGTGGGGCAGAGTCCCGCGATGCTCGACGTGTACAAGCTGCTGGCGCGGGTCGCGGGGAGCGCTGCCACGGTGCTCGTACAGGGAGAGTCGGGGACCGGCAAGGAGGTCGCCGCCCGCGCCATCCATGTGAACGGCCCGCACGCGTCGGGCGCGTTCGTCGCGGTCAACTGCGCCGCCATCCCCGAGAACCTGCTCGAGAGCGAGCTGTTCGGTCACGAAAAGGGCGCGTTCACCGGTGCCGTCACGCGCAAGATCGGTCGCTTCGAGCAGGCGGGGAACGGCACCCTGTTCCTCGACGAGATCGCCGACATGAGCCTCGCGCTGCAGGCGAAGATCCTGCGCGCGGTGCAGGAGCGCGAGATCGAGCGGGTGGGAGGCAGCGAGACCATCCCGGTCGACGTGCGTCTCATCGCGGCCACGAACCGCGATCTCAAGGAAGCGATCAAGCAGGGACGGTTCCGCGAAGACCTGTACTATCGCCTCGCGGTCGTGACGATCCGGCTCCCCACGCTGATGGAGCGGGGAGACGACCTCGTGCTCCTGACCGCCTACTACGTCCGCCTGTTCGCCGAACGCTACCGCAAGAAGATCCACGCGATCTCAGACCGGGCGCTGGAGCTGCTGCGCGCCCACGCCTGGGTGGGCAACGTGCGCGAGCTGCGCAACGTGATCGAGCGGGCGGTGATCGTGGCGACCGATGAGACGCTCCGGGCGGAGCACCTCCCGGACGAGCTGCGGGGCGAGGAGACCACGCTCGCCGACCGGCCGCAGGGCGGTCTCCTGACGTTGGCGGAGGCGGAGGCGCGGCACATCGCCCGGGTGCTGGCACACACCAACGGCCAGATCGGCGCGGCCGCGGAGATCCTCGGGATCCATCGCAATACCCTGACGCGGAAGATGAAGGAGTACGGGTTGTGACCGGACCTCCGCCCGTACGCGTCGAGAAGGCGCTCGCCCTGATGCCCGAGCTCGAGGCGCTCACGCCCCTGCGTGCGCTCCTGGTCTCCATCGCGCGGCCGGACGAGGCCACGGTGTGGTCGAGCTCGGGTCCGTATCTCACACTGGGAAAACGGGGCGTCCACCCCGACGAGCTGCGACGCCGGATGCCACAGGCGTTCCAGCGCATCACGGAGCACCTGCAGGCGCTCTTCAAGGGGTACGTGGAGGCGCTCGAATGCCAGCAGCGCGGCGATGCGCCCGGGGTGGTGGTCGCGCTGCTGCGCGCCGGCCGACTCGAGGAACAGGTGGGCCGGCACACCCAGGCGCGGAACTGGTACGAAGTGGCGCTGCGCGTCGCGGAAGCGCTGCAGGACCGCCGTCCTGAGGTGGAGGTGCTGCGGGCGCTAGGCTACGTGTGTCTCGCGCTCGGCGAGTACGCGGCGGGCGCGCGTCATTTCCAGCGCTCGCTCGCACTCGCCGAAGCGGAGTTCGATCAAGCGGGGGCGACCGCGGCGTCCGAGGGGCTGGGAGACGTGGCGCTCGCGCAGGGACAATGGGGCGGCGCCCAGGCGTGGTACAGCCGCGGGCTGCGACTCGCCGAGGCCGCGAGCGACGCGCCGCGCGCCGGCCGGCTGGAGCGGCAGCTGGGCGTGCTGGCGCGGAAGCAACGCGACCTCGCCGCCGCTGGGGAGTTCCTGCGGCGGGCGCGAGAGCGCTTCGAGGTCGCGGGCGTCGCGGACGAGGCGGACGAGATGGCGCGCGTGCTGAACGAGCAAGGGCGACTCGACGCCCAGCTGGGGCGCTACACCGCCGCGTCCGCGGCGTACCGAGAGGCACTGGCCTGGGCGCAACGGGCGCCGCGGGACGCGCGCCTCGAGCTGTCGATCCGCTTGAACCTGGCAGAGCTGGACCTCGAGGCTGGCCGGCTGCTGGAAGCCGAGGCGGAGCTGCGTCGCGCCGAGCAGGTAGCCATCGGCGGCCACGTGATCCGCCCTCTGGCACAGATCTATACCCTGATGGGCCGGCTGCGCGGCGCCCAAGAGGACGAGACGGGGTTCGTCTTCTTCGAGCAAGCCCTCGAGCTCGTCAAAGCGGTGGAGCGTTCCGTCGCCACCGAAGCGCAGGTGTACCACGCCTACGGCTTGTTCCGCGGCCGGCTCGGACAGCAGGACGAGGCCCGCGCCTACCTCGAGCGCGCTCGGGAACTCTTCGACTCGCTCGGGGAAGCGGTCGAGCGCGAGCGCGTCGAGGCGGAGCTCCGCGCGCTGTCCGCCTGACCGCCGGCTAGTTGTTGGTCAACGGGTTCTTCTGCCGGGTGGTGTCGGGCTTCGCCGTCGTCTTCTTTTTCTGCGTGGATGTGGCGGGCTTCGCGGTCGCCTTGGACCGCGTCGCCGCCGCCTTGGCGGACTGCCCCTTGCCGCCACCGCACGCGGCAAGACCGATCACCACCGCGGCCGCGGCCGCCACCAGGGTTCTCGACATGGCACCCTCCGAGAGACGGGGTTCGGCTCCAATATATGACGGAGCCGCCTGGCGGGGGTGCTACCCCTGGTCTCGCGTGAGGGGTCGGGTCAGGCACGTCGGCCCGCCGCCCCCCTTGAGGCAGATCTCCCGCCCCGCGAACTCACGCACCGTCACGCCGGCGCGCTCGAGCCGGGCGCGCGTCTCCCGATTGCCGGCGACCATCAGCACCTCGCGCGGCGCCACCGCTAGCACGTTGCACCCCAGCGTTGCGAACTCGGGCTCCGGCACCTCGACGAGCTCGATGCCGCGGGAGATCAACGCTTCGCGAAACGGCACCGGCATGAGCGGTGCGTAAACGAGGAACAGGTCACGGTCGATCGGGCTCACGATCGACATGAGGTGGAACACGTCCTCCGGACCGCGCCAGTGGGGCAGGGGCACCACGACGACCTCGTCCACGCAGTCCCGCATGAGCTCACGCAACTGGCGGATCCCGGCATCGTTGGTGCGATAGCCCCGACCCACGGCCAGGGTGCGCTCGTCGATCCAGCAGACGTCCCCGCCTTCCACGGTCCCGTCGCCCGTGATGCGGCCCCAGATCGGGATCCCGGCGGCGCGGAGGGCGGCCTCCTGCGCGGCAGGCTCGGTGCGCCGCTGCGGCTTACCCATGTTGCAGAGGATAATCCCCCGATCGCAGGCGATGGACCCGTCCCGCGCATACAGGGAATCGAGACCCACGGTGTCGTCGGGCGGGAGGCGGAGCGTGTCGACGCCCGCGGCCTCGAGCAGCGCGAGGAAGTGCTCGTACTCGGCCCACGCGGCCGTGACGTCCGGGCGGGCGAGATAGCGCAGGTCGCGCCACTGGCGATCGACGGCGGCCGCGTCGCCGAACGCGTCGCGCGCGTGCTTCACCGCGACCCGGCGGAGCTTCCCGACGTCCGACTGTCCTCCGACTATCTGCTGCATCGCTGGCCGTGCGTCCCGAGTGGCAGCAAGTTTAGCCCCGTTCCCCCTGCCTGTCATTTCCACGAGGAGACCGCCATGAGCGATGGGACGATGGACCGCCGCGCGTTTCTCGAGCACGTCGCAGTGAGCGGATCGGTCACCACGGTGGGCCCCGTGCTCCCCGCGCTTGCGCGCGGGGTCAGTCGATCCACCGAGCGGGTCACCGCGCCGTTCGAGCTCGAGGAGGCCACCATTGCCGGGCTGCAGGCGGGCCTCGAGGCGGGCAAGTACACCGCGCGCTCGCTCGTGACCGCCTATCTCCAGCGGATCGATGAGCTGGACCGCAAGGGACCGACCTTGCGCGCGGTGCTCGAAGCGAACCCGGACGCGCTCGCGCAAGCCGCCGCGCTCGATGCCGAGCGTAAGGCCAAGGGTCCGCGCGGGCCGCTGCACGGCATCCCGGTGCTCGTGAAGGACAATGTCGCGACGCGGGATCGAATGCAGAGCACGGCCGGGTCGCTCGCGCTCTCCGGCGTGACGCCCCCGCGCGACGCCTTTCTGGTCGAGCGACTGCGGGCCGCGGGCGCCGTGCTGCTGGGCAAGGCCAATCTCTCCGAGTGGGCGAACTTCCGCTCGACGCGGTCGTCGAGCGGCTGGAGCGGGCGAGGGGGGCAGTGCCGCAACCCGTATGCGCTCGATCGCACGCCGTCGGGGTCGAGCTCCGGCTCGGGCGTGGCCGTGGCCGCCAATCTCTGCGCCGTGGCCATCGGAACCGAGACCGACGGCTCGATTGTCTCGCCGTCCACCTGCTGCGGCATCGTGGGGATCAAGCCGACGCTCGGTCTGGTGAGCCGGTCCGGGGTCATCCCGATCGCCCACAGTCAGGACACCGCCGGCCCGATGGCGCGCACGGTGGCGGATGCCGCGATCCTGTTGGGCGTCCTAGCGGGGGTCGACGCGCGCGACGAGGCGACCGCCGCGAGCGCCGGGCGATCGCGCACGGAGTACACGAGCGTCCTCGACCCCGGGGGCTTGAAGGGAGCGCGCCTCGGCGTGTGCCGCTCCCGGTTCATGGGCTACAGCCCGGCCACCGACGCCCTCATGGAGGGCGCGATCGATGCCCTGAAACGCGTGGGCGCCGTGATCGTCGATCCCGCGGACATCGCCACGGCGGGCCAGTTCGACGACTCCGAATTCGCCGTGCTCCTGTACGAGTTCAAGGCCGACCTGAACAAGTACCTGGGCGAGTGGGCTCCCACCGCCGGCGCCAAGACGCTCGAGGACTTGATCGCGTTCAACGAGCGCACGAAAGACAAGGAGATGCCGTACTTCGGGCAGGAGATCTTCATTCAGGCGCAGGCCAAGGGGCCGCTCACCGACCAGGACTATCTGCGCGCGCTCGACAAAAATCACCTACTCGCGCGCAGCCAAGGGATCGATACGGTGATGGCTGATCACCAGCTCGACGCGCTGATCGCGCCCACGGGCGGGCCGGCTTCGCTGATCGACCTCGTGAACGGCGATCCGGGAGGGGGTGGGAGCTTTTCGAGCCCCGCCGCGGTCGCGGGCTACCCCCACGTCACCGTACCCATGGGGCACGTGCGCGGGCTGCCGGTCGGACTCTCGTTTGTCGGGCGGCCGTGGACCGAGGCGGCGCTGATCAAGTACGCGTTCGCGTACGAGCAGGCGACCAAGGCGCGGCGCCCTCCGCGTTTCGCGGCGTCGGCCGACTTAGCCTGAGGCGCGGCGCAGGGCGAGCGCGAGGGCCGCGCCCGCGAGCATGAGGAGGGCGAAGGCCAGCAGCGCGCCGGCGTACCCGCCGGTCGCGTCCTTGACGAGTCCGACCAGGTAAGGACCCGCGAAGCCCGCCACGTTGCCGAGTGAGTTGATGAGCGCGATTCCTCCCGCGGCCGCGGTCCCGCTCAAGAACGTCGTGGGGAGCGTCCAGAACGGCCCCAGCGCGCTGGTGAACCCGATGGCCGACAGGGACAGCGCGGCGGTGGCGAGGAGCGGCGCATCCAATGTCGCCGCCGTCGCGGCGAAGCCCGCGGCGCCGGCCACGAGGGGCGCCGCTACGTGGAGGTGCCGTTCCCCGGTCCGGTCCGAGTGCGCCGCGACCGCGACCATCGCCACCGCCGCCGCGAGGGCCGGCGCGGCCGAGAGCAGGCCGACGGCGAGATAGCTCAATTGCGATGAGCCCTTGATGATCTGGGGCAGCCAGAGTCCCTGCCCGTAGAGCCCAACAATGATCAAGAAGTAGAGCAGGCCCAGCCGCCAGACCACCCCGTTGAGCAGGGCCTGCCGCAGGCTCGTGCCGTGCATTCCCGCGGCGCGGGACTGCTCGAGCTGCAACCGCTCGGTGAGCCAACCGCGTCCCTCCGCGGGCAGCCACGCGGCGTCCGCCGGGCGGTCGGTGAGGTACCAGAGGGCGGACGCGCCGAGCAGCACCGAGGGCAACCCTTCGAGCAAGAACAGCCACTGCCATCCCGCGAGCCCGGCGACACCATTCAAGCCGAGCAGCGCTCCGGACACCGGCCCACCGACCAGGCCGGAGATGGGGATCGCGGTCATGAACCCGGCGACGGCACGGGCCCGTTCGACGGCGGGGAACCAGTACGTGAGATAAAGGATCATGCCTGGGAAGAACCCCGCCTCGACCACGCCGAGCAGCGCGCGCAGGGCGTAGAAGCTCCCGACCCCGCGCACCAGCATCATGGCGGAGGCGATCACGCCCCAGGTGATCATGATGCCGCCGATCCAGCGCCGTGCCCCGACCCGCGCGAGCACAAGGTTGCTCGGGATTTGAAAGAGGCAGTACCCGAGGAAGAAGATGCCGGCGCCGAGACCGTACGCGGCGCTGCTGAATCCCAGATCGCGGTTCATTTGGAGCGCCGCGAAGCTGACATTCACGCGGTCCAGGAAGTTCGCGATGTAGAGCGCGAACATGAACGGGATGAGACGGCGGGTCACGCGGCGGAGCGTCGCGGCCTGGAGCTCCGGGCTGGGATCACTCACCGAGGCGCTGCACCTCGCGGTGACGGAAGCAGGTGACGAGGTGGTCGTTCACCATCCCCACCGCCTGCATGAAGGCATAACAGATGGTCGGCCCGACAAACCGGAAGCCACGCTCGACGAGCGCGGCGCTCATCGCGTCCGACTCGCGAGATCGGGCGGGGAGATCCCGCAGCGTGCGGCGACGGTATTGCTTCGGCTTCCCACCCATGAAGCCCCAGAGAAAGGCGCCGAACGAGCCGTTTCTTTCCTGGAAGTCGAGGAAGGCCCGGGCGTTGCCGATCGCGGCATTCACTTTCTGGCGATTGCGGACGATCCCCGGGTCCTTCAGGATCTGCGCGATTCTCTTGCGGTCGAAGCGGACCATGCGCTCGGGGTCGAACCTGTCGAATACTTCCAGGAAGCGGGCGCGCTTATGCAAGATGACGCGCCAGGAGAGCCCGGCTTGGAAGCCGTCGAGTACGAGCTTCGCGAACAGATCCCGGTCGTCCCGCAGGGGCACGCCCCACTCCTCGTCGTGGTAGGCGAGCATCAGGGGATCGTCGGTGCTCGCCCAGCAGCGCTTGATCGTGGTACCAACCGGCACAGGGTCCTCGGAAGAAGGCGACACGAATTGTGCATCGTGCACCGCGACGCGGCCAGCCCGGCGCTACATTGCACCGGTGCGCTACCTCCGGGTGGTCGAGGAGCAGGGCCGCTACGTCGCGTCGCTCGGCGAAGTGCCCCAGCCGACGCCCGCGCGGGGCGAAGTGGTCATCCGGGTCACCGCATCCGGCGTGAACCGCGCCGACTTGAGCCAGATCGCTGGGCGCTACCCGCCCCCGCCCGGGGAGTCCGAGATTCTGGGGCTCGAGGTGGCGGGCACGCTGGTCGAAACCGGAGAGCCGGTCTGCGCCTTGCTCGCGGGCGGCGGACACGCGGAATACGTCGCCGCGCCCGCAGGGCAGGTGTTTCCCGCGCCGGCCGGCCTCGACTTAGTCGCCGCGGCGGGCATCCCGGAGGCTTCCCTCACGGCGTTCGTGAATCTGATCGTCGAAGGCGGCCTCGAGCGGGAGGCGACAGTGTTGGTGCACGCGGGTGCGTCCGGCGTGGGGATCGCGGCCATCCAGATATCGAAGCGGTCCGGAGCGCGCGTGGCCGCCACGACGCGCAGCGCCGACAAACTCAAAGCCCTCGAGGCGGTAGGGGTGGATCTCGCGATCGACGCCTCCCGACGGGATTTCGCGACGGAGATCGAGCAGCGCTGGGGCCGCGACGCGGTGGACGTGGTGCTCGACCCGGTAGGGGCGGCGACGCTCGCTGGCGACCTACAGGTTCTCAAGACGGGGGGGCGGATCGTGGTCCTCTCCACGATGTCCGGCTCCGAGGCAAGCCTCGACCTCGCGCTGCTGATGCGAAAGCGTGCACGGATCGTGGGGTCGACACTCCGGGCCCGGAGCCGCGCCGAGAAAGCCACGATTGTGAGCCGGTTCAAGCACGAAATCCTGCCGAGCTTCGCCACCGGAGCATTGCGCGTCGTCGTGGATGCCGTGTTTCCGGTCGCACGGGCGGCCGAGGCGTTTCAGCGCATGCGCGAAAACCGCAACGTCGGCAAGATCCTGATCGCCTGGCGAAGTGACTGATGTATCTTTCGCGGCCGTGAGACCAGTGCGAGCGGCAGGCATCGTCTACGCCGTGGCGTTGGCGGCCGCGTGTCGGGGGGGGAGCGCGCGCAAGCCGGCTGCCGCACGGGTCGCGGCGCCGGATACGGTGCCCCCGCCGGACACGGTCAATCTCTACGCCGCGGCCGGGGCGAACGCGCTCTCAAGCGTCGCGGCGCGGGCCCAGCCGCTCGTGTACGTCCCCAATTCACACGACGGCACTGTGACGGTCATCGACCCCCGCCGCTATCGGGTGGTCCGCACGTTTCCTACCGGCGACCTGCCGCAGCACGTCGTTCCCTCGTATGACCTGACGACCCTCTGGGTCGCGAACAACCGCGGGAACAGCCTGACACCCATCGATCCGCTGACCGGTCGAGAGGGAACGAGAATACCTGTCGCGGATCCCTACAACCTCTACTTCACGCCGGACGGCAGGCTCGCGATCGTCGTCGCCGAGCGCCGCCGGGAGCTCGATTTCCGGGATGCGAAGACAATGGCGCTAGTCCAGTCGCTCCCGCTTGCATGTAAGGGCGTGGACCACATGGAATTCACGGCGGATGGACGGTCTGCCGTCGCCACCTGCGAATTCTCGGGGCAGCTCGTGAAGGTCGATCTCGCGACTCGCACCGTCGTCGGCTACCTCACGCTCGACCCAGGCGGACTGGACAGTGCGAGTATGCCGCAGGACATCCGATCGTCCCCGGACGGCCGGGTGTTCTACGTCGCCGACATGAAGGCGAACGGGGTGTTCCTCGTGGACCCCGAGGGGTTCCGCCGCCTGGGGTTCATCGCGACCGGGAAGGGGACGCACGGGATTTATCCGAGCCGCGACGGGCGCTTCATGTACATCACGAATCGCGGCTGGAACACGACGGCCGGCGGACGGCACGGGCCCGGGTCCATCAGCGTGCTCGACCCGCGGACGCGACGTGTGGTGGCGACGTGGCCGGTTCCGGGTGGCGGCAGCCCCGACATGGGGAACGTGAGCGCCGACGGAAAAGAGCTCTGGGTGTCGGGTCGCTACGACGAAGAAGTGTACGTGTTCGATACTGAGACTGGACAGCTGACGCACCGCATAAAGGTGGGCCACGAACCGCACGGACTGTGTGTTTGGCCACAGCCAGGTCGGTACTCCTTAGGGCACACGGGCAACATGCGATGACCAACCGCATCAAGGGGAAGCTCATTCTCGTGACCGGGGCGAGCTCCGGGATCGGCGAAGCGTGCGCCCGGCGATTCGCGGCCGAAGGGGCGGACTTGATACTCTGGGCGCGGCGGGCAGACCGTTTGGAGCGGCTGGCGGCCGAGCTCGGCACGACGCATCGCGTATCGCTCTCGCTCGCGGTGGTGGACGTGCGGGACAGGGCCGCGGTCGACCGGGCCGCCGAGGCCCTGGTGCGGGCCGGTCGTTTGCCCGACGTCCTGATCAACAACGCCGGGCTCGCGAGCGGCCTCGCGAAGATTCACGAAGGTGATCCCGAAGACTGGGATCGCATGATCGACACCAACCTGAAGGGGCTGCTGTACGTGAGCCGGGCCATCATGCCGCACATGGTCGCCCGGCGTCGTGGGCACGTCGTGAACATCGGCTCGACGGCCGGCCACCAGACGTACCCGATGGGGAACGTGTACAACGCGACCAAGTTCGGCGTGCGCGCGCTCACGGAGGGGATGAATCTCGACGTCGCGGGCACGCCGATCCGCGTGTCGGCGGTGGACCCGGGGTTCGTCGAGACGGAGTTCTCCGAAGTCCGCTTCCACGGCGACAAGGAGCGTGCCGCGACGGTGTACCAGGGGTTCAAGCCGCTGTCCGCGGAGGACGTGGCGGACGCGATCGCCTACGTGGTGAACTTGCCCGAGCACGTGAACATCCTCGACCTGATCATCGTGCCGACGGCGCAGCGCAACGTGTACGTCGTCGATCGGGAGTCATGAGCGCGCGCGCGTTGCTGTTCGTGGCGGGGGCCGCCGGCCTCGCGGGCTGCGGCGATGGCAGTGGCCCCGCGTTGCCTCGGACCTCGAGCCTCCGCGTACTGCACGCGATTCGCGGGGGGCCCTCGCTGACCGTGTTCGTCGACGGGGCAAGGGGGAGCACTCTGGCCTTCGGCCAGCTGGGTCGAACCACACTCCTCTCGCCGGGCGTGCACGAGCTGGTCCTCGTGCCGTCGGATACGAGCCACAGCCTGATTGTCGATTTCACAGCGGGGGAGGGTGCGGGCTACAGCGCGTTTGCGATCGACTCGACGGCGGGGGCGACGCATACAGTCGAGCCTGTGATCGTGCCCGACACCGGGTCGTTGCCCGCGGTTGGGCACACCCGATTACGAATCGCCAACTACGCGGCGGGGGCGCCGGCGATCGACGCGCGGCGCACACAGCCTGACAGCTCCGGGCTGGTGGTGAGCGCGCAGCCACTCAATTTTCGCGCCCTCACACGCTTTTTCGACGGCGCGCCAGGCGCCTGGAGCGTGGTGATCTCTCACGCCGGCATGACCGACACGCTACTTGCGACGGGACCCATCGCGATGGCGGACGGACAAGCACAGACCGTCGTGGTCCTCGATTCGACCCCCGGTCTCGTCACCTGGCGGCTGGTGACGAACCAGAACTAGCCGCCCGCGCCGCCGCGGCGAACTGTCGCACGATGTCCCCGGCCGGCTCGATGCTGGTGATACCACTCACACTCTTCCCCGCCTGCCAGTAATCCCGCGACGACGGTCCGGCGAAGTTGGCGCGCTTCAGGCGCCATGCCGAATTGAGCGCGTACAGGGTGCGCATGAAGTGCTTGGTCCGCCGGTGCCGCAACAGCCAGCGCGCGATGGGGCCGGCCTTCGTGCCCACGCGCTCCACGTAAGGGGTGCGGATCACGGCCAGCGGCACGCCGGTGACGCGCTCGGTGAGCACGATGTCGTCTTCTTCGGCGTCGACGATCGCGCGCTTGTAGTCGGGGTGGGCCGTGCATTCGGTGGTGGCGATGAAACGGGTGCCGAGCTGCGCGCCCGCGTAGCCCATGCGGAGCGCGGCGACGAATCCGGCGGCGTCGCCGATCCCGCCGGCGCACACGAGGGGCACGCCCAGGTCACCCAGCTCGTTCATCAGCTGCTCGGCGCTCTTCGGTCCCGCGTGCCCGCCGGCGCGCTCGTTCACCGCGATCAGACCGCGCACTCCCGAGTCGAGCCCTTTCAGCGCCCACTTCCGCTCGGTCACGTCGTGGTACACGAGGCCGCCAACCTGGGCAACGCGGTCGACGACCCACCGCGGCTTGCCCAGCGACGTGATAAAGAACCGCACGCCCTCCTCGATCGCCACGTCCACCCAGCGCTGCATGCGCTCGAGGTACAGCCGGGAGGACTGCTCGATCAGGACGTTCATGCCGATCGGCCGCGTGGTGAGCCGGCGGATGAGCCGGAG
>Ga0207684_10001954_pt1 | contig 21332 bp, 18 predicted proteins | sample KBSK5501metaG_FD_184342 | JGI IMG/M metagenome (GOLD analysis project Ga0207684, IMG submission 184342) | Corn, switchgrass and miscanthus rhizosphere microbial communities from Kellogg Biological Station, Michigan, USA - KBS K5-50-1 metaG... | ecosystem: Host-associated > Plants > Roots >...
TAAGGCATATCTTCAAGTGGTGCGGGATTTGCCTTCTCAGGATCAACCAGAAAGTATGGAGATCACTTTCGCACTTAAAGCCACAGGTGAGTTGGGCAATGTTGCAGTTGCAAAGGGAACTGGCGAGGCAAATTACACCGTCACGTTGACTTGGAAACGAGAGATGAAAGACGGTAAGTGAAGTGAGCTTTGATCTTCGCGATGGTATCGTTCGTATACTAAAGTCCAATGGGGAAACTGCGGGTGCTGGTTTTGTTCTCGATACTGATGGGTTAATTGCTACATGTTCTCATGTGGTGCAAAGCCACGAATCGCAAAAACTTGGTGAACCTAAGCCAGAGAAGACAACCATTGTCTTTCGTGCGACAGGCGAGTCACGAGAAGCCCAGATAGAACTGGATTGGTGGCGCTCCTCTCATAGGGGTGAGGATGTGGCTTTCTTGCATGTCAAAGGAGATCTGCCAGAGGGAGTACAACCGCTGCCCTTAGGTTCTTCAAAAGGAACAAGTAACCATCCTTTCGACACCTTCGGTTTTCCTAAGTCGAATCCAAAGCAGGGTATCTGGGGTGACGGACACATCTTAGGAGAAACAGAGATTCAGAATATCCTGGTACGGCAACTGAGAAGCACCCAGGTTTCTCCTGGCTTCAGTGGAGCACCAGTAGTAGACCGACTGAGACATCGGGTAGTGGGCATGGTAACGAGCATTACCTTTCCTGATGAGTATGGACGACAGGCAGAAACAGCCTTTATCATCCCCATAGAAACCTTACGGGATGTGTGTTCCGTCCTCAATCTCTCTGATATATGCCCCTATCGTAACTTGGAAGCGTTCACTGAGGCGGATGCTGCCTTCTTTTTCGGCCGTCAGCGTATCATCGATGCACTTGTAGAGAATCTGCAGAATGAGCCACGTTTTCTCGCTGTGTTTGGAGCGTCCGGCAGTGGCAAGTCGTCGCTCGTTCAGGCAGGGCTGATTCCTCAACTACGAAAGGGCATAGTGCCTGGTAGTGATCGCTGGGAGATCATTGTCACTCGTCCAATAAATTCCTCCTTCAAGCAACACCTGGCAAATTTCAACCAGACCTCTGCTCAGGTAGTGCTCGTGATTGATCAGTTTGAGGAACTCTTTGTGTCCTACGATGAGGCAACACGCACAGGGGTGATTACACTCTTGTCACATCTCTTGAAGGATTTGCCTCATGTTACTTTGATCTTCGTCATGCGAGATGATTTTTACAGCCTATTTGTCCAGCGAGAGGAACTGGGAATCTGGTTAAAGCAAGGCCTGATCAACGTGTGGCCAACGATGAAGCCTGAGGAAATGGAGGTCATTATCCGAGAACCTGCCCGCGCTGTAGGATGGCAATTTGAGGATGGTCTCATTGAGACGATTGTCAACGATGTGCTTGAAACACCGACGAGAGAGCGCAAGAAAGTTGGAAGTGGTACGATTCTGCCTTTGCTTGAATTCGCCCTGACTCAAGTATGGGAGAAACGCCAGGACGGTAGACTAACCCGCGATGCATACGTGCGCATCGGTGGGGTCACAGGAGGACTTACACAGTGGGCAAACGATGCCTACTTTGCATTTGATAAGAGACTGCAGCCTCTGGTGCGTCGAATCTTCACGGACTTGGTCCATCTTGGTGATGAAGAGCAGCATATTGCTGATAGTCGAAGACGCAGAGCACTCTCAACGCTCGTTCGTTCTGAGGCTGAAAGAGCAGATGTCTACCAGGTTGTACAACGATTGGTCGCTGCCCGCCTACTTATAGCGAGTCAGGATAGAGAGAGCAATCAGGAGACGATGGAGATTATCCATGATGCACTGTTGTGGGAGTGGAGTTTGTTGAAGCAGTGGGTGGAAGAAGATAGACGCTTCCTGACATGGCATCAGGAGCTTGAAAGGCTGGTTCGAGCATGGGTTGAAACGAAAAGGGATTACCCTGCCAGGCGTGACCCGTACAAGTTATTTGGCGGCTCCGATTTAACAGAAGCACTACAATGGCTGAAGACTCGATCTGAGGATCTGAGTAAAGACGAGCATGATTTCATCCAGGCTGCTATAAAGCGACAGAAGCAAATCACACGGCTCCTGCGGCCGAATCCGCCATCAAGATCAACGCCAAACCTCCCTTCACAAGTACTTCCTTACAGTTACCGAGGTCATAGTAGTTCCGTGTACGGAGTAGCATGGTCACCTGATAGCAAACGCATTGCTTCGGCCAGCCGGGATAAGACGGTACGGGTGTGGGATGCCCGCACCGGGAGCACATCCTTTATCTATAAAGGGCATAGTGACGCTGTGAAGAGTCTAACATGGTCACCTGATGGCAAACGTATTGCCTCAGCCAGCGATGATAAGACAGTACAGGTATGGAATGCCAGCACTGGAAGTACCCTGTTGACCTATAGAGAACATACTGGTTCGGTATTGAGTGTAGCATGGTCACCTGATGGCAAACGCCTTGCCTCGGCCAGTGGAGATCACACCGTGCAGGTATGGGATGCCAATACCGGGAGCACTCTTTTGACCTATAGTGGACATACTGGTCCGGTATGGAGTGTAGCCTGGGCTCCTGACGGTAAAAGCATCGCCTCCGGGAGTTTGGGATCTGACCACAACGTACAGGTATGGGAGGTCGCTACCGGACAGCCCTTGCTGACCTTTAGCACTTCTTCGTGGGTGACCGCCCTGGCCTGGTCACCTGATGGCAAACGCCTCGCCTCAGTCGGTGATGATGTACAGGTATGGGATACCAATACCGGGAGCACTCTTTTGACCTATAGAGGCCATACTAATCAGGTGTTGAGCGTGTCTTGGGATCCTGATGGCAAGCGCCTCGCCTCGGCTAGTGACGACAAGACGGTGCAGGTATGGGATGCGAATACCGGGACCACCCTTTTGACCTATAGAGGGCATACTGATACGGTATGGGGTGTAGCGTGGTCGCCTGACGGTAAAAGCCTCGCCTCGGCCAGTCTGGATGCCACGGTCTGGGTGTGGGATGCCAGACCTAGAAGCACTCTCGTCACCTATCAAGTCCACACAGATGCAGTGTCGAGCGTAGCCTGGTCACCTGATGGCAAGCGCCTTGCCTCAGCCAGTTTCGACAAGACGGTACGAGTGTGGGATGCCAGTACCGGGAGCACTCTTTTAACCTACAGAGGACATACTGATCAGTCGTTTAGCGCGGCATGGTCACCTGATGGCAAGCGCATCGCTTCAGCCAGTTACGACCAGACGGTGCAGGTATGGGATGCCAATACTGGGAGCACCCTGTTGACCTATAGAGGCCATCCTTTCGGGAATGTAGCCTGGTCACCTGATGGCAAGCACATTGCCTCAGCCGGTGACGACAATATGGTGCAGGTATGGGATGCCAGTACCGAGAGTACCCTGTTGACCTATAGAGGCCATACTAGTTTTGTGTTGAGTGTAGCATGGTCACCTGATGGTAAACGCCTCGCCTCAGCCGGTCTCGATGTTCAGGTATGGGATGCCAGCACTGGGAGCACTCTTTTGACCTACAGGGGGCACGCTGCTCAAACAATATGGAGTGTAGCATGGTCACCCAATGGTAAACGCCTTGCCTCGGCCAGTGGGGATAAGACAGTACAGATATGGGATGCCAGTACCGGGAGCACTCTTTTGACCTACAGAGGCCATACTGATCAGTCGTATAGCGCGGCGTGGGCTCCTGATGGCAAACGCCTTGCCTCGGCCAGTGGGGATAAGACAGTACAGATATGGGATGCCAGTACCGGGAGCACTCTTTTGACCTACAGAGACCATACTAATAGTGTGGATAGTGTGGCATGGGCTCCTGATGGAGAACGTATCGCTTCGGCAAGCAATGATTGGACAGTGCAGGTGTGGCTTGTGCCTCAAAGCTAGGGAGTAAGAGGCGTAAAAAGCAAAAGAGGCATTTCTGAACAACGGCTTTCAGATCTATTTTTGGATATTATGGATTTTCGGTAGCAATACGTCCATATATCAATACAATTCCTGTAACATCCCTTGCAAGCAATCAAGCAATTGCCCACTTGACAACGTGAGCAACTGCTACTGACATGGAGGAAAAGAAGTAAATTTCCGTAATGCCCTTTCCGGATCGGGTTGATAACAACCAACCAGTGGTTAAGTAAGCACCTGCTTTCCAAGCACTATCTCAACAGGGGTTCCTCATTCCTGATGAATAATTCATGCCAGAAGCGCTGGAAGTAGGTGTCGAAGGAGAGATTCGGATTGAGTTGTTCGTAGACGTTCGCTGATGTTTTCGCTGTTCTCAATTTCTCGTCCTATGTTCGCCGTATACTATTATGAACCTCAGTTTGCTGTCGGCGTTGCTACATTCCTTGCTACATAGAGCAATGGTTCTCCCTGGTGTCGGTTAACGGCCCTGTCTTCTACGTTGCAGAACGTCACCCGGTCTGTCAGCAAGCGTCTTCAAGGGTACAGTCTTGTTTGTCTGTGTTCGTCCGTATATTCTGTCATTCGTTAATGAAGCTGTCCCATAAACTGTCAATCCGTCCTATGTTGGAGCAAAGAAAACAAGCCTTTTGTATGAGCAAGCATATAGATTGGCCTTGGCATGCTTTCCCCTCTTTTTGCGCGTTCTTCCCTCTTTGCTCGATTGCCCTCGCTCGGCCTCCTGGCTCATGTGGGCAATTTCTCATCTGTTCGCATACATTGTACGTTTTTCATTGGATTTCAACGGCTTTACTGTCAATTGTGACAGACATGCAAGGGGCTTTCATATGCTTTCTGAGAGATATGTAAGATGACACTTTGCGAGTTTTCAATAGACCTGCCACTCATTTGGGTAACCCTCTCGTATGCCTGGGCGGTGCTCGTCTCCGTTCGCCTCCGTTTCTCCAGGCCTTTTTCTTGTTCACAGATGTTCTCACTTTTTCAGATACCATCCCGAAAGAAGCCATACAAATTGTCAAGCCCCTGCAGCCACGACTTTTGTTGACGAAGGTGTGTGCAGTTCAGCTACGAAAGGACACAGTTTAGCGGCGATGCTCGCGCTTGTCTTGGCTATGAGTAGTCTGCATTCATAAGATATTGCGTGACCTCATTTCAGGAGCTATACTAGAGCATATTCAAGAGTTCGGAATTACATGGAGCAACGTGTGAATATTCAACGACCAGGCAATAGAACGACGTTCAACGGCCATCTAGAAGATTTAGCCGATCAGATGTTCCGTCTTGCTCATAAAATTTGCGAGCTAACAATTACAACATTTGCAAATGGCACAGCTACCGATAACATGCGGGAGCTGTTCGACGCGTTTAAACAAGCATTAAACGCTGAAGTCACTGCTCCACAATTCGCCGATATATTTGCCCAGACACTCACATATGGACTTTTTGACGCCAACCAACAATCCTGCCATGTAGATCCTCTGAGTTATCTTCACGAGAAGTTTTTAGAACTTTACAATCCACAGCTACGTGAATTACGCGGTGTTTACTATACTCCCGAACCTGTCGTTTCCTATATAGTGCGCTCGATAGACTTCCTACTACGCTCTCACTTTAACCGCCAGAATGGGTTGGGTGAGATAGCAGAAGATATAACGTTATTCGATCCCGCATGTGGTACAGGCATTTTTTTAGAGGCAGTAATTCATCACATTCGCAGTGAGTTCCAAAAAACGGGCGATCCTCAGAGATGGCAGGATTACGTTCACTCACATTTACTGCCACACCTTTTTGGTTCTGAATTACTCACGGTTCCATATGTAATTGCTCGCCTTAAACTTGCTTTGCAACTTGCCGCGTTGGATTTACCAGAACCAGAACGGCAGGAATGGGCCTATCACTTTGAGAATGACGAGCATCTGAACATTTACTTGACCAACACGTTGGAACAAGTAGGTGCCGTGCATCGTGCACTGGTCGATCCGATATTGGTAATCCTTGGTAATCCACCTTTTGCCGGACATTCGGCCAACAAAGGTCAATGGATCACTTCGCTGATCGACACCTACAAAGAAGATTGTCCAGAATTGAAGAAACCTGGTCAAGCAAAATGGTTGAGTGATGACTATGTAAAGTTCATGCGTTTTGCTCAGTGGCATATTGAGCGGGCAGGTTATGGTATCATGGCCTTCATCACAAATCATAGCTATTTGGATAATCCCACCTTTCGGGGCATGCGCCGCAGTCTATTGCAGAGTTTCGATGATATCTATATCCTTGATCTTCACGGTAATAGGAAAAAGCGAGAACAAGCTCCCGGTGGCTCAAAGGACGAAAACGTTTTCGACATTCAACAGGGTGTGGCTATTAATATTTTCGTGAGATGGCGAGATTTCCATGCCCCCGGCGAACACACACCATCTTTTGCTACAGTCCATCATGCTGACCTGTGGGGCCGTCGAGAAGTCTATCAATTTGATACTCAGGGAAATAACATTTTAACCAGTGGTAAATATGCCTGGCTCGCGCAGCACGATCTTGCCAGTACACAATGGACGGTACTCAACCCACAGGCTCCATTCTATCTTTTCGCGCCGCAAGAGAGCCGTTACTTAGCAGAATACAAAACAGGATGGAGCGTAGCCGATATTTTCCGACCAAATGGCGATCCTGCTCCCGGCGTTGTGACCTGCCACGATCAGTTCGCCATTTCCTGGACTAAAATTGAGGCATGTGCCAAAATTGAGCGCTTTCTATCGACTGAGACTGAAGACGAAGCGCGACAGCTTTTCCACCTGTGTTCTCAGAATCAATGGCAGTATCCTGTAGCAAAGAGCCAATTGCAGCAAAACACATGGCATCAAGATATTACAGAGATTCTTTATCGTCCGTTTGACAGGCGTTGGACGATCTTCAACCGCAATGTCGCAGTACACCGGCGCGAACGCGTGATGCGCCATATGTTAGCCGGAACGAATATCGGATTGGCAATTGGCCGAGCAGGGCAGGTGATCGATCAAGATGAGTGGGATATTGCATTTTGTACACGTTTTATCACTGAGTTCAACCTGTACAGGCGAGGCGGAAATAACCTCTTTCCGCTCTACCTCTATGACAATGCCTCGCCAGGTGCTCGCAGAGCGAACCTCGCGGTTAATTTCGTAGCGGATTGTGCTGCGCGATTAGGAATCAGATGGATACCGAATGGTCGTGGCGATCTTCAGCATACCTTTGGCCCTGAAGATCTCTTTACCTATATGTACGCCCTTTTCTATTCACCAACCTATCGCAAGCGCTATGCACCTTTTCTCAAGATCGACTTTCCACGCCTTCCGCTGACTTCAAGTAGCGCACTCTTTCGTGCATTATGCACTCTTGGAGACAGGCTGGTTAGCCTGCACTTGATGGAGCAGCACTTGCCTCCGATTTCGGCTTTTCCCGTTCCAGGTGTTAATAGTATAGTGGAAGTTCGCTATAAAACACATAGCCAGGATAAAAATAAGGGTCAGGTATGGATCAATGCGATGCAATACTTTGATGGTATACCATCAGAAGTCTGGAACTTCTCAATTGGCGGCTACCAGATTTGTATGAAATGGTTGAAAGATCGTAAAGGTCATACGCTAAGTGGTGACGAACTGGCTCATTATCAACAAATTGTTGCCATACTGGCAGAGACAAGCCACTTGATGCGCGAAATCGATGTAACAATTGAGAAATATGGTGGATGGCCGCTTTAAGACTACTCTATCTCGGCAGACCTCCATACTCTTTTGAAAAGACCAGGGTAATCGCACATTATTTTTAGTTCAGAAAGAAAGTAAGAAACTGATGCACAGGGCAACTGCTGTCCTGTTGCACCTGCTCCTCGAAGCGCCGGATGTCGGACGCACTGTGAGTGAGCTGGTTGAGGCCATCGGCGCTCCCCAGAGCCGAATCTCGACTCACCTAGGCTGCTTGCGCTGGTGCAGACCACGCGCGCAGCAAAACAGGTCTACTACCGCATCGCAGACCCGTGGGTGCGCGACTTACTCTCGCTTGGTGGAGCAATGCTACATGACTATGCCGCTAGTATCGCCTCATGTGGGGTCATTCGTTGAATCTAGAGCGATCTGAAAAAGTGGACAACGTATCGGCTACAAAGAGTATGGAATGAGGTCTCTTCAGAACGACATCTGTGATATCCTGTTTTTTGCGTCAGTGTTTGCTCTACCGACTCCCGTTCTGTCGCTTCCATCGCTGCTCCCATGCGAAAGCGTTACTCGAGGACTGCCGCGTATTCCGACGAAATCCAGGGCCCTCCTCGTGTCGCTGCAGCGTGCGCCCACTCGTACATCGTCAGCAGCTCATCGAGCTGCTCGGAGGTCATCGACTCTCCGAGCAAGGCGCGAACCCGCAGCGCCCGGGCGGCATAGTCGACGATGTCGTCGGGAAGACTCCAGCCCGTCATCATCACCAGTGCCTGCCGGGCGGCAGCCATCCAGCTCGCGCAGGGCATTGCTGCGCCGTGCCCTTGCGTGCCGTCTCGGACGGCATCGAGCTCGATATCCTCCTCCTGTTCTCGCAGAGTGAACGTCCACAGCGGCGGCGCGGGCTGATAGGCCGTGGCATGGGGGTCTGAGGCTTCGAGCACGACGAGGTCACCCAGCCAGCGAGACTCGAACTGATCGGCGGTGGCGTCGAGGATGCGGCCATCGGCAAGCTGGTTCCAGCAGTGCTGCCAGCACACACGAGAGTCGAGCAGACGCAGGCGCCCCCACTGACGCGGCCAGCCGAACTGCGCCTCGAGCGCCGCCGCAACCTTTGAGCAGCGAGCGTCGTAGGGGCGACCGTCCTGGAAGCGAACCCGCTGCCGCAGCGTCAAGATGGCTTTCCTGTCGATGTCTGCACCCGGCTCAGCCATGGCTTGCGACCTCTCTACTCATGGCGTGCTCACTCGTGTAGTTGAGGCACAGTTTTGTTGAAATGTTGATCCCTCTCTCAGCGCTCAACCCAAGTATAGCAGAAATGGTTGAAACAGGCGAGTTTCTGCCGCATTTTTTAGCTCATGGCCGATGTGGTAAATCAGATAACTGATGGATTATGCTAATGTATTGCGTGAACACAAACCTGAGGATGCCTGGCAAGGAACTTTTTGACTTCCTTTGGCCAAAAGCAACTCGGAATTTCCCCCTCCCTTCCTCTTGACTCTGTAGTATGGTACGGAGTGTATACTTTTTTCGAAGGAGGGATAGAGATGGAAATCCTCTCGATTGGACAAGTGGCACGCAGAGCCGGGGTCGGCGTGGAAACGGTGCGCTTCTACGAGCGCGAGGGCTTGCTGGAGGAACCGCCGCGCCGGGCCTCGGGCTATCGTCAGTACTCCGAGCAGGTGGTCGCGCGTCTCCACTTTATTAAGCGCGCACAAAAGCTGGGCTTCTCGCTCAAAGAGATTACGGAGCTGCTGTTGCTGCGTGTGGACGCACAGACGTCCTGTGAGGAGGTTAAGCAGCGCACAGAGGCGAAAATCGATGAAGTGGAGCGGAAAATGGTCGAGTTACAACGTATGCGCCAAGCCCTGCTCCAGGTGGCCTCACTGTGCATAGGACAAGGACCGGGAAGTCGCTGCCCCATGCTTGATGCGCTCGACCAGCAAGAGACGCAAGATCAGGGGTGAATAAAAAGAGGAGTGAGAATCGTCGCAGGTTCGCTTGGTATCAAGCATCTGCTTATCGTCTTTCGAGCGTTCGTTGCTTAGACAAGGAGATTGTTTCGATGTTACAGATCCCATTGCAAGAGATCATTACAGCCCACACTGACACCCTGGCAAATCACTACGAGGAATTTGTCCTCCTGATACGTCTCTTACGGCTCCTCGGCGAGGAAACCTCGGTCTCGCCTGAACAACTGGCAACTGCGACGCACCACACGCGTTCGGAGATTGAGGCGTTTCTCCAGTCAACCGATCTCGTGGTCTGTCGTGACAGGAGTATTGATCTGTCGCCCGATCCGCACCTGATTCACCTGGAGAGCAAGACCCTCACTGTCGCATGTGCCCTTGACACCCTGGTGTATCCCGTGCTGCTTGGACGTTCAGCCCACGTGGCCTCCACCTGTCCAGCGACCGGGACGCAAATTCGCCTGACCGTCACCCCGGAGTGCATTGAGGACCTGGACCCGGCCAATACGGTCATCTCGCTCCGCATGCCAGGCCCGGAGACAAACGTCTGTAATGTACGGGAAACCGTCTGTCATTATGGCCATTTCTTCGTGGATCGAAAGCACGCCTCGACCTGGCCTGGCCTGCACCCGGAGGCGGTGCTGCTTTCTGTTGAGGAAGGTGCCCAACTTGCACATGAGATCGCCAGCGCCGCACGCAACTATATGGAAAAGGCAGAGTTCTGATGGGCGACTTCAGGGTCGCGATCGAAAACGAGAAAACACACATGCATAGGAAGAAAGGTAATAATCATGAATACGATTCAAGGGAAGGTTGAGACCGGCCTGCTCGCACCCTTGTTTGAAGCACGGCTCCAGTATCAGTCGGATATGGAGGTAGTGGTGTCGGCTAAAACCCGTGAGGGTGAACTGGTTGGGAGTGGCGATGGGCGCGTTTCGGGAGATCTGCTCTCTGGGAAAGCGCGCTGGTCGATGTACGCCGGCAACTGCGACTATGTCTTTGTGCGAGCCGGGGTTGAGCCGCCACCCGGGCAACATCTCTGCACCGTTCATCCGGCTGGCGTCATCGCCACCGACGACGGGGCTGAAGTATGGTTTGACGCCAAAGGATATGGGCTGCGAGGGGCTGACCAGAGCCACCCACATCTGTGGGTGCTCACGATGGCGGTGCAATTTACGACAACGGACCAGCGCTACCAGTGGCTAAACACCACCCTGGGGCTTGTGGTTTCTGAATTTGATGAGCGTGCAGGACGTGCGCTCTGGCGCGCTTTTCGAAGCTGAGACGCGAGTGCAGGAGCGTTCCCCCATGCCAGATGACCTGCCTGCAACAAGGAGATAACATGTATGTCAATCCAAGAGCGATATGACCTGGTGATTCTGGGCAGCGGCTCGACCGCCTTTGCCGCGGCGCTGCACGCTGCCGAACTCGGCAAAAGCGCTGTCATGACCGAATTCCGCACGGTCGGCGGCACCTGCGCCAACCGGGGCTGCCTGCCCTCCAAGAACCTGATTGAAGCGGCCCGCCTCGTCTATGATGCCGCCCACCCGCGGTATCCGGGCCTCACCCCGGTCCACATGCCGTTCAGTTGGGCGGGTCTTGTGGCCCAGAAGGATGAGATAATCGAGGAGTACCGCGACCACAAGTACGAGAGATTGCTCGATGATCCCGACCATATGCAGGTTGTCCCCGGCCAGGCGCGCCTGGTTTCTGACCATGAAGTAGAGGTCCAAAGCGCCAACGGTGCGCGCCGCCTGATCGGCTCGCAACTCCTAATCGCGACCGGCTCACAGCCTCGCATTCCTCACGTGCCGGGCCTCGTGGATGTCCCGTACCTCACCAGTGATCTCTTGAGTTCTGCCGATGACCCCTGGGGGACCGAACTGCGTGAGCAACCCCGTTCGCTGCTCATCCTGGGTGGCGGCTACATCGCGCTCGAACTGGGCCAGATGTTTGCCCGCTTTGGGACGGAAGTGACCCTCATCACGCGCGGCAAACGCATTCTCTCCGGCTACGAGCCGGAAATCGCCGAGGCCCTCACCGAGATCCTCCAAGAGGAAGGCCTGCGGATTGTCACCGGAGCGCAGGTGCGCGGGGTGCGCTCTGAGGGAGAGGGAGTTGCCCTCTCGGTCCAGTGGCACGGCAGCCAGCAGACGTTCACCGCCGAAAAGCTCCTGTTATCCACCGGGCGACGTCCCAACACGCAGGAAATAAGCCTGGAGCGAGCAGGCATGGAAATAGACTCGGCCGGAGCCATACGGGTTGATCGTACTCTGCGCACCAGTGTATCCCATATCTGGGCCGCCGGTGACGTGATCGGACGGGAAACCGAGAGCCAGATGGCGACGCCCGTGGGCGCGCACGACGGCAAGATCGCTGCGCACAATGCCCTCTCAGGGGAGCCGCTGCGCGAGGTCGATCACACCGTCATCCCGCGCACCATCTTCACCGACCCCCAGGTCTCCGTAGTAGGGATGACCGACGAAGAGGCCGTTGCCTCCGGGATCGAATGCACCTGCAACACGATTCCTCTGAGTGTCGTACCACGGGCCGGGGCCATCCGCGACACACGCGGTGTGATCAAGATGGTGTTGGACGGCCCGACGCGCCGGGTAGTGGGGGTCTCGATGCTTGGGGTGAACGCCGGGGAAGTGATCCACGAGGCGGCGATGGCCCTGCGCTTCGGGGCGACGACGGATGACTTTATCGATATGATCCACGTCTATCCGACGATGGCCGAAGCGCTCAAGATCGTGGCCATCTCATTTACAAAGGATGTGAACCGGCTCAGTTGCTGTGCCACCTAGCGGGTGCGTGCCGAGCAGACGGTGGCCAGTTCATGACGAATGTCTATGAGAACAGAGAGGAGGAATACTCATGCATACAACCGTTGATGTGATTATCCTGGGGACCGGCTCTGCGGCCCAGAGCGTCGCCTATCCCTGCCGTGAGGCCGGGTGGAGCGTGGCCGTCGTCGATTCTCGTCCTTTCGGGGGGACCTGCCAGCTGCGTGGGTGCGACCCCAAGAAGGTCCTGGTCGGCGTTTCCGAACTCGTGGACTGGAGCCGACGCATGCAGGGCAAGGGCGTCTCTGCGCCAGGTCTGTCTCTCACTTGGCCGGACCTGATCCGCTTCAAGCGCACCTTCACCGACCCGGTGCCAGAGCAGAACGAACAGAGCTTCGAGCAGGCGGGGATCATCACGCGGCATGGGCGTGCGCACTTCGTCGATCGGACGAGCCTCCAGATCGGAGATGACACCCTCGTTAGTCGCCACGTGGTGATCGCTACCGGAGCTCAGCACGCTCCCTTGAGGATACAAGGGGAGGAGCACCTGACCACCAGCACGCAGTTTCTGGAGCTGGACGAGCTCCCGAACCGCATCGTCTTCGTTGGTGGCGGCTACATCGCCTTCGAGTTCACCCATATCGCAGCACGGGCTGGCGCACAGGTCCAGGTACTCCACCGGGGCAGTCGCCCCCTCGAGAAGTTTGACCCTGATCTGGTCGCCCAACTGGTCCAGACCACCCGCGAACTCGGCGTCGAAGTGCAGCTCAACACGGCGGTCACGGTCATCGAGCGGCAGGGTGACCACCTGCTGGTCCACGCGCGGACAGGCGAGCAGGAGACGATGGTCGAGGCTGACCTGGTGGTGCATGCCGCCGGGCGCGTGCCGGAGATCGACGACCTCGACCTGGAGGTAGCAGGAGTCGCACGCGAGAAGGACGGCGTCTCCGTCAACGAGTATCTGCAAAGCGTGACCAATCCAGCCGTCTATGCAGCGGGAGACGCGGTGGCCAGCGGTGGGTTTCCCTTGACACCGGTGGCAGGGATGCAGGGGGGTATCGTGGCCAAGAACCTCCTAGAGGGCAACCGGCACACGCCGAACTACACCGGGATCCCCAGCGTGGTCTTCACCACCCCGCCCCTGGCACGCGTCGGCCTCCTTGAGGAGGCGGCGCGGGCGCAGGGCCTGCGCTTTACGGCGCACCACGAGGACACCTCGGGCTGGTATTCCTCGCGGCGGGTGGCCCTCTCGCACACCGGCTCCAAGGTGCTGGTCGAAGAGGGCACCGAGCGCATCCTGGGGGCGCATCTGCTGGGCCTGCATGCCGAGGAGGTCATCAATCTCTTTGCGCTCGCGATCCGCGCGGGCCTGCGTGCAGCCGATCTCAAGCAGATGGTCTATGCCTACCCGACGAGCGCGTCGGATGTGAGCTCCATGGTGTGACCGATGCGCGCGAAGGAGGAGCAAAGATGTCGTTCGCCACTCTAGACGTACTGCTCCGCTCGCCTGAAACGATTGTCGCTATCTTGTTTATTAAAGAGGTGAACGGCTCAGTTGCTGTGCGAGTTAAACGCACACCGGTCACAAACAACACATCAACACCAACTAAGCAGGAAGGAAACCGATGCAACATCCACCACTGGAAACGATTGTCGAACGTCTATCAGAGTTATTGAACAGTGAGCAGGAAGACCTGTGTCGCCGGATTATCCAACAGGTCGCGCGCGGGATATCGGTCACGAAAGCTGACCTGCAAGTCTCGCTCCAGCTCAGCCCGGACGAACTAGAGCAACGCCTGGCGCATCTGCCTGATACTGAGTTTGATCACAGTGGCAACATCGTCGGATGGGGAGTGACGCTGCTCCCCACATCTCATCAGTTTCAGCTTGACGGAAAAGCACTCTATACGTGGTGTGCCTTTGATACCGTCCTGTTTCCCCCGTCTCTGCATGCGGAGGTCCAGGTCCAATCGAGCTGTGCGCAGACCGGGCACCCCATCACCTTTGTGGCCACCCCTGAAGGAGTGGTCAAAGACCTGACTCCTGCTGGCAGTGTCATGTCACTGATCCTGCCAGCCGAGCGCAGCGAGTGTGTGCGAGACATCTTTTGTTCTCAGTCCCTCTTTTTCCGGTCGGAACAAGCCGCCTCGACGTTTCTGGCCAGTCATCCAGAAGCGCTCCTGCTTTCGGTTGAGGAGGCAGCCCTGGTCGGAAGATGGGTGGCCCAGTCCCGTTTCACTGAAAAGCAGGAGGAGAAAAGCGTGTAAGGAGGAAACCAGATCGTGCGGAAGATTCGGGACATCAGCGAGGATGAAATGATCGCAGTCTTTCTGCAAACAGAGTTGATTTCAGTCCGTTTTCGCCGGGACATTGAAGCGTACTTGCAGCAGGAACGGATTGACCAGCACATGCTTCACATGCCAGACTGGCGCAATGCGCAAGAAAACGCGCTCAGGCGAGCGATCCTGGAGCTGCATCGCGGGTATGGCAGGAATGAAGGCTATTTTATTGGATTCCCCGCTGATGTGCACTGGGAACGGGTCACCCTGACCAGGGAGGAGTTGGAGCAGGTCAGGTACATTGACTATGATTATTGGGTAGAACTCTCAGGTGGCACACGCCTGGCGATTGATGGCGCGAAAAATGCCCTGGCAGGCAAGGTGGTCTTTGGAGTGAGCAGCGCCGGGCTGGTATATATGGCCAAGGAACTGCGGCGAGGCGCTCAGTTTCCCACACTCATCTTCGTAACAAAGGATGCTGATGCGTACCTTGTGGTCATGGAGGGCCATGTGCGGCTGACAGCCTACTTGATAGCGCCAGAATGCATCCCATCGGAGCTCGAAGTGATTCTTGGCTATTGCGAGCAGATTACCGAGTGGGGATGCTACTGATGCTGAAACTTCATCGCTCTCTTCAGTGTCAAGTTCATAATCCGTCGAGGGAATTGCTTAACTGGCAGGTTTTGCAAGGGGTAAACAGGAGCAGTGGCTGCGCCAGTCAGATCGCACAACACGTTGCCAGGCAGAAGGAGGAATACGGTATTGCGTCTTTGATCCCTCCCATACATAACGAGAGCCACCTTATTCACCACTATTATTATATAGAGGAAAGGATGGTGCAGAGAACCTGAAATGATAACGCGTGAAAGGAGGAAGGAGAACCCGTTGCTATGACCAGGAAAACACAGGATCACTGGGCACAATGGCTGCTGCATCGACGCTTTGGGGGAGATCCACAACACGAGCAAGCCATGTTGAGGGAGTTGTCTGCATGGCGTGATCGCATTCTTGCGCATGCCATTATTACCCCAGGAGAGACCATCCTCGACGTGGGATGTGGTGATGGACTGATCGCTTTTGGGGCGCTCGACCGCGTGGGAGAGGAGGGACTGGTCATCTTCAGTGATATTTCGCAGGACTTGTTAGACCACTGTCGCTCCCTTGCGCAGCAGTTGCAAGTGCTTGATCGCTGCCGGTTCGTTCGTGCCCCGGCTGATGATCTCGCTGCCATTGCACCTGGCTCAGTGGATGCGGTCACGACCCGTTCCGTCTTAATCTATGTGCAGGCGAAACAGCAAGCCTTTCACGAGTTTTACCGCGTCCTCAAGCCGGGCGGGCGGCTCTCGATCTTTGAACCAATCAACCGCTTCTGTTTCCCAGAACCTCCCCAGGTATTTCTGGGTTATGACGTCACTCCGATTCAGGAGATCGCCGCCAAATTACGCGCGGTCTTCGAGCGGATTCATGCGCCAGAGAGCAGTCCCCTGTTGAACTTTGACGAACGGGACTTACTCACTTTTGCCGAGCGAGCCGGGTTCGCAGAGATTCGCCTGGAACTCCAGGCAACCATCAAGCAGCCAAAGCCGCTTGATTCCAACAACGAGATGACCAGGGCGACGTGGGAAACGCTCTTGAAGTCGTCAGGCAATCCATTGAATCCCACGCTGGAAGAGGCCATGGCTCAAGCGCTATCGCCTCAAGAAGCCGAACAATTCACGGCGTATCTGCTTCCGCTGGTCGAGACGATGCAGGGGCATGAGCGACAGGCAGTGGCATATCTGTGGGCGATGAAGCGCTACGGCTCTTCTTCTGGGCACTATACTTGAGAGAAGACGAATGTTCGTACATGTTCCTTTCGAAAGAGAGTGGTTAAGAATGCTCCATCACTATTGACGCTGAGACAAGTGCATTCCTGATCTCCATCTCTGCCTGATCCCGTTCATATGCTTACACGCGGATGAACGATCTTCGTGTGCCTGCATGACGGGCTTCATCTTCTCCTGGAGTACCCCTGTTATCTCTGTGCTTCCTTGGTGTCGTGCCCTTGCTCGTGGCGCGCCACGAGCAAGGAGCAGCTTAGCTCACCACACGCCGATGGAAAAGCTTGATGCCTCCCCAGAGGCTGAGGATGAACGCGGCGCAGAGCGCCAGCACTACCCAACTAATCGCCAGCGTCTGCGCCGCTTGCCCGGGTATGGGCGGAATCATCGCGTACCGCATGCCCTCGGCGGCGTAGGTGAGCGGGTTGAACAGCGTCAGAATCTGGAACCACTTGATCGCGCTGAGTGAGGCCCAGGGATAATAGGCGCAGCCGGTAAAGATCAGCGGCGTGAGGACCAGCGCGATGGGCAGTGGCGCCAGCAACCGATCCTCGATCTCACGAGTGAAGCCCAGGTCACGCGCCAGTTCCACCGATGGACCTTGCAACGTCGTGATGAACACGGTGAATGCAACGATCCCTGGCAACAAGAGGGAGGAGAAGCCTGCACTGGCTGCGCCAATGGTCGGCAGGACTTTGCCGAACACAAACAGAAAAAAGAGCGGCTGGACCAGCATTTGCACCAAAAACGTCAGCGCTTCCCGCCGCATCACCAGCAGGTCGCGGCTGATGATAGCCAGCAAGGCAGTCAGGGTGGCCCTGACGTTGTTGCGCGCCTGAAAGCTGCGCTCCTGGGTAGAAGAGATATTGGCACTCATGAACGTAAATTCCTCCCGGTCAGGTGAATAAAGACATCTTCCAGGCTCGGTTGCGCAAAACGCAGATCGAGCAATTCCGCGTGTTCCTGAATCACGGCCTGTGCGGCGCTGGCGAGCAAGGCGCCAGCGTCCTCGTTGGCATACATCCGAAAACCAAGCGTTTCAGGCTGGCTGTCTCCGTGCGTTTGGTCGGCCACTGGTTCCACCTTCGTCACACCTGGCAAGCTTCCAAGCGTGTCGTGGAAACGTTCGTCTTGCATATCTGCCGTCCCATCTTCCGACGCGCGCCGGGCTCCAACCATTTCGGGGACACGGATACGCACTTCCAGCATCGTGCCGCCGGGGATGAGGCGCTTCAACCCGTCAGGGGTATCGAGCGCCAGGATACGCCCGTGATCCATGATGGCGATGCGCTCACAAAGCCGGTCAGCCTCCTCCATATCGTGCGTGGTCAGCACGATAGTGACGCCCTGCTCGTGGAGCGTGCGAATGTGCTCCCACAGGAAAAGGCGCGCTTGCGGGTCCAGGTTGTTGGTGGGCTCGTCGAGAAACAGCACCTCTGGTTCGTGCATCAGCGCCCGCGCCAGCATCACGCGCTGTTCCAGCCCTCCCGAAAGCCAGCCCAACTTCTCTTTTCTGCGCTCGCTCAGGCCGAACTCCTCCAGCAACGTGTTCGCCCGCGCCACGCGCTCAGCCCGCGCCACGCCATGATACGCGGCGTGATAGGTCAGAATCTCGCCCACGCGCAGGCTGCGATCCAGGTTGTTGCGTTGGGGAACGACGGCGATCCGCTGCTTCGCGCCGATGGAGTCGGCGACCACATCGATCCCAGCGATGGTGGCCCGTCCGCTGTTGGGCAGCGCCAGCGTCGTCAAGATGCCGATGGTCGTTGTTTTGCCTGCGCCGTTTGGCCCCAGCAGCCCGAAGGTCTCGCCGAACCGCACGCTGAACGAGATGTCATCCACCGCGTTGTGCTGCGCCCGCCGATAGCGCTTCACCAGTTGGTCAACTTCAATGGCCAGTGTGGCCTCTTGTGTTTCGAGCATACTCTGCTCCTTCCAGAATGTCTTGTCGTTTCATAGGTCTGATAGGCAATTCACCAAGGATGGAGGTCTTTGGAGAAGACCTCATCTAGGACAATACACGGGGTGTGTAAACGCAATATAAATTGGCGCTTGCCACAAAAAAACCACTCCGCTCTGGATGAGAGAGCGGAGTAGTGCTCACACAGATTCTTGCGGCTGGCAAGCTTATTTTACCGGCAACGAGACGATCAAGGTCGTCCCAGCCCCTGCTTGGCTTGCTACCCCAATGGTGCCCTGATGCAGCTCCACGATTTTTTGGGCGATAGCCAGTCCCAACCCACTGCCTTCGCGCGAACGCTCCCGCGACGCGTCTACCTTATAGAAGCGCTCAAAGATATGTGCTTGTGCTTCCTCAGGAATACCTATGCCGCTATCCGTAATCCTGCATTCGACGGTGCTTCGCTGCTGATGCGCCTCCACGCACACCCTTCCGCCTTCCGGGGTAAATTTGATGCTGTTGTGGAGGAGGTTGCCCCACACTTGGCTGAGCAGATCCTCATCGGCGAGGATTTCGACCTCTTCCAGGGCCACGTCCATGTCAAGTGTTTTGGCGATCCACTGCGGCTCATAGGCTAAGATCAAGGTTCTGATCTGTTTATCCAACCGATAGGATTTCGGCTCTAGCCGCATGTGTTTTGATTCCAAAGAAGCGAGCTTGAGCATATTGTCGGTCACTCTGGACAGCCGCATGCTTTCGGTTTCGATAATGGTGAGATAGTGGTCTCTCTCCTCAACGCTCAGATGCTCATCGTGCAGCGCCTGGGCAAACCCCCGGATGGAGGTCAGCGGGGATTGGATTTCATGCGAGACATTGGAGATGAACTCCTGCCGCATATGCTCCATCTGATTCAATTCCAGGGCCATCTGATTCACGCTGTTCGCCAACTCACTCACGACGGGGTTGGCTCGTGTGGGGTACTGGAGTCTGACCTGAAAATCTCCCTTTGCGATTTGTTCCAGTGCCTGGAGAATCGGTTCAAAGAGCCCCAGCCACCTGCGCTTTGCTTGTGGCCTTGAATTGATCCAGGCGAAAAGACCAACTGCCAGCAGGACGGACAAGCATACACCCAGCAGTGCATTAATGACCTGCACCAGGAAAAGGGGAGGAGCATGGCCGATGGTGTGGTACAGCAACGCCGTCAGGAAAAAGGCGCCAGTTACCATACCGGCCAGGAGGAGCAGCATGAACGCTGCCGTCGCAACCACCCGGACCGCTTGTCCCAACTTCATGAACCCACCTCCAGACGGTACCCCAACCCCCGGATGGTTCTGATGCGGAAGGAATGACGATCTTCGGGAAACCGCTCGCGCAGGCGATTGATATGCACATCCAGGGTGCGCTCGTTCCCGGCAAAGTCATAGCCCCAGATATCCTCGATCAGTTGGTCTCGGGAGAACGTCCTCCCCGGAGCGCTGGCCAGTTTAAATAACACTTCGAATTCTTTCAGTGGCAGGGTGAGGCGTACCCCGTGAACCGTCACTTCAAATGTTTTGCGATCCATGAGTAATTCCCCTATCTGGACCCGCTGCGAGGTGGCAATGCGATAGCGTTTCAACAAGGCTTTGACCCTGGCGACCAATTCAAGCGGCTCAAAGGGCTTGACCAGGTAATCGTCGGTGCCCACCTGGAACCCTTTGAGTTTTTGGCTGGTTTCTCCCCTGGCGGTGAGTATCAGGATGGGAAAATCGTACCACCTGCGCAACTGGCGGCACAGCTCCCAGCCGTCCATCTTGGGCATCATAATATCGAGAATCACCAGCTCCACTTTGAGTCGCTCAAGGACTGAGAGGGCTTCCACCCCATCAGAAGCTTCATGGACGGCAAGCCCTTCCTGCTGCAAAAAGACTCGGGCCAATTCCCGCAGATGCGGATCATCGTCCACAATCAAGATGGTACTCATGGGAGAACTCCGGTCCTTTTCTCATGCTCAGGTAATACAAGAACCGACAATCAGGTAGCCAGCTTTTGAGGGTAGGTGGTCTCTTTTGAGAAACCAGGGTCCCAGTTTCGCAGGATCAGAAGAATGATACCACCTTTCCTTTAACTGAATATAAACAGAGTGGTCGGCAAGGTACTTGCGGGTCGGAGTGCGCATTTCTCTACCAGCGCTGGTGCGTTTCTAGTGTATCATAGCAGCAGGGAGAGAGTATAGAGGTCGGTAACCTTTACACCTATTTTTGGCACCTCTCTAATAGAAGGTCTGTTTTTTTGAAGAGGCTCAGGCTATGAAAGAAGTATCTGAACTGGTCGAGGCCGCACAGTCCGGCGACGGCGAGGCCTATGATGCCTTAATGCAGCGTTTCCAGCAGATGGCGAATGCCATCGCCAGCAGCAAGCGGGGAAAACTCGGTCGGCGACACGCTGGAACGATTGATGTCGAAGTGGGGAAAGCGCCATCCCCCGACCTCCTCGGCGCGCTGCCTCGTGTAATCGCTGACAAAGCAGAACATCCCCGCTGCTCCCAGGTCGAGAAGGTGCGTCGGGAGGCCGGTCAGCCGTTCGACCGTTCCCGCCCGCTGCGGGTGGTAGGAGAAGCGCCGCAGCCAGGCATCGGCCCAGCCGCCGTAGCAGAGCCAGTCATCGCCGATGACGAACACGATAGGGTAGCCCAGGCGCAGTGTGGTCGTGATGAGGCTGAGCGACATCGCCCCCATGTGCCAGAAGGACACGACATCCGGCCGGTACTCGGCCAGCATGCTCTGGAGCTGTGCTTGATTGGCCTGCTCAATCTCCAGCGCCTCTCGAAACGGCGAATAGAGGCAGTCCCGCCCGTACCAGTAGCTGCGTAGAGTGCGTTGCACCGGGATGGGGCCTTCCCGCCAGACTTCTTCCCCCTGAGCAGGAACCGCCAATGGGATGCTCGTGAGGACCTGTACGTCGTGGGCGCGCT
>Ga0207684_10001955_pt1 | contig 21329 bp, 17 predicted proteins | sample KBSK5501metaG_FD_184342 | JGI IMG/M metagenome (GOLD analysis project Ga0207684, IMG submission 184342) | Corn, switchgrass and miscanthus rhizosphere microbial communities from Kellogg Biological Station, Michigan, USA - KBS K5-50-1 metaG... | ecosystem: Host-associated > Plants > Roots >...
GAGCGGCTGCTTGGCCGGCTTGGTCCCGCGCTGGCCTCGCCCGCCGCCAGGGTCGAGGGTCTGCACCTGTTCACCTTCAACCAGATACAGCAGACCGAACAATGGCGCCGGGGACTGCTCGGGCAGCCAGTACACACTGAGCGCCGGCTCATTCGATAGCACCGGCGGCGGCGGCGGGGACTGCTCGGGCAGCCAGTACACACTGAGCGGCGGCTCATTCGATAGCACCGGCGCCGGCGGCGGGGACTGCTCGGGCAGCCAGCCGCTAGCCCGGTGGTGCAGCAATCGATTGCCTAAACCGCACATTGACCTGCTTCTTTACCACGTTGAACAGATCTTCAAGCTCGGGCGCCGGGTTTTAGAGGAATCGTTCCCCGTGCCGGGAACTGGCGTGTATAACCGGCGTGAGGGATCCCTGTGAAACAGCTTAGTGGCATCACCCGGGTAGCCCCGGCCGAGCGCGTTCGGGCTGGTGACCAGACGGCAATGAGCAGCCAGACAGATGCGGTCCGGGCGCGGCCGGGGCGCGTGACCTGGCCGTTGCTGTCGGGCCTGATTCCGCCGCTCGCCGACACCCATGTGCCGCGGCATGAGACCGGGCTTGGCATGGCCGCAAGCGTGGCGGCCGGCGAGACCGGGGTGCTGATCCCGGGCGATGACGCCGCCGGCAAGTCGCTGGGCGTGCTTGGCGGCACCGGCAAGACCCAGCTCGCCACGGCCGTCGCGCACCTGCTCTGGGACCAGCGGGCGCTGGACCTGCTGCTCTGGGTGACTCCGTCCGGCCGGGACGCCGTGCTGACCACTTACGCGCAGGCCCTTCACGACGTGGGCGAACCGGTACCCGGCGAGGGCCCCGAAGCCGCGGCCGCGCAGTTCTTGACCTGGCTCGCCGAGACCGGTCGGCCCTGGCTCGTGGTGTTCGACGATCTCAACGACCCGGCCATTCTGGAGGGACTCTGGCCCCGGGGGACCGCAGGGCGCGTCCTGGTCACCACCCGGCGGCCCGACGCCGCCGTCCAGGCACCCCATCCGCGGGTGGTGCACGTGGGGGCGTTCAGCCCGCGCGAGGCGCTGGCCTACCTGTCCACGAAGCTGCACGAGGACCCCGACCAGTGGATCGGCGCCCTGGACCTGGCTGGTGACCTGGGCTGCCTGCCGCTCGCGCTGGCGCAGGCCGGCGCGCTCATGGCCGACACCGGCCTGAACTGCCGCGCCTACCGGGCCAGGATCGCCGACCGGATGCAGCGCCTGGCGGGCGGCCAGGCGGACTCCTATCCGTCGATCGCCGCGGCGACCTGGTCACTGAGCGTTGAGCTGGCAGACCAGATACCGCCGGCCGGCCTGGCCCGCCCGGCGCTGGCGCTGGTCGCGCTGCTGGATCCCAACGGCATCCCCGGTGCGGTGGTCACCAGCCAGGCAGCGCGCAACTACCTGGCCCGGTACGGGAGCGGCCAGGCGGTGGGCGAGCGGGAGGCGCGGGCCGCCTTGTACAGCCTGGCCCGCGCGGGCCTGGTCAGCATCGATGCCACCAGCGCCGCGCGGACGGTGCGGGTCCATGCCCTGGTCCAGGCCACCGTCCGGGAGAACCTCACGGCCGCGGAGTGCGACGAGGCGGCGCGCACCGCCGCCGAGGCCCTGCTGCAGACCTGGCCCAGGCCCGACGTTCCGGCCTCGTTCGAGCAGGCGATGCGCGACTGCACCGCACGGCTGCACGAGGTGGCGGGCCAGGTGCTCTGGGCACCCGAGTGCCACCCGCTGCTGTTGCGGGCCGGCCGGAGCCTGGAGACCGCGCGCCTCGCGGGCCCGGCCACCATGTACTGGCAGTCGATGCACGACACCGGCGTGGAGCGGCTCGGGGCCAGCAACGACCAGACGCTCATGTTCCGCGACCGGGTGGGCGCCGCGCTGGAGGCCGCCGGGCGCCCGGGCGACGCTGTGGCCGTTTATGAGCACGGGCTCGCCGAGAGGGAGCGGATTCTTGGTCCCGGCGACCCCGACACGCTGACGACCCGGGCCAGCCTGGTGCGCGCCTACCGGTCCGCCGGCCGCACCCACGACGCGATCCGCCTTGCCGAGCGCAGCCTCGCGGAGGCGGATCGCGTGATGGGATCACGTCACCCGGACACGCTGACGGCCCGCGGCGACGTCGCCGAGGCCTACCTGGCCGCGGGCATGGTGGACCAGGCCATCGCCGCATTCCAGCACACCCTCACGGGCCGGGAACAGGTCCTCGGCCCGGGACATCCCGAGACGCTGGCCGCCCGGGGCAACCTCGCCCACGCCTACCGGGTGGCCGGGAGGCCCAGGGACGCCATCCCGCTCTACGAGCGCACGCTCGCCGACCGGGAACGGGCGCAGGGCCCCGACAGCGCTGACACGCTGACAGCGCGGGGCAACCTCGCCTTCGCCTACCGCGCGGCGGGCCGGCTCAAGGACGCCCTGCCGGTGTACAAGCGCACGCTGGCGGACCGGACCCGGGTGCAGGGCCCCGACCATCTCGACACGCTGACCGCCTGCGGCAACCTCGCCGACGCGTACGCCACGGCCCGCAAGTTCAACGACGCCCTCCCCCTGTACGAGCGGACGCTCGCCGGCCGGGAACGGGTGCAGGGCCCAGACCACCCGGACACGATCACCGCGCGCGGCAACCTCGCGTCCGCCTACCATTCGTCGCGCAAGCTGGCCCAGGCCATCCCGCTGTACGAGCAGACCGTCGCGGACTTTGACCGGGTGCTGGGGCCCGAGCACCCGGACACCTTGGCCTCTCGCAGCAATCTCGCTCACGCCTACCACACCGTGGGCCGGCATACCGAAGCGCTTTCGATCTTCGAGCGCACGCTCGCCGCCTGCGAGCGCACGCTCGGCCCGGACCACCCGACCACTCAGACGGCGCGTGAGAACCTTCAGGCCGTAAGCCAGGCCTAGCCGCTCAGGAGCCTGGCCTCGCCGCCCCTGGCGGATCTTGCCCTGCTCTGGCCTCCGGGGGACTATTCGTGGAAGGGCTGCTGGAGGCGCAGGGTGGCAGGGCGGTGACGGGCGCGGGGCAGCTGCTGGCCGTGGTGCTGGCGCTGGCCAGCAGCGGCTGCTATGCCATCGCCACGGTGACCCAGCAAGGGGTCGCCGCGCGGCTGCCCTCGGGGCGGGCATTCGACCCGGCGGTGCTGCTGCGGCTGGCCCGCCGGCCGGCCTGGCTCGCGGGCCTGGCCGCGGTCATCGCTGGCTTCGGGCTGCAGGCCGCGGCGCTCGGCCTCGGCCGGCTGGTGGTGATCGAGCCGGTCCTGGCCACCGGCCTGCTGTTCGCGCTGGCGCTGGCCGCGCGCCGGGACCGGCGCCACCTGCGTGCCGGCGAATGGGCTGCCGCGCTCGCGGTCGTCGCCGGGCTTGCCGTCTTCCTCGCGGCCGGCCAGCCGGCGGGCGGCCAGCGCACCGCCAGCGCGGCCGAGCTCGGGCTGGCCGCCGCGGCGACGGCCGTCCTGATCGGGCTCTGCGTGGCGCTGGCGGGCCGGTTCCACGGATCCCGCCGGGCCCTGCTGTTCGGCGCGGGCGGCGGTGTGGCCGCTGGAATGACCGACGCGCTGGTCAAGTCGGTGGCCGTGGCCGCCGCCGGCCGGCTGCTGGCGGTGTTCGCCGACCCCAGGCTCTACGTGCTCATCGTGATCGGCCTGCTGACCTACACGGTCCAGCAGAACGGCTACCGCGCGGCCGGGCTGGCGGCGTTCCTTCCCGCGTTCGCGGTTGTCGAGCCCGTGACCGGGTCGCTGCTCGGGCTGATCGTTTATCACGAGCGGCTGCGCGGCGGGCCAGGCCAGATCGCCATCGAGCTGGCCGCCTGCGCCGTCGCCGCCTGGGGCATCGCCCGGCTCGCCGGGTCGGGGCTCCCCGGCGGTGGGCCGGCAGAGGCGGAGGTGGTCAGGCGGAGGAGCGGTCCCGAAGGGCGGCCACCAGGGCTGGGATGACCTCGCGCAGGTCCCCGACCACCGCGTAGTCGGCGTGGGACAGGATGGGCGCCCCGGGGTCGGTGTTGACCGCCACGATGTGCTTGGCACCGGCGGCGCCGGCCATGTGCTGGATGGCCCCGCTGATCCCGCAGGCCAGGTAGACCTCGGGGGTGATGCGGGTGCCGGTCTGGCCCACCTGCTGCCGGTGCGGGCGCCATCCCTCGCTGGTCACGACCCGGGACACCCCCACCACGCCGCCCAGCAGGCCGGCCAGCTCCTCCAGCGGCGCGAAGCCGTCCGGGCCGCCGACCCCACGGCCGCCCCCGACCACGACCCGCGCGGTGGCCAGCGACACGCCCGAACTGTGGCCGGCCGACTCGGTCGCGCGCACCCGCAGGTCGTCCTCGGCCAGGCTGGGCTGGCACAGGTGCACGGTGAGCGCGGCGGGCTCCGCCAGGGCGACGCCCTGCATCGCCTCGGTGGCCAGCGTCATCAGCGCGGGCGACCCGTCCAGACGCGCGTCCTCGAGCAGCAGCCCAGCCCAACGCTGCCGCACGATCTGGTGAGCCCCGCCGTCGCCCGGCTCGGCGGAGAGGCAGTTCGCCGCCATGGGCAGTCCGGTGATCGCGCCCAGGTAGGCCAGCACCTCGTTGCCCCGGTCGGTGGCGGCCGCGACCACGGCGCTCGCGCCGTCCTGGCTGGCCAGCCCGGCGAGGGCCCGCGCCCAGGCCTGCGGCGCGTACCCCGGCACCCGCCCGGGCTCAGCCACGTGCGCCTCGGTGGCGCCGTAGCTGGCCAGCACGTCACCCGGAACCTGGTCAGCGGGCGCGAACACCACCGCCGCGACCCCTGTGCCGGCGGCCAGCCCGTGGGCGAACGAGAGCGCACGGAGCGAGGCGTCGGCCACGCCGGAGGCGTCGAGTTCCACCAGGCACAGCACTGTCATGGCAGGACCCCCCACTCGTCGAGGACGCGCAGGAGCGCGGGCACCGCGTCCGCTCCGGTGCCGAGCACCGTCGCCTGCTTGCGCTCCGTCTCGGGCACCCGGAGCGTCTCCTTCCGCAGGCCTTCCTCCTGCCAGGCGGGCTCGTGCCGCTCGATCGCCGCCCGCTTGGCCCGCAGCCGGCCCGGCAGGGACGGGTAACGCGGCAGGTTGATGCCCTCCTTTACGGCGACCACCGCGGGCAGGCCGAATTCGAAGCTCTCCTCGGTCCCCCGGTACTCCCGCCCGGCCCGGGCCACGCTCCCCCCGCCCCCATCGCCGCCGCCGGTGATCTCGAGGCTCTTGATGGCGGTGACGCACGGCCAGCCCAGCGCGTGCGCCACCCGGACGCCCACCTGGTAGTCGCCGGTGTCGGCCGCCTCGTTGCCGCACAGCACCAGGTCGTAGCCGTCGCCGGCCTCGGCGCGCCGACGGACCTCGGCCACGATCGCAGCCGCAGTGGCGATCGGGCCCCACTCCCGGCCGTCGGTCTCCAGCAGGACCGCGCGGCCCGCGCCGAGCGCCAGCGCGTCGCGCAGCTGGTCCGCGGCGGCGGGCGGCCCGAGCGTGAGCACAGACACGGTGCCGCCGAGGCGCTCGGTGATCTGGACCGCCTCCTCCACCGCGCATTCCTCGTGCGGGCTGATGGTGAACCCCGACATCCGGGTCTCCACATCCTGCCCGTCCGGGGTCAGCACGATCTTGCCGCCGACCATGGGGACGCGCTTGACGCAGACGAGGATCTCCATGGTGGCTCAGCTCCTGACCCGGGTGTTCTCCGGGTCGAACAGCGGGGTGGACCCGGCGACCGCGACCGTGACCGGGTACTGCTCACCGAAGTACTCCACCGCGAGGCGGGTGCCCTCGCGGGCGTGCTCGGGGGGCAGGTACGCCATCAGCAGGTGCTTGCCCACCGACGGCCCGGCGCCCGCGCTCGTCACGTAGGAGGGACGGCCGAGGGCGTCGACCAGCCGGTCGCCGGCGGCGGACAGGATGGGCTCGCCGCCGAGCATGTAGCGGAGCTGACCGCTGGACGAGGCGTGGTCATCGACGGTCAGCGTGCACATCACCGCGGCGGGCGGGCTTTCCCGCTGGGCCAGGTAGGCCTCCTTGCCGATGAACGGCTGCTCCTTGACCCGCGGCCGGGTCATCCCGGCCTCGACGAGGTTGAAGTCCGGGGTCAGTTCGTTGCCGAAGGCGCGGTACCCCTTCTCCAGCCGGCCCGTCGTCCCGTACACCCCCATGCCGACCGGCACCAGCCCGTGGGGCCGCCCGGCGTCCCAGACCGTGTCCCACACCCTGGCCCCCTGCTCCATCGGCACATACAGCTCCCAGCCCAGATCGCCCACGTAGGAGATGCGCGACGCGAGCACGGTCACCCCGCCCAGCTCCACCTCCCGGCAGGTGGCGAAGCCGAACCCGTCGTGGGACAGGTCGCCCAGCGTGACCGGCTGCAGGATGTCCCTGGCCCGGGGCCCCCACACCCCCAGCGTGGTCCACGCCGAGGTCAGGTCGGCGAGGTGCGCCCCCGCCGGCAGGTGCGCGGTGAACCACTCCTTCTCCGACATGCCGGTCGCGCCGCCGGTGACCACGCGGAAGTGTTCCGCGCCGAGGCGCATCACCGTGAGGTCCGCCTTGAACCCGCCGCGCGGGTCGAGGAGCGAGGTGTAGACGACCCGGCCGGCGCGGACGTCGGCCTGCGCCACCACCAGCGACTGCACGGCCTCGAGCGCGGCGGGCCCGGTGATGTCGAAGATCGCGAAGGCAGAGAGGTCGACGAGGCCGCACGTGTCACGCATGGCGAGGTGCTCGGCGTTGATGATGGGCGACCACCACCGCGACTCCCACTCGGCCTCGCGGTCGCCAAGCCGCCCCGCGTAGCGGGCGAGCAGGGGCTCGTTCGAGGCGTACCAGTGCGGGCGCTCCCAGCCGGCCGTCTCGAAGAACACGGCGCCCAGGTCCGCCTCCCGCTGGTAGACGGGGCTGACCCGGACCGGCCGGCCGGACTCCCACTGCTCGGCGGGGTGGACGATGCCGTACATCTTGTTGAAGCCCTCGCGGGCCCGCGCCGTCACGTGCGCGACGGTGCGCTGGCATGGGTAGAACCGGGCGACGTCGGCCTCGTGCACGTCGATCTGCGGCTCCTGGCCCGACATCAGCTCCGCCACCACGCGCCCGCAGCCCGGCCCCTCCTTGATCCAGCTGGCCGCGGCCGACCACAGCCCCTTCACCTCGGGCATCTCCCCGAGCAGCGGATGGCCGTCCGGGGTCATCGAGATCAGGCCGTTGATCGAGTACCGGATGCCGACCCGCTCGTCGCCCAGCAGGTCCGGCATAAGCTCCAGCGCCTGTGCCAGCTGCGGGTCGAAGTCCTCGGCGGTGAACGGCAGCTCGGTCGGCGACAGCGCCGCTTCCTCGTTGGAGGGGATGTCGTCGGCGCTGACGATGATCGGGCGGTGGGCGTAGGAGCCGACCTCCATGTCGCCGCCGTGCTGGCGCTCGTACATGTTGGTGTCCACGTCCCGCACGATTGGGTAGGCGATCTCCCCGGTGGTGTCGGCGAACAGCGGCACCGGCCCGACGCTGATCATCTGGTGCACGATCGGGGTGAGCGGCAGCCGCGCGCCGGCCATGCGGGCGATGCGCGGGCTCCACACCCCGCAGCAGATCACGCAGATGCCGGTTTCGATGTCGCCCGCGGTGGTGCGGACCCCCCGCACCTGCGGGGTGCTCCCGGCGTCCGAGGTGTCGACGCCGAGGACCTCGGTCCCGGCCAGCACGACAAGCGCGCCGGACCGCTGCGCCTCCTCCCGCAGCAGCGTTCCGGCCCGCAGCGAGTCGACCACGCCCACGGTCGGGAAGTGCGCCCCGCCGAGGATCACCGACTCATCCAGGTACGGCACCAGCTTGCGAACCTCGGCGGGCGAGACCATCTGCGCCGGAATCCCCCACGCCTTCGCCGCGGTGCAGCGGCGGCGCAGTTCGGCCATGCGCTCGGCCGTGCGCGCCACCTCGATCCCGCCGCTCTGGGTGAACACCCCCAGCGCCTCGTACTGCTCGGTGCTGTCGCGGGTCAGCTCCATCATCATCTTCGAGTACTCGATGGGGAAGACGAAGTTGGAGGCGTGCCCGGTGGAGCCGCCCGGATTCGGCATCGGGCCCTTGTCCACCAGGACGAGGTCGCGCCACCCCAGCCGCGCCAGGTGACAGGCGAGGCTGTTGCCAACGATGCCCGCGCCAATGATCACGGCGCTGGCCCGGGCCGGTGTGTCAGTCATGCCGCTGCTTCCTGCCAATCAATTGTCCAAGTTCTCTGCTTTTCCCGCCCCCGCGCTCTGCTCTTCCCGCCCCCGCGCTTCGCGGCCGCCCCCGCTCTGCGCCCGCCCCCGCTCTGCGCGGGACGGACCGGCCCCGCCGCCCGGACTGCTGGCGGCGGGGCCGGTTCGTGACGCGGGACGATGTCGGCGCCGGTGCCATCACATGAACTGGCCCTTGACGCGATACTGCAGCCTAAGCCGTCCCCGGCGCCCTACTCGACCGGGATCTCCTTGTTGATCAGGCCGAGGTCGATCCCCTGCCGGCTGCGGATGATCCGCGCGCCCACGTACAGCACGATCGCCAGCGCGTACATGGCGCCCATGTAGACCAGCGAGGACGGCTTGTTCACGAAGTACAGGTCGTTCTTGAGCCACTCGACGAGGTTGAAGACGAGCAGCCCGATCGTGATCAGGCCGGACACCGGGACGATGGGCACCCCGAGCACCTTGACCTTGCTGGCGGGTGATGCCTCCCACAACTCGCGCTTGCGCCACGGCAGGACGACCACGGCGATGGCACTGAACAGGTAGGTCACCGCGATGACCAGCGTCGCGTCCAGCGTGTAGGTCACGAACGTGGTGTTGTAGGCGTACAGGGCGGACAGCCCGACGGCGGGCAGCAACATCAGGAGCAGCGAGTAGAGCGGCACCTTGCGCTTCTCCGACACCTCGGCGGCCCGGTCGGGTAGCACCCGGTCGAACGCCGCGGCGAAGATGACCCTGGTGGATGACAGGAACAGCGTCCCCACCCAGCCGAAGAACCACAGGCTCAGCACCAGGATGAGGATGACCTGGAAGGCGGTGTTGTGCACCAGCCACGCCGCGAACAAGAACGGGTACGGCCAGATGCCGAACTGCGGCGTGGCGTTGTAGTCCAGCGAGTTGAGGTTCTGGTAGAAGCCCCAGCCGAAGGTCTTGGCCATCAGCAGCAGGAAGATGACCGTCAGCGCCACGGTGATCCACAGGCCGGTGAACATGCCGGCGAAGACCCGCCGGAAGTCACTGGCGCCGCGGATCTCGCCGTACAGCGTGGCGCCCCAGTTCGGCCACAGGATGAAGAACATCATCGCAGGGACCAGCAGCATCGTCGGCCCCAACGGGCCGAAGCTCAGCGGCGACGTGGTGTAGCCGGCCTTGGCGGCCGCATGGTTGGTCGCGGCGTAGGCGTTGTTCATGCCGAAGAGCTTGTGCGCCTCAAAGTTGAACGAGGAGATGAAGCTGGCGCGGGAGTTGAACAGCAGCAGGCCCACGATGACCGCGAAGCCGATCAGGCCGCCGATGAAGCACCACCGCTGGACCTTGGCGTAGCCAGCCATCCCGATCGACACCAGGATGCCGGCCAGCCCAATCGTGATGAGCGACACCACGAAGATGCCGTTATGCGTGGTGAACCACGCGGCACCACCCGTCGGCCAGGTCCATTTCAGCGTCGCCCACAGCGGCTGGAACAACTGGACCGACAGGATGTTGCCGTAGATCGGCGCCCATAGCCACAGGATGAACCACCAGCCGGTGGCAGCCATCACGAAGCCCAGGCCGCTGCCGAGGATCCGGGTCTGCCACACGTAATCACCTCCCGCCCGCGGGATGGTGACGATCAGGCCGGTGTAGGCGATGACCAGGAACGAGACCCAGACGCCCGAGATGATCACCGCGGTGATCAGCTGGCCCTTGGGGAAGGCGGGCCCGGCGAAAGTGAACTCGTAGATGCCCAGCGTGACGAAGTTGGTCGCCAGGCACGCGTAGATCAACGAGTCCCTGACCGACCAGCCACGGACCAGGCCGGTGGCCTTGCGGAGGAAGAGTGCAGGTCTTTCCTCGCCTAGCGCTTCAGCTGCCATAACTTGCCTCCCATGTGGGCTGATCCGGGACGTGCTTTGACCGGCTCTGGCGATGTGAGCCGGGCGGCAGCGCTCAACCGTTCACGAGAAGGTATTTGGTGACCTTGCCCTTCTTCGCGTTCAGTTCCAGCAGCGCTCCCTGCAGGACGCCATCACCATAGACGCTGCCCGGATTAATCGCGAGCGTGCGTCCCATCTTCTTTACACCACGGCTCTCGTGAATGTGCCCATGCACGGAAAGCATGGGCTGGTAGCGAACGATTGCGTCACGTACGGCCTTGGACCCTACCGGCTTCATTACCGCCCCGCCGTGGATCGGCCGGAGCGTGGCGTCGAGCGCCGGTGCCTCGTCGAGCCCGGTCCCGTACGGGGGGGCGTGGAAGTTGAAGATGGCGCGCTCCATGTCGGGGACCAGGCGCGCCACTGCCTCGATCTTGGGCGCCAGTTCCTCTTCCGGCGCCTCGCGGAAGGTGTCCCAGGGGGTCGGGTTCGTCCAGCCCATCGAGACCAGGTGGAAACCACCGAGGTCGAGCAGCTTACCCTCGGCGAACGTCACGCAAGGCGATGACTCGATTACGGGGTCGATTTCGAAGAAGTCGTCGTTCCCGCCATTCAGGATGCACGGGATCTGCCCGCCCCCAAGCTTGCCGTCGGCCATGTCGAGCCAGCGGTCGAGGGAGGACAGCATCTCGGCGCTGAACCGCTCGTCGACCGCGCTCTCCTCCTTGCTCATCCAGGACAGCTCGTCCGGGGTCACAATCGCCGGGTAGGACCCCCGGTTACGGATCTGGGTCTGGATCTTCTCGAGTTCTTCCTTGTTCTCGATGCGGCGCTTCTCCCCGCCGAAGACGACCTCCCAGTGCCCGTTGTGGGCGGTGATCGGCACCATCACCTTCCCGGTGACGTCCCCGCCGAGTATCACGAGGTCAGCCTTGTAGAAGCTGGCCGCGTTGAGGAACTTGCGCCAGCAGATTTCGGAGCCGTGAATGTCAGTGGCGAAGAAGACTCGCACCGGGATCACCTATGCCTTCCCAGCGCACCCTGTGCAACCAGCATGCGCTCTGTGCAACGTGTAGCACTCACGGGAAACCGACGTCAAGCAGGCAGATCGATCAGTGAGCCACTTCTTCCGGGAGCTCGTACCAGCGCACGCGGTCGCCCGTAGCAGCCCTGAGCTTCCACTTGATCGACTTGGGGGCCTGCTGCGCGACCTCGTGCAGCCGCCTCGCCTGCGCGAGCGGTTCATAGCGGGCGCCAGGGGGGACCAGGCTGGGGCGGTCGGCGAGCAAAGAAGGCAGCTTCTCCAGGTTGCCGGTCACCGTCCGCCACCATCCCCAGTCCGATCCCAGCAGCTTGCCGAAGCGGTCGGTGTCGAGCGAGGCCTGCCCGCCGCCGTCCACCGGAAGACCGGCCAGCAGATGCACGAGGTCGTGCGCGTCCTTCTCGTTCAGCTCGATGATCTGCAGCTTCGACAGGAGCACGTCGATGGCGTCGATCGTGAACGGCTGGCGGGAGAACCCGGGCCGGAAGTCGAGGGTGTGGCACATGGTCAGCCGGTCGACCATGACGTCGATGGGGCGCCCGGACGGGGCGTTGAAGTACATCTGCCGGTCGCCGTTGAGGTTGTTGAACCTGCGGTCGGGCTCGCACCCGGCCTCGGCCAGCCAGTCCGCGACCTTTTTCCGCTCTTTGGAGACGCACGCGAAGTCCATGTCCTGGCCCGCGCGCAGCCGGGGCGGGAAGTCAGGGCAGAGCACCCGCACGGCAAGTCCGCCGAGCAGCTTGAGCCCTAGCGAGGCCTCCCCGGCACCGCGGGCGAGCCCCAGAGCCTCGGGCAGCGGATCGTCGCTGGGGGGGACGGCACCGGCCGCGCTGGGAGTACCCATGCCCTGCCTGCTCTCATTCATCCTGGGCGCCCGCGGGAACGCCGGCACCCGGCACGTTGGCTGCTCAGCGAGTATGCCATGACCAGACCCAAACCCGGCCACTCTGGTTGACGCCGGGCGGGCGATCTAGCCATCCTGGTTGCATGGCCGATGGAGAAGTTGCGTCCAACGCAACCTACCAGTCGGCCGAGCGCATGCTGGCGGTGCTCAAGACCTTCGACGACGGCCGGGTGGAGCTCGGCGTGGCGGAGATCGCCCGCGCGCTCGAAGTGCACAAGTCCACCGCCTCACGCCTGGCCGCCGCGCTGGAGCGGACCGGCTTCCTGGCCCGGGCCGGCAAGCGCTACCGCCTCGGCGTGGAGGTCATCCGGCTGGGCACGATCGCGCTGCGGAGCTTCGACCTGATCGCCACGATGCAGCCCGGGATGGAGAAGGTCTCGCAGCGGACCGGGGAGACGGTCAACCTCGCCGTGCCCGACGGTGCGGACGTGCTGAACGTCGCCGAGGTGCCCAGCACCTACATCCTGAGCTGCTCGGGCGGCTGGATCGGGCGGCGGACCAGGCCGCACGCCGTGGCGAACGGCAAGGTCCTGCTCGCCTACGGCGCCCTGCCTCAGCCCCGCACGCTGGAGCGCTACACGGCGCGGACGATCACCTCGCCCGACGCGCTGGCCATGGAGCTGGAGCACGTCCGCAGGGACGGCTACGCCACGGCGATCGCGGAACTCGAGGAGGGCCTGGTCGCCGTCGCCGCGCCGGTGTTCGACCCGGCCGGCACCTGCGTCGCCGCGCTGTCCGTCTCCGGCCCCGAGTTCCGGATGCTGCCGGAGACCCTGGACGGGCTCGGGAAGCTGTGCGCGAGCGCGTGATGCGGTCAACCGGTTCCGCGCATCATGCCGCAGGCGCCGGGCCGAACGCCGCGAGGACCCGAAGTGCCGCAGCGGTGTCCCGGCGCCGAGGACCAGCCTCCCGCTGTGCCGATTTGCGCGCCTCCGGCACGACCAGGCGAAGCGCCCGCGAGGGAGGCCATGAAGGGAGTGAGCCACCATGCGTGAGTATCTGCTCTGCGCCGGCGGTGCCTGGCGGCCGGGCCGCGCGGGCAGCGCCCCGGCGGTCAGCCCGTCTTCGGGTGAGACGTTCGCGACCGTGGCCGTCGCCGCCCGCGCCGACGTCGACGACGCGGTAGCCGCGGCGACCGCGGCGTGGCCCGCCTGGGCGGCACTGTCCGCCTTCGAACGCGCCGCCGCCTGCGAGGCGGTGGCCGCGGCCATCCTCCGCCGGGCCGAGGATCTCGCCCGGGCGCTGACCGAGGACCAGGGCAAGCCCCTGGAGGCCGAGGCCCGTGACGAGGTCGCCGAACTCGCCGAGTACTTCCGGATGGCGGCAGAAGATGCCAAACGCCTGGCGGGGGCTGCCCCGGCCTCCACGGCGGCGGGCCGGCGCGTGCTGACCCTACGGGTGCCGCTCGGCGTGGTCGGCGTGATCAGCCCGTGGAACTGGCCCTACACGATGGGTGCCGAGCTGTTCGCGCCCGCGCTGGCAGCGGGCAACGCGGTCATCTGGGTGCCCGCCCCCACCACCTCGGCCTGCTGCGCGCTGCTGGCGGAGATCATCACCGGGGAGGATCTCCCCCACGGGGTGTTCAGCTTCCTGCCCGGCCCCGGTCCCGTGGTGGGCGACGCCGTAGCCGGCCACCCCGGCGTGCACGGGGTGGGCTTCATCGGGTCGGTGGCGACCGGCGCGAGCGTCGCCGCCCGGTCGGCCAGCAAGACCCAGCTGCTGGAGCTGGGTGGCAACGGGCCGATGGTGATCCTCGAGGACGCTGACCTCGGCCTGGCCGCCGAGGCGGCCCTCGAGGCCGCCTTCCTGTGCGCGGGCCAGAGCTGCACCGCGGGCGAGCGGTTCCTCGTCCATTCCGCGGTGCGGGCCGAGTTCACCGAGCGCGTGGTGGCGCTGACAAAGGACCGGATCCGGCTCGGCGACCCGTTTGACCCCGGCACCACGATGGGGCCGCTGAACAACGAGCCGACCGCGGCCAAGTTCGACCGGCACGTCGCCGACGCGGTGGCCCACGGCGCGCGGGTGGCCTGCGGCGGCGGTCGCGCGGCCGGGTTCCCGACGGCGCTGTACGCCGAGCCCACCGTCCTGGACGGGGTCACGCTGGAGATGGAGATCGCGCGCGAGGAGACGTTCGGCCCGGTGGTCCCGGTCATCGAGGTGGCCTCGGCCGCGCGGGCGCTCGAGCTGACCAACGGTTCGCCCTTCGGGCTCACGGCCGCGGTGTTCACCGGTGACCTGGAGCGCGGGCTGGCCTTCGCTGAGCAGGCCCGGGCGGGGTGGGTCAACATCAACGCCTCGACCAACCTCTGGGAGTCACACCTGCCGTTCGGTGGGCGGTCGGGGTCGGTGAGCGGGCGCGGGCGGGTCGGCGGGCGGTTCGCCATGGAGACCTTCACCGAGCCGAAAACGATCGTCTACCCAGCCCCCCGTTACCGCTGACGGATCACCTGGAACGTCGCCAGGGACGGGTCGGCCGCGTAGGCGATCCGGCCGCCCTGCGCCTTGGCGGCGCGCAGCGCCGCCAAGGCGTCGCCCGTGATCACTTCACCCGGCGCGAGCACGGGTATCCCCGGCGGGTAGGGCGCGACCAGTTCGGCGCTGATCCGTCCGGCGGCGGCATCAGCCCCGACGGTTTCGTTCGGCGCAAAAAATGCCTCTCGCGGTGGGATCGCCATCTCCGGCGACACCGACCAGGCGGGGGACGGGTCGGGCCGCCGCGGCGGTCCGCGGTGGCGCTCGATCGCGGCCATCAGCGTGCCGGTGAAGCGCGCCACCGTGTCCTCCTCGTCGGCGACCGTGATGATCGGCACGATCATGTCCCGGTCGCCCAGCTCGACCGGCATCCCGGCGGCGATCAGGTCCCTCTCGACCGCGTAGCCGTCCGCTCCGGCGCCGGCCAGCAGCACGACCAGCTTGGCCGGGTCCACGCCGGGGCCGTCGAGCACGGCCACGCCGGGAACCTCGGCCAGCCGCCGCCGCGCGGCGGCCACCAGCCGCAGCAGGCGCGCGCACAACTGCTTCCCATCCCGGGCCAGCAGCGCCCGGCACGCGTCGATGCTCGCGGTGATCGCCCCGGCCGGGCTGGTCGTATGGGTCGCCTCGAAGGCGCGGTCGAGCCTGGCCGGGTCGAGGCGCTGGGTGCGGGCGAGCACGATCGCGCCCTGGGTGCAGGCGGGCAGCGCCTTGTGCGCGCTCGTCACCATCCCGTCCGCGCCCGCGGCGATCGCGTGCGGCGGCAGGTCGGGATGGAAGCCCAGGTAAGCGGCCCAGGCGGCGTCCACGATGAGCGGGACGCCCGCCTCGTGCGCGGCGTCAGCGTGGCCGGCCAGGTCCCCCGTGGTGCCCACGTAGGACGGGTCGCCCAGGAACACCGCGCAGGCCCCCGGGTGCGCGGCGAGGGCACCCCGGACCGTCTCCACCGCGACCGCCGCGGGCAGCCCGGTGCCCGGATCCCGTTCGGGCAGCACCCACACCGGGCGCAGGCCCGCCAGGACCAGCCCGAGCAGCAGCGACCGGTGCAGGCACCTGGTGACGATCACCTCCTGCCCCGGCGAGCCGACCGCAAGCGCCAGAGCCTGGTTCCCGTGCGTGGAACCCGCCACAGAGAACCTGCACCAGTCCGCGCCCCATAGGCGCGCGGCCCGCTGTTCGGCGTCGCCGAGCAGCAAGTCGGCGTGCTTGATCGTGTCCAGGCCGCCGTAGAGCGGGGTGTCCCCGGCGGTCACGGCGCCGGTCAGGCCCTGCCGCTGCTTGTGCCCCGGGGTGCACATGGGGGTGAGCTCACCGCGTTCGGCCGCGGCGATGGACCGCAGCCAGCCGTCCAGGAGCGGCGCGTCGGCGCGAAGCTGCTGCGGGTCGCGGGGTTCCGTCAGAGGCTGGCTGGGTCCGGGCACGAGCCCAGTCTGCCCGATTCGCCGCCGCGGCCTCTCGTGAGCCGCCGTGGCCGCCGCACGAGGCGGCGCGCGCCTTATCTGGCTGGGCTGCCCCGCTCAGCGGGCGAAGCGGGGCCGTCGTCGATCCGAAGGCGGTACCCCGTCCCCCGGACCGTCTCGATCATCGGCCCGCCAAGCTTGCGGCGAAGGTAGCCGACGTACACGTCAACGAGGTTGGTCCGCGGATCGAAGTCCATGCCCCAGGCCATGGACAGAAGTTCCTGCCGGGAGAGCGTCTGGCCGGGGTGGTCGGCGAAAGCCTGCAGCAACGAGAACTCTCGGGCCGACAGGTTCACCCTCCGCCCAGCGGCCGTCACCTCGCGTCTCACGACGTCCACACAGATGCCGCCGACGCGAAGCACGCCGACCGGCACGGCGGAGCCGGGCCGGAGCCGCGCCCGCACTCGGGCCAGGAATTCCTCGAACGCGAACGGCTTCGCCAGATAGTCGTCGGCGCCAAGATCGAGCCCGCGGACCCGGTCGTCCACCCGCCCCCGGGCGCTCAGGATGAGCACGGGAACGCTGGCCCCGCGCGACCGCAGGCCGGCCAGCACCTCGAGGCCGTCGAGGTCGGGCAGCTTGAGGTCCAGGACTACGAGCGAGACATCCGGCTCAACGCCAAGATGGAGCCCTTCCTGACCGGTCCTCGCCCATGCCACGGCATAGCCATGGGCCGCCAGGCCCTTCTTCAAGAATGACGCGATGCGCTCCTCGTCCTCGACCACCAGGATCTTCACCGGGGAATCCTGATCCAGAACGTGGCGCCTCGCCCCGGCCTGTTCACGACGCCGGACTCCCCGCCGTGGGCTCTGGCGATCCCCCGGACGATGGATAGGCCCAATCCCGTCCGCCCCGTTCGCGGCGACGCGGTGCGGAAGGGCTCGAAGACGAGCCGCTCCTCACCGGGCGGCAGCCCGCCTCCCTCGTCGGCCACCTCGAAGCGCCAGGATGAAGGCTCCGCCCTGACCCGGAGGTAGACCGGCCCGTTACCTTGCGCGTGCCCGGCGGCGTTCTGCAGGAGGTTCAGCAGGGCCTGGGTGAGCCGCTGGGGGTCGGCGCTAAGCGTCGCGCCGGTGGGGTCATGGTCCCGCTGCAGACGGTGCCCGAGGATGGGCTCTGCCATGGTGACGATGCTGCTCACGAAGTCGTCGAGGGGGAGCGGCTCCACCTTGAGCAGCACCCGGTCGCCCACCCGGGCGAGGGTGGTCAGGTCTTCCACCAGCCGGCCCATGAGGTCGAGTTCGCTCACGAGCGTCTCCTTGACGGCCCGCACCTCCAGGCCGTCGGCCCCGTCTTCCAGCACGTCGAGGTGGCCGCGGCAGATGGTGAGAGGAGTCCGTAGCTCGTGCGAGACCGCCGACAGGAACGCGTCCTTCATCCCGTCCAGCTCGCGAAGCTGCTCGGAGCGGTATCGCTCAAGGTGCAGAGCCCGTTCGAGCGTCTCGAGCCTGGCTACGCCCCACGCGATGCCTTCTCCCACCAGCACGCATACCGGGATGGTGGTCGCCGCTGAGGCGAAACCTGCCCCCACGTCGCCAGGCATCGCAAGCAGTGGCAGGGTATATGCTGCGGCGGCGAGGGGGGCCATGAGCAGGGACGTGCGCGGCGGCTGGGCAAGCCCGATCCAGACGAAGGCGACCACGAAGAAAACGCCGTACGTGTGCAGATCAGAGCCACCGAAGGTGTTCCCCAGGGCGATGAGGGCGAACGCTGGCGGGAGGATCCCAAGGCTTGCCCTCCGAGGCCAGCGCCCCCACGGCGCGGACCAGATCGCGATGCCAGCGACCAGCGCGATCGCTGAGACCAGCCCCAGCGCGACCCGGTCCGCCCCCGGCGCGGGAAGCGGAAGCGTCATGAGACCCAGCAATCCCGAGCCGATGTAGAAGACGGCCGCCAGCCGCCCGAAAAGGGTCTGCCTGCGACTGCGTTCCTCATTGGGCAGGGCAGCGCCGTCGGCGGTGGCGATGGAGCTGGGGCGGAGCGGATCGCCCGCAAGGGAACCCGGCGGCTGCCGGCCAAGCTTGGTGAGGACCCCTCGCAGGTAGCCAAGCTCGGTGAATGTCTCATCAGTGTGGGGTCCAGCCACCGGAAACCCCCCTAACGCGGGCTCTCACCTGTTCCGGTGGGTAACGTCCCCCAAGATTTGCTCCCTACTCGCCAGTAGGGTCCTCATCTTTCGGTGCGTTCGTGATGAGAGCACCACAAAGGGGACGGAGTCGGCTCCTTGTGGGGGAGCCGTCCGCCCCCTTGTGGCCGCCCCCCTGCGGCCGCCCCCCGCGACCGCGCCTATGGGCAGTGAATGACATGGCGGCTACACCAGCTGGCTTGGATTGCTCCCTCCTTGTCGCATTTAGCCGCTATCGCCGACAAGACAGTTAAGAGAACTCTCACGGGGTCCTGCGGCCGTCTGTCAGCCACTGCCATCCGCAGCAGGAAAGGGAACCTCCGCAGCCGACCCGCACCCACCTTCGATGAGAGGTTTCTCATCAAGGGCATTGGTCCAAGTTCCCGGGGGCAGGTTGCCGCGGCATCGGTGCCGGAGACCGGCACCCAGGACAAAGGAGCGACTCGTGAAACACATTGTGTGTTGTGCCGCTCTGGCGGTGGCGGGCATGGCCGCGCTGTCGGTGCCGCTCATGGCCGCGCTGTCGGTGCCGCTGGCGGTTCCCGCGGCAGCGGCACCGACCCCGACGTCCCCGCGGCCATGACACTGACCAACGTGTCACTGACCAGCCCAGCCCGGGCCTGAGCGGCCACCTGCGGGTCAGGGCAGCTCTTCAAGCGGCATTACGCTACGCGCGTGGCGACCTCCTCCGAAGCCCCGGCCGCAGCCCCGGTGAGCTACCGGCAGTCCGGCTTTCCTTCGATCCCCGGCGCCGTGGACATCCTGCTGATCCGGCACGGCGAGTCGCAGCCGTACACCCCGGGCAACCCGTTCCCCGTGGCGGACGGGCACGGCGACCCCCCGCTCGCGCCCGAAGGCCACGAGCAGGCCAAACTCCTCGCCGACCGGCTCTCGCCCGCGCGCATCGACGCGATCTACGTGACCAACCTGACCCGGACCGCGCAGACAGCGGCGCCGCTGGCCGCCCGGCTCGGCCTGACCCCCGTGGTGGAGCCCGAGTTGCGGGAGGTGCACCTGGGCGACTGGGAACGCGGCGAGTACCGGCAGCGGGTCGCCGAACGCGACCCGCTGGTGCGGGAGGTGTTCGCGCAGCAACGCTGGGACGTGATCCCGGGTGCCGAGCCGTCGGCCGCGTTCGAGGCCCGGGTGCGCGCGGCGATCGAGCGGCTGGCCAGCGCGCACCGCGATCAGCAGGTGGCCGTGTTCACCCACGGCGGGGTGATCGGGCAGGTGCTGGCGCTGGCCAGCGGGTCCCGGCCGTTCGCGTTCCTGTCCGCGGACAACGCGTCGATCTCCCGCCTGGTCATCGCCGACGAGCTGTGGATCGTCCGCGGCTTCAACGACACCGCCCATCTAGAGCCCTGACCCGGGAGGACGCTAAGCCTCGTCCTTGGGCTCGGCGGGAAACCGGCCCAGACCTTGGACCGCGTAGAGCGTTCCCTCGTCCATGAGGGCGCGCATGGCCTTCTGGATGGTGGACCTGGACAGCCCGGTTTCCTGGACCAACTCATGTTCGCTGGGGATCGGCTGCCGGGGCTGGTACTCCCCCGAGGCGATGCGGTCACGGATCAGGTCGGCAAGCTGCCGCCACCTGGGGATATCCGCCCGGAACATCCGTTGAGGTTACGTGACCAGGGGCGACGTAAGATACCTGTATCTGAGTGCACTCAAGTACACTCAGGTCTATGGATGACCTGAGCCAGTTGCGCGCAGAGTACCCGGCATGGCGGTTTGGCACGGTGTGGGCGACGGCGGCGAGCGGGCCTGACAAGCGGCGGCTATGGGCCAGCCGGGACGGGATCTTGTTGACTGCCTGGAACGCGGCCGGCCTGCGAACCCAGATCGCCCACGAGGAGCGGCAAACTGAGCCGCCCGTCCGGCTGTCGTGAACCAAAGTCGCGGCGCGCACGTAGTTAGGGCAAAAGCTCCGGTCGCCGGGCGGCGTCGGGCCGGAGCACAGCCCCCGGAGCGGTCGCGGCTTCCCCGAGAGTTGCGGCCGTTCCGGGCCTCAAACGGCAACGGCGTGGCCGGGTTCAAGGTGGCAAAGGTGACCGCCGCGTGCCCTTAAGGGCCGCCTGCCCTTATGGGCCGGCTCACGCGCGCAGCTGACCGTCCGGGGCTACCCCGCGGCGGTCAGCGGCGCGAGCAGATCACCCCGCGCCGCTACCCGCTCCAGCACCGCGTCGCTGGTGAAGACGAGGTCCTCAGGTCGCTTGCAGTCGGCGACCTCGTCCCAGGTGACCGGCGTGGACACGGTCGGCATGCTGCGCGCCCGCAGCGAATACGGCGCGACGGTGGTCTTGACGGCGTTGTTCTGGCTCCAGTCGATGAGGACCTTCCCCGGGCGTAGTGTCTTTGTCATTTTCGAAACGATGGCCCCGGGGTGCTCCCGTCCCAGCTGCTCGGCCAGCGACCGGGCCAGGGCGCTGGCGCGGTCGGAGCTGAATCCGGACAGGGCGGCCAGCAACTGCAGGCCCTTGCCGCCCGAGGTCTTGGCGAACGGCCGCAGCCCGAGTTCCTCCAGCAGCGGCCGGAGCAGGAGCGCCACGGCGCAGCATTCCACGATGTTCGCTGGCGCGCCGGGATCGAGGTCAAACACCAGCAGGTCGGGCTCGCCCTGGTGGGGGAGCCGCCACATGGGCGTGTGCAGTTCCAGGCCGGCCAGGTTGGCCGTCCAGATGAGCGTCGGCAGGTCATCGGCGACGACGTAGCGCACCCAGTCCTGGCCCGAGGTCGAGCCCGGCGAGTGGACCCGCTCGGTGCGCACCCAGCTAGGCCGGTGGTCCGGGGCATGCTTGGCGTAGAAGTGCTGGCCGGTCACGCCGTCCGGGTACCGCTTGAGGGTGAGCGGCCGGCCGGCGATGTGCGGCAGCAGCGCTGGCGCGACACGCAGGTAGTAGTCGATCACGTGGCCCTTGGTGAACCCCGCCTGCGGGTACAGCACCTTGGCAAGGTTGGTCAGGATCAGGTTCCGGCCCTCGACGTCGACCGCGACCTTGTCCGGCTCTGGGCTCATTGCCCTTGGCCCCTCCTGCCCAGCTGCGGTCCGCGGTGCCGACCGTCTGCTGGTACCCGGCCTCCATTCAGGCAAAACGGAACCCCCTCGGCATCCCCGTCCGCTCGGTCAGCCAGTGACGGAAGAAATAGACAGTTGTCAATGCCCGTCCCATACTGGGGGCATGACCGCCGCGCCCGCAATTCCGGCCCGGGTCGAACTCCCGCTGGCCGCCGCCTGCTGTGCGCCGTTG
>Ga0207684_10001959_pt1 | contig 21311 bp, 15 predicted proteins | sample KBSK5501metaG_FD_184342 | JGI IMG/M metagenome (GOLD analysis project Ga0207684, IMG submission 184342) | Corn, switchgrass and miscanthus rhizosphere microbial communities from Kellogg Biological Station, Michigan, USA - KBS K5-50-1 metaG... | ecosystem: Host-associated > Plants > Roots >...
GGCCAATGCCTCTCTGGGTCTGCTGCGTGTGCGCCAGGGCAAACACGACGAAGCCCGCAAACGACTGGAGCGCGCTGTGGCTGCCAGTTCTCAAAACTACCTCATTCACTACTACTACGCTTACGCTCTGAGCCAGCAGGGTAACGGTGACATGGAGACGGTGATGGGTATCGCTCCTGAGACTGCCGCAATTATGCGCCGCGAATTGAAGCGAGCGATCGAGCTCCGCCCTGATTTTCTCGCATCGTATAGCTTGTTGGCGTTTGTGAATCTGGTGACCGAAAACGAGCTTGAGGAAACTATCGAAATGCTCAAGCGGGTCCTGGCGGGTTCTCCTCACGGACATGATCTGATGTTCATGCTGGCGCAACTATACCTGCGCAAGCAGGACTTCAAGGCAGCGCGACAACTTATCAATAAGATCACCGAGAACGGCGATTCGGTCTTGCGCGAGCGAGCGCAACGATTGCTGACGCAGCTTATTTCGGTGGAAGAGCACCTGGCACGCATCGAGAAGCTGAAACGGGAAGAGGCATCATATTCGCGCGCCGGCACCACGCCGGGCGATTCCAGCGCGGCAACCTCACAGACGTCCCTTGAACACCCATTCGATCCGGCAGCGGCACTGCGAGAATCACTCAGAAAGCCGGTCACGGGGGAGACGCAGACACAAGGCACGCTCACCCGAATCGACTGCGATGCAAAGGGTATTACTTTTATCGTCAAAGTTGGCGACCGGATGCTCAAACTAAATACGGACACGTTCCTGCACGCAAACATCATGAGCTTCAGTGAAGATGCGGGCAACGAGATTACCTGTGGAATACGTAAGACTCAAAACAACGTCGTCGTAGCATATGTCCCTCTGACTGGCCCGCGCGCAAAAGTCGACGGCGCACTGAAGTCGGTTGAGTTCGTGCCGCCGGACTTCAAACTAAAACCGTAGAAATCAGTAGGCAGTAGGCACAAAGATAATCTGCATTCTGCTTTGTGCCTACTGCCTACTGTTTTCCTGCAATCCATTCAGCCACCGCTTCCGTATATTCTCCGAGTTCGCACAAATCAACTTCTAAAAAGGAAGGTAATAAAACAGTGAAGAGAGTAAGTCTCATGCTGCTGTTCGCAGCTGTCTCAATCGCAATCGCTAACGGAAGTGCTTCGGCGCAAATGCAAATGAACAAGATGGATTCGATGAATCCGATGGTCGGTGGCGCACCAATGCTTCGTTCGCGCGACATTGTTGACAATGCAGTCAACTCAGCTGACCACACGACGCTGGTGGCAGCGGTGAAGGCTGCTGGATTGGTGGAAACCCTGAAAGGTGCAGGTCCATTCACGGTGTTTGCACCAACCAACGCGGCTTTTGACAAACTACCCGCGGGCACTGTAGACATGCTGGTCAAACCCGAGAACAAAGAGACGTTGACCAGGATCCTGACTTATCACGTATTGGCCGGAAAGTTTGACTCAAAGGCAATTGTCAGTCGGATTCGCAAAGGTCACGGCAGCGCGAAATTTAAGACAGTCAGCGGTGCCACGTTGACGGCGTCGAAGAGCGGAAACGACCTGATCCTTCGCGACGAGAAGGGCGGCACTTCGCGAGTGACGATCGGAAACGTGTATCAATCAAACGGAGTGATTCACGTGGTTGATTCAGTGTTGCTGCCAAACTAAAAGAAAAGGGGAAAAGGGGAAAAGGGGAAGGGGGAAAGGGGAAAGAGGTAAATGGGTCAATCCTCTTTCCCTGTTCTCCCTTCCCCTTTTTCCCCTTTCCCCTTTTCCCCTCTTCCCCGGTTGACCACATCGTTCCTTTCCGAGCATGATCGAATATCCGATCCTGTCGAAGGGAGAATCGCTTTGATTACCTGCCGCAAGATGACCGCCCCAGATGTTTCCGACGCATTTGAGATGCTCCGAGTATTTCTCAGTGAAGACGAGCACTACCTCGCGAGCAGCAAAGCATATGGCGACCGAGGGTTTCAGGGACTTAACGATGCGCTTGACCTGTTTCTCGAGCAACCTGAACTGGGTTTTGTGTGGCTGGCTTATGACGAACGCGGTGTGAGCGCAGTCTGCGTGGTTTGTTACGCAATCTCGACCTCGATGGGAGCGGTAGTGGCGAAGCTTGACGACGTTTCAGTGAAGGCGGACCGGCGCGGCGGCGGGATTGGGACTACCCTGTTGGAACAACTAAAAGAGCAGCTCAGAAAAGAGTCGGTAACCCGAATTGATGTGGGCGTGCACCTCGAGAATCCGGAGGCGCGCAGGTTTTATGAACGACTCGGGTTTGTCGCGCTGAATGAAGAACGATTGGCGTGTGTGATTTAACAGTGGGGAAAGGGGGAAGGGGGAAAGGGTAATAAGTATTTACTCGTTACCCCTTCCCCTATGTTCTAGCGCAGGTTCGCAATCTCCTCAAAGTATTTCGCAAACGCTACCATCCCGCCAGATGCTTGCTGCCAATCAAAATTCTCGTTGGGCGCATGGTAGCCATGCTCAGGTAACGACAGCCCAAGAAACAGAACCGGACACTTTAGAACTTTCTCAATACTCGTCATCGCTCCAATTGTCCCGCCGTCGCGCACAAAAACCGCGTCGCGTTTGAAAGCAAACTTCACGGCGCGCTTTAAAGCCTCAGGCAGCGGGCCTTCAAGCACTGTTCGAAATGCCGGGGCGGCGGATTCGAATTGTATGCTCACGTCGGAATTAAGTTCTTTTACCGCGGCCTTAAGTTGTTTCTTGATCTTTTCGGGATCCTGACCGGGCACCAGGCGAAACGACGCTTTAACTTCGGCACGCGGCGGCACAATCGACTTCACGCCGGGTCCCTGATAGCCGCCGGTGACGCCGTGCACTTCGAACGTAGGCATGCCCCAAATCCGTTTCATCACTTCGAGCGCATCCTCAGTGCGCATGAGTTTCAGATGATGCGCTTTTTTGAACGCGCGAGTGTTGAAACCGCAGTTGGCCCAATCGTTCAATTCCTGTTTTGAAAGTGGTATCATGTCATCATAGAAACCCTTGATCTTGATCTTTCCGGTCTTGGGGTCATAGAGATCGCAAACCAGTCGCATCAATTCGGCGATAGGATTGCGAGAGGCGCCGCCTGTTTCGCCCGAGTGGGTGTCAACCTCTCCGGTTTCGAGCTGCAACAGAAATCCAAGCAAGCCACGCAAACCGGCGGAACTGGCGGGGCGGTTACGCGAAACCCAAACCGTATCGGAAACAACGACTGAATCCGTGCGCAGGCTCGACTTCGCTTTGGTAATAATCTTTTCGAAGTTCGGCGAGCCAATCTCTTCTTCAAACTCCCACAGGAAGCGAATATTGATCGGAATGCCCGCTTCCAAAGCGGCGCAAGCGCCGAAGAGCGCCGCGAGCGCGGGACCCTTGTCGTCGGTTGTGCCACGACCGAGATAGGTGTCGCCCTTCTTCGTCATTACAAACGGCTCGTTGTCCCAGGGCTCTGTCTCCATTGACGCGGGTTGAACGTCCATGTGGTTGTATACAGTGACTGTCGGAAGTTTTTTGTCTGTGCCAAAAACGCCATAGACGGTCGGATTTCCATTCTTGACTTCAAAAACGTCCACTTTGCCGCCGAACCGCTGCATTGTTTCAACCGTCAAATCAACTCCCTTGCGAATGTCTTCCGCATGCGACGGATCACAAGAGACTGTTGGCGTTTCAACGAATCGCTTTAGTAGCGATTCATACTCGTCGCGGTGATTTTTGGCAAAGGAGAAGAGTTGGTTTCGGTCAAGCGGGTTCGCCATTCGGGAGATCCTCCGGTTCGAATTGTTTGAAAGCACTCCTGACGATCACGATTGCTTGTTCTTACGACTTGAATGCTGCCGAACGTCTACCAGGATCTTGTCAGTGCCACCCTGCGTTGGCAGGTGGGTAACCCTAACCTTAAAACCCGGATAAAGAGTCGAAGGAAATCCGAAAACCGCGCAAGCATTAATCGTTTTCGCCCCTAGTGTAATCATGATGAGCCGGAAAAAGCCAAGAGGTCGATGAAATGTGCGACCGGACATGACTGGGAGGGCAACGTTTTTCCAGCTACGTCTCACTAACCCGAAGAACTGAGCGGTTGTTTTTCGACGAATACGGGCCGATTTCCCAACAAATTTAACGAGACCGGGTCGGGCGGCAGCCCCGCCGCACCTTAGGATTCATGATTTGGAAACCAGCGCAGGAAACAACTACAGGCAGCTTGCCGTAATTACTTGCAGCAGATGTTCAGTTGATTCTCAGTGTTCGTGTTATTCTTACAGCCCCTTTTTCGCCGCTTGAAGGGGTGGCAAACATAGGATTTCGGGTCAGGAACCAGGACTTTAGGAGGCTTTTGTGAGAACCAGATTTTACGTGGCCGGACTCATCATTCTTCTCTTGGCAGTTTCCGTAAGCATTTATTCACAACAAACGGGCGCCGCACGCCGGTCGGCAACCAACACCGCCAATGCGCCCGCTCCAGCCGGGGCCAGGTCGAGCGCGAACGCGCGTGTGAGCAGTGCCATCGTGAAGAGCGACGTCTCTGAAGCGCTGTCCGTAATCCAGGACAACTACATTGATGGCAAGAAGCTCGACTACAACACCATCTTCAAATCATCGATTAGCGGCATGTTGAACGTGCTCGATCCGCACTCAACCTATCTCGATGCGGCTGACTTTGCGGCCTTCAAGACGGAACAGCGTTCACAGTATTACGGGATCGGCGCAACCATTGGCGATCTTACCCAGGGCGATCAGGTCAACACTTACATTCGTGCCACTTTTGAGGAAGCGCCCGCGGCGCGCGCCGGCTTGCGGTTTGGCGACAAGATCGTGGCGGTTGATGACCAGTCAATGAAGGGCAAGACTTTTCCCGAAGTGCGGAAATTCCTGCTCGGCGCACTGGGAACCGTGGTCAAAGTAACTGTCGAACATGCTGCGACCGGACAGACCGAGACCGTCACTATCACTCGCGACGCTGTTTCACTGCCATCGATTCCGCAGGCCTACATGGTCAGGCCTGGTGTCGGTTATGTCGCTATGACTGGAGGCTTCAACACCACCACTGCCGACGAATTTGCGGACGCGCTCGAGAATCTTCATTCAAAAGGCATGAACACCCTTGTCCTGGATCTTCGGGGTAATCGCGGTGGTCTTTTGATCCAGGCAGTACGCGTTGCCAACACGTTCCTCCAGCGCGGGCAGTTGATCGTCAAGCAACAGGGAAGAATGAAGGGCAGCGCGGAGTCGTTTGCCGCACTCAACGACAATCCTGATACGGTGCCTCTGGTCGTACTGGTAAACGGTGAAACTGCCTCGGCAGCCGAGATCGTTGCCGGCGCCTTACAGGATCACGATCGCGCGTTCATTGTTGGCGAAAACAGTTTTGGTAAGGGACTCGTCCAACTCCCTTATCAGCTCGAATACGATTCCGCGTTGCTTTTAACCATTGCCAAATACTACACGCCATCAGGCCGCTTGATTCAGCGTGACTACTCGAACGGCGATAACTACGACTACTACACCCGTGGCGGAGTGTTGAACGACAAAAATACTTTGCCTGCTTTGCCGGCAGGGCCGGAGAGCCATACCGATACCGGCCGGGCCGTTTACGGTGGTGGCGGCATCTCGCCGGACGAGATCGCCAAGCCGGCCCGAATTACACCTGCCGAAGCGCGCCTCGCTAACTCGGTTTTCGCTTTTGCGTTGGAGCTGGCGATGGGACGCGTAGCGGGTTTTGAAAACTACAAGGTCCAACCCAAGATCGAGTTTAACCACGATCTGCAGTCAACAGATTTTCCTGTTACTGATGCCCTCTTTAAGGAATTCAAACGTTTCGCGGCCGCAAAACCGATGTACAAAGCGACGCCGGAGCAGTTGGAGCGTGCACGCCCGTTTGTCGAGCGACAATTACGCTTCGAGCTGGCAACAGCGGCTTATGGATCGCTGGCAGCGACGCAGGTCTTCAATGAAAGCGATCCGCAATTGGCCAAAGGTCTCGATGCCATGCCGCGGGCCCGCGAACTCGCTTTGGCAGCAAGACGTGCGCGAGCGCGTTCTTAATTCAAGTTGGACAGACACTCCCGTCTGTCTACGCAATCAGAAAGAGGCCGGGCACACTGGATGCGCGGCCTCTTCTTTTTTAGGGCGGGTAACAGCAAGAAGGGCTGGCAGATAGTAGCCGTGGTTGAAGCGAAGCGAAAACCACCGGAACAAATCAGAAAAGAGTTGCACCTTGAAGGGTTGCCAGAATCTCAAAGAGAGTTCCAGCAGATGCCTTTTTATCTGGCATCCAGTCGGGGTGCGGTCATTTCCTGTTATTAACCGGTGGTCTTCGCGTCGCTGCGACCACCGGCTACTTTCTAGCAACCTTTCGGGTTGCCGGCGGTTTCATTCAATCAGCAAAACTATCTTCCCAAAACTTTGGTTTGATTCCATCCGCGCGTGGGCTTCGCGAATTTCTTCCAGTTTGTAAACTTTATCGACCACCGGTGTAATCCTGCCCTCGGCCAGCAGCGGCACGACCTGCTCGGCGAAAAGTTGCGTGGCCGTGGCTTTATCTTCGGCTGAGCGTGACCGTAATACCGTACCCACAATTGTTAAGCGCTTGCTCATCACTGTGGCGAGATTCAGCTTTGCCTCAGCGCCCGAGGCAGTGCTCACCAATACCAGCCGCCCTTTTCCAGCCAGGACCTTCAGATTCGCTTCCAGATACTTCGCACCTACTAAATCGATTATTACGTTGATGCCGCGTCCGCCGGTCCAACCCGCAACCGCCTCGACCAACACGCTCGGGTCATCGTTAACGACTAGCGAGGACTCCAACCCATACTGTTTCGCGCGATCAAGTTTGTCGGCGGTGCGAGATGTGCCAAAGGTCCTGGCGCCGGCAACGCTCGCGAGTTGAATTGCCGCTGTACCCACTCCCGAGCCAGCCGCATGCACCAGCATCGTTTCACCTGGACGCAGGGCCGCGCGCGTAAAGAGCGCGTCGTGAGCGGTAATGAAAACTTCAGGCACGGCTGCCGCGCTGGCCCAATCAAGATTCGCAGGAATCTCGGCGAGATGATTCTCGGGTACAACAACGAATTCGGCCTGGGCACCGCCCCCAACGATGCCGAACACTCGCTGCCCCCGTTTCCACAGGCGAACCTCAGCGCCAACTTCTTCAACCTCCCCGGCGAATTCCAAACCGGGAATCTCCTGGCTGTAGCTGGGCGGCGCCGGATAGTGCCCCTGCCGTTGCAGCACATCGGCGCGGTTGAGTCCTGCAGCACGTACTCGCACGCGTACGCGGTCAGCAGTCGGCAGTGGCGGATCATTAACTTCAAGGACGTCAAGCCCGTCAACGCCGCCGTGTTTTGTAATGATTACGGCTTTCATGCGGTGAATGGTAAACGGTGAATGGTCAATGGCAAAACAACTGAGCAATTGAACGCTCAACAATGGGACGGACAAAATCAGAACTGGGAGCGATAGCGACCAGCCAAAGCGCGACTGACGAAGAAATGCAGCCTAAGCCGTTTCACCCACTTTTTTGAGTGAATCCTTAGCTGGTCGCTATCGCTTCCAGTTCTGATTTTGCGTCGGCCAGTAGAATCTTTATCTGGTCAATATCGCTTAGGAGACCGTCGTCATGTTCACTCATCTAGAAGGTTTCGAACCGGCAATAACCTACTTGACTCACCAACGTGAATCTCGACGGAAGCGACAAACTCAAGTGAGCACACTAAACTACTGCTCACTGCCCACTGCTCACTGCCCACTGCTTTAGGCCAATTGACCATTTGCGATTGACGGTTCACCATCGCGTCATGACTTCGGAAACCCGTCCCCTCATTATCATCAATAATGCCGCCGCCAAAGCTCGGCGTGCCTGGCCTATCGTTCGCCAAGGTCTCGATGCGGCGGGTTTGACATTTGATTTCTACGAAACTACTCGGCCCGGCGACGCGACAATTCGAACTCGCAAGGCGTTAAAAGACGGCGTAAAGACTGTCGCCGCCATCGGTGGGGATGGCACGCTGAGCGAAGCTGCCGAGGGCTTTTTTGAATTCAGTAAACGGTTGGAAGAAGTTCCCAGGCAAATCAACTCCGAGGCGCGGCTGGCAATTCTTCCAGCGGGCACTGGCGACGACTTCGCTCGCAGCCAGATGGGCCGGCGAGAGCCGCTGCAGAAGTGGATTGACATTCTTATCTCCCATTGTCAGGCGCCTACTGAGGCGAAGCTGCGCCCGGTGGATGTTCTTTACGGGCTCTGCAACGAATATAAAACGCCGTTCATTTGTCTGAACGCTTCGACGATGGGCATTGGCGGCGAGACAGCGGGTCGCGTTGCGGCTCAGGGTAACTTTCTTCGCAGATTCTCTGGCGAGGCCAGGTTTGCGGTTGCAGCGCTCGCGGCCCTTGCAGGGTGGCGCGAACGGCGAGTGCGAGTCTCGATCGACGATAGTGAAGTCATCGAAGGCAAAATGAATCTCGTAGGAATTGCCAATGCTCTTTACGCCGGCGGAGGAATGATGCTTTCGCCACAAGCGCAAGTTGATGATGGGAAACTGGACGTCGTGACCGCGTCTGGTTTGAGCCGTGCGAACATCGTGCGCGAGCTCGCGCGCATACATAAAGGCGGACACGTGCGGAACCCGAAGGTGCGCATTGTGCAGGGCGAAGGAGTCAGTATCGAGACCTTCGCTCAGGAAGATGCGATGTTGATTGAGGTGGATGGAAATGTGCGAGGCGTGACGCCGGTTGAGTTTCGCGTGATGCCACGAGCACTGCGATTTGTGGTTGGATAAAGAAAGAGCGGGGTTAAACCCGCCTTCCTGACCTTTGAGACTGCACAACTATCTGATGCAAACAAAGCTTGAAAGCCTAACAGTTAAAGGGTACGTCTCAACAACAAGCAGCTCACAGGTCAGGAAGGCGGGTTTACCCCCGCTCTTTCTTTTCAATATCAGCGACCTTCGCAAGTCTGCGGAGATGTCTCTCTTCACCACTGAACCTCGCCGCCACAAACGCGCGCACGATGTCCAGGGCCAACTCTTCTCCAACCACACGGGCCCCGAGACACAACACATTGCAGTCGTCATGTTCACGTGATTGGTGTCCGGAGTAGGTGTCACCGCAGAGCGCGGCACGAATACCCTTGAGCTTATTTGCGGCAACTGCAGCCCCTACGCCGCTGCCGCAGATGAGGATTCCTATTTCTGCTTCGCCGTTTTGGACAGCCTCGCCGACCTTGATCGCATAGTCGGGATAATCATCAGGACGCGAACCGACGTGGGTGCCGAAATCGATAATCTCGTTTCCCGCCGCAGCGAGTTCTTTGATCACTCGCTCGTTGAGCGGATAACCACCGTGGTCAGCGCCGATTGCAATTCGCATGGTTCAGAGCAGCGCTCTTGCGTGATTCAAAACATTCTCGATATTGAAACCAAGCTCGCGCATCACCACATCACCGGGGGCTGAAGCGCCAAAACGATCGAGGCAAATCACGTCGCCCTGTGCGCCTACGTAACGGTCCCAACCCTGGCGAATTCCGGCTTCAATCCCAAGACGAGCTGTGACGCCGGGCGGAAGGACTTCATCGCGATAGTCCTCCGTTTGCTCTTCGAAAAGTTCCCAGCAAGGTAGGGAGACGACGCGCGTTGCGATGCCGTCGGCTTGTAGTTTCTCGCGAGCCTCGAGAGCGAGCGAAACTTCCGAGCCGGTGGCGATCAGAATAAGTTGTGGCGTAATCACCGAATCGTCGCCACTGTCGGCTTCAGATGAACTTTGGACTTTGGACTTTGGACTTTGGACTTCTGCCTCGGCGAGGATGTAGCCGCCGCGACGCAGACCATCTGCCCTGGCGAAACGCGATCGATCTATTACACCAACTTTCTGTCGCGTCAGCGCGAGTGCGGTGGGGGCGTGTCGGCGCAGGATCGCGATACGCCAGGCTTCGCTCACCTCAGCCGGGTCAGCCGGGCGAATGACAAATAGATGTGGAATCGCGCGCAACGCCGCCACGTGTTCGATTGGTTGATGAGTCGGTCCGTCTTCGCCGAGCCCGATCGAGTCATGCGTGAAAACATAGATCACCTGCACTTCCGAAAGTGCCGCCAAACGGATCGCCGGACGCATGTAATCCGAAAATGTCAGAAACGTGCCGCCATACGGAATCAAGCCACCATTAAGGGATATCCCGGTTAACGTCGATCCCATCGCATGTTCGCGCACACCGAAGTGAATAATCCGTCCATCGTAGGAGCCCGCCTCAAAATCGCCGCCACCTTTGATGTCCGTATTGTTTGACACTCCAAGATCCGCCGAGCCGCCAATCAACATGGGCAGGTGTGGCGCCAGCGCGTTGATAACCTCGCCACTCGCAACGCGCGTCGCCACCGGCTTGGCATCTTTAAAGTCAGGCAGGTGCGTTTCCCAATCGGGCGGTAGTTCGCCCTTCATCATCGAGCGCCACTGTTGCCCCAGATCGGAATGCTGCTGCTGGTAGCTTTCATTCAGCGCATTCCATTCGGCCTCCTGTCGCGCGCCGCGATCTACAGCCGCTCGAAAGTGCTGCAAAGCTTCAGCGGGAATGTAGAACTGTTTGTCTTCCGGCCAGCCGAGTTGACGCTTCGTTTCGCGCACTGCCTCTTCACCGGGCGCGTCACTGTGCGCCTTGCGCGTGCCGGCGGTCGGCATGCCGTATCCGATTACTGTTTTCACCGAAATCAAGGAAGGCTTATCGCCTACTGACTGCGCTTCGCGAATCGCAGCCTCAATCGCGTCGAGATCGTTGCCATCTGCCACAGTTAGCGTGTGCCAACCATAAGCCTCGAAACGCTTCGGCACATCTTCGCTGAAGGCGAGTTTGGTAAACCCCTCTATGGTCACATGGTTGTCGTCGTAGAGATAGATCAGTTTACCGAGTTGCAGATGACCCGCCAACGACGCCGCTTCAGACGCCACGCCTTCCATTAAGTCGCCGTCGGAGACAATCGCGTAGACGTAATGATCGATTAGCGCAAATCCTTCTTTATTGAATTTCGCTCCGAGATGCGCGGCGCCCATCGCCATGCCGACGCCATTGGCGAAACCCTGGCCGAGCGGACCGGTAGTGATCTCAACTCCGGGCGTCAATCCGTATTCAGGATGACCTGGGGTTTTCGATCCAAACTGGCGAAAGTTTTTGAGCTCGTCAAGCGGGAGATCGTAGCCGGTTAGGTGCAGCAAAGAGTAAAGCAGCATCGAACCGTGGCCGGCGGACAATAGAAAACGATCGCGATTCTCCCACTTTGGATTCTGCGGATTGTGTCGCAGGAAGCGGGTCCAAAGCACGTACGCCATTGGCGCTGCGCCCAGCGGTAAACCGGGATGGCCCGATTCAGCCTTCTGCACGGCGTCAAGCGAAAGCGTCCGGATTGTGTTTATGCAAAGCTGATCGAGCTCGGGAGTGGGTGTGATGTTTTCCTGCTGCACTGCTGTGCTCATTTCACCATCCTGATTCTGCGGTTACGGTTTTAAATGAATAACCTTTGATAAATTCGCTGCTGGCGATCGAGCCCTTTCTGATAAAGCACATGATGCTGCATGTTTGGCTCGCACACCGTTTCCATTGGCTTTGCGACTGACGCTGAAACTTCTTCGATGCTCTGTATTTTGCCCGTCGCTTCCAGAGCAAGCAAGGCCGCACCACGTATCGATGCTTCTGACCGTTCTGGCACCAGCACGCGCCGGCCGAGAACATCAGCGAGAATCTGAACCCAGGTCGCTGACGAGCGAAGCGCATTACCCGAGGCGACCAGAGTCGCACCGGGCGCAAAAGGTTCGAGGGCAGCGGCAATCAGTGCGAAGCGATAAGCGATTGCTTCCATTGCCGCGCGCAGGATTTCGTTTGGAAGTGTTTGCAAACTGAGTCCGAGAATAGCGCCATGGGCAGACGGGTTCCAGCCTGTGCTTCGCTCGCCTGCCCAGAAGGGCAGGACAGTAAGGCCATGAGCGTCGGGACTAAGCAACTCCAGCTCGCTCTCTACCGTGGCGAAACTTTCGGCCGGCAACAGCGAATCTTTTAACCAGTCGAAGACCCCGCCACCATCCGACAAAGCCCCGCCGACGAGTATTCGATCTCTGCTGGCGCGATAACACCACAACTCAGGCGGAAGGCTTTCGGGTGGAGCGCCGACAAAGCACACGCGCATTGCGCCGCTAGTGCCAATCATTAGTGCCAGTCTCTCAGTCGAGTGACAGCCGGAGCCGATGCTATTGGCAGCGCCATCGCCCACTGCGGGAAACAGGCGCACTTCGCTCAGTTGCGGCCAACGGGAAGCGTAAGCATTACCGAGTCGGTTGAATGTTTGCTGGGATGACGCGATTTCAGGAAGACTGTCGAGGCTGAGACCGAGCGCTGCGATCAACTCTTCGTCCCATTCGCAGGTATGCTGGTTGAATAGGCCCGTGCCGGAGGCCATAGAAACGCCGATAGCAGTCTCGCCAAAAAACTGAAACGCCAGGTAATCGGCAAACGATAGCCATTGACTGGTAGCACGGAACCGTTCCGGCTCCTCTGTTTGCAGTCGCCGCAGTTTTGCCGGCCAGTAACTCGAATGAAAGCGGCAACCGGTACGCGCCTGGATTTGTTTCTCGTCAAATTCCGAACGCAGTTGATAAACGGCCTCCACGGCTCGCGAGTCCGCCCAACCAAGCGCTGGCGTAGTCGCGTTTCCAGCCGTATCCACACCCATCAGGCTGTGCCAGAAACAAGAAATTGAGATCAACTCAATGCGAATTGTCGTTTCGGGGAACCTCGCAAATAACGAGTCAATCGTTCTCGCAACCTGCTCAAGCAGCGTCTCGGCGTCAAACGTAGCGAAAGCGGTAGTGGTATGTCTATAGTTCGTTCTGACACTCGCTCCTTCTATCTCGCGACCATGATGATCAAAGAGCGCAGCGCGGGCGCCGGAGGATCCGATATCCAGTGCCAGCACCACCGGCCTCCTCGATCCGGCCAGAACCGGGAGCATTCCAGACCACGGCTCGAGCCCCTCAACGATTTCATCCAGGACATTACTCATTCTGCGCCAAGAATCGCACACGCGAATGTTGTAGTCCACATTTTGACTGAGCTGTTAAAATGCCGGCGATGCAAGCTGAAACTCTCAACTGCCCCAATTGTGGCGCCGCGAGTTCAGCCGACGCGCCAGCATGCCAGTTTTGCGGTTCGCGCCTCGCGACTGTTGCCTGTCCGTCGTGTTTCGCGATGATGTTCATTGGCAGCAAGCATTGTCAGCGCTGTGGGGCGGCGGCAGCAGTACCTGAAGTTAGGGATGCCAAAGATCGTAAGTGTCCTCGCTGCAAGCGTGAGATGGTGTTGGTGACACTCGGACTAACCACCGTGCTCGAGTGTGAACAATGCCTTGGGCTTTGGCTCGACGTGCCTTCGTTTGAAAAGATCTGCGCCGATCGCGAGCAGCAGTCGGCAGTGCTCGGCGCCGCTTCGCACATACCCGCAGGTGCTGTGGGTCAAACCAGCAAGGTTAATTATGTGCCGTGTCCGGAGTGTGCGGTGTTAATGAATCGAGTCAACTTCGCGCGCTGCTCGGGCGTGATTGTAGATATTTGCAAACAACACGGGACCTGGTTTGATCGCGACGAGTTAAGCCGCATTGTGGAGTTCATACACGATGGTGGTCTCAACACATCCAGGGCGAAAGAAAAAATCGAGATCGCTGAACAGCGAGAACGGCTGCGCCAGGAACAACTGACCGCGAGCCTGCGCGGCTCGGCGAGACTTGGAATCACGGACGACGACGATCAGCGACTGACCGGAATTGCATCTGCGCGTGGGCTGCTGAAGTTTCTATTAGACTAGTAAAATCCGCAGATTACGCCGATTCCACAGATTCAGAAAAACAACTGACCCAGATTCTGATTCTTCGAGGGCCTGCGCTCCTGAAGTGTATTTTCTTTTCCTGAAATCTGTCTAATCTGTGTAATCTGCGGATAATTACTTCACGATCTTCTTTACTAAGCCGACAAAGTCTGCGATGTCTGCTTCAGTAGTATCAAACGAGGTCATGAACCTGACCTCGGAAATCTCCTCATTCCAAACGTAGAAGAAGTAACGCTCCTGAAGCAGCGGCACATATTTCTTCGGCACAACGGCGAAGACACCATTTGATTCCACCTTCTGCGTGAGCGTTATCTGCGATATCTTTTCGAGCTCGGCAGCCAGGCGTTGTGCCATTCGGTTCGCGTGTTGCGCATTTTGCCGCCAGCGGTCGTTTGACAGCAGCGCCTCAAATTGCGCCGAGATGAAGCGCATCTTTGAGGGAAGGTGAGTGCCCTGCTTTCGGGTGTATTTGAAATCCCTTGCCAGACTCTTGTCGAAGAAGACGACAGCTTCACCGTACATCATGCCGTTTTTGGCGCCGCCGAACGAGAGTATGTCGACGCCCGCGTCTCTGGTTATCTCCTTCAGTTTGACGTTAAGTCCGGCCGCGGCATTTGCGATACGCGCGCCGTCGACATGCAGCAACATGTCATGTTCATGCGCAAACTTTGCCAGAGTTTGTAATTCCCGCGGTGTGTAGACCGTGCCCATTTCCGTAGCCTGTGACACTGAAATCACTCGCGGCTGCACGTGGTGTTCAAAGCCGACTTCATGAAGCAGCGGTTTGATTTGTTCGGCCTTGATCTTTCCATCGGCAGTGGTAATGGGAAGTAGTTTGCAGCCCGTAAATTTCTCCGGCGCGCCGCATTCGTCGACGTTGATGTGCGCCGTCTGCGCGCAAATGATCGCGTTGTGCGACTTTGTGCCCGCCTTTAATCCCAACACGTTTGCGCCGGTGCCGCCAAAAACGAAAAAGACTTCCACGTCTTTGCCAAGGTGATCGCGAAAGAGCTTGACCGCGCGCGCGGTATAGGGATCGTCGCCGTAGGCAATAACATGACCGTCGTTGGCGGCGGCGATCGCCTCCATGATCTGAGGATGGACGCCGGCGTTGTTGTCGCTGGCGAAACTGCGGGATCGTTTAACTCGATTGGTCATGACAAATTGCTTTCAGGGTTGCTACGTGATTCGAGCTTTGAACTTCGTGCTTTGTACTTCGATTTTTTCTTTCCCCTAATGGAATTGCCTCAGCCAAAGTACCAAGTTCAAAGTTCAAAGCACAAAGGTCACACCTTTTCAGTCTTAAAGTCTTTAATTATTTCTCGCGCGGCATTCGCTCCCGGCCCACCCGTGATGCCGCCACCGGGATGCGTGCCGGCGCCACAAAGATAAAGCCCCTTGATTGGAGTTCGATATTGCGCCCAACCGATCAGAGGGCGAAAAGTAAAAAACTGATCGAGCGACTGTTCGCCGTGATGAATATGGCCGCCATTCATTCCGTAAGTCTCTTCCAGATCGAGCGGTGTAATCACTTGTCGGGCAACAATCAATTCCTTCAGATTAGGTGCATAACTGCTCAGAACATCAATTACATTGTCGGCAAACTCTTTACGCCGGGAGTTCCAATCGCCCTCTTTCAATTTGTAAGGCGCATACTGAATGTAAACCGACATCACTTGAGCGCCAGCTGGGGCAAGCGCGGGATCGAGCAATGAAGGAATGGTGATATCCATGTAGGGTAGAGGTGAGTAGTCGCCATACTTCGCCGCATCAAAGGCCCGCTCAAGATAATCAATGTCAGGACCGATGTGAATGCGTCCCGAAAGTTTAGTTCTGACCTCGTCGCCCTCGACTCCTGTGAATAACGGCAGGTCCGAAAGCGCAAGATTGATCTTCGCAGAGACTCCGGTCGCCCGGTAGTTGCGAATTCTCAACAGGAAACTCGGATCGAGACAAACAGGATCGACCAACTTCAGAAAGGTCGTGCGCGGATCGGCGTTGGAAACAATCGCGCGGGCACGAATCTCTTCGCCGCCTTTTAGTACGACTTTCGCAGCTCGATCCTCGCTGGCTTCGATTTGTTCGACCCCCGTAGCCGTTCTAACCTCAACTCCTGCGTCTCGCGCGGCGACGGCGAGCGCTTCAGTGAGTGCGCCCATCCCACCCTTTACAAACGCAGCGGGTCCAATCGCATGACCATCCATCGCGGCTTGCCACAACAGGCCGGTACTCGTGCCCGCTGACCACGGTCCGGCAAACGCGCCGAAGATTCCACGCGCCGCAACCAATGCGCGCATCGTTTCCGTTTCAAACCATTCCGCCACCAAATCAGCTACCGCCATCGGTCCCCAGCGCAGCAGGCGATAAGCGTCTTGCTTGCCGAGATTGCGGAACGACCGGCCGAGCTTGCCCAGGTTCCAAAGTTCGCCCGGGCTAGGGTGTTCTATAGCGGGCGGCGTCGTTGTAAGTAGCGGAGCGAGTACTTTTCCGATGCGCGAGAAGCTTCGTTCGAATGCCGGGTAGCTCTTCGCGTCTTTTGCGGACACCCTTTCCAGCTCGCGAATTGTTTGGGCTGTGTCATCGTAAATACAGATCGAACGACCGTCAGACGCCGGCGCGAAAACCTTTGCCGCGGGCGTGATGAATTCAAGTCCGTATCGATCGAGCCGAAGGCCCCTGATAATTTGGGGAAAGAATGGAGCCGCGACGTGGGAGAGAGTCGAACAACGAAACCCCGGGTGAATTTCTTCCGTGATTGCCGCGCCACCCACAATCTCGCGACGCTCAAGCACGAGCGTCTTCAAGCCGGCCCGGGCCAGGTAGCACGCCGCAACCAGGCCGTTATGGCCGCCGCCGATGATGATGATGTCGTACTCAGGCATTCTCGATCGAGACTATTGAAAAACTAAATTAGGGCAAAACAACTCAACGTGGTCCACGCAAAATCAGAACTGGGAGCGCAGCGACCAGCCAAAAAGCGCAACTGACGAAGAACCTGCAACCTACGCCGTTTCAATCCCAACCTTTGGAATTGAATCCTTGGCTGGTCGCTACGCTCCCAGTTCTGATTTTGTCCGACCATTGTTGAGTGTTGTTGCCTAAATTAGTCGCCGATTATTTCTTATCCTTAAGCATCTGCATCGCAGCATTACGGCCCGGTGCGCCCATGATGCCGCCGCCCGGATGCGTCGCCGAACCACACATGTAAAGGTTGCGAATCGGCGTGCGGTATTGCGCCCAGCCCGGCGCCGGTCGCAGAAAGAAAAGCTGTTCTAAAGTTAGTTCACCCTGAAAGATGTTGCCCTCAGATAAACCAAAGTCGCGCTCGAGGTCCAACGGCGTCAAAACCTGCCGGTGCAGAATCAGGTCCTTGATGTTTGGCGCGTGTTCAGCGATCGTCTCAATCACGGTGTCGCCAAACTCTTCACGCTTTTCGTCCCACGTCCCTTCTTTCAAGTTGTAAGGCGCGTACTGCACAAAGCAGGACATCACATGCTTGCCCGGCGGCGCCACCGACGGATCAGTCAAACTTGGAATCACTATGTCGATATAGGGCCGCCGCGAATAGCGGCCATACTTGGCATCGTCGTAAGCTCGCTCCATGTAGTCGACACTGGGACTGATGGATATCGCCCCGCGCAGATGCGGCCCTGCGCCGGGCAGGGCCTTGAGGCTCGGCAAACCATCGAGCGCGAGATTCACCTTGCCCGATGAGCCGCGATACTTGTAGCGCTTCAGATCATCGGCGAAATCCTCAGGCAGATGTTCTTCGCCAACCATCTTCATAAACGTCAGACGCGGATCGACGCTGGACGAGACTACGTCCGCGAAGATCTCATCACCGTTTTTCAGGACAACGCCCCTGGCTTGCCCGTTTTTGAGAATAATTTTCTCAATCGCCGCTTCCGTGCGAATCTCTGCGCCAGCTTCGCGCGCGGCATCGGCTATCGCGTTTGAGATCGCGCCGGTGCCGCCGCGCGACAGGCCCCAGGATCGAAAGGCGCCATCGATCTCACCCATGTAATGATGGAGCAGCACGTAGGCCGTTCCCGGCGAACGGACGCCCAGAAACGTGCCGATGATTCCCGAAGCTGACATCGTTGCTTTGAGCACGTCAGTCTCAAACCACTGATCGAGAAAGTCGACCGCACTCATCGTCATCAACTGCACCTGGTTGTAACGGTCTTCGTCCGGAAGCTTCTGAAACCGCTTTGCCAAAAATAGTAAATCCCGCAGCCCTTTCGTTTTCAGCGACATCGGATCCGGCGGCGTCATGCTCATGATCGGCTTAACGAAGTGGGCCATTTCAAGCATGGCTTTACCGTATTCGTCGTAGGCTTCGGCGTCGAGCTTTGAATGTCGGGCGATCTCACGGCGAGTTTTGGCGTGATCGTTAACTCGCCAAAGGTAGTCGCCATTTGTCATCGGCGTGAAGGTGCCGTCCAGGGGGAGAATCTCTAATCCGTGCAGGGGTAGATCGAGTTCTCGAATAATTTCCGGACGCAATAACGAGACGACGTAAGAACAAACGGAAAACTTGAATCCGGGAAATACTTCTTCAGTGACAGCCGCGCCGCCGAGCACGTGGCGCCGCTCGAGCACCAACACACGCCTGCCGGCGCGTGCAAGATATGCGGCATTAACCAGACCATTATGTCCGCCGCCGATGACGATGACGTCGTATTTGTTCATGCGTATTATGGGATCGCGTTACTACTAAAATGGAAGCGTATCATCACTTATGCACGTGATAACCCGCAAGCGGCTGAATGAATTCGCTGAAAATATCCTGAAACCAGAACAGCCCTCGCCAATTGGTACGATTCAGTAAAGAGAAACAATTTTTCGTCGCTGCCAGCTTTGAAGTTGATGTTTCCGACTGCCGATCAGGTAGGAAAGCTGACAGTTTTCAATGTCGGAGGAAACAAGGTGCGTCTCATTGCGGCGATCCACTATAATCGCAAACGAATCTATATACGCGCTGTGTTGACTCACGACGAGTATGACAGAGGCAAGTGGAAAGAATGAGCATGCAGAACCTCGATGTTAGTAAAACGACAAACGCCTGGTCATCCCTTGCCGGTACAGTTTTCGTTCCTCATTCAGAAGAGGAGTATCGTCGCCTGGTGGCGCTGTTGGATAACCTGATCGATGAAGTTGGCGAAGACGAGGCCCACCCGCTGGCTTCTTTGATGGAGATTGTTGGAGTGCTTATTCAGAACTACGAGGATCAGAACGTGCCGGAATTGACCACAAACTAGCCTTTCCCCCGCCCAGGTCCGGCATCGATCATTTCTTATGCCCGTCGGAACCGCATTTCACAAGCGTACTTTCCCACTTTGCGAAAGCCTGAACTATCGCGAGTGGTCTGGCTACTACGCAGTTAGCTCCTACGAACCTCATCACGAACACGAGTACAACGCGATCCGGAATGCAGCGGCATTGATCGACATTTCGCCGCTCTTCAAGTACCGGGTTTGGGGAAAGGATGCAACTCGATTAGTCGACCGAATCATCACGCGCGACCTGCGCAAGGTCTCGGTGGGCCAGGTTGTCTACACGCCCTGGTGCGATGAACACGGCAAGGTTATCGACGACGGCACGGTCTCTCGTCTGGAGGAAAATACTTATCGCTGGACGGCAGCCGATCCGAGCTTGCGCTGGTTTACGCAAAACGCAACCGGAATGGATGTTCACATTGAAGACATCTCCGAGAGCGTTGCAGCTCTGGCCCTGCAAGGCCCTACTTCCGGGCGTTTGCTGAAGGCTTTGGTAACAGCGGCGGACATAGAAAACCTAAAATACTTTCGGGTTACAACCGGAGTGATTGCCGGCGTGCCGGTCGAGATCTCGCGCACTGGCTATACCGGCGACCTGGGCTATGAGATCTGGGTTGCAGCCGATCAAGCGCTGCGGGTCTGGGACGCCTTGATGGAATCTGGTCAGGCTTTTGATATTCATCCTGCAGGCATGCTCGCCCTCGACGTCGCCCGAGTCGAGGCCGGCTTGCTGCTAATTGAAGTCGATTTCAACAGCAGCAAGAAAGCGTTAATCGACGAACAGAAATATTCGCCATTCGAGATGGGACTCGGTCGCCTGGTACACACAGACAAGAATCGTTTCATAGGGCAAGCCGCGTTGCTAGCTGAGAAAAAAAATGGCAGCGCGCGGGAGATTGTTGGACTCGAGATCGACTGGCCGCAAGTTGAACAGCTTTATGAGAACGTCGGTTTGCCGCCGGCTGTCTCCCCGATTGCCTCGCGAATCGCGGTGCCGGTATTCAAAGATGGAACCCACGTCGGCAAAGCAACGTCGAGCACCTGGTCGCCAACTTTGAAAAAGATGATAGCGCTGGCTACCGTTAAGCAGCCTTACACAAAGCCAGGCACGCTACTCCAGTTTGAAGTCACGGTTGAAGCTAAACGTCATCGCGTGCTCGCTAAGGTAGTCAAGACACCTTTCTTCAATCCCAGGCGTAAGACAGCGACGCCGGTCCTGTAACATTACGTTTTATGGGTTAGGCATTACCACTCGACGAACGCCGCGCAAATACGGAACCGGGAGCGGTAGCGACCGGGTTCAAGTTGGGAAATAGACTGCAGCGCGAACAACGCCATGGTTGAGCCACCGTTCTTGAATCGTGGGTCGTCAAATACGGAACCGGGAGCGGTAGCGACTGGGTTGAACTTCCGATAAAGACCAGGCGAGTTCCTGGATTAACTACAAAAGTTGGTTGAGTCTCAGGATAAGTTGAACCCGGTCGCTACCGCTTCCGGTTCCGTATTAGTCGACCCACAAGGGTTTGTGAGTTCCGTATTTTTGAATCGACAATTCTTGAATTCTGGGCAGGATCTTCCAAACTGAAACCGGTACCTCATTTCAAAAATCTTGCTTACCCTCCTGTAATCCACTACTCTTTCGCCTCGGTTCCTCGATCTAGTCGCCGTTGCTCCCTATTCGTTCCTGCTCGGTTGGCTCAGGTTTCCTAAGAAAATAGTTACTCGGAGTTCCTGGCGAAGACCTCAACAGAAGCACTTTCATGACACTGAAAAACATCTTCATTTGTTACCGGCGCGACGATGCAGAGGGCTATGCAGGACGGGTCTTTGACCGACTCAATGTGCGGTTTCCTAATCGCATATTTATGGATGTAACCAGCATCAGCCCGGGTGCGGACTTTACTCGCGTGATTCAGGAGAGAGTCGGAGCTTGCCACGCGCTCATCGCCATAATAGGCAAAGAGTGGTTGATGATGGCCGACGAGGCCTCTCGGCGTCGGCTGTTTCGTGAGGATGATTATGTGCGACACGAGATCGCCACGGCTCTGAAGCGCAACATAACAGTAATTCCAGTGTTGGTGCGGGACGCCAAAATGCCGCCCGTCGAATCGCTTCCCGCAGATCTTGCAGCGCTGTCTTATCGTAATGCCATTCAAATATCGGAT
>Ga0207684_10001962_pt1 | contig 21282 bp, 26 predicted proteins | sample KBSK5501metaG_FD_184342 | JGI IMG/M metagenome (GOLD analysis project Ga0207684, IMG submission 184342) | Corn, switchgrass and miscanthus rhizosphere microbial communities from Kellogg Biological Station, Michigan, USA - KBS K5-50-1 metaG... | ecosystem: Host-associated > Plants > Roots >...
GCCGGGAAGGGGGCGAGCGATGGTTTGCGCACGATCGGTTTTGGTCCCGGTATTGAGCTGTCTCGTGGGTGTCGGTTGCGCGGTCTCCCAAGGCTACAGGACAGCTTACTCGCAGATCCTTAGCGGAAAGACGGCAGCGGGAAAGACCCGAACAGTCCCTACAGGACCGACCTTCGCTGATCTGCGTCAAATCCGGGACAAGGTACTGATTCTCGCCGAAGCGCTGCGCGGGCGGGCCGAGGAGGAGGCAAAGCGATTCCGAAAGGGCTTTCTGGGTTGGTCCGTCGCCGGCCTCGCGGTCGGCGGAGGCGGATCGATCGCTAGCGCGTTGGTCAATCCCGAGAGCACAAAGGCGAAGACGGCGCAGGTCACTGCTGCTCTGGGCACCGGTATTACGGGCATCCTAGCGGCATACAGTTTCGACGCTAAGGCCAAACAGTTCGAAACGTGCGCGGCGTCGATTCGCCAGTATGCCGCGAAGTTCTACATCGATTGGAGTGATCAGACCGGCCTCAAGGGGAAAGACACAGATGAGGTACCAGAGGCGACTCGAAAAACTTTCATCACCGACTCCGAGGGGATCGCGAATCTAGAGATTTGCAGCCCTGGCAGATGAGCAGGGCGCTCGTGGAGTGTTGGTCGCAATCGGTGGCGGAGACGCTGTGACGACGAGGGAAGTCTGGGGGTCGGGTCGATAATATGTAGTAGTACAGAGGCCTCGCGGTTACTGCTCCCTGGGCATCGGGGCTACTCTTCCGGTGTCGATTGCGAAGCGGCCGCCTCCGCCGAAAGCCCAGAAGCCGTGGCCCGCGATTTCTTCTTCGATGACTTCCGGCAGATTGAAGTCCGCGCTGTCCACCGACCGCACGAATCTCCACTGTTCGCCTGGGGGAAGCAGGGAGACCGATCTGCCGGCTGAGCGGAAGCCGTAGCTTGGGAGGTTGTCCCGTTCGGACAGTAAGTATCGACTTTCATCTCGCCCATCCTCCTTGGAGACCTTTGGGCTAAGACATCAATTGTCAGACCCCCGACGCATCCTGATCTCGAAGGTTGCCATGGAATCGGAAGAGGGAAGGCTTCTCGCACCGCAGGTCTGGTGCCGTCAGCGATGGTGCCGCGACGACGCCGGCGCGGAGCACCACCCAGGCGACGGCTGTTCGTGCGACGGGCACGGCCGCGCCGCCGGCTTCGACGAGGAGCCGCACCTCACAATCCTCAAGGCGCACGCCTCTCGGCTCCCCGCCTTCGCCTGCCGCGTCTGCCATCGCGCCTCACAGCGGATGATCGAATACCCCACTCTCTACTTCCGCTGCGAGTCCTGCGCTGCATTGGATCGTTGGCCCGGTTTCCGAAGCCAGTAGGCGACCCCATTCCGCATGACCCGGGTCGGGAAGCACAAGGTCCTGGCCCGCAAGAACGAGCCGCGAGGCGCGGCTTACTCGACCACGACAGTTAGCTTCATACCGCCGTGCCCCGATCCGCAAAAGTGATGACAGATCGCGGTGAATGTACCGGCCGATTTCGGAGTCACAGTAATCCGCTCGGTCTCTCCCGCGGTGAGATCGGCGTCGATCTTCAACGGCCGAAGAAAAAGGCCGTGGGTGACGTCCTCGCTAGTGACGACGAGCGTGACGGTTTCTCCTTGTTTCAAAGTGATGGTCGACGGAACGAATTCGAAGCGCTTGGCGGTAATCGTAATCCGCGGGGCTCTTCGCCGCGGGCATTGGCTGTCATGACCAGGAGAGCCACGAGAGAAAGCAGCAGAAGAGCGAGGACGCGGGCGACCTTCATAGAGATTCTCCTTGTTTCGTTCATCTGGACTCGCCCGTCACCGCGCTGCCGGTCTTGCCGTGTGAACAGTCGCGGCCTTGTTCGTCCTGCTCCGGAGCTGAGACGGCACAGCCTTGGCCCAGCTCTCAGCAGAGTCCGGCTGCGGCATCGACGAACCTGAAGATGCGCAGGAGGCAGAGACCACGAGCGCCGAAAGAGTCAGGACGATGGCACCGAGCTTCCTCTTCATGACGACTCCTCTTTCAAATTGAACCGGTCTAATCCGCGGTTCAAAGAGGAGTACACCGCCACCCCCACCTGGATTGAGGTTGCCCGATCTCTTCAGGAGTGCTTCAGATTCGACGTTGATATCGCGGTTCTGAGAACGACATTAAGTCCGCCCGCGGCGAGATCCATTGCCCACCCGCCGGTGAACTCCTTACCGAAGGCGGGATGTCCCCGCTTCAGTGTTTGAGGAGGTAGCCAATGGCGGACATGCGCGAGACGGACCGTCCGGTCCCGAGAAAGATCGTCGGACTCCTGGAGACAGTTCGTCGCTATCGCAACCGAGTCGACGTCGAGATCAGCAACGCCTCGGAATACGGAGCGCGTTGGTGGAGCCGCCGGCTCGTTGAGGTGTGCGAAAAGGAGGGATTGGTGCATCTGGAGAAAGAGCCCTGCTCGCGCGAATGCCCTCGGAGCGCAAACCGAAATGGAGGTCACTGACGATGTTTGAAGGGAGTCATCGGGGTCAGCCTTGCATTGTTGTATTTCTGCCAGTGGGAGCTCCTCCTGCAGCGCCGCGTACTCGGCTTTCGCCCGCTGGTAGACGGCCAGGTCGGAATCGGCCCGCGGATCGAAACTCGACGACCGCCCGCGGCATCGAAAGGTGAGTGGAGGCATCGGATGAGAACGATCCAGATGAGCCGCTTCGGCGGACCCGAAGTTCTTGAAGTAACCGAAGCACCCAAGCCCTTGCCCGGCCCCGGCCAGCTGCTCGTCCGAGTCTGCGCAGCCGGCATCAACTTCGCCGACACGCTGATGCGACAGAACCGGTATGCCCTGACGCCGGAGCTGCCGGCGGTGCTCGGGCACGAGGCCGTCGGCGTCGTCGAGGCTCTCGGTGAGGGTCTGAGCGACCTGGCCGTCGGTCAACGCGTTGCGGCGCCGTTATTCGCTGCCGGTGAGTTCTTCGGCGGCTACGCCGAGTATGTGTTGCTCGACGCACGTTACGTGGTGCCTCTGCCGGACGAATTGTCATTCCAAGACGCAGCGGCGCTCATGGTCCAGGGGCTCACGGCTCTCTACCTGACCAAACAGGCGAGTCCAGAAGGTAAGACGGTGTTCGTCAGTGCCGCCGCGGGAGGCGTCGGCACCCTTCTCGTCCAGCTTGCGAAACGCGCTGGGGCGAAGAGGGTGATCGCCGCCGCGAGCAGAACCGAAAAGCTCGAAATCGCCCGGGCGCTGGGAGCTGAGGTGGGCATCGACTACACCCGGCGGGATTGGGTCGACCAGGTCCGTGCGGCGACCGGCGGCCGGGGGCCCGACATCATTTACGAATCTGTCGGCGGTGCCGTGACCGCGGCGAGCCTCGAGGCCCTGGCGCCGCTCGGCGAGCTCGTCATTTACGGGGCCCTCAACATCCAGAGCTTTCAAATGGGAGTGCCGGAGCTGTTGGGCCTCATCTTCAAGAATCAGTCCGTGACCGGGTTCGCCGTGGCGCCGATCCTGACCCCGGAAAACGTCCGGAGCGGCCTCGGGGAGCTATTCGACCTCGCCGTGGGCGGCCGGCTCAAGGTAACGAGGGGAGGAAGCTACTCGCTCGAGCATGCTGCCCAGGCACATCAGGCTCTCGAAGGACGGCGTACGACCGGCAAAGTCGTCCTGGTGCCGTAGGGTCATTGGGGGAAGTCTTAGAAGATGGCAGAATGGTTCCGATATTTCCATCTTCCAAGACCGACCCCAAAGGTCTCATTTATTCGTGAACGCTCGCCGTCTGGCAGCAGAGTCGCGGCCCGTCGCCAACAGGACGTCCATAACCCCAAGCGATGTCTGAATCGCTTAACCCGCGGCCGCAGCGGACTCGCTCCGCTCTGCTACGCCGCCCGTCCTCAACTCACCTGCTTCTTAGGCGGCGGGGCAGGGAAGTAGATGGGGTCAGTCATGCTTTGAAGTATTGCCGGGGTTCGTTCATCCCAGCACTTCGCCAGCTGGCACTGAGCTAACCACAAAACATGACGGACCCTACTGAGTGCCCGGTGCTGCCACTTTCTGCAGCACTCGCTCGCTGCCGTCGGCGTAGGTTGTGACGATTGAATCCACCCTCCCGTTGTGCCGATGGAACCTCATCGTGAAGCCGGCCACGGGAAGATAGTACTTTTCCCCCGCGATCGGATAGATCTGACTCTCATCACGATAGAGCTCGCCTTCGTGAACGACGAGCTCGAGCGGATCGTCGCGGTCTCCGTAGAGCCCGACCACGTCAGAGGGCGGCTCGAAATTGGCAGCTCGGGCAGGAGGCATCGGAAGGCCAAGCACGGAGCGGCCGACCAGGAGATCACGAATTCTCTGCCGGAGCTGCCAATTCGCGGCGGATTGCAGATTACTCTCTATTGCGACAACCAGATCCTGGCTCGGAAGCAGGTCCACAGAAGCCTCGTAGCCAATCGTGCGCCCATACCAGCCTCGCCACTTGTCCTTGTCGCCCGCGTTTGCCCAGCTTTGCAGTTCTTCACCGAAGGCACCGTCACGGGCTTTTCGGGCGAACGCGACGAGATCGGCCGGCGTCGCATACACCGATCCTGCACCGGTAAGGAAGCGGAGATCCTTGTAGGAAGCCGATTCGACCGCAGGCCCGGCCCTTCCGGCGCTGAGAACATATGGCAGTGCGCGGTTAAGCATGAGCCGGGGTCCCGTCGCGCTCATCGCGGAGCTCATTTGCGCCGGCTTGAAGATCTCTTCCGCAAGCGCGTCTTCGAACGGTCGACCTTCAATGACCTCTATGACTCGCGCCAGGCACGTATAACCGGCGCTGCTATAGATTTCTCGCGAGCCCGGCTCGAACATCAGCCCGCGAGCCTTGACGCGCGCAACGATGTCTGCCGGGTGAAGTGGCAGCATCTCTTCCGCCGGCGTTGTCACTCGATGCGGTACACCCGCCGTATGCTTCAGCAATTGTTCGATCGTCGGTTTTCCCCCACCGGGGCCTCGCGGGAACCCTGGAATGTACTGCTCCACGGGTGCTCGCGGGTTCAGCCGATGCTGCTTGACGAGAAGGGAGACCAGCGCCTCAGTCATCGGCTTCGTGATGGAGGCGATCCCGAAGCGCGTATGGTCGCTATTCGCGACACGCAACTCCCAGCTGGCAAAGCCATATGCCCGCTGGAAGACAATACGATCACCCCGTTGGACGAGAATGACACCGCTGAATAGATCGGCGCGCACTTGTGGCTCAATCAGCCGTTCGATCTGGCCGGACACGTCGCTCGGCGCCGAGATCGGATCCGGAGTGTCCGCTCCCGGAGGCCCGAACCGAATCGTCGCCAGAAGCGCGCCGAGGACCAATCCGAGAATTCTTGTCATGCCGATTCTGACGTCGGCGGCGCCGCAAGGTTTCTCCTACTTCGGTGTGCGTTGAAAGACTGACCTTCGGACTGTCCGCTCGGCTTTCGTTCCCTCCGCTTGTCCGGCGCTGGAGCGCGTTCGTCCTAGCCCCGTTTTGCAACAAGAGGAAACTGAGAGAGACTCCGGCGGTGGCGGCAGGGACGCGGCGACGGCACGCTCGGAGTTGCTGACGCGCGCCGCCCGGCACGCGGAGCGGTATCTCGACACGATCCACGAACGCTCTGTGGGCGCGATGGTCTCCGGCGACGCGCTTCGCCGTCTCCTTCGACGTCCTCTCGCGGAGGACGGAGAGGACAACGGCCAGATCGTCGATGATCTTGCGCAGGCGGGGCAAGTCGGCACGACGGCCTCGCAGGGCCCGCGCTACTTCGGGTTCGTGACGGGCGGCAGCCTGCCGATCGCGACAGCGGCCGACTGGCTGGTCTCGGCATGGGATCAGAACGCCCAGATGTACGTCATGTCGCCGCTCGCCGCCGTCGTCGAGGAAATCGCCGCGGAGTGGCTGAAGGAGCTGCTGGGGCTGCCGGCGGCCTGGAGCGTGGGCTTTGTCACGGGCGCTCAGATGGCGAGCTTCACCGCTCTCGTCACCGCAAGGCACCAGGTGTTGCGTGACGTCGGCTGGGACGTCGAGCGAGACGGCCTGTTCGGCGCGCCATCCGTCGACGTCGTCGTGAGCGATGCGGCGCACCGCACGATCTTTACCGCCCTGCGGATGCTCGGCTTCGGCGGCGAACGACTCCGACGGGTCGAAACCGACGGGCAGGGGAGGATGCGCGCCGATCGTCTGGAGGAAATGCTGCAGGGAAGATCTGGCCCGTGCGTCGTGTGCGCCCAGGTCGGGAGCGTCAACACCGGAAGCGCCGATCCGCTCGCTGCCATCGTTCCGATCGCCCGTCGGCGAGGCGCGTGGGTCCATGTCGACGGAGCCTTCGGCCTGTGGGCAGCGGCCAGCCCGGGTCTCCGCCATCTCGTGGCGGGGATCGAAGGCGTCGATTCCATCGCGACCGATGGCCACAAGTGGCTCAACGTGCCCTACGACTCCGGCATCGTGTTCACCGCGCATCCGGAGGCGCACGAGCGCGCTTTGACGATGCCGGCGCATTACATCCAGAGAACTCCCGGCGAGCGGGATCCACGCGCCTTCACGCCCGACGAGTCTCGCCGCGCCCGCGGAGTGCCGGTCTATGCGGCGCTGCGGGCTCTCGGCCGGCGCGGCGTGCGCGAGCTCGTGCAGCGCTGCTGCAGCCATGCCCGCCGGATGGCCGATGCGCTGCGACGGCACCTGCAAGTGCGCGTGCTGAACGAGGTCGTGATGAACCAGGTGCTCGTGGGACTCGTCCCGCTGGCCGGCTATCCCCGCGACCAAGATGCCTTCACGCTGGACGTCGTTGCACGCATCCAGGCCGATGGCACTTGCTGGCTGGGCACCACCCAATGGCAGGGCCGGTGCGCGATAAGGATCTCGATCTGCAACTGGTCGACGACGGAGGAGGACATCGATCGATCGGTGTCGGCGATCCTCGCCGCGGTCGACCGCGCGAGCGCGAAGGCCTGACGCCGCCGCTCAGCCCGCGCTGCCGACGGCGGGAGCAGGATCGACGAACTAGCTTCTCCCAGCGCGTCGGGAAGGATCCGTGTGTTACCTGAGAGAGACTACTTGGCGTTTGACCAGTCCTGCTTGCCGATTTTCCACTGGCCGTTCTCCTCGACCAGGTCGGCTGTGCCCTTCATCATCTGGCCATCGGACTTGCCGGTCATCGAGAGCGTCGCTTTCTTGCCGTCGACCTTGAGGTCGGTGAGCTTGATGTCCGTCGGCGACATCATCTTGACAAATTCCATGAGTTCCTTGGGAGTCTTCTTCAGCTCCTTTGCCTGCGCGTCCATCTGCTTGAGCGATTCGCTCGACATCGTCTTCTTGTAGGCCTCGAAGTCGCTCGCGGCGACCGCTTTCAAGTTTGCGCGATAGACCTTCGCCTGAGGTGTCGATTCGATGTCTTTGGCGGGGACTGCGAGAGCGGGCGCAGCCAGAGCGATTCCGAGAGCGAGGCTGAGCAGTGCGCGATTGGACTTCCGCATGAACGTCTCCTTTTATTTGTGAAGAATTTCGGGCGAGACCATACCACGGGAAAGCGAACGATCGGAGGCAAGCCTGAGGGCTTAGAGAAAGGCCGACCCCATCGGCGCTACTACTCCGCCCGCAATGCGTCTGCCGGATCGACGCGCGCCGCCCGCCGCGCCGGCACCCAGCTGGCCACCATCGCGACCGCGAGGAGAGTCAGCGCCGAGCCGCCGAGGGTCAACGGATCGCTCGCCGCCACGCCGAAGAGCAGCGCGCGCAGGAATCGCGCGACGAGAGCGAAGATCGCCAGTCCGAACAGGATCCCGACGCTGGTGAGCCCGATTCCATATCGAGTCATTGCCGCCGCCACCGCGCGCGGCGGAGCGCCGAGGGCGATGCGAATGCCCAGCTCGCGCCTTCGCAGCGTGACGACGTAGGCCAGCACGCCGTAGAGCCCGACCGCGCTGAGAAGCAGCGTCACCGCGGCCGCGCCGCCGAGGATGAGGATGATGAACGACAGTTGCGCCGTCGCCGCGCTGAAGACCGCATTCATCGGTCTCGCGTCGAACAGGGGCAGGGTCGGATCGAGCTCTCGCACCGTTTGCCGCACGGCCGGAGCGATCGACGTTCGCTCGCTTTCCGTGCGGACCGCCAGCGCCATCGTGCGCTTCGCCCCCGCGAACTCGCTGCCCGCTTCCAGCGTCATGGGGATGTAGGCGACCAGCGTCGGAGGGGCGGCGAGCGAGGTGTCGCGCGTGTCGCCCGCCACGCCGATCACCGTGTAGAGACGCCCCGTCGGGACGGGACGGAACCGCTTGCCCAGCGCCGCGGCGCCCGTCGGGTCCTTCCAGAAGAGCTCCGCAGTCGCGCGCGAGACGATCGCTTCGCCCTCTCTCTGTTTCTCCATGGGCTCGAACGTCCGGCCCGACAGGATCGGGATCCTCATCGCGCGGAAGTAGTCCCCGTTGGTCGCGGTGAAGAGCTGGAGCGGCGGAAGTTTGGTCGCGTACGACGAATCGTTTTCCGGATAGAGCGGGTTCTGACCCTGACTCACACCGTGGGTCTCGAGCGGCAGCCGCGACGTGAGACCCACCACCTCCACGCCGGGCAGCGAGGCGACGCGCTCGATGAGCCGCAAATAGAAACCGACGACGTCGGCCTCGTTCTTGTAATGGGCGGCCGGGAGCGAAATCCAGAAGGTCGACACGCGCTCCGGATCGAAGCCGGGGCGGACCGCGTTCAAGCGTTGGAAGGTCCGCATCAACAGACCCGAGCCCGCGAGGACGACGAGCGCAAGCGCGATTTGCGCAGCGACCAATCCACCCCTCACGCGATGCTGCCTGCGGCCGGCGGTGCTGCTCCGACCCCCTTCGCGCGGCGCGAGACTGTCGCGGCCCCGGATGCGCAGCGCCGGAAGGGAGCTGCACGCGACTGCGACGAGCGCGGCGACGGCCAGCGTGAACAACACGGTCTGCGAATCGATGCTCACCTCGGTGAGTCGTGGAATGCCCGAGGGACCGGCGCCCACCAGGGATCGCACCGCCACCGCTGCGGCGGCGAGTCCGAGCACGGCCGCCACGGCGGCAACGACCGCAGATTCGGCGAAAAAGTGCAGCATCACCCGGCCCCGTCCGGCGCCGAGCGCTTCGCGGACCGCGATCTCGCGCTGATGCGCGTCGGCCCTGACCAGCGTCAGGTTAGCGATATTGGCGCAGGCGACGAGCAGCAGAAGGCCCGCGGCGGCCGCCACCATCCACAGCGTCCCGGCGATCCCGCCGGTGATGTCCTCGCGAAGCGGCACCAGCGACGGCCTCGGGCGCAACTGGTCCATGATCTGCTCGGTCGAGATGCCGGGAACGAACTTCGGCACCAGCTCGGCCGCACGCGGGAGCACCGCGGCGAAATCGCGCTCCGCGTCGGCGACCGTGACGCCGGGCTTCAAGCGCGCGACGGCGCCGTATTCCCAGCCGGCCCCCGGCGGATTTGCAGGGTCGAGCTGAAGGGGAACCCAGAGCTGCGTCGCCGCGGCGGGAAAGTGGAAATGGGCCGGCATCACGCCGACGATCTCGCGACGGACACCATTCACGTCGAGGATGCGCCCGATGATTCCGGGATCGGCGCCGAACCGCACCCGCCACATTCCCTCGTCGACGAGCACCACCGGCGGCGCTCCGCGGCGATCGTCCGCTTCGGTGAACGCGCGGCCTCGGATCGGCGCCACCTGGAGCACGGGCATGAGCGTCGCCGAAATCGAGGCGGAGGTCACCCGCTGCGGCTCGCCGGCGTTCCCGGGATCCGCGACATTCACCTCGCCCTCCCGATAGACGCCGATTCCCTCGATGGTGTGGGCGAGCCGTTGATAGGTGAAGTAGGTCGACTCGGTCTGCTGCACGTGCATCATGTCGTAGCCCTGCAGGTCGTGCCACGCCCCGACGAGCCGATCGGGATGTCCGTAGGAAAGCGGACGCAGCAACACACCATTCACGACCGCGAAGATCGCGACGCTCGACCCGATCCCGATGACGAGGGTCAGCACGGCGGCGATCGTGAACGCCGGCGATCTGCGAAGTGAACGCGCCGCCAGCCGGAGCTCCTGCGCAGTCGCGTCGAGCCACCGCGCGGCGCGTTCCCGCCGGCGCCGATGCCGGTCCACGGCCGCGAGCTCGCGGCGCAAAGCCGGCAGATCGCCGAGCTCGGCTTCGGCGTTTCGGCGGGCCGTCTCCTCGGACTGCCCGCCCGCGATCAACTCGTTGATTCGGCTCTCGAGGTGGAAGGTGATCTCGTCTTCCACATCGCGCTCGATGTTGCGTCCGGGAATGCGCGGCTCGCGTCGCATCAGCGGTTTCCCCAGGCGGACGCGTGCAAGACGCGGAACAAGCCTTCGGCGTATCGGGTGAGGCGAGACGATTCGGCGCGCAGCTGCGCGCGCCCGCGCGCGGTCAGCTGGTAGAACTTGGCGCGCCGGTTATTGTCTGAGAGGCCCCAATCGCTTTCGACCCACCCCTTGTCCTCGAGGCGGTGCAGCGCGAGATAAAGCGCACGATCTTCCACGGCGAGCGTTTCGCGGGACGTTTCCTTGATCCACCCGGCAACACCATATCCGTGGCGGCGTCCCCACGTGAGCGCTTTCAGGATCAAGGCATCGAGCGTTCCGCGCAGCAGGTCCTCGGATTCCCTGGCCATCGCGCCTCCCCGGACTTACTCCGGGAAAGCTAGCACCGGGCAAGGGCGCTGTCAACGTTCGACGAGTGGCTTCTACTGGAAGTATCCGTTCACGTCGATGATCAAGTGAACGGAGCCGGTGCCCTGGTCGACGTGGACATCGATGCCGCGTGAGTGAAGAAGCCGGGTTAGAAAAGAGGGGTCATGCAACCTGTCCCCAGGCTGGTTTCACTTCTCATAACGAGTAGGACACAACAACCCCCCGGTCCCGCCCTTGACCTTCGAGGCCTTGGTTTTCGCATCCAGGTCCTTGAGGGTTTCTTTTCGGATGCGAAGTTCCTTGACTCGACGTTTGCCGGAGGCGACTTTTCTTCCCTTCGTGGTCATCTCAGAGCCCCTCAAAGGTTAAAAGGCTAGTACAGCAAATCGCCGGGAAGGCCGCAGTCGTTGACGCGCTAGAATCGGAGGCCCGGGGAGACGTGCAGGATGTTTGAGCTCGAGCGTTTCATCGCGGACTGCCGCGCGGCTCTGAAGGAATCCGTTCCTCAATTAGCGATCAAGGAGCTCGTCGATCGCGCCGTGTCGCGGCCGGCGGACGTGGAGGCGGCACTAGGGACGCCTCAATGGGCGGAGATCGGAACGCTGTATCGCTCACCCGAGCTGACGATCCTGAACATCATCTGGGCGCCAGGCATGTACCTTTACCCCCACGACCACCGCATGTGGGCAGCCATCGGACTGTACGGCGGCAGAGAGGACAACGTTTTCTACCGTCGCACTCCGGAGGGACTGAAACCCTCCGGCGGAAAAGACCTGGAGTCTGCCGACACGATTCTTCTCGGCAAGGACACCATCCATGCCGTCACAAACCCGCTCCGCACGTTCACGGGCGCATTACATGTGTATGGTGGCGACTTCTTCGGGGTGCCCCGGAGCGAGTGGGATCCGGAGACTCTCGAAGAGCGTCCTTACGATGTGGAGAAAGCCAAGCGGGTCTTCCTGGAGGCGAATGAGCGGCTCGGCGTCCAAGCGGAGGGCGGTCGGCCATCAGCGCTGCGCAAGTCCAGTCCGCGCAAACCAGGCAAATCTGACCGCTAGCTGTCTCTCCTCGCAAAGCGGGTCGGTGAATTTCGGAGGCTGACCGTGGCAAGCGACATCTTCCTCAAAGTGGATGGCATCAAAGGCGAATCGACCGATATCAATCACAAGGACGAGATCGAAGTGCTTTCATGGTCCTGGGGCGTAACGCAAACGTCCGGGTCATCCGTCGGCGGCGGGGCCAGCAGCGGAAAACCCAGCATAAGCGAGCTCGTCGTCGGCAAGCTGGTCGACAAGGCCTCTCCTGACCTTTTCAGATCCTGCCTCACTGGCAAGCACATCAAGAACGTCGAGCTGTCAGAGCGGCGGGCCGGCGCGGGGAAGAACGACTTCCTGACGATAACGCTGAAGGACGCCATCATTTCCGGCGTACACGATTCCAGTGGCGGCGAGGCAGCGAGGCCGACCGAAAGCATTTCGATCGCCTTCGCGAAGGTGATCTACGAGTACGTACCGCAAAAGCCAAACGGGCTACCGGGCACGCCCCTCGTGCTGAAGTGGGACGTCAAGGCCAATAAGGAATTCTGAAGAAGGATCGGGAGCACGCGCCGATGAGTCTCGCGATCGACACAGACAAAATCACGGAGGTGATGCTTCCTGACGGGTGGCATACCGTTGCGAAAGGGTCCTTTAGCCTGGACGCCTACGAGTACCAAAAGGGCGGAAAGACGCTCTTTCGCGCCGGTCAGGAAGGGCTCGTGCTCCCCGCCACCGGGTTCGTCTTCACAAACGCCACTGGCGAAACCATCTGCGGACCGATCTCTTCCATTCGAGCGGTCAAACTCTCGAAGGCCGGTTGATCGCCATTAGGGGTGGGAGTTAAGCCACCAGTCTGACTGAATCACCGCGGCGGATCGTGCCACCCCGCGAGACGGCAGCGTAAATGCCGACATTGGCATGATTGTGCCGGGCGGCTGTACGCAAGATGCCCGAATCGGCGGGGAGATCCGCCTGAGGCAGCGTCGTCATCACGCAGCGCGCGCACGGCCCCGTCACGTTGAGACGAACTTCATCTCCGATCGCGAGCGTGTGACCGACCCAGGAATTCTCGATAAAGGTCTTTTCACTGGACGCAGGCACCATCACGATGTTTGGCCGAAACCGCCGAACTTCAAAGCGCCCTTCTGGATAGAGCTCACGGAGCCGGTCGAGCGTTGCCGTCGTCAAGAGATGAACGGTGGCACAGTCGAAAAACGTTCCCTCGGGCAGAGCGAAATCGGTGACGGTGTCCCTGTGATCGAGACCTTCCATATCGGGCCAGTACTCCTCGGCATTGGCGGACCCTAAGTGGCCGCGCTCGGCGGCACGGAGTTCCACTCGACGGCCGAGCGCCGTGGAGAGGATCTGGTTGAGCTCATTGTGCTGGCTTGTGGCCATCGTGCCGTCCGGCAGCGTGATGCGGATCGGCGGCAAGTTCGGGCTGGCGCGCGGCGGCTCGAGGAAGGTCGCGCGGAAATCGAAGAGGTTCGGCCATTTTCTGGGGTTCTTGGCGCTCGCGACCTTGCCATCGGAGCTGTCCACCAGCGCGTGGGCACGATCTCCAAGAAGCCCGCGTTCGGTAACCTCGGTGGCATTCAGCTCTTCTCCCATCATGGACTTGACGGGATATCGCCAGAGCGAAACGACCAATCCAAGTTCAGTCGGTACTGCGTTTGACATGCTTCGACCTCAATCCGTAGGTTAACTCTCTTACCCCCGATCGCGTCAAAAAGTCCGTATTGGGTTGCTCCGTGGCGAGCTCAGCGAAGGGTGTTGTGCTGTTACGCCTCGCCCTTGGGGCATCGCGACGGCTAGTCTTCCAAGATCTCGACGCTAGCGCACGCCCTTTTTTGGTCGAGTGGCTCCGGTGATGATGTCCATCTCGTCGATGTCGATTCCCGGCTTTTCACCGCGTTTTTCAACGAGGGCGTTGAGCCGGTCCCAGATCTTTTTGATATCGGGATGATGCCCGGGGACGCTGTCCGGTGCGTCGCTATCTTTCCAGGTAAGGATCTCAATGACCATGGGTTTTCCCCCATCTTCTTTTCCGGAAAGGATGAGGTGAGGCTCCGCGAGCACCAGCCCGAGTTTGAGGCAAGCGGGATGGTGCTGCTTCAGGACGCCGAGAAACTCCTCGAGCTTTCCCGGTTGCACGTGGTACGTGACGTGCACGGTCTCCGGCGGTCCCGCTGCTGTCGCGAGGCCTGCCATCAGCACCGCTGCTGCGAAGAGCGTCGCTGCTTTTCGATTCAAGGTCGTCTCCTTTCCTGCGCTGAATGCGCCTGATATCGCTTCAGGCCGAACGCGCGCCGCCTGCAAGAGTGTTCTCCTTCTGCTTCTGCTTGACAAGCTACGGAGCGAAGGGTTTCGGCACATGTGCCGAAAGTAACGCCAAGGCGGTCGCCACCGGTTGATCTCTGACGTAGAGCTCGTGAAGGGATTGTGTGCACGATCGGGGTCCCTCTTGCATGTTGTATTCGTGAGCAACTCAGACCCCTCGCTTATCTGACCGCCGCGTCGACAGGCGGACGATTCGAGAAGAAATACAACAATGCGACCTTGACCGCAGTCGCGGCCCAGTGGGAGGACGCGCGCCGGCTGGCGTTCGGATCGGTGTCTTGAGATAAGCTGACGAGCAACTTCGAAGGAGAATTTATGCGCGTTCGTCACTCGCGGTCTTGGATCGCCATCGCTCTTCTCGTCGCTTCCACGGGCGTTGCGTTGTCGGATGATCCGAAGGTCGCGGCCAAGCCCGCCGCCACGCGGTCCGTCGTGCAGACCAAAGAGTCGCAAGCGGCCATGACTCCGGGCAAGGCGCTCGATACCCTGAAGGAGGGAAACAAGCGGTTCCGCGCCGGAACATCGATCCAGAAGAACCTCCCGGCGAAGGTCAAGGCATCGGCCGCCGGGCAGTATCCCTTCGCCGTGGTCTTGGGCTGCATGGACTCGCGCGTCCCGGCGGAGGCGGTCTTCGATCAGTCCATTGGAGACCTCTTCAACATCCGCGTGGCTGGAAATGTGGTGAACGCCGACAACCTCGGCTCCCTCGAATATGCGACGAAAGTCATCGGAGTCAAGCTCATCGTCGTCCTCGGTCACACCAGTTGCGGCGCGATCAAGGGCGCGATCGACAATGTCAAGCTCGGCAACCTGACCGAGCTGGTCGCCAAGATCGAGCCGGCGGTCGCGGCTTCCGGGTCGGGAACCAGCAAGGACCACGCCTACGTGGACAAGGTCGGTGATCATAACGTGCGGCTGGCCATGAAAGAAATCCGCGAAAAGAGCCCCGTCATAAAGGAGATGCTCGACTCCGGCGCCGTCGGTATGGTTGGAGGAATGTACGATCTCGAGACCGGCGCCGTTACTTTCTTCGCAGACTAGCAGGCTGCTGAAAAAGGGTGTGGGCGGCGTTGCGAGCGCCGCGGGGTCGGATGCAAGGCGCCGCGACGAAGGCGATGCTGGATGCATCGGGGAGGAGCGGCAACGCCGCAGACAGCCCTGCGCCGCGACGCCCGCATCCATTTTTCAGCAGCCTGCTAGCTCAGGGAGCGGCCGTGCGCGGGGCGGCGCGCACGGTTCCGATTCGCCACCGATCCAGCCATTTCGGTCCGACGCGCATCAGCGCCGAGTTGACAAGGATGGTTAGCAGAGAGGCCGCCAGTGTGGCGTTGTACACGGCGTCTTCGACCAGTCCCGCCTGTCGTCCCACCTGAACCAGGACGTACGAGAACTCGCCGATCTGGGTCAGGCCCATCCCGACCAGCAGGGACGTTCGGAGCGGGTAGCGGAAGAGCAGCACGACGGCCGTCCACACGATCATCTTCCCGACGACGACGAGGGCGACGATCACGCCCAGGAGAAGGGGATCCGAGAGGAGCGCCCGAGGGTTGATGAGGGCGCCGACTGTCACGAAGAAGAGTGCCACGAATGCGTCGCGCATCGGGGAGAGGCGTCAGCATTTCGTGCGCATGCTCGGATCCGCTGACGATCATTCCCGCGAGGAAGGCGCCGAGCGCGAGAGAGAGCCCGAGCGCCTGGCTCAAGGCCGCGACGGCGAACCCGAGGGCAAGCGCTACGAGCAGGTAGAGCTCGTCGTTCTTCATCCGCGCAACCCACGCGAGAAGCAAGGGCACGAGCTTGGCCGCGGCAAACACGACCGGCACGAGAAGGAGAAGACCCTTTCCGACCGCGAGCGTGACCTGGGCGAGCTTGAGGCCGTCGAACGAACCGGCGAAGGGGAGGAGGATTGTCAGTATCACGACGGCAAGGTCCTCGATCAGGGTGATCCCGATCATCAGCCGGCCCTGCTCGGAGTGGAGCTGGCCACGATCAACGAGCAGCCGGGACAGGACCATTGTGCTCGCCACGGAGACCACGGCCCCGACTACGATGCCCTGGGCAACGCTCCATCCCATCCACCGTCCGATTCCGACGCCGAGCGCGATGGACAGAAAAATGCCGAGCGGACCGCCGACGATGGCGACCCACTTGACCTTCAGGAGCTCTGCCAGCGAGAACTCCATTCCGATCGAGTACATCAACAGGATCACGCCGACTTCCGCGAGCAGCTCCAGCGCGTGGACCTCGGAAAGCGTGGGACCTGGAGTAAAAGGACCGACCAGGATGCCGGCCAGGACATATCCGAGGATCAGCGGCTGATGCAACCGCCTCGCGACGAATCCGCCTGCGACCGCCGCGAGGAACACATACGCCAGATCGCGATAAAGCGCGGAGGTCGCGACCACCGCGAAATTCTAGCGTGTCTGGGGGGTCAGGCGTGAATAGAGGTATTGTTGCTGGAATCGCCGAGCGCCAGCTTAGCAGCGGTGGCACTGGTCTCAGGAACCTGGGTAGCTCGAATAATCCCCCTATTCATGTCTGCCCCGATGACGACACCAAACCTGGCCGAAACCTGGATGCTGATTCTTGCATCAGGCGAAGCCCGGGAAAAAATCAGTTTTGATCCGGCTCTTCGGGATGCCGATCTTTCCCAACACTTCCTCGAACCCAACGACAAGCGAGCGCGGGCCGGACAGATAAAACGTCCTCTCGCGGTAATCGGGAACCGTTTTCGCGATCATCTCCGCATTCACGCGCCCGGTCGCACCCTGCCAATCCGGCGGAATACTATTCGCGTCCGTGAGCGTGTACACAGTTTCGATCCCCAACCGTCTGCGGGCCTCCTCGAGCACGTCCCTATAAACGATCTCCGGCGCGGTTCTGTTTGAATAGAACACCGCGATCGGCCGCTTTTCGTCATGATCCAGAAGATCTCTGATCATGCTTCGGAAGGGCGTGATGCCGATACCGCCAGCCATGAAGACGAGCTTCGCTCGTTTGTCCGCCGGCAGCACAAAGTCACCTGCCAGTTGCGAAGCCACGATCTCATCGCCTGGCCTCATCGCGAGAAGCGACCTTTTGAAACTGCTCGCTTCGGGATAGAACTTCACGCCAAGCCGTACCTCGCGCTCGGCCGCTGAGGAAGCGATCGTGAAGTACCGTCTGTTCCCACGGCTATCGGGCCGCGGAAGGCGCAATGTCCATTCCAGGTATTGCCCGGGCTGGAACCGCAATCTTCTATCGGCTGTAAACCGGAAATCATATATGCCGTGGGCGAGCTGCGTTTTGGACTTAAGCTTTAGCAAGTATTTTGCCTTCGGGCTCATGAGATATGAGAGTACGTTTCCCACGAGAAGCGCGAGCTCCGGAGTCACAAACTCTTGGCCGAAATGCAGGGACGGCGTAAAGAGAAACCCCACCAGAGCGCCGTACACAACCCGGGGCGTTCGCGCAGGAGGCGAAGTGAGAGGTTCTGTAAGCATCACAAATGCAAAGAAGAGGATCGGAGTATCCGCAAAGAATTGGCTCGAGGCACGAAGAACGGATGTTCCTGTCGCGAGCGAGACTCCAAGGGTACCCGCCCATGCAACCGCTAGGAAACTTAAGACCAAATCAAACCGGCCGATCTTTCTTGCCACGAGGAGTCCGCCCAAGAGCACAAAGGGCATCATGGCAAAAGCTCCCACCCACCAGCTTGCCGCCTGGTTCAAGGTGAATGCGGCGAGCGCCACGGCGAACGCCGCCGGGTTGAAAAGATGCTTTCTGCGGATCGCGAAGACGTATTTCGACGCCATCGCCCATACCCCGGCCCAGACCACAAACGCAGAGCCGGCAGCAAAATATCGCGAGGGTGACTGCGGTGTGATGATCAATGCCAGGATAAACGCGGTGATATAGAGGGACTCGGCGTTCGCGGGAACGCCAAAGAGCTTCGCGAGAGTACTGTTCGCGATCCAGCAGACGGATACGAGAACCGAAAGCGAAACGAGAAGATGGAGTGGCTGGAATGGGAGAAGCCCGAAGAAAGATAACGCGACCGCCACCACCACGAGGAAAATGAGGTAGTAGAGAACGAGGCGGTACATCGTGATTCGGTTCAGTACATTGTCGATCAGATTGATCACGAGCTTGGGATCTCTTCCAAACCGCTCGCCACGGTTGGTGAGCATTTCGTATCTCTAAATATTGAGCCGTGGCTGGCTCAGACGTGAGTGGAGGCGTTGGCATCTTCGTCTCGGATGACGGGTATTGGCGGTGTCGCCTCGCCACCGTTGAACGAATTCTTGAATCCTCGAATACCTTCACCCAACCCTTTCCCAAGCTCCGGGAGCTTTTTCGGCCCGAAGACGAGCAGGGCGATGCCAAGGATCACGAGTAAGTGCGTCGGCTGAAAGAGACCTTCAAACATAGTGAATTACCTCCGTTCAGGTTTTGCGCTCTCAATGCGAGAGCGACGTCTTCGGAACCGTTCTCATCACAGCGTCAGGCGGACCGGGGCGTTCATCCCTTGCCAGGACTGGAAGCAACTGATGGCTTCTCTTGCCCGCGACGGCCACCTTGCTCGCGATCTCCCGTGCGTAGTCGCGGCACAGGTTCATGAAGTAGGTCGTCTGTTCGGCCGTCGCATGCAAAGCGACATAGCCGACCAGGGCGCAGGCGAAGTCCTCGTACTCCTCTGCAGTGAGACCGATGAGGGGATTCGCGCGAGCAAAGCTATTTGTCAAGACGCACCAATCCGGCACCTTCGTACAGCTGAACGAGCCGGCGACTCCACCAACGCGCACCGCGCTCCGACGCCTTGCCGATTTCGACGTCGACTCGCTCGCGATAGCGATCGACCACCATCAAGAATCCGGCCTCGTTGATCTTGAACGGCCGCGCATCCCTGCGGTTCAAGGCGGCGTCGCTCGTCACGTCGCGTATCTCTCGCCCAAATCCGGCGGAGTCGGAGAAGTCGGCGCCGGGGCGCGCGACGACGTGCGAGCAGGGGCCGGTGCACGGATCAGGAGGACGGGTCATATCGAGCATCTTCGCCACTGCAAACCTCCTCAAGTACTGAAGCGGGGGACGTCCCGCGTTCCTTAAGGAGTTCACCGGCGGGTGAGGAATGGATTTCGTCGGTCTACGGAATTAATCTCGTCTTGAGAACCGCGTTATTGCCGAGACCCGAGTCATCGGCTCCGCCGATGTTTTAGGCCCAATGACCCGTTCTCGGCCAACCCTCTCGGCTACTGGAAGTATCCGTTCAGGTCCAGGATGAAGTCGACGGAATTGCCAGCGGACATGCCACACAACACGTCCAGGCTCCCGGAAGACCCCAGGGGAATGATCGCGTTGTTTGCCCGTGTCTGCCCGGCTCGGAAATTGATGACCGAGGCCAGCGGAGGCGCCGATCCCGACGGATAGAGCGTCAGATACCCAGCGATCGTCGGCCGGGTAATGGTGATGTTTCCGGAGATTGCCGTTGCCGTCGTTGGGATGCCGCAGTTGTTGGCGATCTCGAAGGTCCGCGCCCTTCCGCCGACTAGAGCGGGGCCTCCAAGCGGGCCGATGGCGTTGCGCGTATCGATCACGCGGCAAGGTGCGATGCTGAAGAAAGACGCGGACGGCGTCGTCGAAGCGCCGGGATTGATCCGACCGATGTTGTAACCGTTGGCGAACCAGATCGCGCCGTCCGGACCGGCGACGATGCCCCGGGGGATGCTGCCAAACGGAAGCGGAAACTCGGTGACCTGGCCGGTCGGCGTGATGCGGCCGACCCACGCGTCCACGTAATCGCTGTACGTCACCCACAGGTTGCCATCCACCGCGGCGGCGATGTCATGCACGTCGATACCGGACGGCACCTGAAACTCTGTGTAAGCGCCGGCCGTCGTGAGCCGACCGATCTTCAAGCCATTCGCGTATTGGAACCAGAGATTCCCGTCGGGCCCGGTGACGATCTTGTGAGGGCAGAGGCCGGAGACCGGATTCGGGATGGGGAAGGCTTGGTACTGCCCGCCGGGCAGCACGCGCGTTCACGTTGGGCTGCTGGAGTAGCAGCCGGCCAGCCACAGGGCCCCGTCAGAGCCCAGAGTGATCCCGTACGCAAAATTGTTGACGATGAACTCCGTGAAGCTTCCGGTCGTCGTCATCCGCCCGACGACGTTGACGAGACTCTCGGTCACCCACAATGCTCCGTCCGGGCCGGCGGCGATGCCTTCGAAAGACCTGCCGCTGCCACTGAGAAACTCGGTGGCGACGCCGGAAGGCGTGACGCGTCCGATCTTGTCCGGGCTCTTTCGGACATACCAGACGTTGCCATCCGCGCCCGGCGCGATGTCTCTCAACAAACCGGGATCGGCCAGAGGGTAGTTGGTGAACGTCCCGGAGGGCGTCATCTTGGCGAGCCCGTCCGGATTCAGGGACTCGCCTCCATTGGTCAGGAACCAGAGATTGCCGTCCGGGCCCGCCGTGATGTCGGTCACCGCGACGTCGGAAACCGGGATCGGGAAATACTGGAAAGAGAGCGGGCCCGAGGTCACCAGGTACCTGTAAGCATTCGCCACGCTGCCGACTTGAGAATCCGGATTCGTCACAGAAACGGTCACGAGTCCGGCGGTATGGGTGGGCGGTTTGGCCGTCAGCGAGGTCGAGTTGACGACCGTGACGGACCCTGCGGGAACGCCTCCGAAGCTCACGGTCGCCCCTGCCACAAAACCCGTCCCGCTGACGATGACGATGTTGTTGCCCGCGGCCGGCCCGAAGGCAGGCACGAGACGCGAGACGGTGGGCGCCTGACAGAGTGCAGAGAGAGGAACGAGCAGGAAGGCGCCCAGTGCCGCCAGAGCCCATCCCGGATGCCAATGCCGACGGGGGATATGCGATGAACCGAATCCGTTCATGCTCGCCTCCCGGCTCGGGCGGCTTGCTCCCGAGGCGAAGCCTCCTGGGCCCCTGGCGGATTATGTTCCACCGCCCGATGCGCGTGAACGAGGAAAAAAGTATCAAAGCCAGACTCGATTGTTTGATTTCTTCGTTACGAACACGCCGGCTACCGCGAGTTAATTTCCGCCCGTGCAACGGTTTCCTTGGTCCTTTCCAGCGGCGGGACTGGTCGCTTTCGAGCGGCGGTTCTGGTCGCTCATCTCGTATAGGACAGCGGAGGTGCGAGATGGATCGCGCGGTTGATCCTCCGACGCTTGACTCTGGAAGGCATTCCAGGCCGTAGTCTTTCGTTCGATGAAGAAGACGACGGACGCGGCGACGAC
>Ga0207684_10001963_pt1 | contig 21260 bp, 6 predicted proteins | sample KBSK5501metaG_FD_184342 | JGI IMG/M metagenome (GOLD analysis project Ga0207684, IMG submission 184342) | Corn, switchgrass and miscanthus rhizosphere microbial communities from Kellogg Biological Station, Michigan, USA - KBS K5-50-1 metaG... | ecosystem: Host-associated > Plants > Roots >...
GTGCTTCTTTCACTGCTCAGACCGACCACCGAATCCGCGTCTATCTCTGCACTGCTTTCATCTGGCCAGAATTCCTGATAATGCTACCGTTTTGGCAGACAGGTCTGGACGACGAGCGAGTGTCTCCTGCCAGGAAGCAATCTCATTCCACACGATGTCTCCTTGTTATCGGCAGAGTTTCATTATCGGCAGAGTTTTTGGCGAGATAACTCTGCCAACTCTGCCGATAATATACCACACAGAGGAGAAAACTGTGCCGATAAGCCCGCTTTTCGGCTCAGTTTTCGCTGGCGCTTAGCGGGAAAATGGGAAAAATGTCGGGACCCCAAGCACACAAGATAAGCACTGAGGGCGGTACGACCAGCTTCCCCACAATCGCACACGCTCGGACCGTCAGCTACCCAGATGGTATTGTATGATCAGGATCACCTGCGCTCCTGGATCAACCGGGAAAGTGAGATTGGAGGTACCATTTGGGCCGTTAAGATCCCCGGACAAATTCACTGGAACTGCCAGTGTTGTCGGTTCGAGCGCATCCCCATGCTGTACGTACAATCTCAACCCGTCAATCGTCAGTTGCGCGCTCTGCACCATATACGGGAAATAATCCTTGCGCAGCGTGAAGGCAAAGGAGTCACCGGTCCCGGTGACGAATGCAGACCACTCCCCGGGAAAGTCGTAACGTAGGCCAGCTCCCAGAACTGCGTTACGGTTGCTTTCACAACATTAGGTACTCCAAGGATTTTTGCAAAAAGCTACGATGCCTACGGAAAGGGCTTCAAAAACTCAACAGCTTGTAGTGCTAATGTGACTACTGGTCCGGGTTCAAAGTCAAAAAGACCTTTGGATTGATCGAACTTGATGCGAGAGATGACGCCGTACAGGACTCCTCCATTGGAATACTCAAGTTGAGCATGGTCGGCATAAAATTGATCAATGAGGTTTTCCGGAGGGAATACGAGCGTTAATTGTGCGGAACTCACGACGAGCTTTATGTCAAGTTGGTACGGCTGTTGCGGCGAAGCTGTGGAGAATTGAGAAAACTCAAAACTTCCAGTGAACGTATCACCCTGACTGTCGAGTTGAAGGGTGCCAGTGCCTCCCCAGATCTCGCCATGATGAGTTCCTTTAGGATCGCCACTGGTCTTTGACAACACGAAAAAAATGTTGCCGTTTTTTGCAGCATCGACGAATTGCTGTAAGTACTCTGCAATAGTCATGAAAATTGCCTTTCTGTGATAGGACTATAGTATTAAGAAACTTCTCCTCAATAGCGGTAGACCCGACCCAGGTGATATTTGTCTTCACGTAGGTACCAGGAAGGATCTCAAGGGATCGGTGTGCCCTAACAGATGACCAATATCTGATGGTGCCATCCCCATTTTGCGCATCCAGGTTGCTGTGGTAGCACGTGCTCGATGAGAGATAAGCCGCCCGACCACGTCCGTCTGATTCACCCCAGCGAGCTTGCACAAGAGCGGGATCACGCTGCCATTGAGAAACTTCTTACCCATCACTTCGTTACGATACTGGAAGAGATAGTGTGTTGGTTTATGCGTTTTACGATCCAGAAGCGGCTCTTGGTTGGGTGGTCGCAGACTCTCCCACACTTCAATTGTATCAGCTATGTAGGCCGGGATCGGCACATAGAAATCTCCTTGCATTATGAGGGATTACCTAACGGGTGTCAACGCATAAACGAGCCTCTTCATCGAAATTGTCCTGATTTGAACTCTTTGCTTTTCAGTGAATACGCTTATTTTGTTGAGTACTCACATACAATCCAGATATCCGCAATGGCCTCCGGATTCAGGTGATGGTAGTCCTGCCCATTCACTGCTACTGTCAATTGTAGTGAGGGCGTCGAAGGATCAGGAAGCTCAAGCTTGGCTACATCGGCTCCTTGCACCTCGAGGATCCAGGTTCCTACATTGCCATCTTGACTTCCAGCTGGATCGGCACTATCGTGATGTTGAACTGGCTCGGCATAGAGCGCCCCTTTGAAATGTGGATCGACAAGAAGCGTCTCAGCAAAAGGACTCGTACCAGTTTGGAAACTTGTCGAGAACCTCACGTAGGTAGGAGGATCCGTGGAGGGATACTTTTCATTTCTTAACGTGAAGGGGAGTGGTTGCACGTTATCATACGAAAAATCCTTCCTATGTGTAAATTCATCTTTCAACTCCAGAAATAGCCTCATGGCCGTTATTTGTATGTCCTGCTGCCGATTTCTCAATTGGAAGGGGAAGCGCGTGATCGACAGGTCGAGCGATAGTGCCTGGCTTAATGCAGTATCCCCTGGATGCAAGAAACGATACCATTCATTGGAAAACTCGTGCTTGCAGCTAAAAAGTCGTGCCAGAGGCGCCACTGGCGGTGGCTCTTTGCGCGAAATGGCTGGCGGCAGCGGCGCAAGGCGCAGAGAATCACGGGCGGCTTTTTTCAGCGTGTCTCCACCATCACGAGCGGTATATCTGAGATGGATGACCACCTCGGTAATCGTATCGAAGTCAAATGCGTTGGTGTCCAGGGGAAGCTCGATATGCCAATCGCTAATACATCCTGCTCCTTCAAAGGGAAGGTAGCGCTCATCGTGGAAATTGAGATCGAACATGCCGCTATCCGTCTGTCCACTGCTCGTCACAATTGACTGGATCGCCCCGACATTATCACGGAAATTGCCACTTGTTGTTACAGTGTTTTGCTGACGGATCGAGTTCCAGAGTAAGGTGAGTGTGCAATTCACGCTCGTATATGGCCCGGCCACACACGGAATGCTCAAACTGACCGTTTTGATGCGGCGCAGGTAATGCCTGGGGTAATCGGCATCGAAGAGGGGTTCCGGCAAGCTTACGAAGCAGCTTCCTGTCTGCTTGAGCATGAGCAGCGCCATTGGATCGAGCTGAGAGAGCGCGATATGCTTTGTAATCTCGAATTCGCGTCGATTCTGGTCCAGGTAGGCCATCTCCATACGCCGTAGATCCTGGTGAAGCTTTTCGCCCGCCAGCAAGCCCATTTTCAGATTGTCCCAATAGCCGAAGTGGATAAACGAGGCGTTGGGGTCCGCAATCTCGTAGCTATATGCCTGCTCGGCTCGTTTTGCGATATCAAAAGCAAACTGGTAGCTCTGGAAGTAGACCGCCGAGATTTGACCTACCATCCAGTCGTACAGGTCCACATTGGTAAACTTCTGGTTTCTGAGGTAATCATCGACGTCTTTTGCGTTCTGGATTTGCAAATCGTGGTTGTCCAGCTCGTTTAGCGCGATCTGGAGCCGGATGTTGGCGGCGTCGATCTGCTTCTTCACCTGGTCCAACTCTTTGTTCGCCAGATCTACCTGATGATTCCACTCGTCCGTACGGCGGGCATAGCCAGCTTGCGTGACGCTGATCGTTCCTTGTGTGCTTAACATTGAAGCCACGGCCCCCATACTACTGCCAAATGACTGTAATCCAGCAGCAATATTGCTGCCACCATAAGTAACTCCAACATCGAAACCAACCTTCTCGTCGGGGATGAGATGGAGTATCGCAGCAAGAACTTCCAGGCCAGCCTGGCTTTCCTGTAGCTCCCAACTAGCTTTCAGGTTATCCAAATGTGCCTGTTCGGAGGGCAATATCCCTTGCTTCAACAGGGTCGTATAATAGGTTTGTCGTGCCGTGACCAGTGTCTGGTAACGTTCCAGTCCGGCTAGCGTTGCGTTCGCTTCATTGATCTGCTGCTGCTTGACCTGGCGTACCGCTGTGAGCACCTGAACCTCCTGGCTTGAGCGCAGGAGCGCCAGTTCCTCGGCGTCGTGCTTCTCCAGGGCGGCCAGGAGCGCGGCCCCCAGAGATCGCAGATCCGCGCAGAGGTCCATTGCTTTTTGTATCATCGTTGCGAAGCGATAATGCGGGAGGGCAGCGTTGATGTCGGTGAGCGCGGTGTTGAGATCAATACCGGCCGCGGCTGCACTCACCAGCAGGCCGGGATCGATGGGAGGCCCGAACGGTGGGAATTGTTGCGCAACCCCTTCGATATTCTGACAATGCCGGATCTTGAACAGCCTATCGGCGACAGTATCCCAGTACTGGAGCAACTTGTCATTCGCGGGGATACAGAAGAACAGCGCTTTGCCCGATCCAATTACGACGCGCGTCAGCGATCCATCCTCAAGCTGGCCGCCATCCTGCTCCGGCAGCAAGAGATTCTCAAGCGCAATAAGCGGGTTCGTGGCGGCATTCAATCCCTGCTTCACCAGTTGATTGTAGGTCATCTGATCTGAAGTCGTGACTGCAGGTGCGATCTGCTGCGGCTTTGGCCCAAGGATCTCGTCAGCGTTGATATAGAACATCATCGCCTTGTTAAGATCCTCCCAGCTTATCGCCCTGTGGAAAAGCTGATCTCCCGCGGCAATCAGAGTATCGATGTATTTCATGACAACCGCGTGCTGGAAGGCCACGAGCCGTTTCCTGGCAATCAGGTATGGACTGAACGGGTGGTCTTTCCAGTCCTTGACCATATCCGCCAGTTCACCATCGGTGCCTAACTGTACCAGCAATTGTTGAAGAGTGGTCGGTATCTTCCTCGCTTCATCGCGCAATGCCTTGACTTTCCAGTAGCGCACACGTTGTTGCACATCTGGAAGAAGGCCAGGGTCATCATAGCCGCGGGTAGGATCAAAGATGTAGTGGAACCATTTCATGGCCTCGTCAAAGCGCTGATTCTGACTGAGGCGGGTCGCGATGCGCAAGGGCGCATGGAAGAACAGTTCCCAGTTGTAATCAGCATAGGGGGTACCGTAGGTGAAGTCTACAAACTCCTGCGGATATTGCCCATCCACAGCCAATGGTTGGTACGTTGGCTGAAAGAATTCTAGATTCGTATCCAACTGTGTTGGCCCGGTAGGATTCGCGCTGTCGGGCGGTGACCAGAGGAGTAGTTCATCGATGCCACCACGATTGAGCCTTCTGATGAAATCGCACACATAGGGATGATAGAAGGTTGTGAAGGTGTAGTAGGTATAATAGTGGCCGAGCCAGGGCCAGTTTATTGATCCAATACTCGAAACCAGACTGGCTGTGGTGCGGACAGGCGCGATCGTTGCACGCATAGCCTCTCCAGTACCGTTGATGGCTGCAAGTGCTGTTGGTGAGGAATGATGTCCGCCCCTGCTGGCCTCAATCACGTTGCGTGGCGATCCTGGTGGGGCCACAATGGCGTAGGGGCGTGCCAGAGCGGCCCCAATGATGCCCGGATCTATTTTGTTGGAGTGGAGAAAATCGCCAGAATTGAACCAGGTCGGCCATGCCTCCTCACCGCTTCTCGATGTCTGTACAAAGTAGGTGCGCTGTTCGTCTTCATAGAACCAGGCATCCTGTGAGCTAAACGAATCATACTGGTGCGGGTAGAGCACGCTGAAGGTCCCCGGCGTCTGTTGCAACACTTCTGTCGAGCTTTCGTCCGCTTGCAGCATATACAGGCCATCGTCATCCCCGCTATGTTCGACCTCTTCCCAGGTCATGAAATCAATCTGATCACGCTCAGGAATAGGAAGTGAACGCTGGCTAAACGTGAAAGGCACGATTTTGCCGCCGCCGCCGCAATCACTGAACTGGAACTCGCCTATGCCCATTCCATAGAGTTGTTGCAACTCCTCGAACGCTGTAGCCGACTGCATACACTGGATCGCCAGCGTTTCCTGGCCTGCCCCCTCTTGCCTGATCGCTGCTTTGAAGATATACTGGCTTGGATCGAGCGGAAAGTCCAACGCCGGATACGTGATGCGTGGGATAGCAAGTAATTTTCCCGTCGGTGGAGTCGGTGGTGCTGTGGTTAAAAACTCATCGTTCGCCAGCATCTTTTTGGGCAACCACTTTCCCTGCTTGTACTCACTCCAGGCAATCTGGATGTTCATGTACTTTTGCGGATCCTGGTTGCTTGCGCGTTCATCGGCGGTTGGCGGATCGGCCTTCACCGTGAAGAGAGGCCAGAAGATATGCAGGCGCCTATTCCAGATGACGGGGATCAGGTGATCGCCCTGAATATCCACATCGGCTTTCTCCCAGGGGGTCCAGCGTCTGCCGTTTTCCAGCCTCCGGTAATAGTAGCTGTGAGGGGTGGCCCACGTGCGCCCTAAGACGTGCAGGATATCAATATTCGCCTCTGGCTCTTGCTGGTGATACATCCCGGCGACTTCGAGGCGAGCTACGGTATCGAGCTTTTCCAGGTAGTGCATGAATGCCTCTTCGGCACGAGCATCGGTAATCTCTCCCTGGACGAGTTCGTTTTCAAAATCCTTGAAGAAAGGGGTCTTGTCGTCGCGCAGGTCGGGGTCGATCCAGTTCCATGGGTAGAGAAAAACCTCCAGGTTGGCTTGGCTGATACGATAGTTCTGCATCCAGGTGGTCCAGTGCGTGGCGTCGTCCGTACTGATGACGATCCCTTGCTCCAGGTTCATCAGTGCTCGCTGGATGAAGAGCTGCACCGAGCTAATCGCCTGTGCGATACGTGTGGTCGCCTGGCAGGAACTCATCTCGACATACATCAGTAAATGATCAGAGACCGCTTTCGAGTCGCTGAAGGTGGGTGTCTGATTCTGGCTGATCAGATAGGCGACCAGGGCATCGCGCTGTTGTTCTCGCAAGGTATCCCGCAGTGGTCTGGTCACGGCCAGCCACTGGTCGTCAGCATATTTCGCTTTGACCGCTTTGATACTGTTGCGCGATTCGCTGAGGCTGATCAGCGGCGCGATCCAGGGCAGCACCTGTTGAGTTGCCACGCCAAGCCGTTGAATAAGGACAAAGCATGCCCTGAGCCTGACGAAGATGCGCTCATCTTTGTAGTCGTTGGGGAAGTTCAGGCCAAGCGCGCCATTGATCCCTATCAAGGCTTGCAGATCCTGCGGGGGACGAGCCATGCGCGTGCTCAGTTGCTCGATATAGGTGTTCACGGCACTCTGAACCGCGTTTGAATCGCCTATCTGTGTAAAGCTTATCGCCCCTTCCAAAATCTCAAACAACGAGGGATTACCTGCTGAGAGCTTGCTGCGGAACGTGAAGAAATCGAGCAAGCGTCGCCAGCCATCGAAGAGCGGTTGTCCTCCATCCATTGCCGTGGTCGGCAGCGCGTCAAGGTTCAGCCAACCCAGGGACGGCCCTCGTTCGACGAACCAGGGGCTTGTATGTGCCGGCAGCGTGAATGTGAGTTCATCGCTGCTCACTTTGAACTTTTTGATGACCGTCGCCGCCTTGTCTACCTTCTTGTAGGTCATGATCTGGATATCGAGCGGCTGGGTCGCGTTGACAAACCCATCGTCGAGAAACTCCGCCAATGCCATGCGCTGAGGATCAGGAGGCGTGCGCGGCGAGCTGATGATTTGTTGGAGGAGCACAGGCATAGTTGCGACATTGAGTTTAAGCATTTCGCTCAACTTCTGCAGGACAAAACGCTCGCTGGAGGTGGTGCTCAGGTAGGCCATGAGGTGGTCCAGCACGTACTGAAAACGTTCTTCTCGCGTTTGCAGCGCACCTGGACCGCTGCCGAGATTTTGTTTCGCGTCCTGTACGTCGAGGAAGTCCTTAAAATAGGTGTCGATGAAACTCGGGTCATCCACCGTCCCTGCGATGACTGCCATAGCCCGGTCAAGCAGGTCGGATGCGAGCACAATGGCGAGTTTTTGTCGTGTTATAACTCCTGTAGGATCAGGAGACGATATGGTATCGGTGAAGATTTTCTGTAACTCGCTTTGCAGTTGTTGCAGCAGGATGGTTATGCTCTCATCTGTCGGTACAACGCCGCCTCCTGGCTGGAAGACATTGCGCAACAGGTAGTCCAGGTCTGTGATACTGAAGCTCGAAGCCTGTAGCTGAAGCGCGTTATCTACAAAACGCTGCGTGTCTTCCATATGCTGAGGATCGAAAGGGTTTAGCCCGCTCAATGCTTTGAGTGAGAGAAATTCAGCAATGGAGAGTTTGAGCGCGCGCGCCAGGGAGACAATACGATAGAGGTGCGAGAGATTGGCGAGATTCAGCGCCGGATCAGCGACTTCGGGAGCAGGAAGGTGCAATACCTGTTGTGCGACGGCACCATCGAGCAAGAGCGCGAGATCGGATGCGTTGATGCCAAGCGCGGCGATGATACCGGGAATGTGATCCTTGAGCTGCGGATTGCCGGGGGCGTTCAGGTTGAAGGCATCGTCCGGCTCTATTCTCGCAACGGTCTTATTTTGAAACAGTTGCTCATAGAATGAGGGTGAGCCGTCATACCCGGGTGTGGTATCGATAGGTGCCCACCAGGTCAGGAGTTCCATGAGGGAAACGCCCAGGCTGCTGAACTGTTGAATGTACGCAAGCTGTAAAAGGAAATCAGGAGTGATATCACTCACCTGTAGGGCGCTGATCGTTCTATCGAGGTCGCGAGCGCTCCAGCCCAACTTGCGCTGTAAGCGGACGAAGCGATGGAGACGATCAACCGCTGTTGGACTAAGATTTTTGAGCGTGGCCGATTGGAGATCACACGTTGCGTTCCCATCTTGATCTGCCTGGAACTCGATCTGGATGAAGGACTGCGGCGTATTGCCGGGATTGATAAACGTTGTCTTCAGCAGGTCTAACAGTTCCTGGTAGGTAAGCCCGGATTGTTGGAGAAAGACCGGGACGGGTTCCAGTACAGCGGGCCAATTCGTCGAATGAGCCTGGTTCGTGTCATCTCTAAACCAGAATTGCCAGGGCTGCGGCAAAAACTGCTTGTCACCCTTGTTCTGCGTTCCCTCATTCACCGTGACGATGACGCCCGCACCGGTATCGCCATCGGCAGCGGGATCCCATACACCGTTTCTCGCCAGGTAAATCCCGTCTTCGGCGGTGACATTCTGATCTTTCACCAGCACGCGATCACCATCCGCCAGCGCCACACCATCGACTGTTTGCAAGCCTGCAAGTGTCACAGGACCGGTCGTTGCCGCGCGTACTGTCGCTTTCGCGACGGGGGTAGCAGTGATGATATGTTGCTCTAGCGCACAGAGATGCAGATATTCGCCGGCGATGTCGAGCTCTGTGGGATCGAAAGCAGTTCCCTGTGGACGTTTCTGGAAGGTCTTCATCAATTGATCCCGCCGAATGCCAAGCTGGGACAGGTAGGCGCGTGCTTCCTCGGCCGCCAGATCAAAGGGAAGGTTCCATGAGTAGATGGCCTGTGCAAGGACGCTATAGGCATGCTCGTCCTGGTGTTCTGGATTCGCGCTCAGTTCATCGGCGGTCCACGTTGTCTGCGGCCAGGAGCCGCTGGGCGGTAACGTTCCCCCGGCATTCACCGTCACGGCGCGTTCGAGTACCTCGTTGACCAGATCGATCTGGGGAAGCAGTGTAGTGGTGTTTGAGCAGGAAAGCTCGATCTCACCCAGGTCTGGCCGCCGCGTAGCGGCCAACAAGTTCGTCTGCGCGTCAGGGGCAAGGAACGAGAGGATCTCAACCAGGTAGGCTGCCTGGCTATACATAGAGCGGCAATCGTCACAATTGCAGAAATCCTGCGTGCCAAAGAACGTCGTTAAATTGGGTCCGCTCTCTTCCAGGACCTCAGCTCTAAAGCTATTGGAACGCGTCATCGCCGTCAGAGGATCGAGAACGAGCGGGAGCGCTACTTTGTTGGTGGCGGCGCTGTACGTTCCATACACATTCAGCGCCTTGGCGGAGAGGTAATCTGCACGGCCAAAAATGGCAGCAGCCTGCCCCTGTTCCAGCAGCGAATCGTACTGCGCGATAAAATTATCTCGCCCCAATCCACTGATCTGTAGAGCCGAGTTGATGCCATTGGTTTGCAGCAGGCGCATTTCGTCGTAGCGATGCGAGACATTGAAGACACGCTGATACCCCTTGAGCTGCTCGGTTACTGTTTTCACATCCTGGACGCCCCGGAGCGCGGTCGATCCCTTTTCCGCCAGATAACTATCGATATGGGTTGTGACGAAATCGAAGTCCGGGCTGTTGGTGAAGAAGGTCACGAGATCAGCCTTGCCGGGAACGTCATCCTGCCCCATGCGATGAGCCACGACGGCTGAGGGGATGATCTCCTCGACGGTCCGGGCCAGGGTATGTGCATAGTTCGCGGCCTTTTCGTCATCGCTGTTGCCGGGCGCATCAACCGGGAAGCCAACCACCTGCCCGTTGACCTGTGTATTGAGCAGGGCACGCCAATCGCTTTCGTCTAACTTCGCCAGGTCCTTTACCGTCTGTACGGTCCCATTTTGCTGCAATGCCTGGACCAGCGGGACATGATTACGCGTAATCGCGCCTACCTGGATCGTCAACTGCAACTGAGGGACCGTATTTCCCTGGAACTCAAGCTCTTGGGCGAGCGACTGCCAGAAATTTTCGATGGGTCCCTGGTGCTGCACATACAACGTCAGGAACTTCTCCTGGAGAGCTTTCTCGGCGAGTGTCACGCTCAGCAGCGAGCCTAAAGACGCGCCCCCGGTCTGGTCTGGAGGATTAAACGCCTGCGCTGCAACCAGTTGTTGCAACTGCTTGAGAATATCGTCGAGTTGGGTGCTCAACTTGAGAGGAACGATGTTATCGGCCAACGCCTGCTCCAGAGCCCGGCGCAGGCTCTCAGGTTTCTGAGCCAGCAAGGATGGCAGCTCTGCAGGCAAACCCTCGCGGAAGAAGCCATAAAACGCCTCTGGCGGTACGTTCGTGCCTTGCGCCAGGTTGTTTGCGCGGGCAAAATACGCGATATATGTGCCGCTCAGCTTCGTTTCACCCGCAAGAAACGACACATCGTCATCGTTCAGATCGGCGGGCTGCACACCGTCAAGCAGGGGCATGATTGCCACTACAAACTGTTCGTATTCCGATGGCCCGCGATAGGTGCCGCCCCCGACCATCAGGTCTATAGTTTGTTCTGGTGGAGCGTCGAAGAAGACGGGCGAGGCAACCAGCACATTGCCAGCGTCGTCGAAGACGCGCACAATCAGATCAGCCTCTTTCTCGTTGGAGTGCCGGAACTGCTCAGCGCTGTATCGAATCTCATAGTGCCCTGCTGTATCAGTCGTTGTCTCACCCAGCAAGTCTTCGCTGCGCAAGTTCTTATTGTAGGCCCTGACAGCCGCGCCAGCATAGATCTCTCCGTTCGCCTGCCGGACCTCGCCTTTGACCACAAAAGAGGGTGTACTGTCAACGTCAGGAACAACCAGGTCCACGATCTCCAGCGGTTTCGCCTCGCGGATGACGTCGGAATCGTGCAGCGGCTTGCCATCAGCATCAAAGACTGTCATACGCAGATTGATGCCATCTATCCCTGGCACTGGTTCGTAACGGATGGTGTAGCGACCTTCAGCGTCGGTAGTGTCTTCGCCCAGACGGACAGAACCCGCATCGGCCTCGTGCACGGCACGCACCCTCATGCCCCGCAGTGGCAGGCCATCCTCACGCCGCACCTGGCCGCTGACGACGAATGATTGCGCTGTTGGTTGATCGAGCAATCCCCATTCCGTGAGCAGGGCATTGAGCGCGTTAGCGGTGGCTTCGTCCACGCCGCCGCTCGCTTGCAGGTTTCGCTCACTTTGAAAAGTGTTCACCAGCCTCCCCGTGGTATTGCCGTAGTTCTGCTTTTCGCGCTCCGGTAAGAGTGTCGTCCAAAATTCCCGGCGTAAGCCCTCGTTGGTGGCCAGAAGGGCGTTACGGGCCAGACAGAGTAGCAGTGCGTCCTGCAAATCAGCCACCGCAGGCCCCACGGTAGGACCGGGCAACGGGCCTGGTCCCAGTGGAAAGGTGATCTTGTTCATGACTTGTTTCTCCGCTTATTTCTTCGTGATGCCGTACAAATGGATAATCCAGATTTTCAATAAACAGTGAGATTCGTTCTCGTGCGAACTCTTCTTGTCCTCGAGCCACTCGAGTTGCCACTCAGCACTGGAGATGATCGCGCCCCAGGCGAGCCCGGTTGTCACAAGTGTTAGGGGCGTGAGGGATATAGTGAAGGCGGAAAGCACCACGGTCGCCTCACCGACCACAATCCCCATGGCGCTTAAGAGCACCTTGCCAAGCCTGCCTTGTAGCCAGTCATCACGCACCTCCCCCGCCTCCGCTTGCAGCAAGTCAATATGCTGTACCAGCAGATCGTTTGGATAACGCTCCAGTAAATTGACCGTAATGTAATACCTCATACCCGCCACCCAATAATGTCGAATTTCCGCTACGCACCTGACTATTTCCCATTTGGTCAAGTTGGGCGGAATACCGCCGCATTCCGCAAGTTCATTAAAATCTCCGTGGCACCGTGTCTTGGGTTGAAAGCAGATCATTTTGCCCACCACATCGGTAAATTTACGAGACTTGGTGGAACGTCACCATAAGAGGGCCAGTCTCCTACGAAGCGCAGTTTGAATTTCCCACCAATACGGACATTATATTTTTCCAGAGCCATTCCCAGCGCCCCACCAAGCGCTTGGTTTGTACTTGAATTTCCAAACATGTATACCGTTCGTCGTCCGGGCTCTAAAACCGAAAGAGGATCCAAGGCAGAATCCAATAAATGCATTGCATCCTTGCCGCCTATATCGACGCCTGAGCGTATCAGGTCGCGCCTAGCACGCGCTCGCTCGGCCTTGTCGCTTTCCCCCCTTGAGCCTCGTATGAGGCTTTCACCACCTTCCTGGAGCCATTCGATCAGAAATCGCGTCGTATTCGCAGCCACGGGATCCCTTGCCATCTTTCGGGAATAATTGAATGGAATTTCAATTACAGGTTCAGTATGGTAGTAATTCTGCGTCGTTGGCGCATTCATATCGACGACCAAACCAGTCGTAGGAGCGTTCTGTATCTGCGATGTCGTTTTGGCGCGGGCTACAAGTCCAGTAGCCGCGCCACCGGCTGCGGCTGCAATGCTCTCGATTCCATGCATGAAGTCGAAACCAGCATAAATCTGAGCAACCATATTCAGTCCCTGGAGTTGTTCCTGCGGTGCTGGCAGATAAGCGGTTTTTCCGAGCCTGAGGCCGGGCATGACTTCCGTTGTGCCATCTCCTGTTGGTACCGGAATGATGTAATCTTCAGGCTTGGCTTCCTCCACCCCCTTCTTGAAAGCACTGATATGATGCTCAATCCATCTGCGGCCCCGGCCCCAAAAAGGATCAGTCACTTTGTCCCACCAAGTCCGTTCGGCTGTTAACTTGTCAAACTCTGCCAGTTTCGACTCTAACCCGTGCAAGTAAGCCTCGCGCTGCTCAGGAGCTATGCTAAAAATACGCGGCTTAATGGGCTGCTCTTTCTGCTGTGGATCTTCAGGGGTTAAACCCTGTGAATCGACGGAATTGATGGGATTATTGTGGACATATGAGTATAGATTTGTCTCAGAAATAAGGCCGACTGGATCGCAACTTGCCCACCGCCCCAACCACGGCGCGTAATATCGCGCTCCGTGGTAATACAACCCACTCTCCTCATCCCGCTCCTTACCCGTATACCGATACCGCTTCGCCGCTGCCTTGATGTCCTTATTCACCGCCTGGTACGACGTACTGCCATAGGGGTAGTACTCCTCGTAAGAGATGATCTGCGCCTGGTCTGCCAGCTCCAGACTGGCCGAGCCGAGGTGATTACCGAACTGATAGCGAACGAGTTGCTCAGCAGAGTCGTCATTAGGATTAGTGACGGTCTTGGTCTCCACCAGCGCGATGCGCTGCTTGTCGTCCATGATCTGCAAGGTCTCCCGCTCTAGTTTGATGCCGTTGCCATTCCGCTGGCGAAAGACTTCAAACCCACCCAGATAAATGCGCTCTTCAATGAGATTGCCGTTATTCTTCTCGACGACTTTGCGCACGCGTTGTCCATTGGCGTCGTACACATAGTAGGCTGTACCCCCACCGCCAAGTTCAACCTGTTGCAGTTGGTCTTTAAAGTCCCACCCCATCTGCATCGAGTTGATACTGGTCATGCAGCCATGGACATCGTTTCCTTGTGCATCCGTATATCCGTAGGATTCGGTGAAATTGAGGCCGTTGCCAATCTGGGTGCGCGTCAGCCGATTGTTCTTTTTGCCCGCCTCCAACAAGCTCGGCTCGCTGTAGGTGTAGGCGCGCGTCCAACTGCCATTTAGCGCTGAATGTTGAACGCTCTTGATATTGCCGACCTCATCGTAATCATACGTCTCGCTGTAGTTACGAACGGCTGTGGGATCGTTTGGACTGGCTGGTAGTCCCACAAAAGGATAGTCCCGATTGTTACCGTCCGGTGGGTTGAAATCGAAGGAGGTCTGGCCAATGTGCTCTCTGCTGTGAGCAAAGATGAGCCTGTAGATGGCATCGTAGATATAGTCTGCGTCGGGCTCGACATTTTCGTTGTTGTGTTGAATCGTCGGTAGGGCATCATCAGCGATATGCGTGATGTTTCCAACCGGGTCGTAGGTGTAGTGAAGGTCCTGTACGACCGCCGTGTCGGTAAATAACTGAGAGGCCAATCCGTTGAGGCCCGCTGGGCGTGTCGTCCTAAGATGGATCAGGCGGAAAGTCTGATCGTCGTACTCATACGCTGTCTCAGCGCTGTTGGCATAGCGGATGAACATGCGCTGTCCCTTGGCGTTATAGTCAATGTTGTTTACTCCGACTGGGGAGGGCTGCACTGTGGCCGGATCCAGCAATTCGGTGGGTTCGACTGGGTGGTCCAGCCACACATCCACTCGATCCAGCAGTTTGGCCTCGTTGTAGACAGGCTGGATGATGTTGCGCTTGGCTCCCGGTTGGTCACTGTGCGGTGCGATGAGCTGCACTGGACGGTTGAGGGCATCGTAGATGGTGCGGCTCGCGTAGGTGTCGGTTTCCAGCCGCGGCGCGAGGGCCGCATCCAACGCGGCAGGGTCGAGCTTCGTGGTGGCATCGGTCGGCAAGGCGACGTGATCATCGTCCACGGCACGCCAATCCACGGCTTGCCTGTATTGTGTTCCGTTTGTCAGACGGCGCGTGGCGCGCACCGGGTTGCCCTTGAAGTCGTGGGATTCGATGGTGACCACACCGGCCTGGTCAAGGTGAAAATAGAGCACGCCGCGCAGGTTGCGTTGCTCGGCCTCGGGATGCTGCTCACCATAGACGAGACGCTCAGTCAGTAATTCCTGGTTGGGGGTGGCGGGGGCGGCTCCGGTAATGAAGGAGCGCAGTGGGCGGCGCAGCGGGTCGTATTCGGTGCGGAAGGTGTGGTCGCGGCTGTCCCAGGCGCGGATGGGCTTGCCTGCCACGTCGTTGAGCATCCAGCGCTCGCCCGCCTCCATGCTGGCCTGGTGGATGCGGTTGCTGAGCATATCGTAATCGTACGTCATTACCTTTCGCAGAAGCGCGTCTTGCAGAAGCGCGTCGGTCACCGAGCGTTGGTTGCCTTCAATGTCCAGCTCGATGCGGATTGGATATTGTTCCTCTGTCGTTTCGATGGTGCCATCAGCCTTTTTCCGCTCGAATTTGTTATGGGCGACCGTTAAGAAAGTGCGTCCCAGTGTATCGAAGAAAGCGCTAGTAGGTGTGTTGGCGTGCTTCGTGGCCTTCTCCGCTGCACTTTTCTCCTGAGCGCCCATTGTCCCCGTGATACGCTGCTGATACCAGGTCTGCCAGGTGTTGGGCTGCACTTTGAAATATTCCGCCACGTACCCCTTGATGTCCGCATCGGTGCGGGGATCCCCAGTCTCGCTGCCGTTTGCAGCGACGGTGTCGTTCACATCATAGGTCTCCTGCCGCCACGGATCAAAGACAACCTTTTCGTAGGTATGATTGGGATGCAAGGTGGCAACCACGCGTTCGACGGGATCATAGAACAGGATAGGGCTGACACCGACCTTTTTCCCGAACTGGAATTGGTGATGGGTGCTGAAGAATGGCTCGTATTGACGAACTGGTTTGCCTTTGTTGTTAAAGATCGTCCAGCCGCTACCTACCCAACGCAAGTTGGGCGTGGTGTCTACGAGGGTGACATTTCCTACGGCATCCTCTACTTCCACTTCGCCTGGCTCAGCCTGAATCTTCTTCTGGATCTCACGACCGAAGCCATCGGAATAGCCGAAACTGATCTGAATCTTGAGGCCCTGCGGCGGCAACGGATCGCTGGCATGTGTTTCGCGCACCAACGTGGCAGCGAACACCGGTTCCCACTTCGACGGGTCGTTCGGCGTGGCAGTGCGGGTACTGAGGAATCGTTCTACGTCATAGAGAATCCGCGTGCTGGCGGTGCCCAGCAGAGCGCCCGCCAGGGTCTGAGGGTCGTCGGCCCCGTAGAAGTCATCGATCTGCTGCTGGGTGAGGTCTGGATTGAAGTCGCTGAGGGAATCCCCCAGATTTTCGGTGGTCTTGCCCATCACGGCAGTGCCCGCCACCGGGCCGAGGACATCGAATCTAGCTGCCGCCTGGTTGCCGTTCGGATCGGTCACCAGCGCCGGCTGGAGTACCCGGTAATCGTTGGTGGCGACCACCGTATTGGTCACGGCATCCACCGTGCGTACGACGAGGAGATCGTGAGGGTCGTCATAGTCTACGGAGGTACTGTTGCCGAACGGATCCTCGAAGCGGCGCGGCAGAAAGAAGTGCTGGAAGGCCTGGGTCCTTTCCTGCAGCGACGAAGCGGGCATGGGAAGATAGAAGATCCGTCCGGAAGGAATCCACCAGTGGCTGTCGCCATCCAGATCGACGTAGCTGCCTCCGTCCATCCCAGCGCTGCCAAGCACGCCTGCGGGATTGGGCAGCAGCGTGGTCTGGCCACGCTGGTAGACCAGGGCCAACAAGCCCGGCGTGAACGCGAGCTTGTAACTGCTCCCAGGCAGCGCCAGCGACTGCAACTGTCTCAGCGGCAGCAAGGCCATGGGATCACCGGCGGCCACGCCCATGTCGTCAGGCCGGTAGAAGGTGCGCACGCGCTCAATCAACCGCCTGTAGGCCTTCCCGGCCTGGATGCCGGTCGCGTTAATGTTCTCGTAGAGAATGTCGTGATGTCCATCGCTGGCGTCTTGCACCTTGGTCTGCACTTCGTCGAAACGAAAGAGGTTGGTCACATCCGCTTGCGTGGCGTCCGGCTGAATCTGGATCAACTCGTAGGTGCTTGCTTCGGCCGGCAGGGGCGCGCGATACGCGTCGTCTTCGAGCACGGCATTGGTATAGCTATTCTCCGTGTAGGTGACAAGCGTGGTTCCTTGCCTGGTCTGATCGTCTGGCGTCAGGGCGGGATCTAAGTACCGACGGCCATAGCCGACGGCCACGGATTGCAGCACGTTGCCGAACGGATCGACGGCCAGCGTGATCGTCTGGCTCACGCGGGGGTCGGCCGCATCCCTGGCGTTTGATGGAGGCGCATTCGGGTCGACCAGTGTGTTGCCCGCGACCTTGAAGAGCTTGCGTTCATAGTGAAAGTCGATGGTCTCGCGCGGATGAGTGAAGAAGACGGCGTACCGGTTCGGACCCTGGGGCTGAAGGAGCTCGATGGTGTAGTTGCGCTCGGAGGCGCTGTACGGGCGATCGGATGCGTCGCTGCCATCCAGCGCGTAGATTTCCTGCCGCAGAATCGAGCCCCGCAGGGCGCGGCAGGCTTCCCGCGCCTCCTCACCGGACAGGTTGTACAGCATGCTGCTGCCGTCCGGCAGCAGGAGCGTGGTGGGCAAGACGGTATCGTCGAGCTGCATTGCCTCGAGTTGCGCGTCGGTCAGCCCAGCTATTGCATCGCTCGGATCCCCCTCGCGGTAATACTCCTGCTCGAGGTGCTTCGAAATGCGTGCCTCGCCGAAATAGGCACCGGTGTGAAACCAGGTCTTGGTCCACACCGGCGGCACATGGGAGGCGGCGTCGATGTTAGTGGCCTGCGGGAAGGCACCGCTGTCCGTGAGCGTGGCGAATTCTTCGGTGTCCCACTGGTCCACCCTGCCGAACCCGCGAAACTCGCGCTCGACCCCATCATAGAAGCCATGGTGGTAGGCGTAGCGGGTGACAAAGCGGTTGCAGCTCACGTAGTCATACGTCTCCACCCGCTCGACCACATGCACGGGGAAAGGGATGTGCGTCAGCCAGGGAGTACCGGCCAGCTTGTCGGCGGCAGAGAACCTCGTGGAGGGCGCAAACTGAATATGCGTTTCGGCCCCCAGGTTATTGGTCACCTGTACCAGCAGGTGGGGCTTCTGACCTCCCATCAGGTCGATGTAGCGCATGGGTTGGCGCGCGTTACCCGGCAAGGGGGAAGACCAGGCCAGGCAGGCGGTGCCATTTCCAAGCAGGTCGAGGGCCGTGGCCGACGACACGCTCTCCACGGGCGGAAACTGGCTCAAGACGCGCCGCTCGCCCCAGGCATTGCCGGACTGATTGAAGTAGAGGTGAACGCCGCTGCTTGCGAAATAGACGATGTCCGCGGTGCCGGAGCCGTCGATATCGGCGAGCCGGATGCGGCGGCCATCGAACAAGTCGGGTGCTTCGAACCAGGGTGACTGGTCCATCGTGACCTTAGCCCCGAAACAGCCGTAGCCCAGGTTGGGCCAGTAGCACGCCTCGCCGTTGCGGATGCGCACCAGGTCGGTCAGGCCGTCGCCAGACACATCGGCGAGAAAGATCGATTCGGTGCCATCGGCAAAGACGAGCTTCGGCCCTTGCTCCTCGTCCAGGGCCTGTTGCACCCGTTGCGCGGGGCCGAAGCCTGCCGCGGCAAGTGAGGTGTGCCACCAGAAGGCGTCGTCTTCGCTGATCAGCAGGTCAGCGTGACCGTCGCCGGTCAGGTCGACGAATTTGAGGTTGGGATTCTGCCAGTCGAGTACGGGCAGTGACGCGAAGGGCGTGAAGGACTCCCAACTCTCCTCTTCGGTTCGCTCGAAGAAGCCGGGCGTGGGGCCATCGAACTGCACCAGGTCAAGGTGGCCATCTCCCGCAAGGTCCAGCAGCTGCTGTCGACCGCTCCTCAGCGTGGCAAGCGAAGGTTTGCGTGCGACCGTCTCGACTGGGCCGAACTGCGCGAGCGTGAACTGCACGCCGTTTTCGCTGTGCAGGTTGACCGGGCTTAGATTCGGTTTGTAGAACCAGCTATCGGCCTGCTCCGTCAGAATGCCGGACAGCCCTTCGCCATCCAGATCTACCCACTGATAATGGCTACCATCGAGTCCGTAAGGCAGGTTCTCCAGGCTCTCCGGATCGATTTCACGCACGGTCTCGTCGATTGTCGCTTCGGTGTATGCAAACTCGAGCGGCGGCAGCGCCTTCGAGAGGTAGCTGCCGTCGGTGTTGCGCCTGTACCCGGTTTGGGTAACCGAGAGCAGGAAAGAATAGAAAGGCCTGGTAGGGTCCGGCGGTTGTGCGGGCTGCGCATGGGTAAAGTCGGTGGATCGCACTAGGCAGTTCAGGCCGACACCGGGCTCGCTTGCGAAATGATGAAACATCAGCGCTCGGTGGCACAGGCGGTAGGTGCGAACCTCGAAGGTCGCGCGGTATGAGGAAAAAGGATCGGCTCGGCAAGCCCAGGGCTTGCCGGTTTCCTGGGGGACCGGAGCCTGGTCGTCGTGTTCGCCGTAGTCGAACACGAGCTCGAAACACCACTCGGTTGGCAGCGGAATTGGGTCGCTGGCCTTCAGATTCGGGAAATAGGGCGTGCGGTTGCCGTAGAAGACGTGTTTGAGATAGCGGTTGGCAGAGCGACTCGTGTCGGACCGGTTGCCCTCGTGAGACTGCGAGAGATCGATGCCATCGGAGTTTTCTGGCTTGTATTGATAGACAATGACGTTGCCCTTATCGTCGTAGCTCTCGCAGATGAGCCAGGTGAAGACGCGGGCCGGGTCGGCCGGGTCGGCGATGCGGCTCTCTGCCGTCTTGCCGTACCAGGTGGTGATGTTGTCCTTAGAGATGGAGCGCCAGAAGGTGTCCTGCGCGTCCGAGAGATTCACCCAGCGTTCGATGCGGGCGAACAAGCCCTCGACGCGTGGGCGATAACGATGGATGCTGTACTGCTTGCCGTAGACAGTGCGCGGTGGTAATACGTCACGCGCCCACTGGCCATTATCCTCGACCAGCAGCGGAACCAGGTCTTCTGCACCGGACAGGATGAACGTATCGGATTCCTCCGCATCCATATACTGGGGTAAGCCCTTGTCGGTCTTGCGCGTGAGTGATGGCAGTGCGAGCGACCAACCGAAGCCAAAAGGTCCAGTGCCCGCCCCGGAGTCATAGGAGAGCGCAAGCTGCGGGCCAAAGCCGGAGCGACCTGGGCTCGTAGCGATGGGGACCGTCATGGAGCCGGTGCCGGTCACCGGGTTAGCGGCGAATTTTTCGCCCATCCCGCGAATAGCGCCTCCGCCCTTCGGCAGAGAAATAGACGGGAGTGAACTGCTGTTTGTATTCGCTGAGCCTTGTGACGACGCGTCGGCGGCAGCTTTCTGATTACCGCCCTGTTTGTTTTCGTTAGTAAGCATCGGCGTTCACCCGCTGTAGAATCATCTCACGACCACAGACGACGATAATTATCCCTTTGAAGCGTTGTATTTCTTTCAGAAAAGCCCTGCCTTTCCCTGCAGTATTACAAAAGTTGCCAATCTTTGATAAAACTGGGTAAAAGGTGGGAAGCGATTGCCTTCGTTTCTCTCTCAGATAGACGCTAAAGAATGGGGATTTTTGCTAATGAGTCGTTGTCTGACGAGAGAATGGAAAAGCAGATCTGGACAAGATACTGGGATTCTGATGGCCCGAACATAGACAGTTCTGATCGTACAGACGTGCTATGGCTGTAGATCTTCACCCTAATATGAATCACTGCAAAACAGAGTCGCTGTATATCTACGTCTCTATCTCTAGCAGCAAATTGATTTTTGATGTGCAGTCTATTCCTCGAATAGCTCAGAAATATTGTTTTAAGCATAACACTTTTGTCAATAGTCGTTCTGCTGCCTCTCACAGAGGTTGCCTCCTGCCGGGCACAATTCCCGGCGGGAAGCGATAGGGTTCTCAGGTGTGCTATGCTTCCCGTCTGCGTATATGCCCACAGTCCCACGCGTTGCGCAACGAGATGCGCCTTCGGCTGAAGTGGCTTCATAGGCCCGTTCAATTCTCTAGCTTTTTTCTGGCAAGAGAGCAGAAATACCTCTGCCTTATGGAAACGTCAGAGCGATGAAGGATGCTCTCATGCTAACCCCCTGATGAGGTAAAACTCGTTGCGCATCGCGTGGGACAGTATATTCCAAATAGGGGTTTGTGGCTGGTAAGAACAGAAACTCGGAAGAGGAATCAGGACAAATGGGCTCTCGGAGAGGCCAAAAGCTTCTCAGCCATCGATTTTCGGGGTTTTGAGGAGGATGAA
>Ga0207684_10001964_pt1 | contig 21254 bp, 15 predicted proteins | sample KBSK5501metaG_FD_184342 | JGI IMG/M metagenome (GOLD analysis project Ga0207684, IMG submission 184342) | Corn, switchgrass and miscanthus rhizosphere microbial communities from Kellogg Biological Station, Michigan, USA - KBS K5-50-1 metaG... | ecosystem: Host-associated > Plants > Roots >...
ACCGGAAGCCGTCGGTCCCGTCACCGTGACGTTGACCGTGACCGCCCGGGCGCTCGACGGAATCCCACATCGGCCCGCCAGCGTGAAGACGCGCTCCGCTCCGGGAGCCAGAGCGGGGCCTCCGAAGGAACCGGTCGCTCCTCGCGTGTCCACGATCCGGCAGGGAGCGAGGGTATAGAAGGAGACGGCGGCAGTCGGCGGCGGCGGGCCCTGGAAGCCCAGCTGGATCACCTCGAAGTCGTCGGCTGTCAGAGCGGCGAATGCGGGATTCAGGATCGAGTTGTCCCAGTTGTTGTCGTAGGTTCCCCCGATGAACATGTCCGAGCCGTTGTCGGCGACGATCAAGCCGTACTTCTTCATGGCCCGGAAGATCTTCTGGGCCTGCGCCGGCAAGCCGGAAATGTCTTTGCCGGCCTTCAGTCGAAGCCGCGCGCCCATGGGGAGAGCCTGCGGATTCGACCCCGCGTTGTGCGAGGCGGGATACACGTAGCCGTTGGTCGCGCGGACCGTGAACCGGAACGCGTGGCCGATCTCGGCGGATCCGCTGACCTCGTCGTAGCGCACCAGTCCGGGAAGGATCGCCAGGCCCGCCGCGTCGGCCGACGTCCAGGTGTCCGGCCGCCTGTTGTTCGTCTTCATGTCGAAGAAGGCCCCCGAACCGGCCTGCCACTGAGTTCCATCGAAAAACAAGTTGTACAGCTCGTAGAGATATTTGTTGTCGCGATCCACGATCAGCAGATGACGGTCGCCGCCGTAGAGGTTCTGGTTCCCCTGCTCGCCTCCTTCGATCCAATGCGTCTGCGTGATGACCTCGTCGGGGATTGGATAAAAAGGGAAGGAGACGCCGGTCGCGTGATTGACGCCGTCGCTCTCGCTCGCATAGAAGAACTGAACGGCCTTCTTCGGCTGAGTGCCATCGACGACGCCGTACGGCATGCCGTAGATCTGTGTCGAGCCCGGCGAGACGTCGCCGCCGAAGTCGGGATGGAGGTGGCGCGGAGGGCCGTTGTCGATGAACGCGATGAACGCGGCGGAGTTGGAATCGACCGGGGCCCCGCTGACGTCTAAGTTCCACCAGTTGTCCGCCGGGAAGAGGGGAAACGGCCCGGGAAGAGGACCGTTCGCGACGGGCTGGGCTTGCACGCGCACGGCAGCGGCCGAGAGAAATCCCAATAGCGCGAGAAGCTTCGCTGAGCCGCGGCTGTATCGCATTCTCTCGAGCCTTTCCCGAGTCGCGGAGAGACCGGCCGAAGACACCTGCGGCCGTTTAGCCAGGACTCGTCTATTCGAAGGACAAAAGAATGCGCCGGGGCGGGTGGGAACGCAAGCCGGGTTACGGTCCCCTCGCGAAGGCGTTCCGGCTCAGCTTGTTACGAAATACCCTTGGTTCCGCCTCGACGGCGCAAACACGAGAGTCGTTACCCGGCCGCGCGGGCCGGCTGGGATGAGGCCGCGGAGCGCGGGCGGCGGGGCGTGCCTTTCTCGGAGTAGAAGGAGTACTCGCCGACGCCGTTCTGGCAATCGCGGGCGAAGTGGATCAGGTGGTGGCCGACCAGGCCGACATGGATCACGGGCTCGATGTTGCCCTTCTTCAAGTTCGGCCAGGCCATCCGCCAGAAGGTGCGGCGGTAATCCGAGAGGACGCCGACCCGCCAGAGGATCCGCGCGAGCAGCGCGAAGCCGTGGGTCACATCCGCCTTCTCGACCTTGCGCCACTGCCCGGGATCGAAGCGGTTGGGATATGTCTTCTCGATCTGGTGCGCGAATCGCCGGTAGAGAGTCTCGGGCTCGTTGGCGCGCGTCACGCAGCTCAACCAGTTGGACCGGACGACCTCGCGCGGCAGGAGGAACTTCACGTTCGACTCTTCTCCCCCGGTTCCGTCCGAGAGCAGGCGTCCTTCCGCTTCGAGGCGGCGCCAGAGAGGCGTCTTGGGAAGCGCGTAGAGGAGGTTGATCGTCAGCATCGGGATCTTCGCCGTTTCGATGAAGGCGAAGATGTCGTCTCCCGTGCGTTCGGTGTCCTGGTCGAGCCCCATAATGATCCCGGAGACGACCTCCATCCCGTAGGAGTTCAGGATCTCGACCGCTTCGAAGATCGGCAGGCGGAGGTTCTGGTCCTTGACCATGCCGCGCAGAGCCTCCGGATCCGGCGTCTCGATCCCGATGAAGACGGTGTGGAACTGCGCCTCGCGCATGAGCTCCAAGAGCTTTCGGTTCTGCGCGATATTCAGGGTCGCCTCGCAGGCGAAGCGCACGCGATAGCCGGTCTTGCGCTGCCACTCGATCAAATGCGGCAGCAGGTCCAGCGCCGCCTTCGGGTTCCCGATGAAGTTGTCGTCGACAAAGTAGATCGCTCCGGGCGGTCCCGCGGCGAAGATCGCGTCGAGCTCCCGGCACACCTGCTCCGGGGTCTTCAGGCGCGGATTGCGCCCGTACAGCTCCGGGATGTCGCAGAACTCGCAGCGGTAGGGGCAGCCGGAGGAGAACTGGACGCTCGCCAGGAAATAGCGCTGGATGTCCACGAACTCGTACGCGGGAACGGGAAACTCCGAGAGCGGCTTGCGCTCGACCGTCGTGAAGCGAAGTTGCTCGGGGGGGCGCTCGATGTCTATGTCAAGTCTGGCATAAAGCGCGTCCGTCGCGTCTCCGAGCTCTCCTAAGTGGAGCACGTCGAAGTCGGGATACCACTCGGCGCACGCCGAGACCGAGGGGCCGCCCAGGACCGTCAGCTTGCCGAAGTGATGCGCCCGTTCGTTGACGTCGTTGATCGTCTCGCGCTGGACGTGCATCCCGGTGACGAAGACGGCGTCCGCCCATTGGAAGTCCGCGTCGGTGGCCGGCGACATGTTCTCGTCGACGAACCGGCCTTCCCACTCGCGAGGCAGCGACGCCGCGATCAGCAGCATCCCCTGCGGCGGCATGAACGCCTGGACTCGCGGCATCATCGGATAGGCATGATGGAGCGTCCCGAACGACCGCGCGTAGCGCGGAAACACGCAGAGGATGCGGCGTCGCGACTGCATCGACGGAAAAGCTTACCGCAATCGACTGAGGACAGAGGACCCAGGACTGAGGACTGAAGCGGCCAACGCGTCAGGAAGACTCATCATGGCGCAAGCTGGTTGAGTCCTCAGTCCGCAGTCCTCAGTCCTCAGTCCTCAGTCAAAACCTGTCACTTCCCAATCGGCAGCGCGATCTCCGCTCCGAACGCCAGGGTCACCTCCGGTCCGCCGAGAAGGTGCGATAGACCGGCTCCGAAGACACCGGAGCGCTGGATGTCGAGCGAGCGCGCGGGCTGGACGCCGGTGGGGTCGGTCAATGTCACGGTTTCATTGCCGCGCGAGGAGCGCAGCAGCACCTTCACCCGGAAGCCGGGAGCGAGGGTCTGGCGCAGGGTGAGGTCCAGCAGATAGACCCGGGAGAGCGAATCGGGATGCAGGCCCGACTCGAAGGCCGCGACCTCGGTTCCGAGGACGGCGAAGTCGACCATCGGCAGGCGGGAACGGTCGTAGGTCGCCTGGAAGAAGACTTCCGTTCGCCTGGATGCGTAACCCACACCCAGCCGGTACGCTTCGAGCGTCGCCGTCTCACGCGTGTCGCGCGGCGAGAAGGCCGGGGCGTTCTCCTCGTGGACAGGGATCCGCCCGCTCGCGCGCTCGGCGGAGGCCGAGAGCGTCCAGCGGCCCAGCTGCGCGCGTCCTTCGAATGCCCCTCCGTAAATCGATCCTTGCGAGAGCTGCGAGAGTCCGGCGGTCGTGTCGGCCCCGGAAGGCCGCACCAGCCGGCCCGACAGCGCGGCCTCGAATCCCTGCCAACGATGGCGCAGCCCCAGGCCCACGTCCATGCGTTCTGCCGAAAGCACTCGCTGCTCGGTCAGGAAGAATCGCTCCCGCCCGATGTCGAGCAAGTCCGTGGCCTTTTGCGAGCGCCGGTTCCATGCGGCTTCGACGGAGTCGCGGGAGCCCAAGGGATAGCGCAGCACGATCGCGAAGTTCTCGTAGCGCCCGGTTCCCGTCGCGCCGGTGTTGCTCACCACGAAGGGGTCCTGCGACTGTTCGTCGTGCGAGGGTCCGAAAGCGACCCGGGCCCTCCACTCCGCGATGGGAGTTCCGGCGCCCATTCCGGCGGGCGCGGGACGCGCGAATCCGAGGCCGATGAGCACGAACTTGGGAGTGACGTCGGAGACGTCGTCGCGGCCGTCGCTCAACCGGAAGCGCCGCGCCGCCGTCGCGTACGAGAAGCCGACCTCCGCCTGGGAGCCCGCGGGAGGCCGCAACTCACCGCCGAAAAGAACCGCCGCGCAGAAGATGCAGGCGCTGACGAGGTCGGAGCCCATTAAGCGGGACTGGGGACTCGGAACTCGGAACTGGGAAGAATGATCACTTCGGTTCGAGTCCCGAGTCCCGAGTCCCGAGTCCCGGCTTCTTTCGCGGCAGCACTCTCAACAGCGCCCGCACGGTTCCCGGCACCAGGGTCGGCCTCAGCAGCCTCGTGTCGTAGATCGCGAGGCGCCGCTCGTTCTCGGCAAGACAGAGCTCGAGGAAGGAACGCAGCGTGAAATCGCCGAACGCCGTGTGGCTCTTCAACGTAAAGCCGTCCTGAGTCCCTTCCGAGCTCGCGCCGTTGCCGCCGGCCATCTGCATCGCTCCCTTGACGCGGTCGAAGGCCTGCGCGGTGACGTTCCAGGCCCGGCGCGCGTCGAAGACCGGCCGCAGCACGAGAGGACGGCGCGCGCGCAGGTAGGCGGCCCAGTTGACGATGAAGAGGATGTGCCGGGCCTCCTCCTGCATGATCTGGTCGAAGAGCGCGATCAGATCCTCGTGGAAGAACCGGGTCTGGCGCCCGAGATCGAAGAGGCCGAAGGCGAAGAAGGAGTCGAGGCACTCGCCATAGCCGGTCCGGAGAAAAGTCCAGGTCGGATTCTTCGGTCTCCCTGGTTCCTCGGCGGGAGCGACCGGGATCCCGTAGTGGCTCGTCAGCAGCGCGATGATCTCGGCGTGGCGCCCTTCTTCGTAACCCTGGAGCGCGATCGCCTCTTTGAGGATCGGATCGGTCTCCTCCTCTCCCAGAGTCTGGACCTTCACAGCGGTGGCGGCCTCCGTGCGAGCGGCCTCGTTCCAGACCGGGAGCCCCTTCAGGCGCTGGAGGCCGACCTCGTCGAGCTCCGGCCAGCGGATGTCCTGCGCCCGGAAGGGACGGTGCGTGTCGACGAAGACGTTGCAGAAGAGGCGGCCGTGCTCTTCCGAGCCGATCTTGATGCGCTCCATGATGATGCGATCCTCCCGGGGGCACCGTGTCTCCGGTCCGATACCCGAGCTGATATATTTCCCTATCCGGCCCGCGGTTTCCAAACCGCGGCGGCCGGGGTGGAACGAGGCGGTTTTCTCGAAACCGATGACCCGAAGGCGGAGTATGTCTCTGAGCGGCGGAATACCGAAATGAAAAAGCAGGGCCCCAAACCCATAGGAAATGCGAAGAAGAGCGGCCGGATCCTCGACCGCGTGGACTCTCCGCAGGACCTGAAGAAGCTGACCCCGCAGGAGCTCTCCGACCTCGCGGCCGACTGCCGCGAAACGATCATCGAGACGATCACCCGGACCGGCGGGCATCTGGCCTCGAACCTGGGCGTGGTGGAGCTCACCCTCGCCTTGCACCGCGCGTTCGAGAGCCCGAAGGATCGGCTGGTCTGGGATACATCCAACCAGTGCTACACCCACAAGCTCGTCACGGGTCGCCGGGATCGCTTTCCCTCGATCCGGACGCCGGGCGGCCTGTCGGGCTTCGCGGAGCCGGCCGAGAGCGCACACGACACGCTGGCTGCCGGCCACGCGGGCACGGGGCTCTCTTACGCGCTCGGCCTCTGCCTCGCGACCCAGAAGGACGCGGACGAGCCGTACGTCGTGGCCATCGTCGGAGACGGCGCGCTCACATCGGGCCCTTCCTACGAGGCGCTCAACAACATCGTCCACATCAAGCCGAAACGGCTGGTGGTGATCTTCAACGACAACGGATGGTCGATCTCCGAGAACGTGGGCTGGCTCGTGCACTGGCGTAACCGTTTCGTGCTGCACCCGAGCTACCAGAAGCTCACGGAGACTGGCCAGAAGCTCATGTCGAAGCTGCCGCTCGGCGAAGAGGCCTGGCAGATCGCCCGCAAGATCAAGACTTCGGTGGAAGGCCTTCTGCTTCCCAACGTGATCTGGGAAGAGATCGGCATGCACTACGTCGGCCCGATCGACGGCCACAACTTCAAGGAGCTCGAGGAGGCTCTGGCGACGGCGCGAGAAGCCTCCGCCGGTGGAACGCCCGTCGTGGTCCATGTCGTGACGCACAAGGGGCGGGGCTACCAGCAGGCGGAAGCGAATCCTTCCAAGTTCCATCAGCCCGGCAGTCCCTCACCCGCGGCGGGCGCGGGAACTCGCTACACCTACTCTCAGGTTTTCGCGAAGACGCTGATGGCGATGATGGAACGCGATCCTCGCGTCGTCGCGATTTCGGCCGCGATGCTGGAAGGAACCGCTCTGAGCGAGGTCAAGCGCCGCTTCCCGGATCGGGTCTACGACGTCGGAATCGCCGAGGAGCATGCGGTGATCATGGCGGCCGGAATGGCCAAGGCGGGTTGGAGGCCCTTCGTCGCGATCTACTCGACCTTCCTCCAGCGCTCCTTCGACCAGCTGATCCACGACGTGTGCCTCCAGTCGCTGCCGGTCACGTTGTGCATCGACCGCGCCGGGCTCGTGGGCGACGACGGCAAGACCCACCATGGAATCTTCGACATCGCGTACACGCGCTGCGTCCCAAACATGGTCGTTGCCGCGCCCAAGGACGAGGACGAGCTGCAGCACCTGCTGGCGACCGCCCTGGAATCGGGCCGGCCCTTCGCGGTGCGCTACCCGCGAGGTCTGGGCCTCGGCGTCCCTCTGGCGGAGATCGCGCGGCCGATTCCGATCGGTCAGGCGGAGGTTCTCACAACAGGAAAAGACCTCTGCCTGCTGGCGTACGGCTCCATGGTCGCGGTCGCGACCTCGGCCGCACAGGAGCTCGCGGCCCGCGGGATCGACGCCGGGGTCGTCAACGCCCGCTATGCGAAACCGCTCGACGTGGAGGTGCTGCGCACCCTCGCGCGCGAGACGCCGCGGATCCTGACGCTGGAGGAGCATCTCGAGATGGGCGGCTTCGGCAGCGCGGTCCTCGAGGCTTTCCACCAGAACGGTCTGGAAGCTTCCGGGCTGCGCGTCCATGCCATTCCCGACATGTTCGTCGAGCACAGCCCCCAGGCGATTCAGCGCGCGAACCTGAAGCTCGACGCGCCGGGCGTGGTCGAAACTGTGTTGCATCTCTACCCCGAGCTCGCCGCGAAGTCCGGCGGGGCCCGGGCGCGAGGCAAGACCGACGAGGGAAAACTCGTGGAGACGGTGACCTGGTGACCGAACCCTTTCCGAAGGTCGAAACGCTCCTGATGGCCGGCCTGCGCGGCTTCTGCGCGGGCGTGGTCCGCGCGATCGACGTCGTCGAGAAGGCCCTCGAGGTCTGCGACGGGCCCGTCTACGTGCGCAAGGAGATCATCCACAACCGGTACGTGGTCGACGAGCTCAAGGGCAAAGGGGCGGTCTTCGTCGAGGAAGTCGACGAGGTCCCGGACGGCTCCTGGTTGATCTACTCCGCCCATGGAATCTCCCCCAACGTGCGCGATTCCGCGCGGCGGAAGAAGCTGCGCACGATCGATGCGACGTGTCCTCTGGTGACGAAAGTTCATCTGGAGGCAATCCACTACGCCCGCCGCGGGTACACCATCCTTCTGATCGGCCACGAGGATCACGACGAGACTGTCGGGACGCTCGGTGAGGCTCCCGACGCGATCCGGCTGATCGAGACGAAAGAAGAAGCGGAAACGGTTCAGGTGCCCGATCCGGAGCGCGTGGCGTACCTGACGCAGACCACGCTCTCCTTGGACGACACCCGCGAGATTCTCGAAATCCTGAGACGCCGCTTTCCGAAGCTCCACGGGCCGTCGAAGGCGGACATCTGCTACGCCACGCAAAACCGGCAGGATGCCGTCAAGGCGATGGCGTCCCACGTGGACGCCCTTCTCGTACTGGGAGCTCCCAACAGCTCGAATTCGCTGCGGCTCTGCGAAGTCGCGCAGTCGTTGGGAGTCCCGGGATTCCTGATCGAGCGAGTCGTGGACATCCGGCCGGAATGGCTCCAGGGCGTTCGGGTCCTGGGGTTGACGGCGAGCGCCTCGGCTCCGGAGATTCTCGTGCAGGAGGTGGTCGAGTTCGCGCGCGCGCAGCTGGGAGTCACGGATGTGCGCGAGTTCGAGACGGTTCAGGAAGACGTCAACTTTCCCCTTCCTCAGGAGCTGACCTCCCTTCTGAAGACGCACCGCTCCGACGTCGGCTGAGCGGGCCGTGCAACCCGGAGTCAGCGTGCCCACAGGCCCACTGCGGCAGGCGAATCGGCTGATACCCGAGACGCCGCCCCGCCGAGCCCGGGTCTGGCGGCTCGGGCTCCTGGCCGTCGGAGCGCTCCTCGTTCTGCTTCTCTTCTCCGCCGTCGGCTGGCGCGCGATCGCCGAAAACCTCACGCGCATCGGCGTGGGCCGCTTCGTCTTCCTGGTTCTCCTCTACACCCTCTCTCAGGTCGCGTTCGCGCTGGGATGGGCGCTCCTGGTCGACCCTCCCCTGTCCGCGGCTCGGTTCCCCGGGCTCTTCCTCTTGTATCTCGCCGGCGACGCGGCCAATTCGCTCGCCCCGGGGGGAGTCGCGGGCGAGCCGATCAAGACACGCCTCCTGGGAAAGACGACCGGGATGGGCGAGGCCCTGGCGTCTCTCACCCTCCACAAACATGCGGACATGCTGGCCCAATGGCTCTTTGTCGCCGCCGGGGTCGGCTATGCGGTCGCTCGATTCCCGATGCCGCTGGCAGCCCGGGTCGCCGCGATCGCGGGCGCGGCGGGATTGGGAATCCTTCTGCTCGTGCTGACCTGGGCGTTGCGCCGGGGAACGTATGGCCCCGTGCTGCGGCGTCTGGTCCGCTGGAAGTTCCTGGCGAGGCGTCTGGATCGTTACCAGCGCTCAGCGGAGTCGGTCGACGAGCGGATTCGCGCCTTCGCTGGGAAAGGACGAAAACGGTATGCCGCCGCGGTTGCGGTGTGCTTTCTCGGATGGTGCGGTGGAATGGTCGAGACATATCTCATCCTCAGTTGGATCTTGCCTTCGGCCGGATGGGGCACCGCCCTCGCCGTCGAGTCGCTCGCGATGGCGTTGAACAACATGCTGCTCTTCATCCCCGGCCGCCTCGGAAGCGCGGAGGGAATACGGGCCGCGGTCTTCGTCGCGATCGGCCTGCCGGCCGCCCCGGGAGTCGCCTATGCGCTCGTGCGCCGCGGGCGCGAGCTCGCCTGGACCGTGCCGGGACTCTTCGTTCTTCTCCGAGAGCACGCGCTCGGTTGGACGTCCGACCGATCCCCGCAGCCTCCCAACCTCCCGGAGCGGGCGCGGCCGTGAGCGCGACGCCGGCGGTCCCATTGACCGCTGTTCTCTTCGACTTCGGCGGGACGCTCGACTCCGACGGGATTCCCTGGAAGGCTCGGTTCTTCCGTCTCTGGTCGGAGGAGATCGGAGAGGTCGAGCCGGAGCGTTTCGATCGGGCCTTCTACGAGGCGGACGACGCGCTCGTCGGGAACCTCCCCGCGGATCTGCCTCTTGCTGCTACCGCGGGGCGATTGGCGGCCGGCCTAGCGAACGGCCTTTCCGCCGGCCACGGGAGCGCCTGCGAGCGAGTTGCCTCGCGCTTCTGCGAAGAGGCGCGCGACCACCTGGCCGGCAGCGTCCGTCTTCTGGAGAGACTCGCCTCGCGATACCGTCTGGCGGTCGTATCGAACTTCTACGGGAACCTGGCGGCCGTGTGCGCGGAGGCGGGGCTTCCACCGGCGATCGCCGCGGTAATCGATTCCGCGTCCGTGGGAGCGGAAAAACCGGATCCTCGGATCTTCGAGGCCGCCCTCTGCGCGGTTGGCGCGCGTCCTTCCGAGGCGCTCTTCGTCGGCGACTCCCTGGCCCGGGACATGGCGGGGGCGCGCGCGCTCGGAATGCGGCACGCCTGGATCGCCGGCGATCAGAAGGGCGACTCCCCGACCGGTTGCTGCCCGCAGGACACGATCCTCAAGCGGCTCGCGGATCTCGAGCAGGTGATCGCGTGAGCCGGGCGTCCACCCTCGCGACGGGCGGAATTCTCGCCGCCGGAGAAGGCAGCCGACTGAAGCGCGACGGATGGGATCTGCCCAAGCCGTTGGTTCCCATTGCCGGGGTCTCGCTTCTGGAGCACACGCTCGGCAATTTCCAGGCCGCGGGAATCTGTCGCGTCACGATCATCTTCAACGAGACGGAGGAGGAGTGCGCCCGTATCGCGCACGAGCGATTCCCGAAGATCGACCTCGACATCGTGATCCGAACGACCGCCTCTTCTTACGAGAGCTACCGGACGATCGCACCGAGGCTCGGAACGGGCGCCGCTCTCGTTTCGACGATCGACGCCTGGTGCCCGCAAGAGAGCTTCGTCGCCTTCGTCGACGCCGCCTCGGCCACGCCGGAGTCGACCGTCCTGGCCGTGACCCGCTTCGTGGAGGACGAGCGGCCCCTCTGGGTGTCGATCGATCCCTCGGGCCGCGTCACGGGCCTGGGCGGCGGCTCCGGCGACGCCGTGACCGCCGGCATCTATGTCTTCTCCGAGCGCGCGCGCAGGCGGGCGCCGGCGGATCTGCCGCGCCTGCGTGATTACCTCGCCTGGATCGTTCAAAACGGGGAACCCGTGCGCGCGATCGAAATCCCGAAAGTCGTGGACGTGGACTGGCGAGCGGATGTCGCGGCGGCGGAGGAGATGGCCCGTGGGTCGGGACTCGGGACTCGGGACTCGGGACTCGAGCGGAGTCGGTCGACGCCCAGCGCCCAGCGCCCAGCGCCCAACGCCCTCTGCTGGGGCATCTACCGCGAGCTCGCCCACTCCCCGGGGCGCGAGACCGACGACGCGGAGATCCTGCGGGCGACCGCTCGCTCGCTTTCGGAGTGTGGATTCCAGGTCGAACTGAAATCCACCGACGAGCTGCCGGAAAGCGACGACGCGGCCGGAGTCCCTCCGTTTCTCTTCGTCATGTGCGAGAGAGAGAAGGTCGTCCGCCGCCTGTCCGCGTGGGAGCGACAGGGCGTGCGCATCGTGAATTCCCCCTCCGCGATTCGAAACACGGATCGGGAGCGCGCGATCACTCTCTTCTCCGAAAAGGCGGTCCCATTTCCGCTGAGCACCATCGTCGCAACTACCGATCGTCGAGCGCAGGCATTTCCCCTTCCCTGCTGGATCAAGCGCGCCGATGTTCACTCCACCCAGGCGGGCGACGTCTCCTTCGCGGACAGCCCGGAGCAGCTCGCGCAGCGTCTTTCCGCTCTCGACGCTCGCGGCATCGCCCGCGCCGTTCTCCAGGAGCATGTGCCGGGTGATCTGATCAAGTTCTACGGCGTGCGGGACGCCCAGGAGAACGGGCCCCTCAGCTGGTTCGAATGGTTCTACCATCGCGACCAGCAGCTCTCGCGTCATCCCTTCGAGGTTTCGGAGCTCCGCGAGGCGGTGTCGCGCGCCGCCGGAGCTCTCGGGCTCGACGTCTTCGGGGGAGACGCGATCGCGACGGAAGCGGGACGGATCGTCCTGATCGATTTGAACGCCTGGCCGAGCTTCGCGTTGTATCGCCGGGAGGCGGCGGAACGGATTGCAACGCACCTGGCTTTGCGGTTTCAGACAACGCCAGTGGCTCTGAGTGGGCGGGAGAAACAGACACGGTGACGACGATGGTGAGAAGAGTCTTGTGTTTGGGGACAGAATGGTTGACGTGACGAAGCAAAACTCCGTCGGTCCTCGATCGAAGCGAATCTTCGAGGAGGAGAGCCGGCACATGGCTCCCGGCCTCCAGTCCTTCGCTCTCTATTCGGGGCTCGCGATGGCGCGCGGACAAGGCAGCCGGCTCTTCGACGAGGACGGCAACTCCTACGTCGATTTCATTGCGGGAATCGCCGTCGGGAGCGTGGGCCACTGTCACCCGCACTACGTGGCGAGACTCAAGGAGCAGGCCGAGAAGCTGACCTTCGGAAGCTTCACGACGGAAGTGCGCGCGAAGTTCCTGGAGCTCCTTGCGGGCGTGACTCCGCCGGGTCTTACACGCATCCAGCTCTTTTCCGGCGGCTCGGAAGCGGTCGAGGCGGCATTTCGCCTGGCCAAGTCCGCGACGAAGAAGTTCGAGTTCGTCGGCTACACCGGCGCCTTCCACGGCAAGACCGGAGGCGTGCTGCCTCTGCTCTGGGGGGACTTCAAGAACGGCCTCGGGCCCTTCGCGCCGGGCTGCTACTCCGCCCCCTACGCGTATTGCTACCGCTGTCCTCTGTCGCTCACGTATCCCGATTGCGGCATCGCCTGCGCCGAAAAGACGCGCGACGTGATCCGCGACCAGACGAGCGGCGCCATCGCCGCCGTCATCGTTGAGCCGATGCAGGGAACCGCCGGCAACGTCATTCCGCCGCCCGGTTTTCTTTCGGCCATCCGCGACATCGCGCGCGAGCAGGGCGCCCTCTTCATCGCCGACGAGATGATCACCGGCTTTGGCCGGACCGGCCGGATGTGGGGAGTCGACCACGACGGCGTCGTTCCCGACATCATGACGCTCGGCAAGGGGGTCGGCGGCGGCTTCCCGCTCTCGGCGGTCGCCTCGACGGACGAGCTGACGAAGAAACCTCCCTTCTCGAATCCCTCCGGCAGCTCCTCCTCCTACGGAGGCAATCCGCTGGCGGCCGCCGCGGGGCTCGCGTCGCTCGAGATCATCACGCGGGAAAACCTCGTCGAGAATTCGGAGCGCGTTGGCCGCGCGATGCTCGCGCGTCTCCTCCAGATGCAAGAACGCTATCGGGTCATCGGGGACGTGCGCGGAAAGGGCCTGCTGCTCGGGCTCGAGCTCGTGGAGGACCGGGAGACCAAGAAGCTCGTCTCCAAAGAGAAGACAAAGTCTCTTTTCCAGGAGTGCCTGCGCCGCGGGCTCGTCGCGATGTCGTATACGCCGATCATTCGGATCAATCCCCCCTTGAACATCGACGAGGCGACGGCCCTGGAGGGTTTGGAGATTCTCGACGAGGCGATCAGAGCGGTGTTCGTGTGAGAGGAGCCATCCTCGGAGTCGGAAACGTCGCGATCAACGGTCACCTGCCCGGCTGGCGCGAGCGCCGGGACATCGAGATCGTCGCTGCGGCCGACGTGCGCGAGGAAGGGCGTGCGGCGCTCGCCGAGCGCCTTCCCGATGCCCGCTGGTATGACTCGGTCGACGCGCTGCTCGCGGCGGAGAAGCTCGATTTCGTCGACATCTGTACGCCTCCCGCGTTCCATGCGTCCGCGATCCGGCCGGCGCTCGAGGCCGGCGCGCACGTGTTGTGCGAAAAGCCGTTGGTGCTCTCTTCGACGGAGCTCGCGAGTCTCGGCGCGCTCGCACGGGATCGAGGCCTCGTCCTGGCCACGGTCCACAACTGGCGGCACTCTCCGGTCCTCCTGCGCGCGACCGAGCTCGTGCGCTCCGGCACGGTCGGGGCGGTTTCGAGGGTGCGCTGGGAGACGCTGCGCGACCGGCCGGCCGCCGTGTCCGGTCAGGCCGACAACTGGCGAGTGGATCCCGCCGTCGCGGGCGGAGGCATTCTGCTCGACCATGGGTGGCACGCTCTCTACGCAATCCAGCAGTGGATACAGGGCGAGCCGGACCGCGTCTCGGCGAGGCTCGAAAGCCGGCGAGATGGAAAATCCGACCTCGAAGACACGGCAGAGGTCGCCCTGGAGTATCCGGACCCCTCCTGTCATTCCGAGGAGCGCAGCGACGAGGAATCTGCCCCGGCGACTAGAGAATCCGGGAGCAGATCCCTCGCTGCGCTCGGGATGGCAAATGGGGGTCAAGCGTCCGCGATCAGAGACGGAGAAGCGCTCGGGAGGGCAAACAGAGGCGCCCGTTGCGAGATTCTCTTGACTTGGGCGGCGAGCGAGCGCGCGAATCGCGTCACGCTGGATGGAAGCGAGGGAACGCTCGCAATTGACGGGGGAACTCTGGAGGTTCGCTCAGCGGCAGGCGAGCCTCGACGCGAAGTGTTGCCCGGATCCCTGTCGGAAGGATCACACCATCCCGACTGGTTCCGCGGCGTCGTGGAAGAGTTCCTCGGAGAGATCGGGGACCCGGGCCGCCGCGGTCGAAGTCTGGCCGAGGCGCAGCGGTGCCTGCGCTGGATCGAAACAGCTTACGAATCGGGCAGGCGCAGGGGCGAAGGTTTACCGGTAACCGAGTCTTCCATCGAACCGGTTTTCGGAGCAGCGTCATGAAGCCCGCCCTCGTGATCTCCCGCGACTGGCCAGCCGGAGTCGGACCCGAAACTCCCCTGCTGGGGCTCTCCCTCTTGCGGCGCCAAATCCTCGCGGCCGAGCGCGCCGGCTTCGAGCGGATTTACGTCGAGCCGGTTGCGGGCGCCGACCTGTCCAGACACCTCGCGGGTACGCGGGCCCAAATCGCATCCGGCCGCGACACCGCTTCGGCCGGCAAATCGATCGCCCGCCTCTCTGCCCGACTCCTGCCGAGCGTAGAATGGCTGCGCGCACTCCGCGAAAATCCTTCCGCGGATCCTGCCGGGCCCGGAGTCTTCGAAATCCGAGACGCGCAGGACCTGCCCCGTGCGGAGCGGTGGCTCCTGGACGGGCTCGTCAAGGACACGGAAGGGTTCATGTCCCGCCACGTCGAGCGAAAGATTTCGCTCGCGATCAGCCGCTGTCTCGCCCCGACTGAGGTGACGCCCAACCAGATGACGATCGTGTCGGTCGTGGTCGGCCTCGCCGGGAGTGCGTTCTTTCTCTCGTCACATCCGGCCATGCAATTTGCCGGGGCGCTTCTCTTCCTCGGCCACTCGATCCTCGATGGGTGCGACGGCGAGCTCGCGCGCCTGAAGTTCCAAACCTCGCGCCTGGGCGGGATCCTCGACTTCTGGGGGGATAACGTCGTCCACTCCGCCGTCTTCGCGGCGATCGCGATCGGCTGGTGGCGGAGGTCGGAGGAGATCCAGCCGCTACTCCTGGGGGCCGCGGCCATTGCCGGGACTCTCCTCTCGGCGGGGTTCGTCTACTTCCAGACAATGTCTAACGCGTCCAACGCGTCCCACGCGTCCGGCGCGTCCAGCGCGTCCAACGGGCGCGAAGGGCCGCTCTTTACCTCGGTCTCGCGCTCGGGAGATTCGCGTCTTTCGCGGATGGCGGATTTTCTGGCGCGGCGCGATTTCATCTATCTCGTGGTCATTCTCGCCGCCTTCGGCAAGGCACATTGGTTCCTGATCCTCGCCGCCGTGGGCGCGCCTCTGTTTTTTCTCGTTCTCGTGGGCCTCGCGCTCGGACAGCGCAACCCCCGAAGGAGCTACTCATGAGCGACCAGACTTCGTTTTATCCCGAGCTCGCCAAGGACATCGCGCCGGCCCGCGGACGGCTCGGCGTGCTGCTGCCGGGCATCGGCGCCGTCTCCACGACGCTCGTGGCCGGCGTCCACCTGATCGCGAAGGGTCTCGCCCGTCCCTTCGGATCGCTGACGCAGATGCAGCGGATCCGCCTGGGCAAGCGAACGAACCCGCGGTTCGTGCCGGTCCACGAGCTCGTGCCGCTGGCCAAGCTGACCGATCTCGTCTTCGGCGGCTGGGACATTTTTCCGGACAACGCCTATGAAGCGGCCCGGGCAGCCGGAGTCCTCACCGCCGAAATGCTCGAGAACGTCAAGGAGGAGCTCTCGGCGATCGAGCCGTGGCCCGGCGTTTTCGACCGGTCTTACGTGCGCCGGCTGGAGGGGACTCACGTCAAGAGCGCTCCGACCAAACGGCATCTGGCCGACCTCCTGATCGAAGACATCGAGGGCTTCCGTTCCGCGCAGCGCGTCGATCGCGCCGTCATGCTCTGGTGCGGCTCGACCGAGGTCTACCTGCAGCCGTCCGCCACGCACCAGACGCTCGCCGCGTTCGAGAAGGGGCTCGAGAAGAACGCGCCCGAGATCACCCCCTCGATGATCTACGCCTATGCGGCGATCTCGCAGGGCATCCCGTTTGGAAACGGCGCGCCGAATCTCTGCGTGGACATTCCCGCCTTAATCGAGCTCGCGCACGAGAAGAAGGTCCCCGTCGCCGGCAAAGACTTCAAGACCGGCCAGACGCTGATGAAGACGATCGTGGCTCCGGGGCTGAAGGCGCGCATGCTCGGCCTCGAAGGGTGGTTCTCGACGAACATCCTCGGAAACCGCGACGGTGAAGTGCTCGACGATCCCGGTTCCTTCCGCAGCAAGGAGGTCTCCAAGGCCTCCGTGCTCGACGCGATCCTGCAGCCGGAGATCTACGAGGAGCTGTACGGGCGTTACTTCCACAAGATTCGGATCGAGTACTACCCGCCCCGCGGCGATGCCAAGGAGGGGTGGGACAATATAGACATTGTGGGATGGCTCGGCCAGCCGATGCAGATCAAGATCAATTTCCTCTGCCGCGACTCCATCCTGGCGGCCCCGGTCGCCCTGGACTTGATCCTCTTCCTCGACCTCGCGCAGCGCGCGGGGCTCGCGGGCATTCAGGAGTGGCTCTCCTTCTACTTCAAATCGCCGATGTCGCGCGCGGATCTCAAGCCCGAGCATGACCTCTTCATCCAGCACCTGAAGCTGACCAACACGCTGCGGATCCTGGTGGGTGAGGAAGTTCTCGACCACTCGGGGCTCGACTACTACGAGGGGGAGGCGCCGGCGGCGGAAGAGGAGCTCGACCGCCGGAAGTCCGGAACGGAATGACCCGTAACCGATGAACGAACCCGGACCTCGCCCGCTTTCCCGGTGGTGGATCGCCGCCGCGGCGGGGGTTCTCGCTCTTCTGCTCGCCGCCTTCGCGTTTCGCCGTCCATCCTCGCCGCCGGTGCCGACGGCGGCGGCGGCGCGCCGGGACCTGCGCGTTCCGATCACGAGCGACGGCACGCTGGAGCCGCCGCCCGGCGGCGAGATGCGCGCCACAGACTCGGCCACGGTCGCCGCGCTTCTGGCCGCAGAGGGAGCGCGCGTCAAGAAAGGCACGCCGCTCGTGCAGCTGTCGAACCCGGACTTGAGCCAGTCGGCCTTGACCGCGCGCTCGAGCGCCCTCGAGCGATCGGAAGAGCGGCAGCGCGCGGCCGCGGAGGTCGAGCGGCTCCGGCGCGAATCCGACCACCGGCGCCAGGTCTTCGAATCGGACACGCGCCTGTTGAAGGAATCGGCCATTTCGAGGGCCACCCACGATTCCGATGAGCTCGCGTGGCGCGACGCACAGGAACGTCTCCGGCAGGCTCAGGCGCTGCTGGATTCCCTCAAGAGCCCGGAAGGGGGACGCGTGGAGCTCTCGGCGGAAGCCGCCCGCGACCTCCAACGGCGAGTCGCGTCGCTGACGATCCGCGCTCCCGCCGACGGGATCGTTTACGGCCTGCCCCGCAAGGCCGGGGAGACCGTCGCCGCGGGGCAGGTCGTCGCGAGCGTGGCGGATCCCGAGCACCTGCGGGTTCGCACGCGCGTCGACGAGCCGGATCTCCCTCGCATCGCGGTCGGCCAGCGGATGATCGTCACATTCGACGGTCTTCCGGATCGCCGCTGGGAAGGGAAGGTGCTTTCGGTTCCCTCCGGCGTCACGGAGACCGGCGGCCGCCAAGTGGGCGAAGTCGTGGGCGAGATCTCCGACACGCGGCTGACGCTGCCGCCCAACGCCTCGGTCAACGTTCAAATCGTCGTCGGCGAGAAACGCTCTGCCCTCTCCATCCCGCGCGCCGCGCTCCAACGCGACGGCGATCAGCGCTACGTGTATGTTCTGGAGAAGGGGCGCGCTCGACGCCGTCCGGTCTCCGTTGGTCTCATCGGATTGAGCGACGTCGAGATCGTCAACGGCCTTTCCGAGAAGGAGACCGTGCTGATTCCGGGAACGGTGGCGTTGTCGGAGGGCATGCGGGTGAACGTGGCAAAGGCAGGGACTTAGCTGTCAGCCGACAGCTCACAGCTAACAGCTATTCCATGTTTTTCCGCGAGATCTTCGAGGCCGCCCTCCACCGCTTCCGCACGCATCCTGTCCAGACGGCGCTGACCTTGACCGGGCTCGTCGTGGGCACGGCGGCGATTATCATCATCGTCGCTCTCGGACTGACGGGGCGCACGTTCGTGATGGCCCAGATCGAAGGAGTCGGATCTCACCTGGTCTGGGCGAATTACCGGGGAACGGTGAGCGCCGGCGTGTCGCGAACACTCGACGACACGATGACCGACGTTGACGTGAAAACCATCGCATCGCGCGGCGACCTCTTTTCGGGTGTGACGGGCGTGGTCCTCCTGCGGGGTAACGTGACGGTCCAATCGCAGGTCAAGACGCTGACCGTGATCGGCGTGATGGCGAACTACGGCACCGTTCGCAAGAACATGCGGATTCTGAAGGGCCGGTTCCTGGACGAGGACGACATTCAGAGCAGGGCCCGGGTCTGCGTCGTCAATCGCGATCTCTACCAGAGGCTTTTCGGCCAGAGCGATCCGGCCGACAAGACGATCCGAACCCTGGGAACCACGTTCCAGGTCGTGGGCGAGTTCGAGGAGCCCGTCGACACGCTCGGCCGGGGTGACATCGTGCCGGAGACGATCCTCGTTCCCATCACGGCCGCCTGGTCCTTCCTGCCCACGCGTCAGGTCAAGACTCTTTTCGCCGAAGTCCGAGACTTTTCGGAGCTTCCGGCGGGCGTGCGCGCCGTCGAGGAGACACTGAAGGAGCGCCACCGCCCGGGCTCGGTCTACGAGGTCGAGAGCATGACGACGGTCGTCCGCCTCGCTCGCACGATCTCGGTCGGGTTGATTGTGGTGTTCGTGCTGGCGGCGGCCGTTTCGGTCGTTGTCGGCGGGGTGGGGATCATGAACATTTTGCTCGCCTCGGTCGAGCAGCGGACGCGGGAGATCGGCGTGCGGTTGTCGGTCGGCGCACGGCGACGCGACATCCTCCGGCAGTTCCTGATCGAGGCATTGCTGCTCGGGGCGATCGGATCGTTCCTCGGAGTCGTCGTCGGGCTCGTCGTGCCGTTCGTCGCCGGCCTCTTCATTCGGAGCGTCGACATTCGCGTCTCCCCTCTCTCCGCCGTCCTCGCCTTCCTGTTCTCCTGCGCGGTGACCGTTCTCTTCGGCGTCGTCCCCGCGTCGCGTGCCGCAAATCTGAACCCGACGGAGGCGTTGCGTTATGAGTGATGAGAAGTCGACAGTCAACAGTCAACAGTCAACAGTCGGAGGGAAGAGCGCGTGGCTGCTCGTCTCCTTGACCTTCGTTGTCGCCGTTGCCCAGGCGCAGACGGACAGGGGGCCGCTGACGTTGAGGCGGGCGGCGGAGCGGGCGCTGGCGCGGGCCCCGGAGGTTGCGGTCGCACGAGCCCAGGTGGACGAGGCGGCCGCGGGCGTGCGGGCGGCGAAAGCCGCGTTCGCGCCGCAGGCGTTCGCGACGACGACCCCCGGCTACTCGAACGGACTCCCCGTCGCGGTCGCGGGACGGGTGCCTTCGGTCTTCGGAGTCGAGCTTCATCAGACGATCTACGATCCGGCCAAACGCTCGCAGACGTTCGACGAGGAGGCTCGCGCAACCGCGGTCGCTGCCGGGTTGCTCACGTCCGGCTCGGCCACGGCGCGCGCGCTCGTCCTGGCTTACGGCAGGAACTGGGCGGACCAGATCTCGATCGCGGACGCCCGGGAGGTACTGGAGACTCGCGAGGCCGCTCATCGGCGCATGGCGGCGCTCGGCCGAGAAGGGCGGACGACTCCGCTCGAGGTCGAGCGAGCGGGTCTCGAAGTGGCCCGGGCCAAGCAGACTCTTCTCGATCGTGAGACGGAGGCCGACCTCGACCGGCTGGAGCTGGCGCGGTTGATCGGCTGGAGCTCGAGCGATCCGATCCTGATTGCCGAAGACCCTCTCGCGGTGCTTCCGGTTTCTCCGCCAGGAGATTTTCTCGCGGCGGCGCGCGCCGCGGATCCGCAGTTGAACGCGCTTGAAGCCGAGGCGGCCGCGCTGGAAAAAGCCGTGTTTCTTCAGAAGCGCGCCTGGCTTCCCGTGATCCAGGCAGAAGGGCAGTATCTGCGTCTCTCCAACTACAACAACTTCGATCAGTACTTCGTGAAGTTCAAAGCGAACGACTGGGCCCTGGGCGTCTCGGTGGTCGTCCCGCTCTGGACGGGCGGGCGCTTGAGTCACGCGCAGGTCGCGGCGGAGGCACGGCTCGGGAAGGCGCGAGCGGACCGGCTGCTCCGCGACCGGGATCTGGAGCTGGACGTCCGGCGGGCGCAAGGCGAGCTCACCCGAGCACAGGCGCGCTTGGCTCTGTCTGTACGCGCCGAGGCCCTCGCCCGAGAGACTCTCCGCGTCGGCAAGGCGTTGGCGGTCGAGGGGCGCGCCGAGCCGGACGAGCTGGACAAACAGATCCTCGCCGCAGGAGAGGCGCGCGACGACCGAACGAAAGCGAGTCAGCAGCTGCTCGCCGCCCGCGCGAAGGTCCTCGAGCTCCGCGGGGAGCTACCGGGAGCGCTCCTCGCGGAGGCTCCAATCGCGGAGGCTCCGAAGTCCGGAAGTTCCGCGCCGAAGTCTTAGACCAGGGAAGATTGCGATCAGCGGCGCGAAGGTGAGGCGTTTGCCAGAAGCCAGCGCCGGCGGGCCCACTATAATCCCGCCTCGTCGAAACGCGGCCCGATCGCCGCAGCAACATGAACAGTTTTTGGGAAAACCAAGCATTTTCTGTCGGTGAGGCTCAGTATTCCTGGTCGGACGCCGTCGTGGCGGCTGTCCTGCGCGGCGAGTGGGCGCCGCTGGAAGCACAGACGCGCAGAGGCCTGGCGCTCGTTGCCTGGGCGGAAGCGGCGGAGAACGGCGCGTCGGAGGAAGTCCTCGAACAGGCGGCCGAGGAGTTTCGATATGGGCGCGACCTGGTCACGGCCGAGGAGATGGAGGCTTGGCTCGATCGCCGCGGGCTGACCGTCGATGGCTGGATGGATTACATCGAGCGAGCGACGGTCCGGCAGTCCGACCGCGAACAAGGAGAAGAAGCGCTGGCCCCGTTTGCGCCGAGCAACGAGGAATTAGCGGACTGTTTTTGGACGGAGGCCATCTGCTCCGGGGCTCTCGAGCAGTTCGCCCAGACCCTCGTTGCTCGGCGCA
>Ga0207684_10001965_pt1 | contig 21248 bp, 18 predicted proteins | sample KBSK5501metaG_FD_184342 | JGI IMG/M metagenome (GOLD analysis project Ga0207684, IMG submission 184342) | Corn, switchgrass and miscanthus rhizosphere microbial communities from Kellogg Biological Station, Michigan, USA - KBS K5-50-1 metaG... | ecosystem: Host-associated > Plants > Roots >...
CGGGCGAATGGACAATCTCGATTGGGCGCCCGACGCGAGCTTCGAGCTCGTCGTGGCCCTCGGCGTCTACCATTGCGCGCAGAGCTTGCCCGAATGGGATCGCGCATTGTCGGAGACCGCCCGGGTCCTTGCGCCGCGCGGCAAGCTCCTCGTCTCCGTTTTCACGCCGGAAACGGATCTGACGGGCCGGGGTATCACGGCCGTTGTCGGACAGCCACACCTTTACGACGGCTTCGAGAGCGGGCGCTCGGTTCTGGTCGACGCCCCGACGCTCGATTCCGAGCTCGCCCGCCACGGTCTCTCCCCGGTCGTACCGACCTCCGTCGCTCGTCCGAGGGTCGAAATCGGCCGGCGCGTCTCCGCCAACGGGCTGTACGTAAAGGCTTAGGTCCTGGAGAGGCGCGCGCAGTGAGTCGGGCATCTCGCTCAGGTTAATCGGCAAGAGGGGCCGCGCGCGCGAGTACCCGAAGACTCGCGTCGCGGTCGGCGAGAAAGTCGCCTGAGCTCCCTCCCGACCTGCCGACTTCGCTAGGAAATTTGGTGGCGGTGCAGGGATTTGAACCCCCGATGGAGCCGCAAACGCCGCCGACGGAATCCAACGACGACAAAGACAAGAAGTAGAAAATCCGGTCACTTAGAGCCGGACGACCGGCTCCGCTTTCCTCCCGCCGATTGGAAAAAGTTGGCGAAATGTTGCGCCCAAGTGGCAACGCTACGGACACACGTCGAGAACGCTCTCGCTCGTCCGGTCTGAGCGGATTCCATCCGGCCCCGGGAGGCCGACCATCGCTAGCGGGCTGGGCTTCTTGTTCGCCGCCAGCTGGGTCACCGTTAACATCAGGGGCGTGTTCGTTTGAATATCCCGGTAGGATGAAATACTCCGGAGGAGGTCAATATGCTGCAAAGGTCCCGGAGGAGCCTCACTTCGCAGCTTGCGGTCCTGGCATTCCTTGCAGCAGCCCACAATGCATCGGCGTCCCCGGTCACGGACTTCCAGGCGCGTTTCGTTCAAACGACGTGGTGCCTGGCCCAGGTAGAGGCTCTCGTGCGCGTGCAGCCGCTCTCGGCAGTTCCGGTCACGGTGCCTGAGGCGATTGTCTCGTGGATGGCGCTTGTTTCCGAGGACGTGACGGGTCTCGTCCAGGCATCCCCTGGCGGTGCCACCGACGAGCAGAAGAAAGTCATCGCGACAGGCTTGAAGACCACGGCGGCCACGCTGCAGGATCTCTCGTCGCTTGCCCGGAACCGGGGTCTGGACGCGACGGTCTTGACGCTCGACGCACTCGGGTCGCGCTGCCGGATGACGCTCGCCCGCCTTAGCCCTCGAGGAGAACGATGATGACCGTCTACTGGCGGAACAAGGGTCGAACCGGACGGTAGAGCCTGTTCGTCCGCTCATCGTCACTGCTCTCCGCGAAGGACCGCCCTCCGCAGAACCGATCCACGCTTCCCCTCGGTTCCTGCCTGGCTGCCGGGATCTTGCCGCTGCTCGCCGAGCTCCAATACACCGTGCGGTCGCTCGCCACCGCCACACCGAGGGGTTCGGGGTCCCCGCGATGGACGAGCGTCCGCTCCATGGACGGAGGACAGGTGCCGCCTGTCCCTCTTCGGAACCACGGCGATGACAGAATGTTGTTGTCCCAACGGTTCTCAATCCGACGCGATGCGGCTCAGAGTCGGGCCTGTACGACTAGGGCAGGGCGGGGCGTAGGATTAGCGAGTTGGTTCAACCGACCGAGCACCGCAAACCGCAAACCAGGCGATGGCTTCTTTCGGCCGCGATCGCGGTCCTGCTGCTGGTCGTAGCCCCGGCGACGAGCGATGCAAGGAAGCCGCCGAAGGGGCCGTCGGCCGCCATCTCGACGGGTGACGCCGTACCGCGCCAGACGATCTATCTTCCGGCCCGGAATGCCGGAGCCGATCTTGTCCGATTCCTCGAACAGGCCACGTGGGGACCGACCGACGCGGACCTCGCGCACCTGCAGGCGATCGGGATAGTGGGCTGGCTGAACGAGCAGTTCCAGATGCCGGTTTCGAGCTATCCGCTCCTGCCGCTCCAGCTCGAGAGTGTTCCGGCGGCCTGCGGCACGAACTGCTTTCGCGACAACTACACCATGTATCCGCTGCAGAACCGTTTCTTCGTCAACGCGATGTACGGCCCCGACCAGCTCCGACAGCGGGTCGCCTTCGCGCTTCACCAGCTCCTCGTAACATCTGGCAACTTCGTCATTCTGCCAAGCTGGATGGCCCCCTACCTGCAGACTCTCGACCGCAACGCGTTCGGAAATTACCGTCAGCTTCTCTACGAGATCACGCTCAATCCCGCGATGGGCTACTACCTCAACATGTCCACCAGCACGAAGGTCAGCCCGAACGAGAACTACGCGCGGGAGATCATGCAGCTCTTCTCGATCGGAGTGAACCTGCTCAACCCCGACGGGACTCTTCAGCTCGACGCCGGCGGCAACCCGATCCCGACGTACAACCAGGCCGTCGTCACCGAACTGGCGCGGGTCTTCACGGGCTGGAGCATCGCGAAGGCGGCGCCGGGCACTCCGGACTTCGTCAATCCCATGCTCTTCACCCCGGCCGACCACGACACGGGGAGCAAGACCATCGTGGGCGGGATTGTCATTCCGGCAGGCCAGACGGGCGACCAGGATCTGAACCAGGCCATCGACGCGATTTTTTCCCACCCCAACGTCGGGCCTTACCTCGCGACGCACCTGATCCACAACCTCGTGACGAGCAATCCCACCCCGGCCTACGTCCAGCGTGTCGCGGCGGCCTTCAACGACAACGGGGTCGGCGTGCGAGGCGACATGAAGGCGGTCCTGACCGCTGTCCTGCTCGACCCGGAAGCCCGCGGAGACCTCAAGACGTCGCCCGAGTATGGGCATCTCAAGCAACCGGTTCTCTATCTCAACAACGTGCTGCGGGCCTTCGGCGCGAAGTCCGCGGATCTTTCGACCTCGAGCGACGGGTATTTGAACCCGTTGACCTCGTCGATGGACCAAGTCGTCTTCGAGCCGCCGAACGTCTTCAGCTACTACCCGGCGGGGTTCCCGGCTCCCCGGACGCCGCTGCTGGGCCCGGAATACGGCATCCTCTCGGCAACGGACAGCACAAAGAGGGAAAACGCCGTGACCAACCTCGTTTTTGGCGACATCCCCGTCGGAGCGAATTCGCCCAACGGCACGGCGCTCGATTTCTCCCCCTGGCTTGCGCTCGCCTCCAGTCCGACCAAGCTCGTCTCGCAGTTGAACCGGCTGATGATGCACGGGGCGATGTCGGCCTCTATGCGAACAAGTATCGTCGACGCCGTCTCCGCCGTGGCCGGCAGCAATCCTCTGCTGCGGGTGCAACAGGCGGTCTACCTGGTCGCCACGTCGTCGCAATATCAGGTCGCGCGGTAGAAACGATGGGGCAGTCGAGACGGGAATTCCTGCGGCGCACGAGCTGCGCTGCCCTCGGAATGGCGGCGTTCCAGGCGGGCCTCGACAAGTTCGGCCTGATTAGCGCGCTGGCACAGCAGCCCGGGGTAACCGATTATCGAGCACTGGTCTGCGTGTTCCTGGACGGGGGCAACGACGGAAACAACATGATCGTCCCCTTGGACGCCGCCGGGTATGCCTCCTATGCCTCCATTCGAGGCAATCCCGGGCTGGCCATCCCGCTGGGCAGCCTGCTGCCCATCACGCCGAGGTCGATCGGCAGGCCCTTCGGCCTCCATCCCAGCCTCCCGGAGCTCCAGGCACTCTGGAACCAACAAAAGCTCGCGGTCGTCGCCAACGTCGGCCCTCTCGTGCAGCCCCTCACGCAGAGCCAGTACCGCTCCGGGGCGCCCCGCCCCTCGGCACTTTTCTCGCACTCCGATCAGGTGGCACTCTGGCAGTCCCCGCGCTCCGACACGAACTCCCTTTATGGTTGGGGGGGGCGCACCGGCGACCTCGCGGCTGCTTTCAACTCGGGAAGCACGTTTCCGATTGTGACCTCGATTGCCGGACAGGTCCTCTTTGCCGTGGGACAGAGCACCCAGCCAATCGCGCTCACACCGGCCCCCACACCGCTCAACCAGGTGCTGGTCCTCTCCGGCTTCGACGCGTCGCCCGAATCGCTCGCTCGCCGCAGCTCTTTCGACTACCTGCGAACCATCGATCAGCAGCTCTCGCTTGTAACGGCAGCCAGCGGCACGACCCAGCTGGCCGTCGACGCCGGCCAGGCCCTCGCCGACGACCCGACGTTGACGACGGTCTTTCCTGCCTCGAAGCTGGGCAGCCAGTTGAAGCAGGTCGCGAAGGTGATCAAGTTGAATCTCACCGGGACGCGGCTCAACCTCAACCGCCAGATATTCTTCGCGAGAATTGGCGGGTTCGACACCCATCAGGACCAGATTGGGGGTCAGTCCTCTCTGCTCGCAGAGCTCTCCGCCGCGATGGGCGCTTTCTATGCCGCGACGGTGGAGCTCGGGGTCCAGAGTCGGGTCACCACGTTCACGCTTTCGGAATTCGGGCGGACGCTCGAGCCCTCGGGTTCCGCCGCAACGGTCGGATCGGACCACGGCTGGGGAAATCACCATTTCGTGATGGGAGGCCCGGTGCTCGGCGGAGACTTCTACGGCGTTCCCGGACCCAACGGCACCGTTTTCCCGAGCCTTCAGCTCGACGGACCAGATGACGCCGACAATCGAGGGCGCTGGATCCCGACGGCTTCCGTAGAGCAATACGCGGCGACGCTGGCAGCCTGGCTCGGAGTTCAGAACTCAGACCTCCCGACCATCTTCCCGCTGATCAGTCGGTTCACCACGCCGAACCTTGGGTTCCTGTCCTAAGGGGATCGGCGTGAGCCATTTCCCGCGTCTGGTGACGGAATTCGGTCTGCTCGCCTCATTCGCGCTCGGGCCCGGCGCCTGCGAGCGCGCTGCGAACACCATCTCCGGGCCTGCGCCTCTTCCCACCGCGACACCGACCACGGTCGCTGCGATCCCCATCGCATTGCGTGGGATCCCATGGCAGTGGGACTTTTACTCCGTGCCGGGCCAGTCAGATGGGGGATCCGTCGCCACCCTGAACCGAGGGCAGACCTACACGGTTCGAGTCTTCAACGATGCACCCTTGAACACCGCTCCCCACTATTTTTCTGGAATCGCCCCGCTCGGGCTCAGCGGCGGCGTTCTCGCCCCGGGGGACAGCTTTACGCAGGCCATCACGCCGAACACCGTCGGCGATTTCTCGTTCCTCTGCACGGACTCGAGCTGCGGCATCGGCCACGACAGGATGACCGGTCTGATTCACGTCGTGCCGTAGCAATCCGCCGTCAACTCCTCGGCCCGTCGCCCAATTCCGCGAGGCGCGCAAGGATGCGGGCCTCCCGCCGGGCCTCTTCTTCCACAGCTTCCGGCGCACAGCTGCGCGCAACATGATCCGCGGCGGTGTCCCGCAGTCGATCGCGATGCGCGTCACCGGCCACCCCTCAGACTCGATGTTCCGCCGCTACGACATCACCTCGATGGACGACAAGGCGGAGGCCCTTCGTCGCGCGAGCGCGTACGCCAAGACGCGCGTTGCGGTTGGTAAGAACGTCGCTCCGTTCCCCGATCGAACTGTCAACGCAACTGTCAACGCCAGCGAAAAAGCTCCGACTTCGCTAGGAAATTTGGTGGCGGTGCAGGGATTTGAACCCCGGACACAGCGGATATGAGCCGCTTGCTCTGACCAACTGAGCTACACCGCCCTAGAGGAAGGACCGCAGATGCTAGCACGCTGCAGGGCAGACGGCGAAGGGCGAATGGCGACCCACGTAGACGATACCTTTTAAGGTTATATCAGTTCTGACATGACACCCTTTCGCCCTCTCACTCTTCCCCGCGTCCCCGAGTCCCCGCGTCCTGGCGTCCTCGCGTCTTCTCCCACTCACCCCCTCACCCCCTCGCTCTCGCCCGGTGCCTCTATACTCAGAGCATGCCCGGCATTGCGGACATCTGCGGCGCCTGCAAGCAGTCTTTTTCGTACGGTCTCCCGCGCTGCCTCACCTGCCACAAGCTTGTCTGCAGCGACTGCGTCGTCCGCATGGCGGGCTCCGTCTTCTGTGGCCGCGTCTGCGCGCACGCTTTCTTTTTCGGCGGGGACGAGGACGCGGACGAGGGCCAGTCCGGACGCGGCGACGACGAAGAATGAGCTCGCCGGAACCTGCAGAGCCTTCCCACCCCTCTCGATTCGGCCGATTCTTCTGGCGAGATCCGAATACTCAGTTTCTCCTCCTCGCGGCGTTGGCCGGCGCGCTGGGAGCCATCGGGGCGGTGCTCTTCCGCTGGACGACTGCCCGCCTGACGCACGTCTGGATGGACGCGGAGGACGTCGTGAAGGGTGCGGAGTCGCTCCCTCCGCTCTTACGCGTCTTCGTTCCGACGGTGGGAGGCCTCGTGGGCGGTTTTTTGGCGCAGTGGTTGATCACGGAGAAGGGGCCGAGCGGGATCTCTCAGATGATCGAATCGGTCACGCTCGCGCGGCGTCCGGTGCGTGTGAGGCCTTCGATCGGCCGCGTCCTCTCCTCAGTCGCGGTCATCTCGACCGGAGGGTCCGAAGGGCGTGAGGGCCCGATCGTCCAGATCGGCGCGGCGCTCGCGTCTTCACTCTCGCGCCGGCTGAAGCTTTCGCCTGAACGCGTGCGGATTTTGACCGCGTGCGGAATGGCCGCCGGCATCGCCGGGGCCTACAACACCCCGATCGCCGCGACTCTCTTCGTGCTCGAGGTCGTGGTCGGCTCTTTCTCCATGACGCTCTTCGGCCCGGCGGTGGTCTCGGCCGTCACCTCCACGATCGTCGTGCGCTTTCTCCTCGGCGACGAGCCGGTCTACCACGTCGCTCCCTTCTCGCTGCGATCGGCGTTCGAGCTGGCGGCCTTTGCCGTGATCGGGCTGGCGGCGGGGCCATGCTCGGCTCTTTTCGCCTGGGCCTTGAAGGAGGCGAAGCGGCTCTTCGCGTCGACGAAGCTGTCGCTGCCGGCGACGATGGCGATCGGCGGCGCGATCGTGGGCGTGCTCGGAATCTTTCTGCCGGAGGTCTGGGGAAACGGCTTCGAGGCGAACAACCGGATCCTGCGAGGGAACCCGACTCTGCTCTTTCTGGTCATGCTTTTCGTGGGCAAGATACTGGCAACCTCGGCGACGATCGGATCCGGCGGCGTCGGAGGAGTCTTCACGCCGACGCTTCTCGTCGGAGCCTGTCTGGGGGGCGCCGTCGCGCAGATCGTGCACGTCGCGTTTCCCGGTTTCGACGCGCCGGTCGGGGGATATGCCCTCCTCGGCATGGGCGGTTTGATGGCGGGGATCACGCGAGCGCCGCTTCTCGCGATGATCATGATCTTCGAGCTGACGCAGAACACCGCCGTGCTGCTGCCCATGATGATCGTTTCCGTGCTCGCGGTCGTGTCGGCGCGCGCCTTCCAGGAAGATTCGATCTACATCCAGAGCCTGCGCTCCGCGGGCATCGTCTGGGAGAAGACGCCCGAGGCCACGATGCTCTCGTCGCTGCGTGTTTCCGACATCATGCGAGAGGACGTCAAATTGATCCCCCGCACGACTCCGCTGCCGGAGATCCTGAAGGCCTTCCTGCAGAACCGCGCGCTCTATCTCTACGTGGGAGACGAGGAGGGAAGGCTGCTGGGCGTCATCGATCTCCACGACGTCAAGGACATCCTCCACGAGCAGGATCTGAGCTCGGTTGTCATCGCGGAAGATCTCGTCTCGGAGATCCCCTTCGTCACGCCGTCCGAGCCCTTGACCAGCGTGAACGAGAAGCTCTGGTTCCGCGACCTCGGCCAGTTGCCCGTTGTCGAATCGCCGGAGACCCGGCGTTTCCTCGGCATCGTCACGAGGCGCGATCTCCTGGGCGCATTCGACCGCGAGGTCCTCCAGCACAACCGGCTGCTCGCTCGGGTCCGCACGATCGGCGAAGGCAACGAAGAGATGGATTACTTCGAGCTGCCCGAGAAGCACCGATTGGTCGAGCTACCGGTTCCCCGGTCGCTCGAAGGAAAGACCGTCGCCGAGTCCGGGCTGCGCAACCGCTTCGGCGTTTCGGTGCTCGCGGTCAAGCGACAGGCTCGCGATGGGAGTCAACGGCGCTTCGTGCCGGGACCGGAAGACCGGTTACAGCCGCGGGATGTCTTGATCGTGCTCGGGACCGACGACGCGATCGCGAACCTCAAGGCTCAGGCGGTCTGACTGGAGCAGTCGGTAGTCGGTAGCTCGTGCTTCGCAGCGAAGCGCTGCTTCGCAGAGTAGTATCGGTCGTCGGTAGGGAAGCGGGGAGGCGAGGCACGGACGAAGTGCTATCCTTTGGCGGGTTTAACTCGTGAGCATCAAAGGACGGGAGAGCGAATTTGTCACCCTCCGAGGGAAGTGGCAGAAGGAGCGAACTCGTCTCTATGACCGGGACACGGGATTGCCCACGATCGCGACACTCACGGAGGATCTGGGCAAAGAGCTGCTGAATCGCTCGTCGCTCGCGGTCCTGATCTTCCGGCCCGGGTCCGAAGGGCGTGTCGAGCAGGTCTGGGGATGGGAAGCCTACGACGACATGCTGCTCGACTTCGTTCGTCGGCTCAAAGGTTTCCAGGTGGACGGCATCGTTCCGCGGGGCAACTTCTGCCTTCCCTACGTGCGCTCGGACGAGATCATCCTGATGGTCGAGCCCGGGTCGGCCCTGCTCGACCAGCCCGGGGCGCTGGAGCAGAAAGCCTCGGAGCTCGATCAGTTGATCCGCGGATATCTCGCCGAGCGCGCCGATCTGTCCGGGCGCTTCCGCTCTTTCGTGGGCGCCGGGCGAATCAGCTACGACACGAAGTTCCGCGTTGAGCGCCTGATCTACCGCGGCATCCAGGACGCGCGCGATCAGGTCACTCGAAAGACGGTGCGAGCAGAAATCCGCGGAGGAGAGCTTCTGCAGGACGCGATCGCGCGTCGCGACATCTCGCCGGTTTTTCAGCCCGTCTTCGACCTCGCGACCGGCGAGATGATCGGAATGGAAGCGCTCTCCCGCGGCCCGCGGGGAAGCGAGTTCGAAAGCGGGGAGACCCTCTTTTCGCTCGCCGAGAGGACGGAGCTGCTCGTGCCGCTCGAGCGGGTTTGCCGCCAGCGATCCCTGGAAGCCGCGGCGTCTTCCCCCCCGAATCGCCAGATTTTCCTGAATCTTTCTCCGGCGGCGGCTTCGGATCCGGAGTTTCTGGGCCCGGCCTTCATCGATCAGGTCGCCTCCTGCGGGCTTTCCCCGGATCGCATCGTGCTCGAGATCACGGAACGGACGTATGCCGTCTATGAAGGGCTCTTTCGAGAGGTGCTCTCTCGTTTTCGGCAGCAGCACTTCCGCATCGCCGTGGACGACGTCGGAACCGGCTACTCGAATCTGACATCGCTGGCCGAGATCGAGCCGGACTACCTGAAGTTCGACAACGTCTTCGTGCGCGGCATCGACCGCCGATCGAGCAAGCAGGACCTCCTCGAAGCGTTGCTCTCCTTCGCCCGCAAGATGAACACGAAGGTCATCGCGGAAGGGATCGAAACGCGCGAAGAGCTGAAGATCCTTCAGACGCTCGGCGTCCCCTTCGGCCAGGGCTTCCTCCTGGCACGCCCCATGCCTGTGGCGGATATCGAGAACGTTGGGAGAATCAGAGTGTAAGAGTGACAAGTGACGAGTGACGAGTGACCGGCGGCCCTACGGCTTGTCACTTGCCACTCGTCACTCGTCACTTCTTTCCCGGGAGGTTAGCTCAGCGGTAGAGCGTCTGTTTTACACGCAGAATGTCGCAGGTTCGATCCCTGCACCTCCCACCATTCCGTCGCTACGCACCGCGCCAGGGACCTGCGCCGTCCGGCGCACCGGCCCGCAGCTCGCCCAAAGGGGCTCGACCGCGGGCCTGGTCCCTCGCGCGGCGCTCCGCTCCCGCGGCGCGCGCCTCCTCCCTCGGTTACTTCGGGAGACTACGCGCGCCGCGACCCGGACTGTGACCGGGTCGGCGCAGCAAGGGGCTCTCGGGGTTGACATCAGGAAACTGCCTCAGCCCCGCGGCCGACGAACTCGAATCCACCGGACGATGACCGCTTCAGCCCCGTCCCTGCTAACGAGCGTCAGATACAAGGGATGAGCGCCATGCGGGAGCGAGGGAATATGAAATGAGAAACCCGCGCGGTCGCTGTCCGGAAACCCAGGATAGGCCTTGGGAACACCCGGGTGTGGAACTCCGTAATCAGCTTGGCCGCCTTGCCCTTGGTCAGTCGCAAGCCGCACGGCCGAGACACCACTACGGGCGAGTGCCCACCCCAATCCCGCGTCGCCGGGGGACACAAACTGACCGTCGGTCGGGTAGTCTATCCAACCGAACGGGCGAACCTGTTGGGCGTCCGCGGTCGAGAGATAACTGTCGAATTCTTTCCTAGCGGAGTCCACTTGGTCAGGCGAAGCTAGCCCCGGCGGCGGCATCCCGACGGTGAACACGAAGTCTTTTCTACCTGAGTGGTCGAAAAACCTTATTGGAATTATTATCGCCGAGGTCACGGCGGAGCGCAGCAGCCGAGCATAGGCGACTTCGCGCGCGTCGGTCAGAAGGTCGGTGTGATAGACCGCGACCTTCGCTCCGAGCCGCGTCACCTCTTGCCACGCTTGTGCCGGGATCGGTCGCTTCTCGAAGAGGGCGTTCAGAGCGTCATATTCCTTCGGGAAGAATCCGGAGTACCCGTTGACTAGCGGGCGGAAGTGTAGGGGTGATCGGTATACGTATTCGATGTCGTGGTCGAGACCAAATGGCATTTCGATAACGGCACCGCTGAGTGGTGCAGAGGCAATCCAACGATAGACGGCCGCGGGCCGTGCGTCGGCCCAGAAGACGAATAGCGGAACCGACGCGTACTCGATCGTGACCAGTCCGAGGAGGCCGGCTGCGATCGCGAAACGAACCACGGGCCGGCCCACTCGGACACGGAGAGCAGAGAGTCCGATAGCAGCCAGGATCCCGAGCCCGAGATGAAATAGAACGATGGCCCGGGCAGGCACGCGGATGGCCTGGAGCAGAGGGCCAGAAATCCGGTACAGCGTGGGGTAGACAGGGGTGTTGGTGCCGAGCGCGAGGAGGATTCCGATCCCGGCGAGCAGCAGACCCAGTCTCCTCACCCGTCGGAAGAGATAGCCCCCCGAGGTCGCTCCAAAAGCTCCGAGGAGCAAAGCAGTCAGTCCCGGGAAAAAGGCTTCCCTGCGATCCTGCAATCCCTTCGCGAGACTGCCATACAGCCAATTGCCTCCGCCAGCGTCGAGAAAATCCTTTGGCCGGGCGCAGTAGGAGCTCGCTTCTTCAAGAGTCCTCTTGAGACCGTGAAGCGTGGCGGCTTTTTGATAGGTCAGAGCGATCGGCAAAAATAATGCAGCGGCGATGAGTGAGACGAGTGCGACGCGCCAGTACAGAGGGAGTCGATTGCGCAGCGCGGACCCCGATGCATCTTCGAGGAGCACGATCAACACCAGAAGAACGGAGAAAATGGCGTAGTGCAGGTTGGCTAGAGCGTTCCAGAGAAGAAACGACCCGTAGAGGATTAGATCGCGCCGCGATGTATCGCGGAGGCAGCGTAGGAGAAAGAGGAGCGCCAGAGCGAGAAACGCTCCCCACTGGAACTGGAAGTGGGAAATCTGGGCGAACCGCCAGGGAACAAAGGCGTAAAGCACGCCTGCTACCAGGGAAGCAGAGGCATCTCCGGTAATTTCACGGGCGAGCGCCCAGCCGGCGAACCCGGAAGAGAAAAACCCCAGCAGCAGGAGAATGTTGTACACGTGGATGTACGACATCCCGAGCATCAAGAGCGGGAATCCAAGAATGGCTACTCCGAGGAGGTTTTCGGAAAACGCGAGGGCATATCGCGCCGGGTAAAAGATATTGGCGTCGAACAGGTGCCCTGGATCCGTGAGCAGCTGGTGGTAGTCCCAATTCAAGATCCAGGCATTCAGCTCGCCATCCAAGTTGTCTGTGATGCCGTCTGAGAGCCTGAAAGCGGCCGGCCAGGTAAGAAGAATGGTGAGGAGCAGAAAGATGGCTGCCGCCAGGGCTGCGGCTCGCACCCCACCACGGCCCCCACCGCTGGTTGCGACGGCCATTCCTGGTGTGTAGATATACGAAACCATGGCTCCTTTTCATCGACGTCGGCGTCGTCCGACTGAGGACTGAGGACTGAAGACTGAGGACTGAGGACTGAGGATTGAGGATTGAGGACTGATTGCGGGTACCGTCAAAGGGCCGCTAACAGATTGAGTTCGTTGACAGCAGAAGCCGATGGCCCTACTCTTCTTTCGTCAACTTGAACGCGAAACATCAGGACGTACCCGCCAACAGCGAGGCGGAGATCGAACGGGTCTTCAGCGAGACCCGGCCGCTCATTCAGATGGCGTTGATTCACTACCGAGTGGGTAAACGCGACGCGAACGTCATCGAGAGAGATCTTCGGCTCTGGTTCGTGCGTCTCGTCCAGCGGGTGAACAATTCCCTGACGCCGGTGTCCGCTTTTCGAAAATATCTGCTGCTCGCGACCTGCGAGTTCGCCTACTCCTATCAGATGAGGAATCTGGAGGCGCAGGCCAACGACGGTCGGCTGAGGGAAGTTCTGGCGAAGCACCCGAGGGTTGTCGCGGCCGAGCTCCAGAAGATGTTGTGACACTTCACCCGCTCTCCGCCGGGACGACGAGGACCGGCCGGTCCGCTTGTTCGAGAACTCGAAGCGTCACGTCGTCGCGAGCGGCGATCAAGCGCGAGCGGGGGCCGTGCCCGCCGATGACGACCAGGTCGTAGTCTCCTTCGCGCGCCTCCTCCCGTATTCCGGCCAGCGGAGAGGGAGCGTCACGCACGCGCGCCTCCGCCGTGACGTCAAAAGCGGAGAGAGTCTTGATGCCTTGCTCGAGATGAACGCTGATCCAACGCGGGGGTGGACCGGGCCCTCGCGAGACGTGGAGGAGCGTGACGCGTGCTCCCAGGCGTCCTGCCAGCCAACCGCCGACGCGCACGTCGCTCTTTCCCGGCTCGCCGACCGCGGTGCAGATGAGCACGCGCTCGACGCGATCCTTTCGCAGGGCCCCCACGAGCGTCGGCGTCGATATTTGCGCCAGCAGGCGCTGCAACACGCCGCTCTTGATGGCTTTTCGGCCCGGCTCGCCGATCACGACCAGATCGTAGAAGCCTTCCGCCTGTTCATCGCGCAGCTGCTCGGCGGGGTTGCCGGACCGGACCCGCACGTCGGCCGCCTCCGCCTCGAAGCGCGACTGCAGGACCAGTCGCAGCGGGTCGGGAGGCTTCGTCGGCCCGACCACACCCAGCACGATCAGGTTTCCGTCGATCGCGGCCGCCAGGCGGCGGGCCGTCTCCACCGGCGGCTTCTTGCCGCGGATCGGATCGGCGACGAGAAGGCGCGGCCGGGGCTGCTTCAGGATGCGCCACCCGCTCAACCCGATCCAGGCTTCCTCCGGAACGGGAAGGTCGGCGCTCAAGGCAGCCTCGACGAGCAGGCCCTCCTCACCGAAAGGAAGCGGCGGAGAGACCTGGCGCGTGCGGGGGAGGCGCTCCGCTCGCAGCCGAACGCGGCGAAGCGCCCCGACGAAATTCGATTCGATGACTCGCCCGCGCCCGAGAGTCGGTAAGTCGTCGGGAGAATTCCCGCGGAGACTGACTTGCTCCGGGCGGATCAGCACACGCACTGGAGCTCCCTCCCCGTGAGGGACTTCTTCGGGCACCGGAAGGCGCAACGAGCCGAACTCCGCCTGGCCGTCGCGGCAGCGGCCCACGAGGACCGTGCCGGCCCCGAGAAACGTCGCGGTCGTGAGAGAGGTGGGGCTCGAATAGAGGTGCTCGGGGAGACCGACCTCGACCAGGCGGCCGCGCTCGATGACGCCGATGCGGTCCGCCATCTCGAAGGCTTCTTCCTGATCGTGAGTCACGAGGATGGTCGTGACTTTCAGCCGCTGCTGGATCGCTCGGAAGCTTCGCCGCACCTGTGAACGAATCTTCACGTCGAGCGCTCCGAATGGCTCGTCCAGCAGGAGAACCTTCGGCTCATAGGCGAGCGCCCGCGCCAGGGCGACTCGCTGTTGCTGACCGCCGGAAAGCTGGCGTGCGTAGCGGTTCCCCAGACCTCCCAGCCCGACCAGATCCAGCAGCTCCTCGCTCTTGCGGCGGCGTTCCTTGCGGCGGACGCCGCGGATCCTCAAGCCGAACGCGATGTTCTCGGCGACGGTCATGTGCTGGAAGACCGAGTAGTTCTGGAAGACGAGGCCGACCCCGCGTTGCTGCGGCGGCAGGTCCGTCACGTCCCGACCCACCAGCAGGATGCGTCCCTCGTCGGAGGAGGCCAGGCCCGCGACCATCCGCAGGACCGTGCTCTTGCCGCTGCCGGAGGAGCCCAGGAGCACGAAGAGCTCTCCGTCCGCGATCTCGAGCGAGACGTGGTCCACGACGGAGCGGCCTCCGAAGCGCTTGGTGAGCCCCTCGACGACGATCGACATCTCTAATCCGCCGTTTCGCGCTTCGAGCGAGAAGCGAAGAGAAAGAGCGTGAAGAAAATCGCGAAGGAGAGGGTTGCCAGCACCGCCGCGATGGCGTTCGCGTTGGCGATGTTGCCCGCCTCGAACTGCGCGAAGATGTAGAGCGGAGCCGTCTGAGTCCTCAACCTCAGGTTGCCCGAGACCATCACCGTCGCTCCGAACTCTCCCAGCGAGTGGGCAAACGTGAGCAGGGCGCCGGTGATCATGCCGCCGCGCAGGGCTGGCAGGAGCACCAGTCGGAAGGTGGTCCACGGCGTCGCCCCGATTGTGTAGGCGGCTTCCTCGTAGGTCGCCTCGAGCTCGTCCAGAACGGGCTTGACCGCTCCGAGCATGTAGGGAAACGTCACGAAGAGATGCGCGAGGAGGACTCCGGCTGGGCGGAACATCGGCTGCAGGCCGAGAGGATCGATGATCTTGCCGAGAAGGCCGATCGGTCCCCAGAGCAGCAGGAGCGAGGTCCCCACCACGACTGTCGGGATCGCGACCGGAAGGTTCACGACGACGTTCAGGGTGCGGTCTCCCCAGAAGCTGTATTTCGAAAGGACATAGGCGGCCAGGGTTCCCAGGACTGCATTGACCGCCGTGGTCGCGAAGGCGATGAGCAGGGAGAAGCGCAGGGCGAACTGCGCTTCGGGCGCCCGAATCGCGGACCAGAAGGCGTCCGGGCCGCCCTTTCCAGCGAAGACGAAGACCGCCGCCAGCGGCATCAGCAAAAGCGGGAGCAGGACCAGCAGCAGAAGGCTGACCGGCAGGAAGCTCGAGCCCCGTCCGAGATCCCGGCGTCTCATTTCTTCAGCTCCGCGAGAACCTGTCGCTTCCAGATTCCATCCACGATCTCCTTCTTGGCGCGCCTCCATCCTCCCAGGTCCGAGATCTGGAACGGGTCCTCGATTCGACCAAAGGCCGGATTGGCCGCGTTGAGCGGCTCCTCCACACTGCGAAAGCCATATCGGACGAAGATCTTCTGCGCGTCCTCGCTCCAAAGGAAGCGCTGGAAGGCGTCGACCAGGTCACGTTCTTTGTGCGAGACGTTGAGGTCGACGCGCACGAGTGTGTGCTCTGAAAGGATCGTCGAGCGCGGGTAGACGATGTCCGCCTTGAGCTTTCCGCGGGAACGATCCCAGATCGCCTCCTGCTCGTACGTGATCAAAGCGTCCCCGAAGCCGTTCTCGAACTGCGTGCGCGCGCCTCGAGCGGAGGGCGCCTGCGCCACGACATTGCGCCAGATTCCGGCCAGCAGGTCACGCCCGGCGCGAAGAGGGTCCGCGCTGCCGCGCGCGCCGGCTCCATACTCGGCCGCGATGGCCCAGTTGGCGCCTCCGGATGTGAGCGGGTCGGGATGCACGATCTCGACGCCAGATCGGGTGAGATCCGAGAAGTCGTGAATCGCCTTGGGATTGCCGGGACGCACCAGGATGATGAACGGCGTCCGGTTGACGACACCGCCGGAAGGGAGCTTGCGCCAGCTGTCCTTCGCGATGACTCCGGCATCCGCCAGCTTCTGCGAGTCGAGCTCGAGCGAGAGCAGCGCCAGATGAGCCGGAACCCCGAGGATGAGCTGGTTGGTCACTGTGCCCGAGCCCGCGAACGAGCTGACGAGCTCGACCTGCTCTCCGGTGCGTGCGCGCCACTGACGCTGGAACTCCGGAAAGACTCCATGGTCGATGGCTTCTCCGAGAATGCTGAATCCGTAGAAGACGATCGTGCGCGGCGGACGAGCCGCCCGCGCGAACGGAGTCCAGGGCCAGACGGAATAGCCGAAGAGCAGAAGTCCGGCTGCAGCCACCAGGAAGGCGCCAAAACGCCGCAAGAGAAGTCGTCTTTGGATGAGCATGCGCTTGCCGCTTACATTCGCAAGAAACTTGCCGAAATCTTCCTCACGGCGGCGTTGGAGGAGCGTCTAAGAGCTCGGCCGATCCTCCGGCACTGAGAAAGGCAGCCGGCGGATTTCCTCCACGCAGGAAAGGTCGAGTCCCTCGGCGGAGTCCTGCGCGATGAACTGCGCGGCGATCGAGTCCAGGCACGGGCCCGCGTTGATGTGGCCACCGAAGGGGACCAGGATGCTTCGCGAGTTTGGAAGCCCCGCCGCCACTTCATCGGCAAAGCGTTTCGGAGTCACCGCATCGAGCCCTCCCGAGATCAGGAGCGTGGGTGTGGAGGCATGGACCGGATCGGCGTAGCCCTTTGGGAGACGAGCCCGCACCCACGAGCCGCAGAAAGCCCCGAGCTGGGAGACTCGGGTGGCTCCCAGGAAAGTGCCCGACGTCTCGCGAGCGACGTCGGAAGAGGAGATGAACGGGAAGTCTTCCGAACACGCGACCGAAAGCTGCATTCCGAAGTAGAGCTGGTCCGTGATCGCTTTGCCAAACAGAACGGCCAGCTGCGCGAAGGGCTCGAAGTCTCCCGAGGCCGCGCGGTGCAGCAGATTCGGGACCTGACTCGACAGGCCGGTAGAAAAAAGCAGGAGATGAAGGCGGGAGACGAAGAGATCATGCGAGATCCGAGCGCCCTCGCGGCGGCCCGTGACGGGGTTCTCGACTTCGACCGAGACGGGCTCCCGCCGCAGTCTCTCCAACACTTCTGAAAGATCCGCTCGCGGATCAGGATACGCGGAATGGCAAGCGGGATCGGACTCGCAGGCTTCGAACAGTCTCTCGAGCGCCGCCTGGCCAGCTCGGGCGAAAGGCAGAGGGAGGCGATAGTTCGTCGGTGACAAGCCGCGCAGAACCGCCGTGCGAATCGCTTCCGGGTGCGTTCGCATGTAGACGAGAGCGACCCGAGTCCCATACGAGCCGCCATCGAGGTTGATTCTCGGGTAGCCCAGAGCGCGACGCACTTGCTCGAGATCGGCAACCGCCTCCGGAGTCGTGTAGGCGGCGAGGTCCGCCCGTTTTTCCAGCTCGACGCGGCACTTGCGAACCTGCTCCGGGCTCGGAGGCGGGCCCAGGTATTGCCTCAGGTCGCCAACGGGATAGAAGCGGCATCGGAGAGGGTTTGAGCCGCCGGTCCCGCGCTGGTCGACCAGAACGACATCCCGGAAAGCATTGATCTGCTCCTGCTCCGCGGCGGCTCGCTGGGCGGATTCTGTCGCCGCTTGGCCCGGTCCTCCGACGAGGTAGAAGACCGGATCCGGCTCCCGAGACGGCCCGGTCGCGGGGAGGATGACGATGTTCAACGGGATGCGGCGTCCTCCACCCAGGCCGCGATTCTCTTTGACGAAAAGCTTCCCACAGAGGACTTTCCGTTGGAGACCGGGAGGGCGGCAAGGATTCAAGAACTTCGCGAGGGCAGGTGCAGCCGGGCTGTCGGCACGCGGGGGCGCGGGGAAGCCGGACACCGCGACGGACACAAAAAAGCACGCCGCGGCGATCGAGAGCTGCTGGATACTTCCGCCGTGGACACCCGCAACGCAGATCCGGCGGCCGACTGCTGGTGCCGTTTTGAGAGCGAAGGGGGCGTCGTCCGCCGTGTTCACGTCATGCACCCCAACGGCGAGATCCTATCCTCCTACCCACCGCAGACGTTCGCCCCCGATCTTCTCGCGCGCATGCGGATCGGCCAGATTCGGGGCCGTGTCCAGCCGGGCGCTCTCGAGGGAGAACGAAAGATCGAGCTCGTCGACAGCGCCGGCCGTGTCGTCTTCGCGGATCGGATTTCGGCGAAGAGTTAAGCGCTTGAGCTTGGCGGGGCCGACGGGACTCGAACCCGCGACCTCCGGCGTGACAGGCCGGCGTTCTAGCCAACTGAACTACGACCCCGCAGTCGAAGAGCGGCGAATGATACAGGAACGGCTATCAGCTGTCAGCCCTGGCGGTAATCGTATCCGGTCGTGCCCCCTCCGACGGGACTCGAATCCGCGACCTCCAGCGTGACAGGTCGGTGCGGCCCGGGCTGCGTGCGGGCTAAGCCAAGTGAACTCCGACCCGCAGTCGAAGAGCGGCGAATGCTACAGGAATTCAGCTGAGAGGAAGAATCACGGTCGTCGCTTTTTCGGCTTGGATTTGAGGTCGACGACGCGGGCTGCCTTGGCGGGTTTTGCCGCCGCCGCGGATTTCTCGACCAGCTTGGTGAGATTGGCCGCGATCCGCTCGTAGCCTCCGCCGCTTTTGCCCAGCTGTTGCGCCGGGGGTGCTTCGTGCTTGCTGAGAACCCACTCCAGCGCGTAGATCGAGGCTGCGCCCTCTCCAATCCAGAAGCCCGAAAGGTTTTTGACGCGCTCGCGCAGAGCAGAGACTTCGGACTTGATCTCGCGGTCGTTCTTCATGGCGGAGAGCCCCTCAAAGCGACGCAGTGTAGCGGCTGCGAGCAGCGTGCGGGAAAAGACGGGCGGGCGCTCTTCAGTGCGGCGCAACCGCGATGGCGGGCGAGGAATCGCCCACAGGCCGGGGCCTCATCGGGTCGAGTTTCCGCGGCCGGTCTTCCGTTTCCTGCTTTGTCCTTCCCAGAAACTCGACGGCGCGAGCGATGACGGCGGCGTCGCGAAGAATCTTGTGGTGACCGAGCCCGCGGGTCATCACGAGCTCGCCCTGAGGCCAGGCGCTCACGATGGCCTGCCCTTCCGCCAGCGGTACCTTGAAGTCACGCCGGTCGTGGAAGACCAGGAGCGACGTGGAAAGGGATCGAACCCAATCGACGATCTTCAGCTCCGACCAGCGCAGGTTGTAGCGCTGAAGATATCTCCCTTTCATGAGCTCGCACTCCGCTTCCGAGAGGCGGAGCATCCGCGCGAATCGAGTGGAGAGCCTCTCGGGGTCCGCCGCGGGAGACAGGAACACGGCGCGATTCAGAGGGAGACCCTCGCGCAAGGCGATCGCCGTCGCCGTGGCACCGAGACAGTGAGCGACCACTCCGTAAAGCGGCCCGACCTGCTCTGCAATCCGGACGACGGCGAGCGTGAAGTCCGGCAGGGAGACCCGCCCGCCGGAGGATTCGCCGTGCCCCGGCGCGTCGAAGGCGACGACGCGGAACCCGGCCCGCGTCAGCGGATCGACGTAGCGAGTCAGCCGGCCGGCGTGGCCGCCCCAGCCATGGGCCAGCAGGATCGTCCGCCCTTCTCCCCAGGACCAGGTCGCGATTCGGCCTCTGGGTCCTTCCAGGTTTCTGCGGGTGCCCCGGGCAAGCACGGCCTGCTCCTTTGGCCTCGGCGGACAGGGAGGAGGAGTGCGGAAGAGCCACTCGGCCCATCGCGCGGAGAGGGCCGGAGAGATGCGCGAGAGCAGCGAGCAGCTTTCGCGGGACGCCTCGAGCCAGAATTGAGTCTGGTCGCGCCGGAGTCGGCGGGGGATCGCGGGACGCCGATAGGCGGCACTCACGCTCTTCTGCCTTGCTAAAGGCGCGCCAAGTCCCGCCCCAGCCGGCGCAAACTCCGGCCAAGTCGGGGCTCGGGGGCCAACCTATACTGCTTGGCGGATGTCCATTCTGAAGATCCTCGTCGTGTTTGGCTTCGCTGTCGCTGTGGCGCTCCTCGTGGGATTGCTGCTCTTCGAGGCGCCCCTCGAGTACGGGCTGGACTGCAATCGCTCGGCGGGAGTCTGCACTTTTTCGCAACGGCTGCTGATCCGCTCGAAGACAGGGCAGGCCAAGATCGATTCGCTCCGCCAGGCCGAAGTGCGGGTGGGCCGGGTACGCCGGGGAAGCCCGCGGATCATGATCTGGGTCACGTCGAACGGCGCCGGTCCCGACTGTTTTTTCGCCGACTACTCCTCGCGGGCCGAGGCCGAGGCCGATACGAACAAGATCAACAGCTTCCTTCGGGACCCCTCCGACGGGCGCCTCCTGGTCACGCGGAGCGTGAAGGGCATTTACTGGCTCGCCTGGATTCTGATTCCCGTTGTTGCGGGCTTGATTGTCGCGATTGCAGCCCTTCTCTTTTCCAGGAAGCGCGCCCGCTCAGACCCCGACGGCAAGCAGGGGAACCGAGTCCGGGGCTGATCGCCCGTTCGAAAAGGGGTCCGGGGCCGCTCTCAACCCACCGACAGGCCTCGTCAGGCGGGAAGGGCGGGCGATTACCATTTTCGTCCTCCACAGGGAGGGCCGTGGGAGGAAAGCCTTGCAGATCAGCCAGATAGGAGGATTCGGTGTCTGGCCCGAGGATTGCCCTGTCACTGCCGTTCCAGGACGCACCGCGGCCAGCGCCGCAGAGGATGGAGACGAGAAAGATGTCGGCATCGACCGCCAGAGAACGCAAGGAGTACGGGGTCTCGATCGACCGAGAGACGCTGAAGGTGTGGGAGCTCGCCGGCACGGCCTACTCCGTTGCGCTGGTTGGCGAGATCGACACGCGCTGGCTGTCGGCCTATCGTTCGATCCGATCCGATTCGGCCGGCTTTTCCCGATTCCACCTGGACTCAACGAGCAAAATGGTGGTTTTCTCCTGTCGCAGCGGCGATACCCCTTCCGAGGTTGCCTCCGTCCTCGGCACGCTCGATTCGCTCGTGCGGCTCTCGAACCTCTACGCCTCCGGCGCAAACGGGTTCGTGGAGATCGACTAGCACGTCGCTTCCGCTTACTCGGGCCCTGCGCTTTTCGGCGCATCGGCTCGCGGCTCGCCCAAACGGGCTCGACCGCGAGCCTGGTCCCTCGGGCGCTCGCGCTCCGGCGGCGCGCGCCTTCTCCCCTCTGGGAGACTTCGCGCGCCGCGACCTGGACTGTTCCCGGGTCGGCGAACTCGAAGGCTCTGGC
>Ga0207684_10001966_pt1 | contig 21231 bp, 16 predicted proteins | sample KBSK5501metaG_FD_184342 | JGI IMG/M metagenome (GOLD analysis project Ga0207684, IMG submission 184342) | Corn, switchgrass and miscanthus rhizosphere microbial communities from Kellogg Biological Station, Michigan, USA - KBS K5-50-1 metaG... | ecosystem: Host-associated > Plants > Roots >...
CCTGGCTCGCCTACCAGCACCAGCGCCAGGTGGCCGCCTACCGTTCCCACCGCACACGCATCCTCGCGCAGCTGGCTCATCCTGGCTAACCACCCCTCTCAAAGTCTCGTTGTCGTGATAGTACTAGAACCTACTGCGCCGCCCTCGTCGTCCCTGACGATATTCCCGCGCCTGCTGGACCACGTCGCGGACCTGCTCCAGGTGTGCCGCGTCGTGGCGCAACCCCAGCAGCACATGCTGAATCGGCCCATAGAGCGGGCCGTTTTCCCAGGCGAGATGAATGTTTTCCAATTGTGGCTGATCTGGCCACGCGTCCAGGCTCGCCAGTCGCATCCTCCGGCTCTCCTCCAGTCGCGCACGGCACTGCGCCACCGTCGTGATCGTCCGCCAGGGAACCTCGTAGCGCGACCGGCCATGATACTCCACTCCACGCGCCAACTCCGCCGCGATCGCCGTGTGCTCCTCGGAGGACGCCGTCATGTGCGCGATGATGTGCCCCAGCGTCCACGCGATGGACGCCTCGCCTTCGCCTGCGGCGTCGTCGTGGGCGTGCGGATCGTTCGGGATGAAGGTGATGTCCTCGTCGCCACAGCCGCGCAGCAGCTCGAGCGCGAGGTCGATCGCCTCAGTAGTGAGCGCGCGCAACTCCTCCGGGCGCAACGTGTAGGTCGCGTCCTGTGTTGGACTTTGTGTGGCTGTATCGGCGATGGTCATGCGCGTCGCCTCGCCTTCTCCCCTCGTTAGATGCGCTCTGCGTACAGTATAGAGCGTCCAGCAAGAGTCTGCTATGCGGCCTGAGCGTCCCTGACGGGTCGTGTCGCGCCGCCGGGGGTAAAATAACGCTATGACGCCATCGGACATCGCGCGCCTGCGCCTGCTGAATCAGCAGATCACCGGGACGAAGTTCACGCAGCCCGCGGAACTCGTCGCCTGGCTGGGCGCGGTCCAGGCGCAGGATTACCTCGCCGCCAAGTGGGCGCTGGGCCTGCGTCTGCCCGGCGCCGTTGACGACGAGATCGAGCGGGCGTTCGCAGCGGGCGCCTTCCTGCGCACGCACGTCATGCGGCCCACCTGGCACTTCGTCGCACCCGCCAACATCCGCTGGATGCTCGCGCTCACCGCTCCGCGCGTCCACGCCATCAGCGACTACTATTACCGCAAAACGGGGCTGGACGCCGCGCTCTTCGCTCGCAGCAACGACACACTGGCCAGGGCGCTACAGGGAGGCCACGAGCGCACGCGCGACGAGTTGCGCGACGCGCTGGAGCAGGCCGGCATCGCGTTGGACGATCCGCTGCGCCTGGGCTACATCCTGATGCGCGCGGAGCTGGAGGGGATCATCTGTAGCGGCGCCCGGCGTGGCAAGCAGTTCACCTATGCGCTGCTCGATGAGCGTGTCCCGCCAGCGCGAACGCTGGAGCGCGATGAGGCGCTGGCCGAGTTGACGCGGCGCTACTTCATCAGCCATGGCCCCGCCACCGCGCGCGATTTCGCCTGGTGGGCGGGGCTAACCGTGACCGACGCGCAGCGCGGCCTGGCGATAGTCGGCGCCGACCTCCAACGCGCGGAGGTAGAAGGCGAGACCTACTGGCTCGCCGCGTCCGCACTCCCCGCGCGTAAGGCCGCCGAGACGGCGCACCTGCTGCCCAACTTCGATGAATACGCGGTTGGCTACAGAGGGTACGATGCGCTGTTCCAGGGGCTGGGCGCGGACAAACTGGTCTTTCGGCATCCGCTGCTGATGGCAGGTCAGATGGCAGGCGGATGGAAGCGAAGCCTGACGAAAGGCGCGGTCATCGTCGAGATGAAAACGCTCGCCCCGCTCACGGAATCCGAGCGCCAGGCCGTGGGCGCCGCCGCCGAGCGCTATGGCGCGTTCCTGGGCCTGCCGGTCGAGATAGTCGAGCAGAGGCGACAGATCGGCGAGGATGAGCGAGCGTAGCGCCACCTTCTCCACCTGATGTCATGTCATCTTCCCGAACCAGGAACAATACAGAGAAATACAGAGCAGACTCGCGCCGAGGCGGCGCGGCGCCCAATTGCCTGAGATCAGGAAGGAAGAATTTCAATGAGCAGAATCGTGGTGACCAACCATCTGACGCTCGATGGCGTGATGCAGGCGCCGGGCCGGCCCGACGAGGACCTCCGCGGCGCCTTCAAGTACGGCGGGTGGGCGCTGCCCTATGGTGACGCGGTCATGGCCAGCGTGATGGGAGAGGGGATGGCCCAGGGCGGCGCCTTGCTGTTCGGGCGGCGGACGTACGAGGACTTCGCCAGCGTCTGGCCCAATCGGACGGACAACCCATTCACCGAGGCGCTCAATAACAGCCAGAAGTACGTCGCGTCGACGACGCTCACCGAGCCACTCCCGTGGATCAACTCCACGCTCCTCAAAGGCGACGCCGCGGAGGCTGTGGCCAGACTGAAGGAGCAGCCAGGCAAGGACATCGTGATCCTTGGGAGCGGCGCGCTCATTCAGTCGTTGATGCCCCACAATCTCATCGATGAGTATGTGCTCACGATCCACCCGCTGGTGCTGGGTTCGGGGCGCCGTCTCTTCGCCGATGGCGGCGCATTCGCCGCGCTCCGACTGGTCGAGAGCAAGCCGACGACCACCGGGGTGCTGATTGCAAGATACCGCCCGGCCGAACCAACGGCGGGGTAGCGCGCCTGGCCGTGCGGCTCCTGCTCGACCCGCCGTGAGCGGGCCCTACTCGTGCGCTACGGCTTCGTCAGGCGTCGTATCAGGCGGCGGCAGAGCGGCCGCCAGTGGGCCAGCTTCCGCGCGTATGTACGCCTCGTAGGCGGCCAGACACGTGGCGCGTTCCTGCTCGCTCCAGCCCAGCTCGCTCGTCATCAGCGCAGCGACCTCCGCCGCGACGCCCAGCCCGCGCGCGCGATCCTCGATGGCCAGATGCAGCCGGCGCGCCAGCAGGTCCTCCAGGGTGAGCGCCAACTCGGCCCGGCAGGCGTGAACCACCTCGGCGCGCAGGTAGGGCAGATCGGGGACAAGGCGCGCGCCTAGCGCTGGCTGCGCCGCGACCAGGTCCAGGATCTCCAGCGCTTCGTCGCCATACGCGCGCGCAAGATGCTCGGCGACCGTCTCCAGACCCATCTCGGTCGCGCGCAGATAGAGCCGCTCGCGCGTCTCCGGCCAGTGTGTGGCGCCCTGCAGGCGCAGCGCGCGTGTCGCCGAGGGCTGCTGTTTGCCCTCCCGTGCTTCGAGGTGGTTCACCGTGTCCTCGGCCATCTGGCGGTACGAGGTCAGCTTGCCACCGGCGACCGTCACCAGCCCGTCGTCGCGCTCGACAACTTCGTGAGCGCGCGAGAGTTTGCCCGTCGCCTCGCCTTTCTTCAGCCGCAGCAGCGGGCGGTACCCGGCGTAGGTCGAGATGATGTCGGCGGTCGTGACCGGCTCGCGCAGATAGCGGTTGAGATGGTTCAGCAGGTACGTGATCTCGTCCTGGTCGGCGACCGGATGCGCGCTGAGGGGCGCTTCAGTATCGGTGGTTCCCACAATGGCGCGCGCGAGCCATGGGACGATGAAGATGACACGCCCATCATCGGTCTCCGGCAGCACGATCGCCTCCTCGCCCAGTCCCAGCCGCTCGCGTGCGAAGACGAGATGCGCGCCCTTGCTCGGCGCGATGCGCAGGCGCGAGGCCCCGCCAGAGAGGTGGTCGGTCGCCTCGGCCCAGACACCGGTGGCGTTGACGACATGGCGCGCGCGGATCAGCCGCTCGGTCGCCGCGCCGTCCGTTGTCTCGCGCACAAATGCGCCGGCGATGCGACTGTCTTCGTGGGCGTAGCGTGTGACCTCGGCGTAGTTCGCCACCAGCGCCCCATGCGCCGCCGCGGTGCGGAGGACCGCGAGCGTCAGGCGCGCGTCGTCGGTCTGCCCATCATAGTAGAGGAAGCCGCTTTTCACACCCTTCGCCGTCAGCCCCGGCATGCGGCTGATCGTCTCAGCGCGTGAGAGCCGCCGGTGCGGCGCGATGCTGCGCTTGCCCGCGAGGCGGTCGTAGAGCCACAGGCCGATATCGAGGATCGTCGTCAGGCCCACGCCAAAGGGCGGCGCGACGGGCAGGCCTACTGGACGCCGCGAGGAGTCGTAGAGCGGCAGCAGGAAGGCCAGCGGTCGCGCGAGGTGCGGTGCGTTACGGAGCAGGCGGCCACGCTCGTGCAACCCCTCGCTCACCAGCGCGATGTCGAACTGCGGCAGGTAGCGGATGCCGCCGTGCAGCAGCTTGGTGGAGCGGCTGCTGGTCCCGCTGGCGAAGTCGTCGCGCTCCACCAGCGCGACCTGATAGCCGCGCGTCACGGCGTCCAGCGCCACACCCGCGCCGGTGATCCCGCCGCCAATCACCAGCACATCTGGCGGCTCGCGCGTCATCGCCTCAAGATGTGCGCGCCGCGTCTGCGCATTGAGCCATGAGGTGGCGTCCATGTCATGCTCCCTGTACTTGACCTGCCCTGTCTCGCATCCTTGCGACGACGGCTGTCTTCACCAGGTCTGATTGTAGCGGAACGCGCCTTGCCAGCACAGCGTACCCACTTCATTGGACCCCGGATGATATACTCGATTGCCCGAACGGTTGACTCGCGCGCGCTGTCACGGCCCACGCATCCCGAAAGCCACCGATGACCCTTCACGATACCACCAATCACGCGCAGAACCCGCCGCGCCCGGCCGATCTCCAGCCAGCGGAGGTGGTGGGGCGCTATCGCGCGCGCGTCACACACATAGACGAGGCGGGCCTGGCGCATGGCGTGATCGTCGCCATGCTTGTTGCGCCGGACTGGGCCGCAGCGGAGGCGAGTGGGATTGAATCAGCCGCGCCGCTGGAGCAAATTAGCGTCGTCGGCGCGCTGCCCAGCGAGGTGGTCGAGGTCGAGGCGCGCTGGCGGCTGCCCTGGCCGGGACGGCGGCGCAAACGTCTCAGGCCGCCCACGCTGCGTGTCACGCGCGTGATCGAGGCGGCCCCGGAGCGAGTCGCGGCGCCGTGCCCCGTCTTCGGCGTCTGCGGTGGCTGCCAGTTGCAGCACATGGACTACGCGGCGCAGCTCGCGTGGAAGACCGAACGCATGCGCGCGCTGCTCGCCGAGGCCGGATTTATTGATGCGCGCGTGCAAGAAATGATTGGCTGCGAGCCGCCGTGGAGCTATCGAAACCACATGCGCTTCTCGGTGGATCGCGAGGGGCGCGCGGGGCTGACGGCGCGTGGAACCTCGCGCGTGCTGCCGCTAGCGCGCTGCGATATCGCCGCCGAACGCATCAACGACGCGCTGACTGTGCTCGCGCGTCACCAACTGCCCAGGCCGCAGGCGCTCGTGCGCTACGGCGTCGCGACGGGGCAGATGCTGCTCCAGCCATCTCCTGCGGGGACGCTGCGCGAGGAGTTAGAGACATTGGGCGTCGAGTTGCGCGAGCAGGAGTTCGAGGAGGAGCTGGCGGGACAGCGCTTCCACATCCGGCCCAGCTCGTTCTTCCAGACAAACACTGCGCAGGCGAACGTGATGGCGCGGCTCGCGCTCGACGCGCTGCCATCTGGCGCCGAGATCACCCTGGTGGACGCCTACTGTGGCGTGGGAACCTTCGCGCGGCTGATGGCCGAGCGGGCCGGACGCGTGCTTGCCATCGAGGAGTCGGAGAGCGCCGTGCGCGACGCGCGGGCAAACCTGGCCGGGGCGGTGAACGTCGAGATCGTCAAAGGGAAGGTAGAGGAGATTCTGCCGCGCCTGGCCGAGCGGCTGGATGGACTGATCATCGATCCGCCGCGCGCGGGCTGCCAGCGTTCCGTCCTCGACGCGCTGATCGCCCGGCGTGTCCCGCGCGTCGTCTACATCTCCTGCGGGCCGGAGAGCCTGGCGCGCGACCTGGCCATCCTGTGCCTTGAGTCGGGCGCGTATCGCCTCGTCTCGCTCCAGCCGCTGGACATGTTCCCGCAGACAGCGCACATCGAAAACATCGCCATTCTAGAAGCAGTGGAGACACGCGCATGACCGGACCTGATACGCTCTATCTCGCCTCGACCTCGCCGCGTCGCCGCATGTTGCTCGCCGAGGCGGGGCTGGTCTTCGATCTCTTCGCTGTCTCGGTGGATGAGGAGGCGCTGACCGAGGCGTATCAGGGGCCGCTGAACCGGCTGGGCGAATACCTGGCGCGGCGCAAGGCGCTGGCGACGCACGCGGCGCTCCAGGCGACGGGCAAGCCGGGGCGCGCGCTCGCGGCGGACACCACAGTCCTGCTGGGCGAGACGCACCTGGCCAAGCCGGCTGACTTCGACGAGGGGCGCGCGATGCTGCGGGCGCTGCGTGGACGCGAGCATCTCGTCGCCACCGGCGTTGCGCTCGCCGGGCCGGGGCCTGGCCGTATCGCCTCAGCGACAGCGATCACGCGCGTGCTGATGCGCGACTACTCCGACGATGAGATTGAGGCGTACGTCCTGACCGGCGACTCGCTGGACAAGGCGGGCGGATACACGATCCTCTCCACCACCTTCAGGCCAGTGGAGCGCATTTACGGGTGCTATCCGAGCGTGGCGGGATTGCCGCTCTGCCTGGTGGATATGCTCCTCGGCTATACGCGCGCGCCCCTGGGTGAGACCTGCCCGTGGTCGGGTCGCTGCGCGCCGCCGCTGCCCGTCCCTGCCGATATCCATCCTGGCGCCACTGGCGACTTTGAGCGCGAGGCGTAGCGGCGATGCGACGCGGACGCTATGCCCCTTCTCCCACCGGCGCTCTGCACCTGGGCAACCTGCGCACGGCGCTGCTGGCCTGGCTCTGCGCGCGCGCTACAGGTCGCGCCTTTACCCTGCGTGTCGAGGACCTCGACCGCCCACGCATCCGACCGGGAGCGACGGCGCGCATGCTCGCAGACCTGCGCTGGCTGGGGCTGGATTGGGATGAGGGGCCGGATGTCGGCGGCCCGCTCGGACCCTACTTCCAGAGCCAGCGCGAGGCGCTCTACGCCGCCGCCTTCGCCCGATTGCGCGCGGCGGGACTGGTCTATCCCTGCTACTGCGCGCGCTCCGAACTGGCGCGGATCGCCAGCGCGCCACAGCAGGAAGGACAAGACGATGGCTCGCCGCGCTATCCGGGCGTCTGCCGCGACCTGACTCCCGCGCAACGAGCCGAGCGCGAGGCGGCGGGTCGGCGTCCCTCCTGGCGCTTCCGCGCGCCAGAGGGCGAGATCACCTTCACCGACGCCTTGCATGGCAAGATTGCGGAGGATGTGGCGGCGACGGTCGGCGACTTCATCGTGCGGCGGAGCGATGGCGTCTTCGCGTACCAGCTCGCCGTCGTGGTGGATGACGCGCTGATGGGCATAGACCAGATCACGCGCGGGGACGATCTGCTTCCCTCGACGGCGCGGCAACTCGCGCTCTACGACGCGCTGGGCTATCCCCGTCCTACTGAGTATGTCCATGTCCCCCTCGCGCTGGATGCGACCGGCGCGCGGCTGGCGAAGCGCGACGCCGCGGCGGGACTGGACATACCGCGAAGCGCAGGCAAGACGCCTGGCGAGATCGTCGGCGCGCTGGCGACGAGTTGCGGGCTATGGCCGGAGGGAACGCCTGCGACGCCCGCGCAGATCCTGGCGACGTTCGATCCAGCGAAGATTCTGCGCGCGCAATCTTCTGTCGCGCTCTGATGCGAGCCCAGCGCCGCCATTGGCGACTTATTTGTGGAGGCGCGATAGATCGCGCCCGTCTCGCCTGCGCAGGCTGGCTTATCCCCTTCAACCCCTGTAAACAGGGGAAGGCCAGCGGGAATGCTCGCCGGCAGGTGATTCTGGCTCCCACCCCGTTTACGGCGAGGGCTGGGGTGGGGTCGTGGTGGCCGCAGGTCCCCAGGCGCGGTTTCAGCCGCCAGTGTCCGAAAGTTCAGCTTACCCCGCGCTCGCCAGCGTGACGTGCGTATAGAGCGCCTGCGCGTCGGTGTCTGCGCCGAGCTTGAGTGTATGGCTGGAGGCGGCGCTCATCGAGAAATCTATCTCGGTGGCCTTGTAGCCGTTGGTGTAGGCGACCAGCGGCGTCTGTGGCCCATTCCATTCCAGGCGGATCGTGTTGGCGGCCAGCCCGTTGGCGTGCCAGTTGAATGCGTTGCCAGACACCTTGTTAGAGCCGACTGTAGTGAGGGTGAAACCGCCATCCTGTCCGATGCCGAAGGCGGCGCTTCCGACCAGCAGCACCGGGACCTGGCTCCGTTCCAGGCTGGCCGCAGGAGCCAGCGTGACGTCGAGGCGGAAGCCCTGACCCAGGTAATCGGTCTGCTGGCTGGGAGTATATGCGCACAGCGTCTCCCCCTCGCTCACGAACAGCCCCTCGGGTCCGGACGAGCAACCCACGCCGGTCTCCCATCCCGTTGTCGTGGTGGTGAGGTCGGTGTCGAACACTGTCGTCCAGCCGCTGGGCAGAGCGCTCGGCGCGCCCTCGCCCAACAGCGGCCCGATCGCGGCAAGCCCGATCGCCGCAACAGTCGCGATGGCAATGACGAGGCCGAAGACGGGCGCGAACCAGCCGCCGCGGCGACTCGCAGGCGCTGGGGGCGCCGACTGTGGGCGAATCTCGGTGGGAGCGGTCATCGTGGGCCTCCTTGCGCGAGCGCGGCGCCCGCCAGTGGTTGAGGCGCGGATGGAGCGTTCACGGTGTCTATGCGCCGGAGGACTGAGGTGATCCATAGGAGCACGATCAGAATCACGCCGCCATAGGCGATAAAGAAGAGCGAGGCGTATTGTTCGGGGAGGCGACCGAGATAGAATGAGTCGAACAACAGCGACCGCACCGGCTCAGGAACCAGACCGATCAGCACGGCGGCGGCGTTGTTGATCGCATGCTGCGCCATCGCATACAGGATCAGCCCAAAGCCTTTGACGAAGCGCAGTGGGACGCCTTTGCCGTTGATGAGATACCACCAGCCGAGCGTCGCCATACCCGCGCCGACACCGTGCAGCAGGCCCGCCGTGCTGCGCTCCAGCGCCACGTTGATCCAATCGCTCTGGCCCTGTGTGATGTAGCCAATCGTCTCGACGATGTTGAAGCCGATGCCCGCCGCCATGCCGACGAGGAAGGCTTCCGAGCGTGTGCGCAGCCGCCGGATGATCAGCACCGCGCCCAGTGGCTTGAGCGTCTCCTCGACGACCGCGGCGACGATGGCGATGTCGAGCAGTTGAATGACAACCTCGGTGGGACTCGTGGGCGACGAGGTGAGGTTGGACAGCCCACTAGTATTGTAGCCAAGCGCCTGAGCCACCAAGCTGATCGCTACTGTGGCGAACAATTCCAGGATGATCGCCACGAGCGCGCCGAGTGTCGCGCCGTAGGCGAGCGATAGCCAGGTATGCCGGCGTGTCGAGGGGTTCCCCAGGCGCTGTGTGGTCAGCGCAAGGATCGTCAGCGCGGGCAACACGCCCGACAGCACGACGAGCGGACCGACGGCCAGCGCGCTCCCCGGCGAGGGGAAGAGGTTCCAGAGCGCGACACCGGCGCCGAGCGCCAGCAGCGTCAGCGCGAGTAGGAACCAGTAACTCGGCATGGTGAATGTGCGCGAGGGACGGCGCAGGATGCCCTGGATGCCCAGGATCATCGCCATCACACCACCCAGCAGCGGCGCGAGGCCAAAGCTCACCCCCAGCCCGATAGTCGTCAGGCTATTCGGGATGAGCGCGAGCGCCAGGCCGCTGAGGGCGAGAACGAGCAGCGACAGGATGATCGAGAGCCCCCCGACCACCGTCACGATCCACGAGACGACGAGCGCGTAGGTCTCGCCCGGCGCACGCCTCCGCTGTACGGGAGGATAGGCGTAGGGCGGATAGGGGCCATAGGGTGGATAGGGGCCATAGCCGGGCGCTGGCGAGCCAGGATACGGCGCATAGGGGACTCCCTGCGGCGTCCCCTGCGAATACGACGGATATCCCGGCACGGTGACGGGCTGTCCGCCAGGCAGCGGCGCCTGTGCGGGGTTCGTCGGCCGCCAGACGGATTCCTGCGGCCGGGGTGGAACCGTCGCTACTGGAGCGGGGGACTGGCGCGACGAGGAGGGTGGCTGCGGCGCCGACGGTGTCAAGGGCCAGCCACAGTTGCGGCAGCGGCTGTCGGTCGCATAGGCTGGAGTCCCGCAGTGCGGGCAGCTACTCACTGTCAATATAGCCCTATCCTCTCATCGTGCGCCTGGCCTCACGCCGCCACGGAAATAGAGTATCTGTTTCAGCGGCAGAAAGAATAGACAGATCATATCAAGTATCGTCAACTCATGGACAGCGCAGCGTCTATGGTGTATCGTGGTGTACGATATGCTCGATCCACGTCAACGTGCAAGGCAACACGTACTATACGGCGTGGAGGCCCTGGAGTTGGCATAATGCGCCTGACCCGTGCCCTCACCCACATTCGCCTGTGTGCCATCAACGATGCCAAGGTGGCGGCGCTCGATGCGCTGGCGGCCGAGTACACGGCCCTCTGTCAGCAGTATGTTACCCACTTCTGCACCGAGGCAGACCCGAATGGCTATACTGATCCATACTTCCCTAGCCCGCTCTCACAGCGGTGGCAACGGGTCGCCATCCAGCAGGCGGCGGGAATCGCCAAATCCTGGCGGACCAATCACCAGCACGCCCAGGAAGAGTTTGCGAACAGCTTAGCGCTGTGGTACGAGGAGGAACATTCCGCAGAGGAGGAACCGCCCACGTGGAAGACCTGGCAGACTCCGACCCTGCGGAAGACGGTAATCCAGGCCAATGCTAATGTGGCGCTCTTGCAGCACAGTCAGGCAAGCGCCTTCCCTTACTGGCTGCGCGTCTCCACGCTGGAAAAGGGCCAACCAATCTTCCTGCCCGTCACGTTGGCGCCGTATCATGAGCGCCGTCTGGCAGGGAAGCGGCTCGACAGCAGTGTGACGCTCATCCAGAAGCGTGATGGCTGGTGGCTTACCCTTACTTATGAGGAAGAGGTTCCCCTCCAGACACCCCTCGATGCTCCTGTGGTGGGGGTGGATGTGGGCATGACCCACTTCCTGACCACCTCCACCGGCAAGCATTACGGTTCCTTCCAAGAAGACCTCGCAAAGCAGCATCAGCGAGATCGGGAGAAGCGAGGACGAAAGGCCAAGCTGCGCGCATGCCTCAAGAAGAAGGGCGTTGAGCGACTCCCTTCAACACAGAACCCCAAGCTCGCTCGCCGGGTGAAGCAGGAGATCAACCGCGCCGTCAATGCGTTCTACCAAGACCACGCTGATAGTCAACTAGCCTTCGAGGAGTTGCATGTGGCCGCGATGCGCTTCAAGACTCGGCGGATGAACGCCGCCCTGTATGCCTCCCATCTTGCCCACCTGCCCAAGCAGCTCGCCTGGGGGGCGGCGAAACGCGGGATACGGGCGACGCGCGTGAAAAGCGCCTACACCTCTCAAGCCTGCCAGCGCTGTCACTACGTGGCCCGGAGCAACCGTCCTGAGCAGCAAACGTTTTGCTGTGGGGTGTGTGGCTTCCAGGCGCAGGCCGACGAAAACGCGGCGGTGAATATTGCAGGACGAGTGAGTGACCAGGAAGCGCAGGCGTGTCGGGGTCGGCAGGAGCTGCGCGCGCTTTTGGAAGCGCGTCACCAGCGCTGGCGGCAAGAAACCGGTTGGTCGTAGTCCAACCGCCCGCCCAGTTGCTGGTTCAACGGGCGTAGGTCAACGGGGGAGATGGCTCGTGCTATTTCGCTCAACTATAGCAAACTCGCGGCGCGGCGGCGATAACCCCGACGCAATGTGTATGGCGGTGTGTTGCGGAGAATCGCGGGCGATAATGGAACGCCTGCGTTTCGTCAGCGCAGCGCGGCGGCGATCCGCCTGTGACTATGAGGACTACGACGCGCTCCAGAGGTGAGTTAGACCGCTGGGCCGACAGGGGTTGGCTCGAGCGCGAGGGCCTCGACTCTGCCCGGGCCGAGGATGCCCTCCAGTTGCTGGTGCAACTCAGGACAGTAGCGCACTCCTCCCTGCCCCTTCTGCGGGCCAAGCCGCGCCGTCCAGCGGCCATTGCGCACGAATAGCTCCCAGGTGTCGTGGCCAGGGAACTGCTCCAGGGCGGCCAGCGCGTCCTGCGCGTGGGCGATATCCAGCGGATCGCTCCTGCCACGACGCAGCGTGATACGGAGCTGGTAGTCACGACGGCTCACATCCTCGTCTGAGAGCGCGAAGACCTCGACCGAGTCGCAGACCACCTGCGGCTCCTCCTCGCGCAGCTTGACCTGCCCCGTCACCAGCAGGACCGCCTCCTCGCGCCAGAGATCCGCCGTCGCCTCGTAGACCCTGGGGAAGACCGTCACCTCAATCGAGCCGAGCAGGTCCTCCAGTTGCGCGATGAGCATCATGTCGCCGCGCTTCGTCTGGATGCGCCGCGTCGCGGTGAGTCGCCCGCCCAGCGTGACCTTCTGCCCGGCCCACTCCGCGCTGAGTTGTGCGGTTTGCGCGCTGACCCGTCGCCGCAGCGCGCTGGCGATGTGCGCCAGCGGGTGCGCGGAAAGATAGAGATTCAGCAGGTCGTTCTCCCACTTGAGGATCTCCTGCTGTGGGTACTCTGGCGCCTCGACAGGGATAAAATCGTCATGCGCCTCGTCACCCCCGCCGAAGAGGCTCGTCTGCCCGATCGCGCGCATCTTGCGCTGATGCTGGCCGAGAGAGAGCGCGCGATCCAGCGAGTGGATCAGACGGCTGCGCCAGCTCAGCGGGCGCACACCTTCTGGACGCCCGACCGAGTCCAGCGCGCCAGCCTTGACCAGCGCCTCGACCGCGCCGCGCGTCAGGCTCTTGCTATCGGTGCGCGCGAAGAGATCGGCGAGCGAGGCGAACGCGCCACCTGCCGCCCGCGCCTCCATGATCTCGTCAATCGGGCGCGAGCCGACGCCACGAATGGCCAGCAGGCCGAAGCGCACGCCCCAGCGCGGTTCGCCATCCGCGGATGGCAGCGCCTCGACGGTGAAGCCTGATCCGCTCGTGTTCACGTCCGGCGGCAGGATCTCCACGCCCATGCGCCGGCATTCCTCGATGGCGGCGATCACCTTCTTGCCGTCGCCCGCCTCGGTGGTCAGCGTCGCGGCCATGAACTCGGCGGTGTAGTTCGCCTTCAGGTAGGCGGTCTGGTAGGCGACCCAGGCGTAGGCGGCGGCGTGCGCGCGGTTAAATCCATAGCCGGCGAAGGGCAGGATGAAGCTGAAGATCTTGTCGGCGGTTTTCTGGTCAATACCGTTTTTGGCGCAGCCGGCGATGAACTTCTCCTGGTAGGTCGCCATCTCATCCTTGAGCTTCTTGGACATCGCCTTGCGGAACTTATCCACCTCGCCCCAACTGAACCCCGCCAACTGCACCGCGATCTGCAGCACCTGATCCTGGTAGACGATCACGCCGTACGACGTGCGCAGCAGCGGCTCCAGCGCCGGGTGCAGATAGGTGATCTGCGCGCGTCCATGCTTGGCGGCGATGAACTGCGGGATCGAGTCCATCGGGCCGGGGCGGTAGAGCGCGACCATCGCGGTGATGTCCTCGATGCTGGTCGGCTTCAGCTCGCGCACGTACTGGCGCATCGCGCCCGATTCGAGCTGGAAGACGCCGGTCGTCTCGCCCTCGCCGAGCAACGCGTACGTCTTCGCGTCGGCGTCGTCGAGCCGGTCCAGGTCGATCTCGATCCCGCGCGTCTGGCGGATGAACTCCTGGCAGTTCTGCAGGATCGTCAGGTTCGAGAGGCCGAGGAAGTCGAACTTGAGCAGCCCCAGCTCTTCCAGGTGCGCCTGTTCGTACTGCGAGACCAGCCACGGATTGGGGTCTTTGTAGTCGCGGTACTGGAGCGGAACCGTCTGCTCCAGCGGCTCACGCGAGATCAGCACACCCGCCGCGTGGATACCCGCGCCGCGCACCGTGCCTTCGAGCTGGCGCGCGATGTCGATGATTTTCTGCGCGTTGGGGTCCTGCTTGTAGGCTGTCGCCAGTTCCTTCACCTGCTCCAGCGAGCCATTCAGCGTCACGTTTGGCCCGGTCGGAATGAGCCGCGCCAGGCGGTCCGCCTCGTTCTGCAGGCCCATGACGCGACCCACGTCGCGGATGGCGGCTTTGGCGGCCATCGTGTTGAAGGTCACGATCTGCGCGACGCGATCCCAGCCGTATTTGTCGGCGACGTAGCGGATGACCTCCTCGCGGCGGTCGTCGGGGAAGTCCATGTCGATGTCGGGCATGCTCATGCGCTCAGGATTGAGGAAGCGTTCGAAGAGCAGGTCATAGCGCAACGGATCGACGTTGGTGATGCCCAGCGCGTAGGCCACCAGACTGCCCGCCGCCGAGCCGCGCGCCACGCAGCGCATGCCACGCTGGCGCGCGTAGTTGGTGTAGTCCCAGACGATGAGGAAATAGGAGACGAAGCCCTTCGAGCGAATCACCTCGAACTCGTAGTCGAGCTTGGCCTTGATGGCCTCGCTCATCGCGCCGAAACGCTCTGTCACTCCCTCCACGCACAGGTGGTAGAGATACTCGTCCTGCGAGGCGAACTCCGGTGGAATCGCGTAGCGCGGCAGCAGGTCGGCGCCGAACGCGATCTCGACCTCACACATCTCGGCGACGCGCATCGTGTTGCGCAGCGCCTCCGGCGTCTCGACGAAGAGCCGCGCCATCTCCTCCGGCGTTTTGAGGTAATATTCATGGCTGTCGAACTTCATGCGCTTGGGATCGTCGAGCGTCTTGCCCGTCTGGACGCAGAGCAGCACGTCCTGGGCGTCGGCGTCGTGCGCGTGGACGTAGTGCAGGTCGTTGGTGGCCAGCAGCGGCGCGCCCGTCTCGCGGCTGAGGTCGTAGAGCAGCGGGTTGAGCTTGACCTGCGGCGACTCTGGCGCGTTGTGGTCCTGCGCCTCGATATAGAAGTTCTCCGGCCCGAAGACCTCCTGATACCAGCGCGCCGCCGCCCGTGCGCCATTCAGGTCACCGCGCAGCAGCAACTCCGGAATCTCGCCGGAGAGGCAGCCAGAGGTGACGATCAGCCCCTCGGCGTGCTGCTCGAGAACCTTCTTGTCCATACGCGGACGGTAGTGGTAGCCACGCGTGTGCGCGATGGTCGTCAGCTTGAGCAGGTTGTGGTAGCCGACGCGGTTCTTCGCCAGCAGCAGCAAGTGGTTGTAGTCGTAGCGGCCTGTCTTCTCTTCAAGGGAGGGCGCGAGGTAGGCTTCCTCACCAATTATTGGCTTGACGCCCGCCGCCTTGGCGCGCTTGTAGAACTCCAGAGCGCCGTACATGCCGCCGTGGTCGGTGAGCGCGAGCGCGTTCATGCCGCCGGCCTGCGTCGCCGCGATCAGGCGGTCGAGCCTGGATTGACCGTCGAGCAGGCTGTACTCGGAGTGAACGTGCAGGTGCGTGAAGTCGGGCACGGCGCTCCTCCATGAGGGGATGATGGAGATAAACTGCGGATAAACGCGGATGACTGCGCGAGGATCGGCGAGCGGTAGCTAGCGGAGGCCAGCGCGCCAAGAGCATACGACGCCCTGCCGAGCGTGGCATAGAGTCAGACGTCCCGAGGCCGGAACAGGACACACCACGTCCACCGCTCGCCCGCCACCCTCAGGATAGCGCGCGTTGGCTGTACAAGACAAACAGATAGCCAGGTCGGACGCGCGTATGAGTAGCAGTTCCGCAGAGCATTCACCAAGCGGGATTGATCGAATGCGATTGATGTATTTCACCACGAAGCGGAGGAAGCGATGCGCCGATCAGGAATGCGCTACTCCGCCGTCTCATTATCCACCGCTACAGCCTCGGTAGTCTCTGTCGTCTCGGCGAGCGGACGCGTCGAGGCGTCCTTCATCAACTTGGGGAAGCTGACATCGCCGAAACGCGCGGGCGTCTGCGGAGGGGTGGCGCGCGCCTCCGGCTCCTCCAGCGTGATCGCCTTGACCTCGCCGGTTACGACCTGTCGCGCGTTGTGGAGTTCAGGGAGCCGCTCGGTGACGGGTAGCGGCGGGATCGAGGGGAACAAGGCGCTCGCCGACCAGACGCCGGACGATCCCCCTGTGGCCTGCGCCGGCAGCCGCGCAGGCGTATCGGCGAGTGAGCGTTCGGGGGGACGCGAGAAGGGCAGCGGCGAGAAGGTCTCATCGCGCGTGATCATACGCCCACCCAGAAGCTCCTCCATGCCATCGACAGCGGCGCGCAGTTCGCGCGCGGCGCGCTGGGTCTCCGCCCCGCTCAGCGCAGTGGCGCGTCCCTGCGCGACGACATGATTCATCAGCCGTGTGATGTGGTCGCAGTAGACGCGGGCGTCCTCCATTCCCGCGCCGACGCGTGTCGCCATCAGCGCGGTCTCGCGCGTGAGCCGCATCACGACGAGCGGATCGGCCGGCGCGCCGGGTTGCGAGACTTCCGCCCAGATCGCCCCCGCCAACTCCTGAAGCGCGGGATAGCCTTGATGCGCCGTGAAGACGAGCGTATCCATGCCACGCGCGCTCTCGCTAATCTGGCGCGCCAGCCGTTCCTGCCGTCTGGAGGAGAGGGTCGTCGTATGCGCGGCGCGCTCCATCGCTACCGCAGCGGCGGCGAGCGTGCGCAGATGGCTCTGAAGGATGTCCAGGGTCTGACCGGTCGAGCGATTGAAGATGTAGAGGCCCACCGCGGTGACGATTAATGTAAGGCAGAGTCCCAGCGCTCCAAACGCAAGCATCGTCTGATGAACCCCCGCCAGCGCGTTCGCGAGCGGCGTCGCCACCATGACGGCGCCGACAAACCGGCCATTGGCGTCGAAGAGGGGCGCGTAGGTGGCCTCATACTCGGTGTCTCCCGCGCGCACGACGCCGGAGTAGGGGTGGTGGCACGACGTGGGCGCGACCGGACCACAGGCGCCAACCAGGGCGGGCAGCGCCGCCGATGGCAGCGGAGAGCCGACGACATCCAGCCCGTGCGCCGAGACGGCGACAAGGTTCTGTTGGGCGTACTGATAGATCGCCGCGTCATCGCCGGTCATGTCGCTGACGCGATCCGCCAGCGTCGCCGCGCCCGAGGCAGGGTCTGCGAGCGTCTGCACCCCCGCTGGCAGGAGCGCGGCGGCCATCATCGCCTCACGAGTGAGCCGCGCCTGCTCGGTGGTGAGCGCCTGGCTGCGGAGCGCCAGATAGGTCCCCGTCAGCAGGGCAAGCAACATCAGCGAACTGGAGATCACCAGGGTGGCGACGAACTGACGCCGCGCCTGAAGCTGCGTGAGGCCACGCCACCTCCGGCGCGTCCTCCGCTCTGGATGCTGAAAGTTCCCCATCGCCGGCATCATCTCTCGTCCCCTCGCCAGTGAGTCACGCGCCGACGCGTGCGCTGCGTGTTGGGCAGATCGCGCGCGACACTCCCTATCCACAGCATGTTTATCCCTCTACGTCGGCGTACACGACGCGCCGTCGCCCGCTGCGCCTGGCGACGAGCGATGGACTGTTGAGCTATCTCACATTATGTCATCTGAAGGACGTAGACATCCACCTGAAAGGCGCGCATGTCTATGCGAGTGTATGCGCCGTGAGGACTGGCTCGTTGTATCAGATACGGCAAGCGGCTGACGCGTCGCCCGGAGTCACGCTATACTACGGGAGCGCGCCGCTGTCGGTTGGGCGCCGTTGGCGAGCCAGAACGCGGCGCGCTCTGCGCGACTCTCGTCATGCGACTCTCGCGATGTATGCCACTGTATGCCATGCGCTCAACGACGAGGAGCATCCGGCCATGCTGAAGGAATCCCTGCTGTATCTGGCGCGCCAGGAAGGTATCCGTCAGTTCGTCATCACCAATCCCGCCGCGCGCAACGTCGCGCGTCGCTTTGTCGCCGGTGAGACGCTCGACGACGCCATGCGCGCGACCAGGCCGCTCAATGCGCGCCACATCGCCGTCTCGCTCGATCACCTGGGCGAGAATGTCTCCGACGCGCGCGAGGCCAATGCGACCGCCGTCGAGTACATCACCACGCTCGACCGTATCCGCGCCGAGGGCGCCGAGGCGAACATCTCGATCAAACTGACCGCGCTGGGTCTGGACATCGACGCGGGGCTGTGCCAGGCGAACCTGGAGCGCGTCCTCTGCGCGGCGCAGGAGCGCGACATCTTCGTGCGTGTGGATATGGAAGGCTCGGACTACACGCAGCGTACGCTCGACCTGACGCTACAGATCCATGCGCGCTTTCCCAATGTCGGCACAGTCGTGCAATCCATGCTCTACCGCACGCCGTCCGATGTGGAGACGCTGATCGAGCAGGGCGTGCGCGTGCGGCTGGTGAAGGGCGCGTACATGGAGCCGGCGGCGGTCGCGTTTCCGAAGAAGGCGGATGTGGACGAGCAGTACCTGCGCCTGATGCGCCGGCTGCTGGAGCGCGGGGTGTATCCGGCGCTGGCGACGCACGACGAGGCGATCATCGCGGCGGCGCGGCGCTACGCTGAGGAGAAGCGCATCCCCCACGCGCGCTTCGAGTTCCAGATGCTCTACGGCATCCGGCGCGACCTGCAGGAGCAGCTCGCGAATGAAGGCTACAACGTGCGCGTCTACGTGCCCTACGGCTCGCAGTGGTACCCCTACCTCACGCGCCGCATGGCCGAGCGCCCAGCGAACCTGATCTTCATCGTCTCCAACTCCCTGCGCGGATAGGACGCCGTCCCGACGGGCAATTGCTTCTGGCGCAGGCGCCAGATGAAAGAGCGTGTCAGTGTTTATCGCACGACCAGTCGCTCGTCTCATGCTGTTGTTTCTCATGCTTGCGCTCGGTCTCGGCGCCTGCGCGCCAACCGTCAGCCGTATGCCGACGCCCGCCCCTACCGCCACGAACAGTCCGCCGCCCATTCCCGCCGTCGACGCTGACTACCTCTACGACCAGTTCGCGACGCTCGCGACCCGCTTCGCCCACCGCGAGGCTGGTTTCGACACGGGTCTGCCGCCCAACGAGAACGGCCACGACGAGTTCGCCGCCTACTGGACGCAGGAGATGCTGCGCAACCTCGACGGCCTTGGCGCCTATGCGCGCCAGCAACCCTTCGCGATTCCCGGCTGGCGTGGGCGGCCAGCGCAGCGGCCCGCGGTCAACGTGGAGGTCAGCGTCCCTGGGCTGACGCATCCCGAACAGGCTGTAGTCATCGGCTGCCACTACGACGGCGAGGCGCAATCCACCGAATCAGCCTTCGATGACACCAGCGGCTGCGCCATCGAGCTGGCGGCGGCCCGCGCGCTGGGCGCATACTGGCGCGCGCAACATCACTATCCCGCGCGCACGCTGCGCTTTGTCCTGCTCGACGCCGAAGAATCCGGCATTTACGGCTCGTGGCAGTACGTCAACCAGACCATCAACGGCGACCTAGGCGAGATCACGGCGATGATCAACGAGGAGCAGAACGGTATCGCCTATCCGCTGCGCTTCCTGGGCAAGGCGAGCAATCAACTGCTGCCGTTCTATGTGGACGCCGCACCCACCTCAAGTAGCGACGTCTACCCGGCGCAGAACACGCTGCCAGCCGCGCAACGCGACGCGATCCAGCGCTTTCGTAGCCGGCTGGCGCCCGCGGTCTCTGCCGCCTTCAGCGATCTACGCGCGCACGGATATACCTCGCTCGACTATCGCGGCTCCAATGGGCAGGCTGTCACCCAGCCGGTCTTCACCACCGAGCAGCTTGGCAATGTCGTCGTGCAGGACGACATGTTGGGCAACAGTGACGAGATCGCCTTCACGCTGGCTGGCGTCCCCTGTGCGACCTTCACCGGCAACTACACCTACTACTTCCGCCGCGATCCGCAGCCTGCCTGGTCGTATCCCTACGATCAGCCGGAGGACACGCTCGCGCTGATGAACGTCTACGCTAGCGGGCGCGTCGCGAAGTCGCCCGCGCTGGCGCTGGCGCTTGCCCTGCCCGCCATGCTCACTGTGGAACTGCTGCGGCAGCCGGAGACGTTGAGCGAGGCCGCGGCGGACAGCAACCCACTCGTGGCGCTGGCGGACATCGGGCCGACGGTGGCTGGCAAAGCGATCCCGCTGGACGCCTCTGCCTCTTTCGACCCAATACGCGGGGGAAGCGGTGGGCTGACATACGCCTGGGACTTCGGCGATGGCGCGCAGGCCAGCGGCGCGGCGACCAGCCACATATATAGCGCTCCAGGAACGTACACGCTCACCCTCACGGCGCGCTCACCCTCGGGCATGCGCCAGATCCGCCGACCGCTCACCGTCGCGGCGAATCCGCCATACTACCCCAATCCGCACGACGGGAACCCACCGAGCGGGTATCCCGCGCCCAACCCCAATGTCCATTTGCCTACGCCAGAGGGATGACGAGTAAAAGCGCTCTGGCGCTCCGCCGAGCGCTGAGATCGCGCTCCAGGAGTGTGACGTGAAAGAGCGCGGCGAATGGGCATGTGCGGTCCATCTGTGACGCGGAGGGGTGACTATTCAGCCGGACTTGCCGAGTAGGCGTACCATGTGCGCATGGCGCCAGAAGCACGCATCGCTGCACTCGAAGCCGTCGTAGAGCACCAGCGCGAGCAGAATGCCGCGTTGCTGGCGCGGGTGCAGGAGCTCGAGGGACGGCTGGTCAAGGACAGCCACAACAGCGGCAAACCACCCTCCAGCGACGGACTGGCAAGGAAACCGCGCAATCTGCGTAAGCGCAGTGGCAAGAAGCCAGGCGGACAGATCGGGCATCGCGGCGAGACGTTGCGGCTAGTGGCGACGCCGGACACGGTGGTGGAACATCGACCGGCCGTCTGCACGGGCTGCCAGGCACCGCTGGCCTCGCCGCCAACCCGCCTCCTATTCGTCATGCTCACCAGCGAGGGCGGCTCAAACAATCCCCAGCGCGCAACCTGCTTGAACGATTGCTGCTGGCTCATGCGGCGGTCTTGGCTTTCCTTGAAGATGTCTCCATCCCCGTCGACAATAACCAGGCCGAGCGGGATCTGCGCATGCTCAAGGTCCAGCAGAAAGTCTCCGGCTCGTTTCGCGCGGAGAGTGGAGCCGCGGCCTTTGCGCGCATTCGCGGCTCCCTCTCCACGCTGCGCAAGCAGGGGGTGGCGCTCCTGGCCGCACTCGAAGCCCACTTTAGGGGACAGTCGCTCTACCCAGCCGTGGGCTGAACAGCACACGCGCGGCGCACCATCCCATCGATCGCAAGCGGTCTCTCATTTCACCGCGACGCCCAGCCGCGACAGCAGGTTACGGACGAGGGAGGCGGGGTACTTGATCGGCAGCGGGCCCTGCGGACCATGCGAGTCGGA
>Ga0207684_10001968_pt1 | contig 21216 bp, 21 predicted proteins | sample KBSK5501metaG_FD_184342 | JGI IMG/M metagenome (GOLD analysis project Ga0207684, IMG submission 184342) | Corn, switchgrass and miscanthus rhizosphere microbial communities from Kellogg Biological Station, Michigan, USA - KBS K5-50-1 metaG... | ecosystem: Host-associated > Plants > Roots >...
TGGAACGGTGTTCGGAGCCTCGCCGGAGATGCTCGTGCGCTGTCGCGGGGAGATCGCGGAGACGCGCCCGATCGCGGGCACGACACCGCGCGGAGCGACTCGGTCGGAGGACGAAGAGCTGGCGGCGGCATTGCTCGGCGATCCGAAGGAGCGGGCCGAGCACGTGATGCTCGTCGACCTCGGGCGCAACGACCTCGGGCGTGTCTGCGCGATCGGTTCGGTCGAAGTGCCGCGCTACGCGGTCATCGAGAAGTACTCCCATGTCCAGCACATCGTCTCGGAAGTTCGGGGGGCGCTCGCGGCGGGCAAGTCCTCGGCCGATGCCCTCGCGGCGTGCTTCCCGGCCGGCACTCTGACCGGGGCCCCGAAGATCCGCGCGATGGAGCTCATCGACAGTCTCGAAACCTCGCGCCGCGGAATCTACGGCGGCGTGGTCGGATACCTCGACGCAGCCGGCAACCTGGACGTCGCGATCGCGATTCGAACTGCCGTGGTCGAGGACGGCGTCTGCACCATCCAGGCCGGCGCCGGGATCGTCGCCGACTCGATCGCCGAAAAAGAGTATCGGGAATGCGAGGCCAAGGCGGCCGCCCTCTTCCGAGCCATCGACCTGGCCCGCGAATGGCAAACCGAGAAGTTTTCTTCGAGTTCCGAGTTCCCAGTCCCGAGTCCCGCGCGGCCATGATTTTCATCGTCGACAACTACGACTCCTTCACCTACAACCTCGTGCAGGCGGTGGGGAAGCTCGACAGCGACGTGGTGGTGGCGCGCAACGACCGCTTCGAGCCGCAGGAGGCATTCGACCGGAGGCCCGATGCGATCGTTGTCTCGCCGGGTCCCGGCCGACCCGAAACGGCGGGCCGCACGATCGAGACGATCCGTCTGGCGCGGGAACGCGGCATCCCGCTGCTCGGCGTGTGCCTGGGACATCAGGCGATCGCGGTCGCCCTCGGTGGAGTCGTCGAACGCGCGCCCGAGCCGAGGCACGGCAAAACGTCAAGCGTGTCGCACGAGGGAACCGGACTGTTCGCCGGACTTCCCAATCCCTTCGAGGCAGGGCGATACCATTCGTTGATCGTGCGTGAGGAGGGACTGCCGCCAGAGCTCGAGGTGACCGCCCGGAGCGAAAGCGGGCTCGTGATGGGCCTCGCGCACCGAAGCAAACCGATCTATGGAGTGCAGTTCCACCCCGAGTCCGTGCTGACCCCGGATGGAGAGAAACTGCTCAAAAACTTCCTCGAAGGAGCGCGTTCATGATTTCCATCCCGATCCTGCTGTCATCCCGAGGGGCCGGCGGCCCCGAGGGATCTGCTCCCGTCGGGAATCTCAAGGGTAGATTCCTCGTCGCTGCGCTCCTCGGAATGACAGAAGGAGTGAGCCGGCTAGCCCTCGAACGGGATCAGCCCGCTGTGCGGCCGTCGGACGCCGGACTACCGACTACCGACTACCGACTACCGACTTCTCCATCCCACCGTCGACTGACGACTGTCGACTGTCAACTTCCCCCATGACTCCCGACGTCGCCGAAGCCCTGAAGATTGTCGCGGCGCGCAAGCCTCTCTCGCGCGAGCTCGCGGAGCGTGTGTTCCTCGATCTGATGGACGGAAAGGCCACGGAGGCGCAGAAGGGCGCAATCCTGCTCGGCATCGCGACGCGCGGAGAGACGGCGGAGGAAATTGCCGGCGCGGTCGCCGCGCTGCGGGCGCGGATGCGGAAGGTGGTGAGCCGGCGCTCGCCTCTTCTCGACACGTGCGGCCCGGGCGGGATCGGCCGCGATCTGTTCAACATCTCGACCGCGGCGGCGGTGGTGGCGGCGGGAGCGGGCGCTTCAGTAGCCAAGCACGGCAACCGCTCCATCTCTTCGCGCGTCGGCTCGGCCGACGTCCTGTCCGCCTGCGGCGTCGCGATCGACCTCGACCCCGCTTCGGCCGGCCGCACGCTCGATGAGGTCGGCCTCGTGTTTCTCTTCGCGCCTGCCTTTCATCCGGCCATGAAGGAGCTCGGCACCGTGCGGCGCGAGCTCGGCGTGCGGACCATCTTCAACGCGCTCGGGCCGCTCGCCAATCCCGCGGGCGCGTCGCGTCAGCTGATCGGCGTGGGGCGGCCGGAGATGGTGCGCCTTCTCGCCGACGCGCTCGCGTCTCTGGGCGCCGAGCGCGCGATCGTGTTCCATTCCGCCAACGGGTACGACGAGCTGATCCCCGGTGTGCCGGCCTCGGGTGTGGAGGTTCGGGAAGGCTGGTCGCGCCCCTGGAGCTACGACCCGGGGACTTTGCGCCAGCGCACGGTCGAGGTGGAAGAGCTCGCCGGCTCGGATGCCGCGGGCAACGCCGCGATGCTCGAACGCCTGCTGGACGGGGAGGACGGAGCGCGCCGCGAGGCCGTGCTCTTAAACGTCGCTGTGGCCCTGGTCGTGGAGGGACGCGCCGCCGACGTCGTCGAGGGCTACGACCGGGCGCGGACGGCGATCGACTCGGGCAGCGCACGCTCGAGACTCGACGCTCTGAAGGCCCAGGCTCCGCCGGCGGCTCCGCAATGAGCGCCGACATCCTGGACCAGATCCTGGCAGACGTCCGCCAGCGGCTGGAGAGCGGGGAATACGCGCTTCCGAAGAAGCGCGCGCAGCTGGACCCCGACGGCGGCCACTTCGTGGCCTCGCTGCGGGAACCCGGGGTGCGCATCATCGCGGAGATCAAGCACCGCTCGCCTTCGGCCGGCGAAATCGTCCACGGCGCGGACGGCAAGGTCGAGAGCTTCGCGCTTGCCTATCGCCGGGGTCACGCGGCAGCGATCTCGGTCGTGACGGAGGAGAAGTTCTTCGGCGGCAACCCCGAATGGATTCCCCGCGCGCGCCGCATCTCCGGTCTTCCCGTGCTCATGAAGGATTTCATCCTGTCGGAGCGCCAGCTCGATTTCGCGGCGGCCCTCGGCGCGGACGCGGTCCTGCTGATCGTGCGGGCCCTCCAGCCGCCGGAGCTGGCCGCGCTCGTCTTCGGCGCGCGGCAGCGAGGCCTCGCGACGGTCGTCGAGGCCCATGGCGCGGAGGAGATTCCGGCGGCGGCGGACGTTGCGCCGGACGTGCTCGGCGTCAACGCCCGCGACCTCGAAAACTTCACGACCGATCTGTGCGCTCTCGAAAAGCTCGCCGCCGCGATTCCTCGGGGTCCCGTCCGGCTGGCCGAGAGCGGGATTCGCTCGCGTGAGGACGTCCGGCGCCTGGCCGCAGCCGGCTTCGAGGCATTTCTCGTCGGCGAGGCACTTCTGCGCTCGGAGGATCCCGAAGAGATGCTTCGGGAGCTCAAGCAACCATGACCCGGATCAAGATCTGCGGCCTGACGCGCCCGGAGGACGTCTCGCTCGCGAGCGAGCTCGGGGCCTCCGCGGTGGGCTTCGTCTTCGCGGCGGGTTCTCCTCGGCGCGTTTCGCTGGAGCGGGCCAGCGAGATGTCCGCCGCCGCCGGCCCCGGCGTGACGCGTGTCGGCGTCTTCGTCGACGAGGACCGGTCCTTCATCGAGGAGGCGGTCCAAGCGGCGCGTCTCGATCTCGCGCAGCTCCATCGGCCCTTGCGCGCGGCGGATCTCGAAGATGCCCCCACAACTGTCATCGCGGTCGTGTCGGTCTCCGGATCGGCAGCACCTCTGCCTCCGGCCGAGTGGCTGCGGCGCTGTCGCTGGCTTCTCTTTGACGCCGGCGGCTCGGCGGGCGGTGGAACCGGAAGACGGTTCGATTGGGGATTGCTGGACGGAAGGACCTTCGAGACGCCCGTCTATCTCGCGGGCGGCCTGGACGCCGCCAACGTAGCGGAAGCGATCGAGCGCGTGCATCCGAAAGGGGTGGACGTCGCGTCGGGTGTCGAACGCGTCCCGGGCATCAAGGACCCGGAAAAGCTGCGGCGCTTCTTCGAGGCCGTGAGAGCCGCCGACGAGTCTGCTCCCTCTCCCTCCGGGAGAGGGGCGGGGTGAGGGGGAAACTTGAGACGAAGTCGGTCAATGACTAGTGCCTCCCGCGGCTACTTCGGCCCCTACGGCGGACGCTTTGCTCCGGAGACACTCATGGCGCCGCTCGAGGAGCTGACGCGAGCCTTCGAGCGTTTTCGAAAGGATCGCCGCTTCCGCGCCGAATTCTCCGACCTCTTGCGCAACTACGCGGGCCGCCCGACCCCGCTCTCCGTCGCGCCCCGATTGACGGAGGCGGCCGGAGGCGCGCGAATCGCGTTGAAGCGTGAAGACCTTCTCCACACCGGCGCGCACAAGCTCAACAACTCACTCGGCCAGGTCCTCCTCGCGCGCCGTATGGGAAAGACCCGTGTGATCGCGGAGACGGGCGCCGGCCAGCACGGCGTTGCGACAGCGGCGGCGGCGGCGCGCCTCGGCCTGCCCTGCCGCGTCTACATGGGCGTCGTCGACATGGAGCGTCAGTCTCCCAACGTTTCGCGCATGCGGCTGATGGGAGCGGAGGTCGTCGGGGTCGACTCGGGCTCTCAAACGCTCAAAGACGCGATCAACGAGGCGATGCGGGACTGGACGGAGAACGTGTCCACGACGCACTACGTGCTGGGATCGGCCCTGGGGCCGCATCCCTACCCCTCGATGGTCAAGGACTTCCAGTCCGTCATCGGCCGCGAGGCTCGTGCTCAGTTCCGCCGGATCGCCGGGCGCGATCCCGACGCGGCGGTCGCCTGCGTCGGGGGCGGCTCCAATTCGATCGGTCTCTTTTCCGCGTACGAGAAGTCGCGCACGAAGCTCTATGGCGTCGAGGCGGGCGGTCGCGGTCTTTCTCCCGGCGACCATGCCGCGCGGTTTGCGGGTGGGTCTGTCGGCGTCCTTCACGGCACGCGCACGATGCTCCTCCAGGACGAGGGCGGCCAGGTCCTGCCGACGCACTCCGTGTCCGCGGGCCTCGACTATCCCGCCGTCGGCCCCGAGCACGCGCACCTGCGTGACCGCGGCCGTGTGGAGTACGCCTGGGTCTCCGACGAAGAGGCTCTTTCGGCCTTCGCTCTTCTCTCGCGCACGGAGGGGATCCTGCCCGCGCTCGAAAGCGCGCATGCGATCGCCTATGCCGTGAAACTCGCTCCGAAGATGAGAAAGAGCCAGTGGATTCTCATCAACCTGTCGGGAAGGGGAGACAAGGATTTGGATGAGTATTTGAGAGTGACGAGAGCGAAGCAGTGACGAGTCACAAGTGCGAAGCAGTGACGAGTGACAAGTGACGAGTGACGAGTGAAGAGGGTCAGACTCGGGGCGTCCGCCGCCGCAAATCCTTCCAGCCGAATCGCACTCGCTTTTCGCAGGGCGCTCGCCGAGATGCGTGCCGCGTTCATCCCCTACCTCACGGCGGGGGATCCTTCGGCGGATGGCACGGTCGCCCTGGCGGCCGCCCTCCAACGCGCCGGCGCCGACATCCTCGAGCTTGGAGTTCCGTTCTCCGATCCGATCGCGGACGGGCCCGTCATCCAGAGATCGTCGGCGAGGGCGTTGAAGGCTGGCACGAGCCTGGAGACCGTCTTTGCGATGGCGCGCAAAATCCGCGAAGAGACGCAGCTCGCGCTCGTCCTCTTCTCGTATTTGAACCCGCTGATGCATCGAGGGATCGATCGAGCGGCGGCAGAAGCGCGCGAGGCCGGCTTCGACGGCGTGCTCGTGACGGACCTGCCTCCGGACGAGGCGCCCGTTTTTCACCCGGCGTGGCGGGCCGCGGGCCTCGACACGATTTTTCTCGCTTCGCCGACCTCGACTCCCCAGCGCATGGCCGCCGCCGCCCGCCTTTCCAGCGGCTTTCTCTACGTCGTCTCCCGTTCGGGCACGACGGGGGCGCGCCAGAGCCTCCCGCCGGATCTTCCGGACACGGTGCGCCGTGCCCGCCGGGCAGCCGGCCGCCTTCCTCTGGCGATCGGTTTCGGAATCGGCACTCCTCGAGCGGCATCCGAGGCAGCCGCGTTGGCGGACGGCGTCGTCGTCGGCTCGGCGCTCGTCCGGGCCGCCGAAGAGGCCGGGAAAGCCGCAGAAAAGGCGGTTGAGGACCTCGCCCGTTCGCTCGCCAGAGCCTGCCGCAAGCAACCCCGGTTGGCTGAAGCCTGAGGCGGGTCGCCGGGATGAGGGCTTGACTCTCTCTCGACTCTCGAATCTACCGGTCTGATGCGCCCCGAGGGTCATTACCTCCAGGTCCTGCGGCAGTCTGACGTTTCCTCCGACTCCCTCGAGGCGATCCTCCGCGACCGCGGGGCGCGCAAGTTCCACGCCGTCCGCCGGGCGCTTGCGGCTCATCCCCGGACGCCGCGGCGCGAAGCGCTCAACCTGGTCTCGACGCTTTTCTGGAGGGATCTCGCGCATCTCTCCGCTGACGTGCGGGTCCACCCGGAGGTGCGACGGGCCGCCGATCGGGATCTTCTTCGCCGATTGCCGGAACTCGCTGTTGCGGAAAGAGTTGACCTGGCGAAGGTCGTCGGCCGAGGAACGCTGATGGCACTGCGCCTGGACCAGGATCCACGCGTGATCTCCGCTTTTCTGGACAACCGATACGTCACCGAGCCGGACGTGGTCACCGCGGCCGCGCGAGGGGAGGCGCCGGTTCTGGAAGTCATTGCGCTTCATGCGCGATGGAGCGTCCGATCGGCAATCCGAAGCGCCCTGCTTCGCAATCGGAGGCTTCCTGTTTACCGGGCTCTGGCGCTCTTGACCAGCGCCTCGAGCGACGATCTCGCCGGATTGCGCGATTCCCCAGGGGTCCCGCTCCTGCTCAAAGCCTGCGCGGAAAGAGTTCTTGCAGAGCGCAGCGCGCGGGGCTAGCATGGGGTACTCCAAGGCGTCGGAATTGACGGGTCGAAGAATAATGACGGTCTCATCGTCTCTCTCTTTCGGCGAAGAACTCCGCCGGGAGAGGGTTATTCGGGACATTTCTCTGGAAGAGATCTCGCAATCCACGAAGATTTCCGTTCGTCTCTTGCGTGCTCTCGAGGAGAGCGACGTCCAGAAGCTTCCCGCGCCCACCTTCACGCGCGGATTCATCCGCGCGTACGCGCGTCATCTCGGGATCGATCCGGAGGAGAAGGTCAACGCTTATCTGGCCGACCTCGCCGACGAGACTCCCGATGCTCCCTCCGCGAAGAAAGCGCGTCCGCGCTCACGCTTCTGGCGCGGCCGCCGCTCAACGGCGGGAACCATCGTCGGTGTCGTCACCGCGGTCCTGCTCTTGCTCGGGATGATCGCGAATCCGGCGCGCCGCCCGAAGCCGTCTCGCCAGCGTCTCGTCGCCGCTCCGAAAACCTCGCCGGTCGTGCTGAAGAATGTCTCCGTCTCCAACGAGCCCCCGCCCGTGACCGCAGTCGAGCCCGCGGCCTCGACGTCCGCGCCGAACGCGCGCGGAATCTCGCTCGTTCTCCAGTTCGATCAGGATTCCTGGGCGAAGCTCGAAGCGGACGGCCGCACCGTGTTGAATGGCCTGGTCAAGCGCGGGCAGAAGCGGACCTTTGAAGCGCTGACGGGCTTCCGCATCTCGCTCGGCAACGCGGGCGGGGTGCGCATTTCCGTGGACGGGCGGGCGCTTGATCCCCTCGGAGGATCGGGCGAGGTCATCAAAGATATTCCTCTTCCCGCCCTCCGCGGCTAAGTCCCAATCCCTTTGGTCGAGCGGGATCTCGCTGAGCCGAAGGCACTGATCTCGATGCTGCGGGCCGGCGAGGCGCCCGTCGAAGTCCGTCTCTACGCCGCCCGCGGTCTTCTCCCTCTCGATCGCGAGGATCGGGTCCGCGCGCTTCTGGCCGTCCTGGAAGACCCCGATCCGGGGATCGGACTCCTCGCAAAGAAAACATTCGATGCGATTTCACCAGAGGAGTTTTCCACCTTCGTACGATCGGGAGCGCCCACGGGAGTGGAGCTGGATTCGCTGGCGAGCTCGACTCAGGACTCGATCGTTCTCGAGCAGGTCATCCGGGACAAGAACGTGTCCGACGATACGCTCGAAAGGCTCGCCCGCACGGTGACGGGCGGCCCCCAGGAGGCTCTCGTCGTCAACCAGGCGCGCCTGCTGCGCCAGCCGTCGTTGATCGAGGCGCTCTTCGAAAACCCGGAGCTCACCAACGACACGCGCCGGCGCCTCCTCGAGATTCGCGAAGAGTTCTTCGACAAAGGGCAAAGGCGTCGGGACGCGGAGGAGGCTCGGATCGCGGCGGAGCCCGCGCTGGCCGAGGCGGAGCGTCAGGCGGCCGAGGACCTCGCGGCCTTGTCGGCGCAGGAAGCCGCGGCGATCACCGGAGGTCCCAAGGTCGCGGACGCCGACAAATCGATCACGACGGGAGCGGTCTATCGGCGGATTGCCGTGATGACCGTTTCGGAAAAGATCAAGCTTGCCTACAGCGGCGGGAAGGAGGAGCGCCGCATCTTGATCGGAGACGCCAACAGGCTCGTCGGCGGGGCGGTCTTGAAGGGGCGCGGTCTGACCCTTCCGGAGATTGAGTCTTTCTGCGGGTTGCGGCACCTCCATGAGGAGCTCTTCCGAAAGATTGCCGGAGTCCGTGAGTGGGTCCGCCATCCTGCTGTCGTCGTGGCGCTCGTCAAGAACCCGAAGGTTCCTCTCGCCATCACGCTTCCTCTGATCAAAACCATTCCGATGCGAGAGTTGAAGGCCATCGCCCGCGATCTCAATCTGCCCGACGGAGTCCGTGTCACGGCGCGAAAATGGCTCGCCCAGAAGCGAAAGTAAGCCCGGCGCTTGCCCGGTTTGCTCCTTTCCCGTATGGTAATGTCCATCGTTCGTACGGTCTAAACCAAGCGCGCCGAGCCACTTCGGAGAACATGACTCGAGACGTTGACTATTACGCGATGCTGGGCGTCGCCCGTGACGCCACCGAGGCCGAAATCCGAGAGCGGTTTCGGACGCTCGCGCGTGAGGCCCACCCCGATCGGTTTCCCGCCCAAAAGCGGGCCGAGGCCGAGTTCCGGTTCCAGGAGCTGGCGGAGGCGGTCAACTTGCTGACGAACGCGGAACGGCGCAAGGCCTACGACTTCGAGCGTTCCATGGCACCGGTGGGACCCACTCTGACCGAGGAGGATGCCGTCATCCAGAACTACCTCACGCAGGGCATCGCGGCGTTCCAGGAGAAGCAGTTCGTGGAAGCGGCGGGGAACTTCAACCTTGCCGTCACTCGCAATCCGAAGGACGCTCGGGCTCAGCACTATCTGGGATTGGCCTCCGCCCGGTCGGGAGACGTGCGGACGGCGGTCCGCGCCCTGGAGGCGGCCATGGCTCTGGAGCCGCAGAACGTGAAGGTCTTGAAGGACGCGGGCGCTGTCTTTCGTCAGGCCGGGCTGCTGATGAAGGCAGAGAAAGCCTTTGCCGAGGCCATCCGGTGGGATCCCTCCGCTGCCGATGCGCGCCGGGCGCTCGAGGACGTCCGCGCCCAGCGCGCGGTCAAGGGGGCGTGACTTCCGTGCCCGCGACGATCGCCGCTTTCGGCGTCAGCGACGTCGGACGTAAACGCAAACACAACGAGGACGCGTTCGATTACAAGGTCGACGAGTCCGGAGACGAGGGACTCTTTATCGTCGCGGACGGAATGGGCGGCCACGCCGCGGGGGAAGTCGCTTCCAAGATCACGGTCGAGACGGTCGGGGAGTTCATCGCGGCGACGAGGCAAAAGGAAGAAGCGACCTGGCCGTTCAAGTACAACCACGAGCTCCACTTCAACAGCAATCGGCTCGCGATCGCGATCGAGAAGGCCAACGAGCGCGTCATGGCCGCCGTTTCGGCGCAACCGTGGCTGAAGGGGATGGGGACGACCGTGGTCGCCGGACTCCTGGACGGAAAACTCCTCTCGCTCGCGCACGTCGGTGACAGCCGCGCCTATCTCTTTCGAGACGGCCAGCTCTCCCGCCTCACGGACGATCATTCGTGGGTCCACGAGCAGGTCGCCGCCGGCATCCTGACCGAGGAGGAGGCCAAGTCTCATCCTCTGAAAAACGTGGTCACCCGCGCCCTCGGCGGCGGACCCTCCGTTTCGCCGGACTTACAGGAGCTCTCCTTCGAAACCGGAGACGTCTTTCTGTTCTGCTCCGACGGGTTGACCACGATGTTGTCCGACGAGGAGATCCGCGACGCGGCGGCCGAGGAATCTGACCCCAAGAAACTCTGCGACAAGCTCGTCGATATGGCCAACGAGAAAGGCGGAGTGGACAACATCACCGTCGTCGCGGCCCGAATCAACGGGGCGCAAGAGGAACCGGAGAAGGCGAAGGAACCCAAGGAACTCAAGGAACCTAAGGAGCTCAAGGACTCCAAGGAACCCAAGGAGTCCAAGGCCTCCAAGGAGTCTTAGGTCCGCGATCCTTCCGCCCCCATTCTTCGATGTCTTTTCCCCAACGCCGGCATTTCCGGCAACGTATAAGCGTTGACGAGGCGAGGATCGAAGACTATCCTCGAACGTTCATGCGTGCGACACAGGTCAGGCGAACGCCGGCTAAGGCGCTGATCCTCGGCGTCTTATGTCTGTTGGCAGGGGGTCTGGCCAGGGGGCTCGATCCCGCCGGAGCCGTTTCTTCCGCAGCTGCCTGGGAGGCAAGTCCTTACCGCAACTTCGGTCCCGAGCAGGCTCTGGCCGGCGGCCGGGTCCTCCTGCGCGACGAAGCCGGCGACGCCGGGATCGCGACCGCGGTCGCTTCGGAGTTGAGGCGGATTTCGACCGAGCTTCATGAGAAACAGGGCTGGCGGGTTCCGCTCGCCGACGGGGATCCCCTGCGCATCTTCATCGCACGCAAGGATGCGGAGGGCGTGCGCCGTCTGGCCGTGCGCGGAATCGATTCCGGCCATCTGATCGCCCCGGTCATCCAACTCGACGCCACGGGGCTCTCCGCGCGGCAAATCGTCCATGAAGTCGGCCGGCTCTACGCTTTCGCGACTCTGACTGCCTACGGCGCGCTCGATCGCTCATTCGTGACCCAGGCGACAGCCGAGTACCTCGCGGGGCGCGACGGCGACGAAGACCGGGAAGCGGCCAGGCTGCTCGCCGCCGCGCCGGCGGTGGATCTGGCGACGCACGCGGAATCTCTCGGACGCTTGTACGTCGAGGAGTTCGCTCGGGCCGCGGGCGGCCCGGCCGCGCTGCGCGCCGTATGGGAAAAGGCCGCCGAAACCAGCGAGGAGCCCCTCGGCGTCCTCGCGAGGGCCTTTACCGAAGCGACAGGCGCCAAGGAAGACACTCTCCTGCTGCGGTTCAGCGCTCGCCTCTACGCGACTCTCGAGACGGAGGCTTCACCGTCGCGCATTTCTCTGGCCGACCTCGAGACGCAGGGGCTGGACGCGGCGACGCCGGTTCCGTTCACCCTTCGCCACCGGACGTTTCTCCCCAGCGCCGAGGCGGGCGCGCTGCGTGTGGCCTGGCCCGATCAAGGCGCGGGAGCGGCCGCGATCGTCCGCTACCGGGAGGCGTCGATGCTTCCCGATGTCGTCTTCCTGGCTCCGGGCAGCGCGCACACGATTCCTCTCTCGGGCGCTTCGCGCGTCGATTTCGTGGTCGCGGCAACGTCGGCGGGTCCTCCCCTCTTCGGCGCGATCGCCATGGTCGAGCGGGTTGCGTCGTTCCCCTTTGCCGGCCTCGCTGCCCAGGCCGTGGCAGGGCCGGGCCACCCGCGCGTCACCTGGACGACTTCCTCCCACGAAAACCTCGTCGGCTGGGCGGTCTTCCGAGAGGAAGTTCTCGCCGACGGTCGCGTGTCGCGTACGGGACCCGAGATCGTCCCCTCTTCGCGCGAAGGGGCGGAGTCGTTCCGTTACGTCTACGTGGATTCCGAAGCGAGCCCCGCGACGTTCTACCGTTACACTGTTTGGGCAGTCACGGACGACGGCGTGCTCGCCCGGGCATTTTCCGCCACGCTGCGGACCGCGGACTAATCCCGCATTCTCCCGATCGGGAGGATGCTTTCAAGGAAACCAATGACTCGGACACCCTCCAAAATGCGCCGCGAGCCGGACGTCGGCAAGATCATCGACCGCACGATCGTGCGGCTCTGGGACACAATCGAAGAGCTGGAGGCCTTGAACCCCGCCGAGCTGCGCTTCTACCGCGTCGCGGTCTTTGGAAGCGCCCGCGTCCAGTCGGGCGACCGCGAATACGGTGAAGTCAAGAAGCTCGCTTTGCGGCTGACGGAGCTCGGCTGCGACATCGTCACGGGCGGAGGCCCCGGTTTGATGGAAGCCGCCAACGAGGGCGCGGCCTCTTTGCGCGACAACAGCGGAAAGAACGGGAAGCGTCGCACGCGCTCGTTCGGGCTCACGATCGCGATTCCATACGAGAAGGCGAACCCGTATCTGGACAGCGTCACGGCGCATCGCACGTTCTTCTCGCGCCTCCACCACTTCGTTCGCATGTCGCAGGCCTTCGTCATCTTCCCCGGCGGCATCGGCACGGCGCTGGAGCTCATGATGGTGTGGCAGCTCCTGCAGGTCGGCTTCATGACGGAGCGCCCCGTCGTGCTGGTGGGAGACATGTGGCAAGGTCTGCTCGACTGGATGCGGCGGGAGATGGCGCCCCGCCGGCTCATCAACTCAGAGGACCTGGATCTCGTCCATTCCGTTCAGTCGATCGAAGAGGCCGTCACCTGGATCGAGAAGCACAAGGAGAAGTTCGATCAGGCGCGGGAGCGTCTCATCCTCGAGCGCCGGCGCGCCGCCCGCGCCGTGATGGAAGAGCCGCGCGTCGTCGAGCCGGTCGAGCCGGTCGTCGAGCCAGAGGTCGAGCCGGAAGTCGAGCCAGTTGTTCCCGAATGATCTTGGCGTGGTCGAACGCGTAAGGGAGCTTCTTTAGCTCCGTCGGTGTAAACCACCTGGCCTCGGCCGCGTCGTCCCCGCCCTGCGCCTTCCCGCCCACAAGCCGCCCATCGTAGAGCACCGTCACGTTGTGGCCGCGAGGATCGCGGTCGGGTTTGGAATAGACGCCGAGGAGCCTGCCGATCTTCACTCGCACGCCAGTCTCCTCCAGCGTCTCCCGGGCGCCGCAGTCCTCCGTCGTCTCCTTCCACTCGCAGAAACCTCCGGGCAACCCCCACCTGCCTTTGAACGGCGGCCGCCCCCGCCGCACGAGAAGCACCCGCCCCTTCCGGTCTCGCACAAACGTGTCCACCGTCACGCGCGGGAGTTTCTTGTTCTTGTAGGGATCTTTCATGGCTCTCCTTCGGAGAGAGGACTTGGGACGTAGGAGGTAGAACAGAGTTTCCGTACCACCTACGTCCTAAGTTCTACCACCTCTGGTGTCGAAATCTTTCTATTTGCCGTACTCCCCGAAGAACTCCCGGATCTCCGACGCCGGATCCTGCGTCACCAGCTCCGAGGGTGATTCGCCGTACCAGTCGCGCGGAAGGTAGCGGGCGTAGGGCTCTTCGATGAAGCGCCGGCAGATCAAGACGATCACGCCGCGATCGGTTTCGCTGCGGATGAGCCGGCCCGCGGCCTGAACGACGCGCGTCATGCCGGGCTGCAGGTAGGCGTACTGAAATCCCGCTTCTTCTTTTTCTTCGAAGTACCGCTTCAGGAGCTCCCGCTCGAACGACACCTGCGGAAGAGCGGGGGAGACGACGAAGACCCCCGAGAGCAGCTCGCCCGGATAGTCGACTCCTTCCGCGTACATCCCTCCCGAGACCGCGAAGAGCAGGATGCCCTCGGGCGGAGGCGTCTCCAGCGCCTGGAGGATCTGACGCCTCTCGAAATCCGTGAGGTCCGGCCGCTGCACGAGAAGCCGCGCGCGCGTCGCGCCCATGCTCGAGGCCACCTCCGTCAGGAAGCGGTAGGAGGGAAAGAGCACGAGGTCGTTGCCATGGTGGGCGTCGGACATCTCGGCGATCAGCTTCGCGATCCGTCCGTAGTTGCGCTCGCGAGCCGTGTAGGTTGTCCGCACCTGGGGCAGGATCATGACCTTGCGGTTCTCTGGGGGAAACGGGGGAGGCAGCGAAATCGACGATGTCCGGTCCGCTTCCAGTCCCAGCACCCGCTGGAGCGTCTCCGCCGGAGTCAGCGTCGCCGACATCAGGATTGTCGCGGAAGCCGCGCGGAAGATCGGCGCCAGCGCTCGGGCCGGGTCGAGACAGACGAGCGCGAGGCGGATCCCGGAGACCCGCCGCTCGACGACGCAGGAAAAGTCCGTCCCGTAGAGATTCAGGACGGCCGCGAACCGTTGGAGGAGGAAGTGGACATCCAGGACCGGATCCTCCGGATCGGCCAGCCGCGTGTCCCGCTTCCACGCTAGGTAGCGCAGGAGCTTCGGCTCCCAGTCGGCCCGCCAGGCATGGATCTCGTCGGAGGGAGGTTCGGCCTCCGCGATCGCTTCTCCCTCAGGCAGATCCTCGGCGACACGCTCGAGAAGAAGGATGAGCTCTTCGACCGACCCCGCGAGATCGGCGAAGAGATCGCCCGGCTGGAGGAGCAGGCGGTTCAACAGGATCCGCAGATCCTCCTCGAGAATCTCCGGCGAGAAGATCTGCCGCGCGCGGTCGGGGAGGTTGTGCGCCTCATCAACGACGAGGATGACCTGCTTGAGCTCCTCGCCGATCAGGTGGCGAAGCGCGACTCCCGGCTCGAAGACGTAGTTGTAATCGGCCACGATCGCGTCCGCGCGTTGCGCAAGCTCGAGTTGAACCTCGAAGGGGCAGACCTCTTCGCCCCGCGCCTCCTCGAAGACGGTACCCGGGTCCAGATGCGGATAGGTGTCGCGCAGCCGACTCAGGATGTCCGAGGCAGCCATCTTCTCGGGATAGTTCTTCGCAAAGCGGCAGAACTCCTCGTGGCAGATGATCCGGTCATTCGCGCACATCTTTTCCTTGGACCGAACGTGGACGCTGGTGAAGGACCGCTCGTTCATGGCGCGCAGTGCCGACACGGCCATCGTCTGCTGCAGCGTCTTGGACGTCAGGAAGACAACCTGCTTGCCCTCGGTCAGTCCGTGCCGCATCGCGGGATGGAGGGCCGCGGCCGTCTTGCCCGAGCCCGTCGGCGCTTCGGCGAGAAGGATCTCCCCCTGGGTGAGCGCGATATCGACCGCCTCCATGAGCTTTTCCTGGATCGGCCGCGGAGCCGTGTGAGGAAAGGGGAGTCGCTCGGCGGCGCGGGCTTTGCGCGCGCGGACCGCCTCCTGCGCGCGCCAGATCGCCAGCAGCCGCGAGAGCCGGCGCTCGACCTGACGGTCGGCGTCCTCGCCGTCGTACGGGACCTCGATCGAGATCTCCTCGCCCGTCTCGATGTCGACGTAGACGAGAGAGCCGTCCACGCGGCCGTGCCCGAGGCGGCGCCAGAGGTAGCAATACCCGAGCAGCTGCCGGCGGTCCCGCTCGAAGGCATAGCCGGAAGCGCGCACGCCGTCCACGGAGAGATGCGTGGACTTGAACTCCTCGATCAACCAGTGGCCGGCCACGCGCTCCAGGCATCCGTCGAGCCTTCCCGTGACGACCGCCGTCCAGTCCTCCACCGGCACGCGGGCCTGCAGGTGAACCTCGCTGCGGTATGAGGCGTGCGTCTCACAGCGGGCGGCGAGCACCCGCGCATGAATCTCCGATCCGAGACCCAGCCGCCGCCACCCATCTCCGCGGTCAAACCCCACGCGCCGAAAACCCTCGTCCTCCGCCAGCTCGCGGACGTTGACCTCAAAGATCCGGGTGGGGGAATCGAACCTCATGGATAACCGCCGCCCATCGTAGCTCACTCCGGCGGCATTCCGAGGGAACGCCCTACCGTCAGTCGAGAAGCGCCGGCCTCCTGTCATTCCCAGGAGCACCCGCACTCCTGTCATTCCGAGGAGCGGAGCGACGAGGAATCTACCCTCGTGTCACCTGACCGGAGCAGATCCCTCGCTTCGTTCGGGATGACGGCAGGGGGACAGGGGCCCGCGACGAACGCTCACCGTTCCTGTCATTCCGAGGAGCCCCTCCACTTCCATGTCATCCCGAGCGCAGCGAGGGATCTACCCTCGTGACTTTCTCCTCGGGCTGATGCATCTCTCGGGACAGGCTCCGCGACGAAGAATCTGCTCCCCTGCCGTCCGATTCGCACTCGAGTCATCGGATTTCGCCCGTTGTCGCTTATAATTTCAAGGTGCTGGTAGCTCGTCGACGCTGGCGCACAGTCGCGCCGCTTCTTCTACTTCTTCCCGCGCTCCTCTCGGCAGCGCCGAGCACGCGCGCGCGCCACCGTTCTCGCAAGCCCGCCGCTCAGGGCCTGAACGACGCGGCTCTAGCCAAGCTCTCGCTCGAGGACGCGCTCTCTCGCGCTGCCGATCGTGCTCCCGCGCGGCCCAAGGGCCTGTCGGTCCAGATCGCCGAGCTCGACAGCGGCAAAGTGGTGCTCGAGCGAAATCCGCAGCAGCCCGAGACGGTCGCGTCGGTCACGAAAATGTTCTCGACGGCCGCAGCGCTCCACTTCCTGGGGCCCTCGTACAAGTTCAAGACGACTCTCTGGCGGCGAGGCGACATCAAGGAAGGCCTCCTTCAAGGCTCGCTGCTGGTCGTCGGCGGCGGCGACCCCAACATCTCAGGCCGCTTCTACAACGACGACTACAACTACATCTTCGACCGGTGGGCCGAAGGGCTCAAGAAGGCCGGCATCCTCCGCGTGGGCGGCGACCTGATCCTGAATTCCTCGTTCTTTGATTCCGTGAGCCGGCACCCCGAGTGGCCGGCCGGGCAGGAGGCGAAGTGGTATCAGGCGCCCATCTCGGCGCTCTCCTACAACGACAACGTCGTGCTCGTGGAGATCCACCCGGGCGCGCGTCCCGGCCAGCGCGCGATTGCCTCGGTCGAGCCGGCGAACGGAATCGTTCACGCCATCTGCTCGGCTCGCACGTCCGGCCGTCTCGGACGCCCGCGCGTGGGCGTCATGCGGCTTGCGGGCTCGAGCGCGATCACGGTCTCGGGCAGCGTCCCTTCGCGGGGAGCCTGGTGGTCGACGCCGATCGCGATCGACGACGCCGTCGGCTTCTTCGGCTCCGCGCTGAAGACGCGCCTCGAGGTCGCCGGTATCCCGCTCGGAGGCGAGCTCGTTGAGAAGCCGATCAAGCCGGACAACTCCTGGGTCCTCGTCGCGTCGACGGAATCCGATTTGATGCCGACGCTCGCTGTGATCAACAAGCGCAGCCAGGGCTACTACGCGGAGCAGGTCTTCAAGACATTGGCGGCAGAGAAGACGGGGAAGGGGAGCTGGGACAACGCCGTCGCTCTCGAGAAACAGTTCTTCACCGCGCTCGGTCTCGACCCGGCCAGGTACGACCTCCACGACGGCTCCGGCCTCTCTCCTCAGGACCAGGTGGCCGCAGCCGACGTCATCGCTTTTCTAAAGGCGACTTCCCGACAGCCCTACGGCGCCGCCTGGAAGGCCACCCTGGCAACCCCCGGCGACCCCGATTCCACGCTTCGCCACCGCCTGCGGGAGCCCGAGCTGGCCAGCCGCATCAACGCCAAGACCGGCTCCATCGCCAGCGTCTCCACCCTGGCCGGCTACGTGACCGCCGACTCTGGCAAGACCTACGCCTTCGCGATCCTCTTGAACGGCCGAGGCGTCTGGGACTTCTCCGGCCACGCCTACCAGGACCGCCTCCTCCGCCTCCTAGTCAAAAAAGGCTGATCCACCCCCTCTCCCCCCGGGAGAGGGCCGGGGTGAGGGCGCTCCGATCCGCCGTTCTCGTCGGTAGGGGAGGCGCTTGCCGCCTCCCGCGACTTTCCCCCCACCCGGGGGAAAGGACAGCTTGAGTTGATCCGCGCCTGTGCGAGACGACAGGAGCTTTCACCAGAGTGGGTCTCACACAGTCCATCCAGCGCGCTAATATGGAGCAGTGAGCCGGAATCCTCGCATCACGGTTGGTTCGGAGGAGCTCGAAAGCTTCTGCCGCAAGCACCATATTCAGAAGCTCGCCCTCTTCGGTTCCGCCTTGCGCGACGATTTCGGTCCGGAGAGCGACCTCGATGTTCTGGTCGAATTTGAACCCGGCCGCACTCCGGGTCTACGCTTTTTCACGATCCAGGAGGAGCTCAGCGGACTTCTCGGCCGCCCCGTCGATCTGAATACGGCTGAGGACTTGAGCATCTACTACAGAGACAAGATCCTGGCCGAGGCGGAACCACTCTACGTCGCGGCATGACGACAAAATCAGCCTCCGGCAGATGCGGGATCACGCCCGCGAAGCCACGACTTTCATAGAAGGCCTCTCGCGGAAAGACCTCGACGGAGATCGGGTTCTCGTTCTTGCCCTGTCGCAACTCCTTCAGATCGTCGGCGAAGCCGCGAACCGCATCTCGCCCGTTTTTCGGGAGAGCCATCCTGAGCTTCCTTGGCAGCAAATCGTCGCCCTGCGGAACCGCCTGATCCACGGCTATGACGCGATCAACCTGGACGTGCTCTGGGAGATCCTGACTGGAGACCTTCCACCGCTCATCTCGGCCCTCGATCTGCTTCTCGAGCGCTAACCCGATCTCGGTGGAAACTCCTGATCTGCCTGTCGGCCGCCGCTAGGGGAGGGGCTTGTTGCCTCCCCCCCGCCCAGGGGATAGGGCAGGGTGAGGGGCTTACCTTCCCCCCGTCCCCCCGGTCTCCCCGTCGCCCCGTCCTTTCCCACTGTCCTCGTCCCCCTCTCCCCCCGGGAGAGAGGGCCGGGGTGAGGGCCTAACTACCCGCCCCTCCTGGCCGCTTTCTCATCCCCTTGAGAATCGTCGAAATAACTTCCTCCCTCCGCTCCAATCCGTGATCTAATTTCTGTGATTCATTTTTCGTTTCCAATCCTGGTGGGACTACCCGAAAACTGATTCGCGCAGCTCTGCTTTTTTGGGAGCACGCAAGCGTTCGTCATTGGCGTGTAAACGCGTGGCGGGCGCGTTGATTTTGGTTTCTTCGACTCGGGTATTGAGCTCGAGTCTTTGGCGAAAGGACGACTACTTGCAACGAACTACCGGCACTATCCCCTACTAAGGCCCTCGCGTCGCGAAGGGCCAGTCGTAACTGCTAGCAAGATAAGGCAGTTGGCTCGAGTCACGGTTCACTCGAAACGCCTATTGACTATCCAGACCTCCCGAACTAAACTTTCTCCAAACCCCAGAAAGGAACGTTGGTATGGAGATCTCGGACGAGTCTGGTCCTACTGTCCACCAAGAAGACCCTTTCGAAAAAGAAATCCGCGCGGTCTTCCAGGACACCCTCGGTCTGATTCATATCGCGCTGGTAGCGCATTACGGCTTAGAGGAGACTGAGGCCACCGAGCTCGAGAAGGATCTCTACGTCTGGTTTGTCCGTTTCTGCATGCGTCCTGGTAACCGTTCCCCGAAGGAATCCCGCCCTTTCCTGTTAGTGGCGTGCTGCCAGTTTGCCCGCGAGTACCAGCGCTACATAGTTGGAACTGGTGTTCGCGAGACCAACGACAAGGTACGAGAGCTCCTCAACCGGGAGCCGGCCGACGTTGCTCAAGATTTTTCGCAGAGTCTGGAACTGCTCAACTATCGCCATCACCCTGATCACTCTGATGCCTGAGACTGCCCGAATTCTCAAGTTTCCGCATCGCGGGAGAGTTGCGGTTGGCCTCTGCCTCGAGAGCGCCAAGTCGCTCGCCCTTCGATACCTGGACACACCGATGTCCGAGCGCTCGAGTGATTTGCTTGAGAACTGCATCGCAGAACCCGACGCAATTCTCGCTCTACTTGGCGAACTGCGAGAGAGATGCAACACGGTTCCTGCTATCGCAAATGACGAAGCTGCTAAGTTGTTTTGGCTGCTGAACGAAAGGCCTGATCGGGTAGGAGTCTTTGACGAGGGTCACTATTTCGCCGGCGAGGCTGCGCTGATGGCTGGTGCAACCTCCAGGCTGTTGGGGAAACGAGACGATGCTGAGTTGTGGTTCGACCGCGCCGAGAGCCGGTATCACAGGACGATTAACCCTGGAGCCGCGTTAGGCCGCGTTTCCCTTGAGCGACTGGTACTCCTGTACGACGCGCGACGCTACGAGCGAGTATTTGAGATCTTGCCGTCGCTCGTCGAATCTTTTGGAAAGTGGGGAATGGTTAGAGAGGCGTTGAAATGCCGACTTCTCGAGGCCATGACTCTCAAGGAAACGGCTCGCCTGAGCGAAGCGGTCAATCGTTTTAGGTCTCTTAAGAACGATCCGAACGTAGCAAGCGAACCGGCTATGCACGGTGTGATCTTGGCGCATCTGGCCGAGTTGCTGTCGTCTAATGCGGAGCACTTGGAGGCGACATCGATCTACAAAGAAGCACTCTCGCTCCAACACGATGATCGTCAGCCAATCGCTGTCGCTCATCTGAAGGTTGCAATGGGAGAGGGGCTTAGAGAACAGGGCCGGATTGATGAAGCTGTGGAGTCCTATCGTTCCGCCATTTCAGACTATGCGGGGCTGGGAATGCAAACCCTAGCTGCCTATTTGCGCGTCGTTACGTCTGAGATGCTGATCGCGCTTTCGCGTTACCGCGAGGCCGAGTGGGAGCTTCTCGCCGCGCTGCCCACGATCGAAGAGCAGAAGATGGTTCCGGAAGGGTTCGCCGCAGTGACGTTGCTCAAGGAATCGGTACGACGCCGCAAGACGGACTCGAACGCTCTGCGCGAGCTGCGCGAGCACCTGCAGGCGAGCAAGTAGCCGAGTAGGCCTTGTCCCGCTGGCGCGCTCTCCTCCGCGCCTTCCAAAACTTCTTCTCGGACCGAGTAGACAGTCCAAAGCCTGCTCCGCCGATCCAGCGACCCTCCTCACCGCGACCCGCTCCTCCGCCCGAGTCCCCCGATACCCCTCCCCGCCGCCGCGGGATTTGGTTCCCGTTCAGCTTCTAACCCGCTTTCAGTCTTGGAGATGTGCGCGACCGCCCCGGCTTTGAGGGCTCGTGACAGTATGGGTGTAGAGGCCAATTGAGCAGGAAGGTTCCTGAGGGCGGGTGCGCATGAGCGCGGGCGAACCTCTCGGCCGCGTCTCCGGAGGAACTCAGGCTGCGCCGGTCCCGGGCGCCGCCGAAATCGAGGCCTTTTTCCACGAGTTCTTCCGCCCGCTCGTCCGCCGCGCGGTCCGCCGCCACCACTTGTCGACCGAGGACGCCCGCGACGTGGTTCAGGAGGCATTTGTCGTCGCCCTCACCAAGATGGGGCCTGAGGGCAACGCAGCGGCCTGGCTGAAGCAGGTAGTCGACTTCCTGGCTATCAATCTCAACCGCACGCGGCTCCGTCGAGCCGAGTTACTTCGTCGCTGGGTGACGAGCTCTCCGC
>Ga0207684_10001969_pt1 | contig 21216 bp, 28 predicted proteins | sample KBSK5501metaG_FD_184342 | JGI IMG/M metagenome (GOLD analysis project Ga0207684, IMG submission 184342) | Corn, switchgrass and miscanthus rhizosphere microbial communities from Kellogg Biological Station, Michigan, USA - KBS K5-50-1 metaG... | ecosystem: Host-associated > Plants > Roots >...
CCGCTGGCATTGGAATCCTGTTTGGTTACTACCCCGCCCGCAAAGCTTCGCAACTGGACCCTATCCAAGGCTTGCGGTACGAATAGCAATTTCATTCCGATCCGGTAGTTCGCGGCTGGCCGGATCACTGGCCGCACCTGCGGTCTGATTACATGTTCACTTTGCTTTCCATTATCGCCATCGGCTTTTTTCTTGGCATGCGACACGCCACCGATCCGGATCACGTAATCGCCATCACGACCATTGTCAGTCACCAGCGGAGCACAAAGCGCGCGGCACTGACCGGCGCCTTGTGGGGATTAGGGCACACCGTCACGATTTTTGCCGTCGGCACTGCGATCATTCTGTTCAACCTGGTGATTCCAGTTCGTTTCGGATTAAGTATGGAGCTCTCCGTCGGCTTGATGTTGATCGTGCTTGGTGTCTGCAACGTCATCGGGTTTCTGCGATCCATGCCGTCAATCCCCCGGAACGCCCCTGGCGGAGACACAGAGATTCACTCCCATCCTCATCGTCATGGCGATTACATCCACACTCACCCGCACTCGCACGAACCGGAGAGGCATTCGCATTCGCCGCAGGAAACACCTCTCGTCAGACTGGATCGAAGCTTGGGAAGTATTGGGCTGTATCAGTTGCTCCGGCCACTAATTGTCGGCGTCGTGCATGGGTTGGCGGGCTCGGCCGCGGCGGCCCTGCTGATCCTGGCGAGCATTCGAAACTCCAGTTGGGCAATCGCCTACCTTTTCCTGTTTGGCCTGGGGACAATTGCGGGCATGATGCTTATCACCATGAGCATTGCTTCCACGTTCCGCCTGGCCGGCAATCGTTTTCAGCATTTCAGCCGCCGGCTTGCCCTGGCGTCGGGACTGGTGAGCCTGATTTTCGGGCTCTTCCTCGCATACCAGATAGGAGTTGTTCAAGGACTCTTCAGCACGCATCCTCAGTGGACACCGCGCTGATTCAAAGTTACGGGACTGCTCGTGAGTTGAAGGCATAGGGTCTGGCTGATACCACCCACGCAAATGGTCCAGGACAAGCTTCGCCTCACCTTCGGTGATTATCTGGGCAAAGGCGAAGTAGCGATCTATTCCATCCTTGCCCTATTGCTTTCGATCACGGCCCTGACGGCGATTGCGACCGCCGGCAAACAGCTTTGGGACAGCGTCAGTCACTGGACCATGGCAACCCCGCCCGAGACCTTGCGGGTGCTGGATCAGCTACTAGTTGTGCTCATGCTGGTGGAGATTCTGCACACGGTGCGCATCTCCATCCGGTCGCATTATCTGGTCACCGAACCATTTCTGATCATTGGCCTGATTGCCTCGATTCGACGCATCCTCGTGATTACGTTGGAAGCGGCCACGCTCACCAAAGAAGGAAAGTGGTCGGTGGAGGGCGCGAGTATCTTTCATGCCTCCATGATTGAGCTTGGCTTGCTTGGGCTGCTCGTTCTCGTTCTCGTATTCTCGATCACCCTGTTACGTCGTCACGCTGCCACCCAGACTACGTCTCAAGACGTCTGAAAGTGCGAAAAGTTCCGGGTTCACAATCCAACCGCGCCCGTTCGTAGAGATGCTGGCGTGATTCCCCACGCTTCCGCATCGCTCGCCCAGTTTGCGTTATCTAATAAACATGACTAATGGGTTGGCAATTTCCGTTCTGGATCTGGTCGGGATGCATACCGGCGAGTCCGCAGGCGGTGCCATTGCCCGATCGGTGGACTTAGCCCAGCACGTAGAGCGCTTGGGCTACACCCGCTACTGGCTGGCGGAACATCACTCGATCGAAGGGTTGGCGTGCTCGGCAACGGCTGTGCTGATCGGCCATGTTGCGGCCGCTACGAAAACGATTCGCGTGGGCAGCGGCGGCGTCATGCTGCCCAACCATGCCCCGCTGGTAGTGGCAGAACAGTTCGGAACACTGGAAGCGATGTTTCCCGGACGAATCGATCTCGGCCTGGGGCGAGCTCCCGGTGGCGACTTCCAAACCATGCGAGCGCTGCGAAGGGATTTGCACCAGACCGGAGATGAATTTCCCGAACTGCTGGAAGAATTGCGTTCCTACCTCGGCCCAGCCAAGCCCGGGCGAGCAGTGAAGGCGATTCCGGGACAGGGAAGCAATGTGCCAATCACCCTTCTGGGTTCGAGCGGCTTCAGCGCGCAACTGGCTGGGATGCTCGGCCAGCCGTTTGCTTTCGCGGCGCACTTCGCCCCCGAGTATCTGTACGCGGCCGCGCGCTTATACCGCGAGCGTTTCCGTCCGAGCGACATGTTGCGCCGGCCCCACATGATGGTTGCAGTGCAGGTGATTGCGGCGGAGACCGATGCTGCCGCCCGCCGCTTGTTTACAACCCCTCAGCAACGATTCCTGCGACTCATCCGCAACCAGTCGGTGGAATTGCTGCCGCCCGTCGATTCAATGGAGGGACTATGGCAGGACTTTGAACGGGCCGCAGTGGAGACCAAACTGAGCGCGGCCATAGTGGGGTCGGAGGCGACGGTGAAAGGGGGGCTGGAAAAGTTGGTATCCGAAACCACGGCCGACGAGGTAATCGTAGTAACGGACACCTACGACCATGCCGACCGTCTGCGATCCTATGAACGAGTGGCCGCAGTTGCAAAGGAGCTAGGGGTAGCGGCCTGAACTGGAGAGGGAAAAGACACCTCGCCATTGTTGAGTTACGCTCACAGAGAGAAAAGCATACGAAAATTCCAGCAGTTCACAATCCAGTCATGCTGGCACCCCAGCGGTAGTCGGTTACTGGAATTGGCAGCGTGAATCGTCCAGTGGATGGCCAACAATTCCTGCCCTGTCTGATAATATCGGACGTGAAATGCATGGCGGCGTAGCTCAGGTGGCTAGAGCGACGGTCTCATAATCCAGCAAAAGCCGTGTCCAGTGCGAGTTTTCAAGGACTTACCTTGGGAGTATTGCAGCTATTTTGGGGCTATTCGGGCATGTTTGGGAAAGATTTTGCAGTAGACTTTGCAGTAAAGAGAGAAGAGCGTTACCCGTTCGAGACGTGTCCACTCGCGCTTACGGTCAGCGATCGTAGCGTCACCGCAATTTTTCCCGTAACGCCACTTCCGCCGGACGCGACCAAAGTGTAGTTTGTAGTCGGCATGATCGGCTTCTCGGTCTCCAGGTGAAGCTCGCCTCCGAAGATATTCAGAAATGCCATTAGCAAAACCGAGACGAAAGCGATCTTCTGCCTCCAAGTTTTCAGCCACACTTTCCAATCATGCGCCGTTGTCCTGATTGTCCTCATGCGAAAAGTTTACAGCGACGCCGCCTAAAGGTAATACCACTATTTTGTGACTATCGTGCCGTTCCCAAGCCCCGCCGAATAAGGCATCCTAGCGCCTGTACCAAAACGGCATGAGCAAAATCCCAGGGCTCTGTCGAGAAACGCCTCCTGCATCCCTGATTGCTGTTGCCGAGTAAGAAGATTTGCAGCACCCGCCGTCATCCGGTTCGGCAGCGCTAAGTTGCCGGGTTGTATCCAACGGTGCAGCGCGTAGAAGGTTCCACTGCGTTCCAAACAATGTTTGGGAAGAGCGTGGAGTGTAGTCGCGCGGCCAGCGGCAAATCTTCCTAGGACAACCTAGGAGGATGTGTGTCCAGCCAACCCTTGCTGTTGAATCTAGCCCAGGCCGCAGAACTTCTTGGCCTGAAACCCTCAAACCTTTACGAACTCTGCCGCCGGAGAGCACAAGTCCGGCAAGCCCACCCGATACCCCATCTCAAGTTAGGTAAGCGTCTGGCCTTCCGAAAGGAATCGCTTGAGCAATGGGTTCGCACCCTGGAATCTGAGGTGCGGCAATGAGCCGCACTAAGGGTTTCGTGACAAAAAAGCACGCCCCTATTACAGAGGGGGAATATGGTCAGTGTCGCATCTGTGGCGCTGACTTCCCGCAAGCCAAAACCGGACGGCCAAGGCGCACCTGCTCGGAACTTCACCGGCAGTATCTATCGCGCATCACCCGACGCCAAGGAGAACCGTGCCTTCACCCCAGGTGGGGAACCGGATCGCTTCTCCTTCGGCCTAACGGACTCTGGCATAACAGCCCGCGTGGACTGCATCTCGTGCTGATCCGCGAGATGTCGGAACTCAAATTCCTAGAAAAATCGCGTCGGCATACCGGACGCTACGAGAACCGCCGATTCGACATTCGCAGGAAGCGAGTAACCGAACCCGAATGGGCAACCGCTAAGTTCTCCCAGGAAGTCTGGGGGCTGACACAACCCGCTGAGGGAGACGCCACGCGAAGCGGACCTGCGGGCGGTAGACAGAGCGCACGTAACATCACGGCCAAATCAGCCCAGGTGTTTGGTGCAACGAATGGTTGTCGCTTTGGGATCGAGGTCAACAATAAGAAAGGAACCGTATGACTTGGAAGATCGTGATTGAGCCGCACAAAAAATCGGGCGGAATAATGGTAAAGACGCTGGCCGCTATGAATGACCGGCGGGCGGAGGAAGTATCGCACGCGATTGAGGCTGCCTTATCGCGTCTGAATCGCAAACGGAAGTAGCGCATCCCGCCGGAGCGCTTGAGAAGTTTCCGGCCACAACCACGAAATGAGGAAATGAAATGACAGAGACCGCTAGAATTGCAATCGAAAAACTGCTCGCCCTCAAGTACCTCACCGCTTCCACCGGCACAATCACCGCTCGCGCTCAACGGGATGTTCTTCGCAGCTTGCAAGGCGAAGACATGGCGGATGTCGCTTTGCACTTCCGCAGTCTGAATGATGAAGGAGTACTGACGGGAGAACAGAAATGAACCCTCTCACTCCAGAACAAAAAATCGAGTTGTTCAAAATCGTAAAAGGGATAGGCCCGGAAAACCGACTCCAAGCCCACGAAGATTTAAGAGACGCCTTCAAATAAATGGGATTGGACCTTCCAGAGTTCGATGTCCGGTCTAAGATAGTTACAGAGTACCTGGCCGGCACGAAGAAAAAGCTGCACCACAGCAAGAACCCCGCGCTGACACCCGCCGTTCCGGTCACCCAGGAATATCCGCGCCGCGATCTAAAAGGTCTGTATCCCGGCTTCACTATCGACGGAAGGGGTGATGTCTGGATGCCGAATGGAGAACGCGCTCCCACCCGGTTCCGGCGCAAACAAGAATGGGTCTACCTCTACGACGCTGCCAATCATCGGAAGGAAAGATCCGTTTATTGGCTTATGGAACTCGTGGGTTTTGTAGATGAGTCAAGAGCCAAGAAGCCGCGGACTAGGGCGCCAGCATGGGCGGCGTTCTACAACAGTCTGGACGAGGCGCATGGAGAAGATGCCGAATCCTACCCCAACCCCAACTGCCGGAAGAAATGCTGCGCCGGTCTGAACTGAGGGCATCCCTCAATTTCAGTCCTCTTTTTAATCATATCGTTGATTGCCGGATGCTTAGGCGAGAAGCGAACTGAGGGATAGGTAGATACTACCTACCTATAGCCCCCACCTTAGCCCCCACTCGTTCCAGTGGGGACTCGTGGGGCTAAGTTGGTGGGCTTGGATTCTTGTTCCGAACAGCACACCAAAGAATAGAGAGACAGCGACTAATTTGGCTTTCCGGCGGATGCCCATTGCACTCGGCACACCTGGACTTTTCCGCTGCCTCCAAGCGTCTGTCTCTGTGAGAACTGGTGCGAGGTTCGCCTGTATTCAGTTGGCACTTCTTTCCGGGCGCAGCCGACCCTCCAGAATCTCTGTACGCAAAGCGTCGTACAGCGAGCGGTGGGCGAGCCTGCCCGCCTCCCGCAGCGAAAGCATCAGCTCGAAAGCAGTCGATCGCTTTGCCATAAAAGTGGTACAAGCACAATAGTATAAATGGACCTTGTCGCTGATCCACTCTGCAAACTAGCATGAGTGGCACAGGAGCTGAGAATGAATCTCTCTTCGAGAATTGGCGTCATCAGTGCTGTTGTAATTCTGTGGGTCACCGGGATGGGAGGTCTGCTGGCCCGTGCTCAGCCTTCCGCGAGCACAGCTCACTCCGTGGCCAAAGAACGATCTAGGGTCGCGTTCCTTCACGCCCTGCCCAAACTGGACGGTAATCATCTGCAGGCAATCGTGGTTGAAGTTCACTACGGCCCTGGCGAGTCGTCGTCACCGCACAGCCATCCTTGCGCCGTCATCGGATACGTGATCGGGGGTACGCTCCGCACGCAGGTAAAGGGCGAGCCCGAAGCAATCTACAGAGTCGGCGAGAGTTTTTACGAAGCCCCCAACGGTGTTCACCAGGTCTCCGCCAACGCCAGTCAAACCGAATCGGCGGATTTCATCGCGTATTTCGTCTGCGATCATGACCAACCGCTCAGCAGCGAGGTGACACCAGCAGCAAAGTGATCAGGAGCAAGAGACCATGAACCAAAGGCCATCGGCAGAATCCGAATCCTTGCCGCAAAGCACAGCCAAACGACCTCACACCCTCGATTGGGAGCGGCTGGGCGTCTTGTATGCCCGCATCGCACTCGGCGCCGCATTCCTGTCAGGAATCGCCGACCGTTTTGGTCTCTACTGGGGCAGGAATGTTGGTTATGGAAACTTCGACGGCTTCATGCAATACACCGCCAAGGTGAATTCCTTCATGCCTCAGGCCACGATTCCATTTCTTGCCTGGGTGGCAACTGCCGGCGAATTGTTTTTTGGGATCGCATTGATTCTCGGGATCTGGCCTCGCTGGATCGCCCTCGGAAGCGCCTTACTACTCGCCCTGTTTGGGATCGCCATGGCCATTTCGTTTGGAATCAAGTCGCCCATGGATTATTCGGTCTTCTCTGCGTCAGGCGCAGCAATCTTGCTAGCACTTCGCGCCTCCGGGCAGAACAGTAGACAAAGCGTTCAATAACGGAGTGTGAGGACAGTCATCGTGAAACTGAGGTGGAACAGCGTCATCATCGCGGCTATTGTTGCGACCACCCTGAGCACTGCGTAGGCATCCGCTCAGAAACAAAATGACGAGCAATTGCTGCGTGCGCGCGAAACCGTCTGGCGCGCGTGGTTCGCGGGCGATACCAAGAGTCTTGAAGAGTTAGTACCGCCTGAGAGCATTGTCATGAGGGGTGGCGAGGAAAAATGGAAGAACCAGGCCGATGTGCTGCGCACTGCAGCGAATTTTTACGCCAAGGACGGAAAGCTTGTACGGCTTGAATTCCCTCGCACCGAAGTTCAGCACTTCGGTGATGTCGCCATCGTTTGGAGTCAGTATCTGGCCGAGACGGAAACAAACGGCAAGCGCTCGCTCGATTCCGGCCGTATTACTGAAATATTTGTGCGCCGCCACGGACAATGGACCAACCCAGGCTGGCACACTGACCCGGGAAAATGATGCACGCCAGAAGGCTGGCGTATGTACGCTTTGGATGTGGTAAAAACCTTCACATGGAATGCAACCAGAAGAATTGGGAACGCAAAGCGACGAGGGACGAGCCATAAGCAGGCTGCCAAGGTGTGCCGGTAACAAAGGCGTTTACGTTTTGCATCGTGATGATCGAGGGAAGACCGAATTCGTGGTGCTCTCGCTCTCGGACTCGCTGGCATCCATCAAACCGTTCGCAGGAAATGAGATCGAGTTCGCGACTTATTACATGCGGGACCGCGAGTTTCTAGTCGACTTGGAACCTCATGTGACACACTAGGAAGTCGCAGAATATCAGCCGCAAGTAGTGCTGCGCTGGTGGCATCGTATTCGAGGCCTCCGCCGGCTCTCTGGGGTCGAAACGAAGTGCATCCGAGAATACCCAGAGAGGAAACTAACGAGCTTGTCCTTGAGGATGATCTTGCCGTCCAGACCCTGCTTTCATATCAGCATGGGTGTTTATTGCACTCGGCCATGACTTCTCGCAGGTCTGGATGCCTTCAATGTGGAGGGAACGGTTCCGAAATATGCCCGAAAGGTTCGAATGAAGTGACTCAGATTGTTGAACCCGACCGCATAGCACACGTCCGTGACGGACATGCCCGATTCGAGAAGAGTGCGGGCACGCTGAAGGCGAAGTCGAATCAAGTATTTGTGCGGTGGCAGTCCGATCAACTCCCGGAATACTCTCGCGAACAGGAAGGGACTCATCGCCACTTGCGAGGCGAGATGCCAAAGCGAGTGCTGATCGTCTGGACTTGAATCCATCATATCTCGCGCTGCCCCTACTCGTTGCGCATACCAGTTCAGTTGTTCCGGACGATACAAATGGCGGCGATCCTTGTGAGCATTATCAACTGCATCGACGAGGTCGCATGCAAGCGTATCCAGCAACATGGGTACGTCGTTCGCGGCATACGAACAGAGACGAAGGCGCAAGAACGCAAGGCGGTTCGTCATCGGAATTACGAGCGTCAGACGATTAAAGATCGACTCTAGTTCACGCGCGACTGAAGCAGAAAAACCCAAAGACAAACAGGTATCCGGTTCCAAATGCCGCATATGCGAGTACCTGTAAGTCTCTCCGGGACGACTCACAAAAACACTGCCTGGGCCGAGTACCGTCTCCCCTCTGCCAAACCCAAGTTGAAACCAACCGCGCTCAACGATGTTGATTTGGTATCGTTCGGCGGCTTGCTCCTCTGTATCGGTCAGCGCCCTTCCAGATGGATGATCAAACCTCGCTAGCGATACATAATCCGTCTCATCCAGCGTTCGAACCCGAAATGGCGCCTCGTCTAACATCACAAGTAACCAAGGCTAGTTAAGCAAAAATCTCGATGTCAACTCAGCTCTCTAGGGCTCGGCCCCTATCTCTTTACCGCACAAATACTTATATTCGCAAGAAAACGCAACTGCAAGTAATCGACCCGTCCAGGGAACATGTCTACCGTTGATTAAAGCCCCTGAATGGGAAAACTTGCAAGAAATAGCAAGCGTCGCCCAATGGCTGTCTTTACGATCAATATCCGATCCCATATAGGTGACGTCGAAATCCAATGATCGCACGCATATGGCACGGCTACACGACATCTGCTCACGCCGATGAATACGAAGCCACTTTGAGAGCCGAGATTCTCCCTGGCATCAGCGAAGTACGAGGATACATTGGCAGCTATCTGCTTCGCCGCCCGGACGGCGAGGAAGTTGAATTTGTTACTGTTTTACTCTGGGAATCGCTAGACGCACTCCGTGATTTCGCAGGACCAGGTTACGAACGGGCGATCGTGCCAGCGGAGCGCCGCAAGTTCTTGTCCCATTACGACGAAAACGCGGTGCATTACGAAGTGCTCGCGCAGCCGATATATGAGCGGGCATGAGCGGACAAGAAGGACTACGGCGGAAATCGAGGATCGGAGCCGTTTCTTGCAGTTGAGGCGCAGGCGCATCATCTTGTTGCAATTGCTGGCAGTCGTACTGCTGGTCAAGACCCCTCTCTTTGGTCAGACTCAGGCACCGTACCAAGTAGTGGTCAGCAAGGACGTAATGGTGCCGATGCGTGACGGCGTGAGCCTGGCAACCGATATATATCGACCTGCACGGAATGGCGTTGCCGTTGGAGGCAAATTCCCGGTAATCATGGAACGCACGCCGTATGACAAGAATCTCTCCACGTATCTTCTACCGTTCGTTAGCGACGGCTATATCGTGGTCGCGCAAGATACGCGTGGTCGATACAAATCGGAGGGGCGCTGGACCTTTTTGCGTGACGACGTAAATGACGGATTCGATTCAGCCAAGTGGATCGGTGCTCAGCCCTGGTGCAGTTGCAAGATTGGTACAGTCGGCGGCTCCTACCCAGGCGGTACGCAGCATGCCATCGCTCTCTCCAATGCGCCATTGCTTGCCGCCATGGTACCCGTCGATGCGGTAGCGAATCCTGGCTATTTCGGCTTGCGTCACAATGGCGCCTTTGAGCTGCGATTCCTTAACTGGGTCTTCATCTTTGGAGCGCGCGACGGTAGCCACGAGGCACTGTCGAACCCAAGTACGAAAGAAGCGCTCGACCAGGCCTCACAACACGTCCGCGATTACGTTAAGAGTTTGCCGCTGCGTCCGGGAACCACACCGCTGAAGTTAACCCCCGATTACGAAGCCTGGCTCGTCGAAGCGATGGATACTGGAGATTTGAATGCTTTCTGGAAGAACTCTGGTGTCAGTGTGGTGGACCACATCGCAGAATACAAGGACATTCCCGTTTATCACGTTGGCGGTTGGTACGATTCATGGGCCGGCCCGACGGCCAACATGACATTCGTCGCGTTGGCGAAAACGAAACATAACCAACGGCTGATCATGGGCCCGTGGACGCACGGTGGCGCCGAAGACAGCTTTGCTGGTGAAGCGGATTTCGGGCCTGAAGCAAAGATTAGTTACTACGGCCTTGAGAAACATTGGTTTGATCATTGGCTGAAGGGAGTCTCGAACGGCGTCGAAGGCGAGTTTCCTGTTCGGATTTTTGTAATGGGAGGAGGTGATGGTCACAAGACCGCCGAAGGGCGGATTTTTGTGGGTGGCCATTGGCGCGATGAGCAGTCATGGCCCCTGACGCGCGCCATCAAAACAACATATTACCTGCACGGTGACGGCACACTTTCGACTGAGCGGCCCGCACCGTCCCGGCCGACCCAGTACCTTTTCGATCCGAAGCACCCTGTTCCTACATTGGGAGGAAACACCAGTTCATCGGGAATCCTCATGGTGAACGGCGCGCTCGATCAACGTTGCCGCTCCGACTATTGGGCCTGTGAAGGCGATACGAGGCCGTTATCCTCGCGTGAGGATGTGCTCGTCTTCCAGACCTCTCCCCTGAATCGGGATATCGAAATCACCGGCAGATTGATTGTGAAACTCTGGGCCTCTTCCAGCGCGCCTGATACCGATTTTACCGCTAAGCTCATCGATGTCTATCCCACGAACAATGACTTTCCCTCTGGCATCCAACTGAACATCGCAGATTCGATCATTCGTGCACGCTACCGCACGTCACGAGAACAATCGGAGCTAATGACACCAGGACGGGTGTACGAGTTCATCATTGAGATGTACCCAACTTCTCTGATCTTCAAGAAGGGGCATCGCATCCGTGTCGATATTTCGAGCAGCAATTTCCCGCGCTTCGATGTGAACCCCAACACTGGCGAGCCTCTTAATCGCAATCGACGATGGGCGGTGGCAACGAATTCTATCTACCACGATCCGCAACACCCATCTCGTATCGAATTGCCCGAAATTCCGCAAAGTGGCAGTCAGAGAATGGAAGGTGGCGCTGGGTTGCCATCACGTTGCATCCATCACGTTACACCTGTGCCCGAGAAGCCTGCATCAGATGATCACTAACTCATTCTGAATACGGCCTGTGACCTCAGCCGAGCCCTTCCGCACCAGCACGTTGATCTCGCTGCGCACGCCGAATTCCGGTAGATAGATTCCCGGTTCCACCGAGAAACAGGAATTAGGAATGATCTCGCGGTCGTCTTTGGTTTCGAGGTTGTCCATGTTGGCGCCGTTGGCATGGATGCTGGTTCCAATCGAGTGTCCGGTGCGGTGGACGAAATATTCGCCATAGCCTTTCCTGGCAACATAGTCACGCACCGCCCGATCTACTTCCCAACCGGCAATCTTCTTCCCCGACGAGATCGCGGACTGCACGGTTTCAACACCTTCGTCACGTGCGGTTTTAACAATCTCGAAGATCTCGCGCTGGCGGGAGGATGGGGTGCCGATGCATCCCGTCCAGGTGACGTCGTAAAAGACCGCGTCTGACGTATTCTCCTTCGCCCAGATGTCGAGAAGGATGAAATCGCCCTCGTGAATTGAAGCAGAATGTTCTGCAGACGGAGTGTAATGGGGGTTGCTGCTATTTTGATTCACCGCAACAACAGGTTTGTCATCGCCAGCGGTGAGGTCCTCGCGACGGAACGCTTCCATGATCCATTGCTGAATCTTGTACTCAGTTGTGCCGCCGTCGCGCACGCGTCGACCGATTTCCTGAAAGGCTGTGGCTGTAATGGCGTCGATCTTGTCACGAGCACTGAAATGAGTGCGGATCTGTTCTTCGCTCAAAGCGGCTTCGAAATAGGCGACCAGGTTACCAGAGCTGACGATCTCATGTCCGAAGCTGCGAACCAACTCTACGGTGCCTGCATCCACCAGCCCAATGTAAAAAACGACATTATTGGGGGAATACTGCATAGCGACACGTCGAGAAGACGCAAGCATCGTTCTCAGGCCGTCAGACAGTTCCTGCCAGCCTGAATACGCTTGCTTTGTACCAGGTAGAGAATCCAAGTGTCCCGATTCGACGCGATGCACCAGTTTCTGTGGTGAACCATGTGCAGGAATAACGTAGAACCAGCGGCGACTGACCGATAACGTTTCTGGCAATCCGAGGACACGATAGGCAATAGGGTCGCGATGATGATGATCGTAAAAGAGCCACGCGTCGAAACTACGTTCGGCCAAGGCTGACTGGATACGTTTTACGTTCACGGATGGGTCCCCTCCCATCTGAGCGATTCGTTCTAGTATCAGGGTCGACGTGGATCGAATCAAGTTGACGGCCATCCAAGGGCGGTTATTTCTTTCGCGCGTAATGAAAGATGGTCGTTCCTGGCTTTCCCTTATAGAGATAAGTCCATCGCTGCGTTATATGGTCTTTGTCATCTTGCGTCAATGTCAGCCCTGTATTGTGCCAGGCGTCGGGCGTTTTCATTCCGGTCACACGTACCAGCGAAAAGGTCAAAGGCTTTTCGGGATCGACGATGGTGCCTGTTTCCATTTGAGGCTGGTTTCTGGCGCTACAGTAGTGAGTGGCAATCAGGTGTTCGCCGTCCACGGTGAACATCGTAATCATTACTGGCTCATTTCCCGGCTTCGTTTCTACCATAAGCGCGCTTCCGTTTGCGGTGAGGGTGTACGTCTCCTTAATCGGCACGCCATCCTGGACTCCTTCCCAGTTGCCCACCAGGGATGCCAGTCGCTTAAATGCAGCCTCGCTTCTGGTACTTTCCAGCGGCCGGGTTTGCCCCGGCAACTCAATCGCGGTAAACAGGACCACGAGAACGGGCAGTAGAAACTTAGTAGTGCTTCTCATCATGATGACTCTCCCACAGCGTCGTCGCAGTCCGTGTGCGGTCACATTCTGAAAACGGAAGGGCATGCCTTACTTGCGGTTTCTTGCCTTTCTTGGAAAGCGACCCAATGCGCTCAATAACTGCAGGGCGACAACATCAAGAGCTGCGGACCAATCAGAGCGACACATGACGCGCTGAAATTGGCAGATAAATACCGACAGAAACAACATCCGATGAGCAAACTTCTCGGCTCATAAGCGTCGTTTCATGTGGTGATCTTCTTCGAGTTTCCAAGTTTTTCCTCCGTCATGAGATTTTTCACCCTGCCAGTGAAACGAATTGCGCTTCATTTCACTGAAAGTCCAACGTATCGGCAGGCCGTCGGTATCAAGACCACGCATGACGATACGGTCGCCCTCACGTCCGCCTTGCGCGCTGACGACGTAGTTGAATTGCGGATTTATGAAAACCACACGCCACTGCTTGAGTGCCGTATCGAAGAACCGAATCGTCGTTCCAATCGAGCGCTCCTTCTGGGGTTCCGTCGGATAACCGATCCAGAGGTCCTGTATCGCGTGACCATCCAGGGTCCAGCCGAACAGTAGTTCTCCCTTTTTTTGGAAGACGGTTCCGTCATCACGGTGGAACGTAAACTCGGCATCCCAAGTGCCGACGAGACGGTCAAAGGTTTGGGCCTCGTCCCCCATCGAGGGATTTGGATTCGCCGATGCAAGGGCCGTGATCATTGCGTCTCGCCGAGTTGCGTGATGGGTCGACCCGCCCTTGGCAGGATCGTCCGCCAGCAACAGCGTTCTATCGCTAGACGCGACGCTACTCGCGGTTACAAATGACATCGCGAGAACAAGACAGATGCCTAACCGCGTTTTTTCGAATGTGGTATTCATGCCGAAGGCACTCCTCTCCTCTTCGTGATCAAACGTAATCATTCTCCAATCCAAGACTGATCGTCGACTTGCGTTTTCTTGCTCATCGGGCTAGGGAAAGTGCCCCACTTGCCTCATCACGGAAGGTGCAAGAAAATGCAAGCCAGGACCGGTCACCCAGTTCTGCAATGGAGCACGAGATGGATTGGAGCCAAATAAGGGCGCTGTTTCCCGCTGCCGAACGGTACACGTATCTCAATACGGCGGCTGCGCCGCCCATCTCCCTTCTCGCTGCGCGTGAAGGAAAGCGCTATTACGATGAAATGGCGGAGCATGCCGACGTCCCATGGGATCGTTGGCTCTCACAAGTGGAAGATGTGCGAGAGAAGCTCGCGAAGTTCCTGCACGCCGAGCCCCGAAGCATCGCATTCACATACAGCACCGCACACGGGATGAACCTGATTGCGGGAATCCTCCAGCACTGTGGAGACGTGTTATGTCCAGCGGATGAATTTCCAAGTTGCACGTTGCCCTGGCTTCAGCAGCGATATCGTCTTCACTTCGTGCGCTCACAAGACCGAGGCGTTATCGATCTCGAGGACGTTGAACGAAGCATTACTCCGGAGACACGCATCCTCGTCGCCAGCTATGTGCAATTCTCGACCGGCTTCCGACAGGATCTGGTGTCAATGGGCCGGTTGTGTCGTGAGCGGAAACTCATCTTTGTGGTCGATGCCACACAAGGCATGGGCGTATTTCCTATCGACGTGGTCGGCAGCAACATCGATTTCCTGGTTTTCAGCGGATACAAGTGGGCCCAGGCTGGTTATGGCGTCGGCGGCTTATACATCGCGCCACGATTCCTCAACACCAATTCCTTGCCAGTTGCAGGCTGGTGGAGTGCGCGCGATCCAGAAGCCGTAATCAATGATCGTTTGGATTTGAAGGAAACTGCTGCCGCGCTTGAGGTCGGTTGTCCTCATTTCGCTGGTATCTTCGCGCTGGGCGGCGCACTCGCGCTGTTCGAAGAAATTGGCGGAGTTCAAATCGAAGAGCGCATCCACCAGCTGACGGACTACTTACATCAGCGGCTTGACAAGGAAGGGTTGAAAATCGCGTCGCCTCGAGTACGCGATCAGCGATCCGGCATTACGATCATCGAAATGCGCAACGCATCGGAGGTTGTGAAATCTCTGGCGGAGAAAAAGATTATTGTTTCTGCGAGAGGCAAGGGCTTGCGCGTGTCCGTGCATGTCTTCAACAACTTTGATGACATCGACCACCTCGTAGCCGCATTGCCGGGAGTTACCGTTCTGGGTCACCGCGCAAGAAAGGTGAGGCAATTATGAAGAGCGACTTGTCCCAACTAACGATCGCTTTAATCAGCGATGTCTTCATACACGCCAATGATGGCGCACGCCTCGGCGAGTCGCTGAAGCACGCGCGATCGCGAGGGGCGGAGCTGGCGGTGTTGCCGGAACTTCCCCTCAACCCCTGGTCCCCCGCAACCCAGACACCGCATGAACACGACGCAGAGGAGCCAGGTGGCCCGCGGCATCAAGCGTTGAGCGACGCTGCACACGCCGCAGGCCTTGGCGTCATTGGCGGCGCGATTGTCCGAGATCCGAAATCCGGACGGCGCCATAACACTGCCCTGGTGTTCGATCGAGCAGGCGCGCTCGCGGCTTCCTACCGCAAGCTGTACCTACCGGAAGAGAACGGTTTCTGGGAGACGCGTCATTACGAGCCAGGTGATGCTCTACCGTCTGTCATTGGCGTCTTTGGGATGAGCATCGGTCTCCAAGTTTGCTCGGATATTAACCGCCCGGAAGGATCGCTGCTCCTTGGTGCACTCGGAGCAGAGGTAATCGTCAATCCTCGCGCAACCGAAGCGGCAACGTTTGAACGTTGGAAGACGATCTTCATCGCCAACGCGATTACGAGCTGCACGTACGTCCTGTCCGTCGCCCGCCCGCGTGCCGAATTGGGCGTGCCGCTTGGCGGGCCATCTTTCGCGGTCTCACCAATGGGGGAGGTTCTCGTCGAGACTACCGAGACGATTGCACTCGTAACGCTTCATCGGACGGTCATCGAAGAGGCACGACGCCGATATCCAGGCTACCTCGCAACAAGAGCCGACTTGTACGCGCGAGGATGGAAGCGGGTGAGAACCACGACGCTCCCACATGAAAACGCCGAGTAATAGTTTTCTGAATGTCGATATCGTTGCTTGTACACTTTGCACGGCCGGAGTATCTGCTTAGAGTTCGAGTGTGCCCTGCAGATACAATCGTGCCTGGCCAGCGATTCTCACGCGATCATCAGCGACCTCGCAACGCATATCACCGCCTCGCGCACTCAGTTGTTGCAGACGCAACCTCGTCTTACCCAGCCGCCCGGCCCAGTATGGAGCGAGCGTGCAGTTTATAGATCCCGTAACCGGATCCTCATCGATGCCGACCGACGGGGGGAACAACCTGGTCACATAATCCACCTCTCCCTTGCCAGGAGCGGTAACAATCGTTCCCCCTATCCCGATATCGAGTCTGGCAAGCGCACGAATATCGGGGAAAAGTGCTCGCACTTGCTCAGCATGGTCAACAATAACGAGGTAGTCACGCGCTTTCATTACCTGTGCGTTCTCGAGCCCGAGAGCCGGCAAGAGCTCGGCTGGCGCGATACACGGTTGCGGCGGCCAGGCGGGAAAGTCCATTTCAAAGCTGTGCTGATTGTGGGTCACGGTCAACATACCACTGCAGGTATGGAAGCGAACCGGCCACTTGCTGTGTTTCCAAAGCGCGAGCACATAGGCGGATGCCAAGGTTGCGTGTCCGCATAGATCGTCTTCGACCTGGGGCGTGAACCAGCGCGAATCGAAATCGCCATCGAGACGAGGGACAACAAAGGCGGTTTCGCTGTGTCTATTTTCGGCCGCAATCTTTTGCAGGGCTTTGTCCGTGAGGAAGGAGGAAAGGATGCAGACGCCAGCCGGGTTGCCTCCAGAAAGCTCTCCCGTGAACGCATCAACGTGGTAATACGGAATTGACATATCGCGTCCTCAGTAAAGATGACGATATGAATATCGAGCACTCGCTTGGCGAGCGTCGTCAAGTAATACGAACGATATGCCGCAATGCAGTCGCTAGCTGCTTAACCGCTTCACTGATTTGGTCTGATGTAAAAGCGGCGTAGCCGAGGAGCAGTCCACCGCGCTTTGGCTTCCCAATGCAGCAAGATGAAAAAGGGGAAGCGTAAACGTCGCATGAGCGGAGGCGCTGCGATGCCGTGATGTCGCTCACTCCCCGAGGAAGCCAACCCATAAGATGCATGCCACCTTCACTAGCATTCACCTCCAACAGCCCCGATAGATTGCGCTGTGCCGCTCCCATGAGCACCGATTGCCGCTCCTGGTACAGCGTGCGCATCCGCCGGATGTGTCGGGCAAAATGGCCTTCGGATATGAAATCCGCCAACACAGCTTGATAGGGCACGGGCGAATGACCATCGACCACGGCGCGTGCTCGACGAAACGGTTCCACGAGCCTTTCTGGAAGTACCAGGAACCCAAGCCGCAAGGAAGGCAGCATCGTCTTGCTGAAGCTGCCCATATAGATTACCTGGCCTGAATTGTCGAGACCCTGCAGCGAAGGCAAGGGCTTTCCGCGATAGCGATAATCGCTATCGTAGTCATCCTCCAGAATCCATGCGCCGTGCTGGCGTGCCCACTCAAGCAGGCTAAGACGTCGGGGTAGCGTCATGGTGACGCCCAGCGGATATTGATGTGACGGCGTGACGAAGGCGAGGCGTATTTTGGCTCGTCGCGTTCGTACCCGACGAATGTTCGCTCCTTCCGCATCGACCGGCAATCTGACCAACGTCGCTCCCGCTGCCGTCAGCGCCGCGCGTGCTCCCGGATAACCGGGATCTTCGACCAGAGCAGCGTCGCCCGGATCAATCAGCAATCGTGCGATCAGATCAATTGCTTGTTGCGATCCGGTTACCACGACGACTTGTTCGGCCTCGCATCGGACAGCGCGAGCGGTTCTCACGTACGACGCGATGGCCTGTCTGAGAGGTCGATATCCCGCAGGATCACCGTAGACCAACAACTCATCAGATTGGCGGCGCCACCGTCTGCCGGTCAGGCGGATCCAAGTCTTGATTGGGAATGCAGCAACGTCGGGATGTCCCGAAGCGAATGGCCGTGGCGTTCCTGGCACGCTGAGCAAACGGACTGGGCGGTTTGCCAGGATTCGGCCTCGCCGGGACAGACCTCCTCGCGAAGCCTGCGAACCAGGAAAGACTGCGGGCGTCCTTACGCAGAGCATCTCATCGGGCAGCGAAGATGCCACACAAGTGCCCGATCCGCTCTTCGCCTCAAGATAACCCTCGACGAGTAGCTGCTCGTACGCGCCTAGAACAGTGTTCCGCGAGACATTAAGGTCCGCAGATAAACCTCTCGTCGATGGCAATCGAGAACCTGCCCGAAACCGTCCTGCTAGGATCGCGCTGCGCAATGCGCCGTATAGCTGTTGACCAAGCGGCTTGCGAGTGATGCGATCCAGGTCGATTCCTGGAATAACCGTGTGCAACGCCTGCTTGGTCATCGGACTTGGCCCAAAGTGGCACCATATAATAACAACAAAGTGGTTCTTGTGGGCGACCACTGGACCCGTTATCGTTTTCACGGGAACTAGAGGATCGGCAACCGATTGCCGTATTGGTTCCCAAGGAGTGATTGGCTGAGGAAAACTTCCCATGGACCACCCGGTGGCAATCCGTGAAGTGACAATTGAAGACCTGCCACACGTTCTGCGTCACCGCCGATTGATGTTTGAAGAAATGGGCTATTCCGATCCGGCGGCCCTGGATGCAATGCAGGCATCCTCAGAAACCTATTTCAGGTTCGCTGTAGGCGACGGATCTTACCGAGGTTGGCTCGCCGAGATTAAAAGTAAGGTAGTTTCCGGGGGCGGTATCGTCATCTCGGCTTGGCCGGGCCTCCCCAGCAGCCCGCAGCCGAGAAGGGCCATGATCTTGAATATGTATACCGAGCGGGCCTTCCGGCGTCGAGGCATCGCACGAACCTTGATGACCACTATGATGAATTGGCTTCAACAAGAAGGGTTCTGCAATGTCAGCCTGCATGCGAGTCAATTCGGCCGGCCGCTATATGAAAGTTTGGGATTTCGGCCGACCAACGAGCTGCGTTTGGAACTGAACGGAGACAAAGAGTCCCGCCCCTTTACGGTACGCAAAGCGACACCAGCCGACGCCGAAGGGATTCTGGCTTGTCTGGCTGCCGCATTCGAGACCTATCGCAATGAATACACGCCCGAAGGTTTCCGTGACACAGTGCTCACGAGAGACACAATACGGCGCCGCTTGTCTTCAATGTGCGTATTCGTTGCAGTTTCCGCGGGCAAGGTTGTCGGCACGATAGGTTGCAACACTGTCAGCGCCAGCGAAGGCCATTTGCGTGGGATGGCGGTCTGGCCGGAGTGGCAAGGATCGGAGGTAGCACAAGCGCTTCTGCAAGCGGCGGAAACAGAGCTTCGCAACAGGCAATGCAAACGCGTGACTCTTGACACCACTGAACCTCTGAAGCGTGCGGTCCGTTTTTATGAGAAACATGGATTTAGCGCATCGGGCCGAGTGTCTGATTTCTTCGGAATGCCCCTTTACGAATTCGTGAAGCCACTGTGATCAATTATTGGATGTGCAGATGAGTGCTTTCGTTCACGTAAGTACGGCGCACCGGGTTGTGCGAGGGTTCACTGCGGAATTCGAATAATGCAGCCGGCACATTAGGAGGTCCAGTTGCGAAACGTCGGTATCGTTGTTTTCGATGACGCAGAAGAGCTTGACTTTGTCGGGCCCTGGGAGGTTCTCGCCTATGCAGCCAAGTTGACCGGTCGCGATCGACTACTGCTGGTTGGCGAGAGATTACGACCAATACGGTGTGCAAAGGGGATGCAAGTCGTACCAGACATCTTATTCTCGGATACACCGCCACTCGATGTCCTGCTGGTTCCTGGCGGGAAGGGCGCACGCCGCGACCCACCCGATGCAGTGCTCATCAAATGGCTTCGCAGCGCCGGGGCTTCGGCCAGGTGGGTGACCAGCGTATGCACCGGCGCCTTGCTATTGTATGAGGCCGGATTGGCACGTGGGCGACGCGTGACAACGCACTTTAGACACATTGAAAAACTCCGAGCTCGTGGCGATGTAACTGTGCTCGACCGCGTTCGCTATGTGCAGGATGGCAATCTCGTTACCGCTGCTGGGGTCTCAGCCGGAATTGACATGGCTCTTTGGCTGGTCGGCCAGCGTGATGGAATTGCGACTGCACGCCAGGTGCAACGCGAAATTCAGTACGAGCCCGCGCCGCCGTATGTAGATGCGGATGTTGAAGCGACACAGTGATGCAACTATTCACATAGCCATGCCAACTCGCGTCCCTTTCGCAACCAACGCGCGATCTGCTCGCGCAGTCACCAATTCGAAATCCATTCTTGCTCTTCCTATACATCAAGCATGAAATACTTTCGAAATCCTGCCTTGCCGACTGGCGTCAATCGCAGCGCGCGTTCATGGGGAAGCCTTGCTATCCAACGATTATTGAGCATGCTTTGCAAGAATGCCGCACCCAGGGACCCGCCGATGTGTGGCCTCTTTTCACTCCAGTCAAGGCATTTTGGGGCAAATTTTCGTCGGCTGTTGCGAAGTAATGCCAGATTAATGCCGAGATCCCGAAGCAGAGCTTCGGCGGAATGTGTGAGTATCAATTCTTGGCGGCCGGCCTCAAGTACTCTTCTCTCGAGGAGAGAGGACGCGAGTTTAACGGCCACCGCCCCTGCGAGGTGGTCGTAACAACTTCGTACGTAGAGAAATGGAGTCAGGCCACCGGGCTGAACAGGATGTTCTTGCGGAATAGCCGCTAGAAAATTCTCCAAACCAACTGCAACGTGCCGTCCTGCCAATCGATAGAGCCTTCTGCGGCCATCAACAGTGACGGAGGGGAAGCGGCCTTTCAGCAATTTTGAAAGGTGACCGCTGGCGCTTTGTGGTGAGATCCGAGCTTTGACGGCAAGATCACCCGCGGTATGAGAGCTGCCGTCGAGAAGAGAATCCAAGATCGACGCACGCGCGGGGTCACCGATCAATCTGCCAAGAAAGGACAAATGACGAGCGGACTCCGTATTTCATTCTAGCGTGAAACGTTGCACTTAGGAACCATGGCAGCATCTTTTGTAGAACGCATGTGCAGCTAAGGGTGTCCACAGGCACAAGGTAAGCAATCTAAGGAGGCTGTATGAAAACCCCA